>Ga0315274_10013821_pt1 | contig 11479 bp, 10 predicted proteins | sample YL17G02_20_MG_FD_203700 | JGI IMG/M metagenome (GOLD analysis project Ga0315274, IMG submission 203700) | Sediment microbial communities from Yellowstone Lake, YNP, Wyoming, USA - YL17G02_20 | ecosystem: Environmental > Aquatic > Freshwater > Lake > Sediment | place: USA: Wyoming | collected...
CCGTTCAGATCGGCCTCTACCGCAAGGGCAAGCCGATGAGCGTCATGATGCCCTACTCCGCCGCCCTTAAGGACGTGGCCGACTGGTTCCGCCAACTCTGGGCCGAGAGCCTCTGCAAGGAGCGCGGCAAGGGCGAATTCGTCGGTCCCACGCCCATCAAGGCCCTCGGCGTCACGGACCAGCACTCGCAGATGCAACTATACCGCGAGGGGCCGAACGACAAGGTCTTCACGATCCTCTCGGTCAAGGACTTCGGCTGCAAGGTGCCTCTGCCTGATGCACCTGAGAGCCTCCAGGGCACAGAGTACCTCAAGGGGCACACGATGAAGCAACTCCTCAAGGCCGAGGAGGCGGCGACTGCCTGGGCGCTCAGGCTCTCGAAGCGCCCGACCACGAAAATCATCGTCCCGGCAGTCACCCCGCAGACGGTCGGCGCCATCATTTATATGCTTGAGGTCCAGACCTCCATCGCCGGCGAGATGCTCGGCATCAACACCTACAACCAGCCGGGCGTCGAGGCCGGCAAGCAGGCCGCCTTCGCACTCATGGGCAAGGCCGGCGATGTGCCCGACCCGAAGGCGAAGGGTTTGCCGGCCAGGTTCAAGACCTACCAGTTGCTCCGCCGGAGCATCGCGAGGGGCGGCGCGTGAAAGCCGAACAGAGATTCATCCTCTTCATGGCCTGCATCGTTGCGGCCACCGTGGGAGGATACCTGGCGCGGCGGACGGGCCTTGCGCGGCCGACGTGGGCGGGGCGGATCATGAGCGCGGCAATCGTCGGCTGCGACGCCCCCATCGCGTGGCTTGCCATCTGGTTCCTCCGGATCGACAGCGGCGTATGGAAGGTGCCGGTCGCCGGGGCCGCCGTCGGCGTGGCGACGTGCCTCGTGGGCCTCTGGGCCGCGCGGAGCCGGGGCATGGCCCCGACGGATGCCGCCGTCTTCGGACTCCAGGCGGGGATGGGAAACGTCGGGTACACGCTGGGGGGCCTGATTTGCTTCGTCGTCTGGGGGATCCAGGGCCTCGCGATTGAGCAGATGTTCTGCCTGATGTGGCCGTTCTTCGCATTCCTCTTTTGTTTCCCGATCGGGCGGCACTACGGCGAGTCGGCTGGAGCGATCAGCGTTCATGCCTCGCCCCTGGGCTACGCGGTGCGGACCCTCTCGCGAAGCCTGATGGACTTCAGGTCCCTCCCCCTCTACCTGGCGACGCTGGGCCTCGTGCTGAACCTGCGCGGCGTCGCCCCGCCCGAGGCGGTCCGCGAGTGGCACATCATCGATGCATTGATGGTCATTGGTATCTGCATGCAATTCGGCAGCGTCGGCATGACCGTCTATGCCGGCCGCATGCCGCTGTACTGGAAGAAGGCCCTGGGGACGGCGGGCCTTAAGTTCATCGTCAGCCCCGTCCTGATGCTGGGCGCGGCCCTGGCGCTGGGCATGGAGGGCACGCCGCTCTACGTCTGCCTCATCCTGGCAGCCATGCCGACCGCCCTGTACTCTGTCCTCATGGCGAACATCTTCGGCCTGAACAGGGACCTGGCGAACACCACGTTCATCCTGACGCACGCGGTCTGTTTCGCCGCCCTGGTTCCCGCGATGGCCCTGTGGCACTGGAGCGCAGGATGAACCATCGGCTGAACCGTCGGACGTTCCTCGCTGAGACCGCGGCGGCCTGGTGGGCCGGCGCCTCCGCGCGCGCCGAGGAGATGAGGGCCACCAGCCGCATCCGCGCACTCACTTCGGGGCCGAAGCACCACTTCTACGGCTACTACGGCGTCTCTCCATGGGACCGCGCGATGCGTTATCACCTGGCGCTGGAGACCGACTTCCACAACCGCCCGCCCACCGCCGCCGACAAGGCCCGTGTGGGTCTCGCCGATGCGCGCACGGGCGCGTTCGCGGCATGCGCCGAGACCGCGGCATTCAACTTCCAGCAGGGCTCGATGCTCCACTGGATCGATGCCGGCCGCGGCGAGGAGTTCACCTTCAACGACTGGGAAGGCGACCGCCTGGTCTCCCGCGCGGTGCATCCGGAGACGAAGGCGCGGCGGACGCTGGAGTTCGCGATCGAGGCCGTCTCGCCGCGCGAGCCGATCGCCCTCGGCCTCAATTATGGACGCATGTCGCTGTGCCGGCCGGTCGTCGGCTACGCCCTGCCTAAGCCGCCGGGGGAACTCGTGCCGTATCCCGAGGATGACGGCCTCTTCCGCGTTGACCTCGCCACGGGCAAGGGGCGGCTGGTCCTCTCAATCAAGGAAGTGATTGCCGCGCTGCCCGCCGATGAGACCCGCATCGGCCCGGCGTACTTCAACCACATTGATTTCAGCACCGACGGCGGGCGGGTCCTCTTTCTCTGCCGCATCAAGAAGCCGGACGGCGGATTCCTCTCATCACTCTGGACCGTGGACCCGGACGGCAAGAACCCGGCCTGCCAGATAGATTACCGGCACAAGGTGTCGCACTTTGTGTGGCTGGCCCCCCGGCACCTGCTGATAACGACGGATGTCCTGGGCCGCATGGGGTTCGTCGAGTTCACCGACGGGCAGAAGGATTTCAAGGCCGTGGGGGCGGGCGTGCTGCCGGGCGATGGGCACCCCGCCCTTTCGCCCGACCGGCGCTGGATCGCCTGCGATTCTTACGCCGGCGGCCGCGACCCTGAGCGCGAACTCATGCTCTTCCGGATGGCCGACGGCCGCAAGGTGAGCCTGGGCCGCTTCGCTTCGCCGGAGCCGTACTCGGGGGACATCCGCTGCGACCTTCATCCGCGGTGGAGCCCGGACGCGCGGCTCGTCAGTTTCGATTCCATCCACGAAGGCCTGCGGCAGATATACCTGGCCGATGTGGCCGACATCGTGTCGGCTTGAAGACAAATTCGCTTGAGTCCGGCCTTGCCTTCCGCCGACAGGGGCTATAATGAATCGTAAGGAGACGCCATAATGCAATTCATATGGAAGTGGCTTGCGCCGGTGCTCGTGCTGATGGGCCTGGCAGCCCTCTTTGCCCTGACCGGCTGCAAGCGTGCCTGAGGCTCGTAACCTGAGGGCGGCCGTGGCGGCCGCCGAACTCCCGCCAATACCCCCGTTGCCGGGTAATAAGGCCACACTGTTCCGCGTGGCCGTGGTCCTCTTCCTTCAATGTGACAGAGCCCGTGCCGCGCCGGCCGCAGGTGTGGGCAAAGCGTTGTTGCTCGAATTCTGCGGTGATACAATGCCGCCATGTCGCCTCGGGACCGAGCCTCGGATTCCCGCCACGCGGGCGGGCAGTCGTTCACCACGACGCACTGGAGCCTCGTGCTGGCCGCCGGACACGGTAGTCGGCCCGATGCAAGTGTGGCTTTGGCAACGCTGTGCGAGACCTACTGGTATCCCCTCTACTACTACGTTCGCCGGCGCGGTTACCGCGCTGAGGAGGCCCAGGACCTGACGCAGGAGTTCTTCGCCAGGCTTCTGGCAAAGGGTTACCTGAAGGTCGCCGACCCGGACCGCGGTCGGTTCCGCTCGTTTCTGCTCGCATCGCTCAACCACTTTCTGGCCAACGAATGGCGCCGCCGGAGCGCCCGGAAGCGCGGCGGCGGAAAGCCCGCGATCTCCCTCAACGCCGCGTCCGCGGAAACCCGCTACCGCCAAGAGCCTGCGCACAACCTGACGCCCGAGAAGGCCTACGAACGGCGCTGGGCGCTCCTCTTGCTGGAGAAGAGCCTGTCGAAACTCCGCGACGAGTACGCCGCGAGCGGCAAGGCCGGAGTCTTCGAGCGGCTGTCGGAGTTTCTTGGCGGCGCGGAGCGCGTCCCCTACGAGAAGGCCGCGCGCGAGTTGGACATGACCGAGGGCGCCGTCAAGGTGGCCGTCCATCGCCTCCGCAAGCGTTGTCGCGCAATTCTGCGGGCCGAGGTCGCCCAGACCGTCGCCGACCCGGCTGACGTTGACGAGGAACTGCGGCACCTGATGGCCGCCGTAGGCCAATGACATTTCGCCGGAATGTGTGTAACCTCTCCGTTGTTTCCGGTCAGTAAGGGTTGGAAAGAGAATTGCGAAAGGGGACGACCCATGACCGAGACACGTCAATGTTCGCACTGTGGCGGCGAGTTGCCGGCGGACGCTCCGTTGGGCCTGTGCCCCCGGTGCGTCCTGAACGTCGGCGTGAACAGCCAGCGCCCGACGGCGGATTCGCCCTCGGGGCCGCAGGGGGCGCCCTCCGCGCAGCCTTTCACGCCGCTCGCCCCCGCAGACCTGGCGCCGCACTTTCCGAACCTCGAAATCCTGGAACTTCTGGGCCAGGGCGGCATGGGGGCGGTGTACAAGGCCCGCCAGCCGGGACTGGACCGGCTCGTGGCGCTCAAGGTCCTGCCGCCGGACATGGGGGCGGAAAGCGGTTTCGCCGAGCGCTTCAGGCGGGAGGCCAGGTCGCTCGCCCGCCTGAACCACCCGAACATCGTCGCCGTGTACGACTTCGGCGAGGCCGCCGGCCTGTTCTACTTCGTCATGGAATACGTGGACGGGGTGAACCTGCGGCAGATGGAACGCACGGAGCGCCTCGCGCCGCGGGAGGCCCTCGGCATCGTGGTCCAGGTCTGCGAGGCCCTCCAGTTTGCCCACGATGAGGGGATCATCCACCGCGACATCAAGCCCGAGAACATCCTCCTCGATAAGAAAGGCCGCGTGAAGATCGCCGACTTCGGCCTCGCCAAACTGTTGGGCCGCCCGCCGACCGATCTCACGCTGACCGCCGCGGGCCAGATGTTGGGCACGCCCGCCTACATGGCTCCCGAACAGGTGGAGCGGCCGGGCATAGTTGACCAGCGGGCCGACATCTACTCGCTTGGCGTCGTCTTCTACGAGATGCTCACGGGCGAGTTGCCGCTGGGGCGGTTCCAGGCGCCGTCACAGATGGTCCATGTGGACGTGCGGCTGGACGAGGTGGTCCTGAAGACGCTGGAGAAGGAGCCGGCGCGGCGCTATCAGCACGCCAGCGAAGTCAAGACCGACGTAGAACAGATCACGGGCACACCGGCGGCGGCCGCGCCGGCATCGGCACAACCTGCGCCCAGGGTCGCAGCACCGCCGGCACGGGCGACCGATGCGCGTCGCTGGTGGTTCATGGTACCGGCCGTCGGCCTGCTCGTGACGGGCATCCTGGACTGCCTGAGCACGCTTCTGATAGCGTTGGCCTTGGTCTCGTTCCCCCATATGGGGAGATCCCATGCGGTTCTGCCGGGCGAAGACCCTCCAGGCGTCGTCGGGCTGAACCTGGCTGTGATCCTCATAATGCTGGGCTTCCTGGTGCTGGGACTTGGCCTGGGGGTGCTGATCATCGTCGGTTCGATCAAGATGATGCGCCTCAGGTCGGCGGCGCTGGCCAGAACGAGCGCCGTCTTGGCCATGCTCCCGCTTCCCAACCCCCTGACCTGGCTCCTGGGCCTTCCGATGGGCATCTGGGCATTGGTGGTGCTGAGCCGGGAGGACGTAAAGGCCGCGTTCCGCGCGGCCAAGGGCCGCAGCGCCGGCGGGCCGGCCGCGCCCCAGGATGCGGCGTCGAAATCGCCCCCATCGCCGGAGCAGCCCGGCAGCGCCCAAGGCGGCTTGCCGCCGCAGGCCGCAGCGCAGCATCCCGGCAAAGGGCGGCAGACCAGGACGGCATGGATTGTGGCGATCGTGGCGGTGGTCATCGTCGGCGGCCTGCTGCTTCTGGCGATTCCCATAGTTGGAGGTCTTGTGGCATTCTTTCTCGTCGCCCCGGCGTCCCTAACGCACACGGGGCCGGCGGAGCCCCCGGGGCCGGAGGAGGGCCCGATCGAATGGTCAGTGCCCGCAACCGTGCCACCGGCCCACGAGCCGGCGTGGCCCTTGGTCAGCCAGCAGCAGAGGGATTCGGCCCGCACGGTCGGCGTGCCCGTGGCGAAGGAAATTGACCTTGGCGGCGGCGTCACGATGAAAATGGTCCTCATCCCAGCCGGCAAGTTCATGATGGGGTCGCCCGATTCCGAGCAAGGTCATCTCAAGGAGGAAGGTCCGCAGCACGAGGTGACCATCTCAAGACCGTTCTACATGGGCGTGACGGAAGTGACCCAGGTCCAGTTCCAGGCGGTCATGGGCGTGAATCGGAGCGAGTTCAAGGGCGCGACAAATCCGGTGGAGATGGTTTCCTGGTACGATGCCACGGAGTTCTGTAAGAAACTCTCCGAGGAGACCGGCCAGGCCGTCCGCCTGCCGACGGAGGCGGAGTCGGAATACGCCTGCCGCGCGGGCACGGCGACGGCATTCTCCTTTGGCGACGCCGACGGCGCCCTTCGCGACTACGCATGGTACTGTGCCAACAGCGGCGACAAGACGCATCCCGTCGGCCAGAAGAAGCCGAACGCCTGGGGTCTCTACGATATGAACGGGAATCTGTGGGAATGGTGCGCGGATTGGTACGGAGATTATCCAAACGAGGCGGTCACGGATCCCCAAGGCCCGGCGTCCGGCAAGGTTCGCGTTCTGCGCTGCGGTGGTTGGTTCATCGAACCGAAAGGCTGCCGCTCCGCGAGCCGATACTTCTTCACCCCGGACGCCCGCGGCACAAACTTCGGGTTTCGCGTGGTGGTGTCTGTGCCCGGTTCGCCCGCGCCCGCGGCACCGGCGGCGGATGATTGAACTATAGGGCGTGCCGGCGCCAGTCTAAAGGAGGCTACGATGCCGGATCTGAAAACCCCATTGCGGCGGTCGCGGAGCGATCGCATGATTGCCGGCGTCGTCGGCGGCCTGGCGAAGTATCTCGGCATCGACCCGACCCTCGCCCGGGTGCTGTATGTTGCCGGCTCTGTGGTGTCAATCGCGTTTCCGGGCATCCTCGTGTACGTCGTGCTCTGGGTGATTGTGCCCGAGGAAGAGTAGCCCGCGTGCCGCGCCCGTCGCGTATTCAGTTGTCCGCCACCTGATCTATACAACTCGGCTGGCGGAGACGCAAGGGTGGAACCGGAATGTATTGGTAAAGGCCGAATACGTCGCCTATACTTCGGGGTGGCCCATGATATTCGAGCGCAAAGCAATACTAGAGACGGCGGAGGTAAGCATGAATCCTTGCAAGGAGCATCTTCGTCTATGCTTTATCGCATCCATCGGCATCGCCTTGGTGATTTTCCTCGTCGGTTGCAGCGCCCGGACCTCACCACCCGGCGCGAGCACCATCGGCACGTCAACTCCGGGTATGAGCATCGCCTTCCTTCGGTGGAAGGAAGGGCTGATGGTTCTGTTCGTTGATGACGTCAAAGGCATTCACGGTTCAGGGGGATCAGATTCCACGGAGAACCCGCTGGTAGGCATCACGACGGTATCGGCGGGGCCGGAAACCGGCGGATACAGATGCCGGATTGAAACGAAGGACGGCAAATCGGCTACCTGCCGTATCAATGGAAGAGAGTACGATCTGTCCAAAGGTACGCTCTTCGTGATCAAGGCCAAAGGCGAGCAGGTTGAGGTCCATCAATTGAAGCGCGACCTAACGGCTATCCCATTTGACGCGGACGGTTGCAGGGAACCCCTTCAAAAGGACGCAGAGATTCGGAAGCTGTTGGAACTCGGCGAATTGCCCAAGTAGAAGCCGAACCAGGCGCTGCACCTGACCGCTACTGCGCCGTGCTTCATGGCGGCAGGTGAGATTGCTCGTTAGCCATAAAAAGGGGATCGCATGAATAGGCTCCTACTGGTATTGCTGTCGCTTCTGCTTGCGTTCGGCGCGGGTGTTTCCGGTTGCGCGAAAAGTGACGAATGGAAAGCGCTCAACGCCGAGGCCGTTTCGCTTTATCGGCAGGGGCAATATGACCGTGCCATCGAGGTGGCGAAGAAGGCGATCGAAGTCGCCGAGCAAACCAAGGGCCCCGATCATCCCGATGTGGCCAAGAGCCTGAACAGCCTCGCGGAGATATACAATACCCAAGGCCGGTACGCGCAGGCCGAGCCGCTCTACAAGCGCGCGCTGGCGATCAGGGAGAAGGCCCTCAGCCCGGACCATCCCTCTCTGGGCAGGAGCCTGGGCAGCCTCGCGTTGCTGTACCATGCCCAAGGCCAGTACGCGCAGGCCGAGCCGCTCTACAAGCGCTCGCTGGCGATCTATGAGAAGGCCCTCGACCCGGATCATCCCGAGATAGCCACGACCCTGAACAATGTCGCAGAGCTATATCGTGCCCAAGCCCAGTACGCGCAGGCCGAGCCGCTCTACAAGCGCTCGCTGGCGATCTGGGAGAAGGCCTTCGGCCCGGATCATCCCCTTGTGGCCGACAGCCTTGAGAATCTGGCGGCGCTGTATAAAGCAACCAACCGGCCGGAAGAGGCCGAGGCTCTTAAGAAACGCGCCGCAGCGATCCGGGCGATCAAGCGATGAACTCAAAGGGCTGACAAGGCGCTGCACCTAGCCGCGGCGGCATCACGGTTTTTCGGGGTTCAAAGGCTCTCCGGCCGCCGTGGCAGGTGAGATGGGGCGTTCGGTCACAGATAACATGAAAAAATTCGGACTCATCATCTTGCTGTTTGTTGCAGGCGGATGTGGAAGCGACCCCATGCTGCCTGAGATACAGAAGATCGCGGCGGAGCAACTGCAGAACACACCAGCGGGAATGAACCCAGATGCGACATTTGCCGAATTGGGTGCGGATGATCTCGACATTGTTGAAATCACAATGGCCGTTGAAGACAAGATGGGCATCTCGATTGCCGACGACGCACTTGCCAAAGCGGCGGGAATATCGCAAGACGAGAACTTGGCCAAACACCTCACGCTCCGTGCTTTTGCCACGGTCGCAGCTGCTAGCCCCAAGCAACCCGCGTCGCGCAAGGCGCCGCAACCAATTGTGCACGACGGCACCCTGAGGGAAGGCCAGGTGGGCACGTTCGGAGAACTCAGTCGTAAGAAAAATCCGAAGGGCTATGTGCTCGTTTTTCTGCCGAGCCTGGATGTGTTGGTGGCACATGACGAACAGCAGCGGGGACGGAAGCTTAGCGAAGAAGAACTGGTCGAACTCAAGGAGAAATCGGTAGTCATGGCTCTTACACCTGCCTTGGCCGAAGACATAAAACGAACACATGCGGAAAGAACAGGCAAGAAAATCGACAAATGACCGAACCAGCGAATGGAACACTACGGCGCGTAGCTGCGCCGAGGTTCGTGCGCATCTTTAGGCGTACTCTTTGTCGATCCGCACCTGCCCGCAATCCAGGCACCGGCACCGGCGGCGGATGGTGGCGGTGTAGGGTGTGGCGTCGGCCCGAAGGCCCCGCACGGCCAGTTGTTCTCTGGAGCCGGCCTGACCGGCGCACTTGACCGGATGGGGCGTCTGTAAGAGTGGGGAAGCCAGCCTGTCGCGCGATACATGGAGGTGGATCATGCGAAACTGCCATACTTGGATCATGGGCGGCGTGGCCGCAATCGTCATGACTGCGGCTGCCGCGCCGGTGTGCGGCCAGGGAGAGTTTCAACTGAAGTACGTCGATGCTCCCGATAACGCCTACCCCGTCCTTCCCTTTGGCCTCTACTGGGGAGGAAAGGACGAGAGGCCCGACGAAGTCAAGGCCGATCCGAAGGGCCTGACGGGCCCGCGCCGCTATTTCCCCCTTCCGTGGGGCGACAGGCACGTCATGGTCATCCTGGACCTCACGAAGCCGGTGAAACTATACGTGGACGCCGCCGGGACGGGCGATCTCTCGGCCGTCCCCCCGCTGACGGCCAGCGGCCTCACCTTCGGACCGGTCACCCTGCCCGGCCCCGATGGAAAGCCGGGGGCCACGGTGCGGTTCCGTCCGCTCGAGTTCGGCCCTGCGAGCGGCACCTTCAAGGACACGGCCGTCCGCTGCGCGGGGTACGCGGCCGGCGAGGTCACTCTGGCGGGGCAGACATATCGCGTGGCGGTGGTCCAGGCGTGGACCGGCCGCTATGACGAGGTTTATGCGCTACCGGCCCCGCCGGGCGACGCCCGCCGCCGCCATGCCACCTTCGCCATCGACCTGGACCGCGACGGCAAGTTCGACCTCGCCCGCGGCGAGGTTCATCCGCTGACGCCGATGGTCCAGGTGGGCGACGCTTACTACGCGGTCCGTGTCGCGCCGGACGGTTCCTCCGTTCGCCTTGAGAAGGCCAAGCCGCAGATGGGGGAGGTCGAGACAGGATCATCCGAGGTGCAACTGACGCTTGATTCGGACACAGGCCGGCACCGGCTGGAAGGGGCGGGCCGTCGAAGCATGCCCGCCGGCCGGTACGAGACGGTTGAGATCATGTGCAGCCGCCGCGATGCGTCGGGCAGCCCATGGCAGGTAACGACCCGTCAGGGCGGCCTGGGGTCGGGCCAGGGGTTCGATTTCAAGGTCGAGCCGGGCAAGGTGACGCCGGTGGCGGCCGGTCCGCCGCTGGCACTGAAGGTCGAGGCGCAGGCGGGACCCACGGGTGAGGTCGAAATAACCGCCTCGATCCTGGGCCAAGGCGGCGAGCGCTATTTCCCCTGCTTCGAGAAGGAGGGCGCGCCCCTGAGTCTGCCGCCGAAGTTCCGGATCCTCGACGAGACCGGCAAGGTCCTTGCCGCCGGATCGACGGCGTTTACCTGAGGCGGCGCCCTCCGGTGCTCGTGGCGAGCGCCTGCCGACTTTCGGGGCAAGTACCGCGTGGAGATCGACCTGGAGACGGGGCCTTTTGAGGTCCTTCGGCCCCAGGAGCCTTAACAGGATCGGGACGCCACCCATATTATTTCGTGGCCTTCTCGTTCCATGCGGCGGCTGAGGGCGATCCAGTCCGTCGGGTTTCTCGCTCAGCCGTCCGGAGGCACCGTGGAGCGCAGCCGCCTGCCGCGCCTTTGCCGCCGCGGACCGGGCCGCCTGTGCGCCGGCCGCAGGTGTGAGCAACCGGCTGTTGCTCGAAGTCGATTGTGATACAATGCCGCCATGCCGCCTCCGGACCGATCCAAAGATTCCCGCCACGCGGGCGGAAAGTCGTTCGCCACGACGCATTGGAGCCTCGTGCTGGCCGCAGGACACGGCAGCCGTCCCGACGCCGCAACGGCCTTGGCGACGCTGTGCGAGACCTACTGGTATCCCCTCTACTACTACGTTCGCCGTCGCGGTTACAGGGCTGAGGAGGCGCAGGACCTGACGCAGGCGTTCTTCGCCACGCTCCTTGAGAAGGAGTACCTGCGGGTCGCCGATCCCGACCGCGGCCGGTTCCGCTCGTTCCTCTTGGCATCGCTCAACCATTTTCTGGCCAACGAATGGGACCGCGCCAGCGCCCGGAAGCGCGGCGGCAAGGTGCTTTCCCTGGATATTGAGGGCGCCGAGGGCCGCTACTCGCTCGAGGCGGCCGACGGCCTGACGGCGGAGAAACTGTTTGAGCGGCGCTGGGCGACGACTCTGCTGGACCTGGTGCTCGCCCGGCTGCGGGAGGAATTCGTCCGCGGGGGCCGGGAGCGCGTCTTCGAGCGGCTCAAGGATTTCCTCGGCGGCGCTGCCGCTGAAGGCTCGTACC
>Ga0315274_10013822_pt1 | contig 11479 bp, 12 predicted proteins | sample YL17G02_20_MG_FD_203700 | JGI IMG/M metagenome (GOLD analysis project Ga0315274, IMG submission 203700) | Sediment microbial communities from Yellowstone Lake, YNP, Wyoming, USA - YL17G02_20 | ecosystem: Environmental > Aquatic > Freshwater > Lake > Sediment | place: USA: Wyoming | collected...
AAACTAATTCAGGTTTATGTGACCGATAAGCATGGCCAGCCCGTGACAGATCTAACAAAGGAGGATTTTGAGCTCACGGATAACGGTCAAACGAAAAACATCACAGATTTTGAGAAACATAGCCTGGCTCTTCAAGCAGGTCCGCAGGCTCCTCCTAGCGTTTCTTCTGCCCCGGTGTTAAAAATGAACAGGAAGTTTTTTTTATTTTTCGATTTTGCCTTTAATTCTAACACCGGCATTGCTGAATCGAAAAAGGCGGCTTTGGATTTTATCGAGACACAAATCCGGCCTGATGATGAAGTGGGCGTCATTTCTTACACGGCAGAAAAAGGGCTGACCTTACATGAATATCTGACGACCGACCACAAAAAAATCCGCCAGGTCGTCGAAGGATTCGGCGCGAATAAACGCTTGGGAAGAGCCGTAGACATCGAAGGCAAATATTGGGACGAGCTTAAGAAGGTCATGGACGCTCTGAATCAAACGGGAGGAAGGGGCGGAATTGGAGATTACACAGACTGGATTTCGATTACAAAAGATGTTGAAAGAAGTAACTACAACAATCAAGTAAACGATTATGCATCCCATATTCGGCAACTTGCTAAGACCCTCAGGTATATCCCAGGATCTAAGAACCTGATTTTCTTCTCATCGGGGATCGCCAATTTTGTTTTGTACGGCAAACGATTAGCACAGTATTATGATACGGCCGAAGAACGGTACGGGATTGCGGCGTTGCGGGACACGTACACCGAGATGTGTGAAGAATTGGCTTCCTCGAATAGTGCCGTATACGCTATCAATGGGGCCGGGATGGGATCTGGCCATTTTGAAGACAGCAGTTATGCCGGCGATCAATCACTCCGGCAACTTGCCCGGGCGTCCGGAGGGCAATATTTCGATAACATCCAAAGCTATTCTAAGATTAACCAAGAAATCCAAAATTTAACTGGCAACTATTATGTCCTGGGCTACCCCATCGACGAAAAATGGGACGGCAAATATCATAGGATCGAGGTCAGAGTAAAAAGAAAGGGCTGCGACGTCTACGGACAAAAGGGATACTTCAACCCGAAGCCGTTCTCAGAATATACGGCAAATGAGAAGTTCCTTCATCTTATCGATCTTGCTCTGAGCGAGAATCCCCATCTCCAAGCCGCGGTTGATTTTCCGGTGCTTGTTCTGCCCTACGCCATTGGAGAAAGAACCGAGCTGGTCACCTTGGCGGAAATCCCTGTGCAGAAGATGAGAGAGATAGCAGGGCAGAAGACTGAGGTCGTCACTCTAATTTTTAATGAACAAAATGATGTTGCTGGCCTCGACAGGAAAGAGGTCAGCAAATGGCCATTGTCTTCGGAAAATATCTTTTATAGCTCAAGAATCTCTCTATCTCCGGGGCAGTATGAATGCCGGGTTGTCCTCAGGGATATGGTGACCGGAAAGGGAGCGAGGGGCTCGTGTCGCGTGAAGGTCCCCGGAGCTTCAAAGTCCAGCTTGACGCTTCTGCCGCCCCTGCTTCTGAAGCCGGAGGGAGGTGCGGTTTTTCTAAACGAAGAAGCAGAAACAAAGCAACTTCGATTTTCTGATATCTATCCCTTTGATAGAAATGGGTATTATCCACTCATGGGACCGCTCAATAAAACGAACACAAAACTCTTTGCGTCTGTACGTTGCACAGGATCTGGTTCAACGAAGGCCGAAATTGTTTTTTCGAGCTCGATAATTAATATATCGTCAGGAGAAAAAATCACTGTATTAGTTTCCCTCCTGAATCAATCCGAACAACGAGCAGCTTCTATATTTTTATTGGAGCTTATGACCGGAGCTCTAAAACCAGGAAGGTATTCGCTTTATCTCTTCGCCGAAGACACGAGATCTGGACTCAAGGCAGTAACAAATAGCGTTTTTTCAGTCGAATAACCTCGGAAAATGGCTAAATTTTTACGTCATGCTCATAATTTTAGTCCCCCCTAAAACTCCTTCCCGAATTTTCTTGTTTCCCTATATGGGTGTGATTTCGCTTAGCGGCTCAAGCATGTCACTTTAGCCAAGTCAACTTGTGTTTGCATGTATAAAAGCGCTGCGCTAGCCAAATACTTTTATTCCTTTCTAATCCTCCTTATAAGAAAGGCACGAACTTCGTTGCCATGAACTGGAGCCTCACCCAAAAACTGATCCAGCCAAAAGTATAGTTTTCTGGCTTTTAAACCTCCAGCGTGCTGTTCGGCGAACTGCTGTGGCGTCAAGTCTCCGAGCGCGCTGTGCGGTCGAAACATATTATACTCCTCGCGCCGGCCTCGGGATTCATCTTTCGCAAGCGTTCCGGGGAACCTTATGAGGACATCGACGAGGCTTTCAAAATGGCGTGTCGGCGGGCCTTGGTAAAGGATTGCCGGTTCCACGATTTGCGGCATACCTTTGCGACGAGGTTCATCGCGGCGGGCGGTGACTGTACGTTGTCAAATGGTTTTGGAGACTCTGGCTGATTTCCTAAGCTACAGTATCTCGTCATCATCTTAACCTCGTCAGAAGACTTGAATCAAGGCTTTTTGGTTCATGTGTCTTCTCATTCTCAAAGTCTCGGCCTTGATCTTCTTTCTCCTCTCCAGGATCTCTTGATCCCGGCCAAAATATTTATCCCTCGGAGTGACGTTATCGATCGCCTCATGATAACGGATATTATTGTAATACCCCACCCATTCCCCGATCCGTTTTGACAGCTCCTCCGGTGAATAATAGAGATCCAGAAGGATCAGGTTTTTCATCGAACGATGGTATCTCTCGATCTTCCCCTGAGTCATCGGATGATAGGTCTTGGTTCGGATATAGGAGATAGCCTGTTGGGCTAAATATCTTTTCAACTCTTCCGCAATAAAGCAGGGACCGTTATCCGTCAGCAAGCGAGGACGTTGATAGACATCCACATGCCTAATTCCTGTTTGCTTGACCGCCATGTCCAGCACTGTTTTTACATCGATGGCCGTCATCGTCTGGCAAAGCCTCCAGGCAAGGATGTACCGAGAATAATCATCCAGCACCGTCGCCAGATAATACCAGCCCCAACGCACGACTTTCAGATAAGTAAAATCCGTTTGCCAGAGTTCATTGACCCGGCTTGTAGGATTGTCAAATCTGTCTTTGGCAGAGATCAGAGTATAAGCCGGCGAAGTGATGAGATCGCGAGCCTTGAGAATACGATAGACGCTGGATTCCGAGATGAAGTATCCCTCTTGATCCGTGATATGACAGGCGATCTCACGAGAGGATTTTTCCGGGTATTCCCTGGCCACCTCAAAGTGATAGTAATTTCCTTTTCCATGTTGTCTGCAATCATGTCCCCTTGAGCTTGGCAACGACATCTCCCATCACGAAAAAATGATAAATCCAGTCGCGGCTCGATGTCTGTCAGGTTTAGAAGACGAGGAAACTGCCGCAAAGCAGGCCCTCCGGCCGGATCATCGTTCCGAACGACTATGAAATCCTCCTAAAAACGATAGACTTCCCGCCCATCTCGACATCACCCATCATAAAAAGTATTCCATCCGCTGCTCGGCCGCCATCAGGGCGAGCTCGGTTAAGACGCGCGACGGCGGCGCATCGCTCCGGCTCAAGACCTTCAGCGGCACGATCGTCATCAAAAAGAAGTAGCGTCTGACATCCAGACCCATCAGGGGCGGCTGTTTGAAACGGCCGTCCCTTTTTTTGGCCAGGATCCCTCCCCGCATCCGCTCATCCTTCACAATTCCGCGGAAAAAGATATAATGAGGGGTCTTTATAAGAGAGAACAGGCGCCCATGTCTTTACACGCGAGAATCCGCTTCATCAATTTCGCCCGCACACTCAATGAGAACCGTCCTTTTTTAATCGGGGAGGGAGGCCGGTCTCAGAGCGGTCTCCGAGAATTGTTGCTAGGTAGCGTGTTTCTGCTAAAATAATCTCCTCTCTTTAAAAAGGAGGCTTGACATGTCGGAAAAATCAAGACTCGTAACCTTGATTTTATGCGGCTGGTTCGGGATGTTCGGCGCCCACCGCTTCCATGTCGGGAAGACCGGCACCGGAATCGTTTGGCTCCTGACCTTCGGCGTCTTCGGGCTCGGCATCCTCTTTGACCTCGTCATGATCGTGCTCGGGAAGTTCTACGACAAGGACAACAAACCGGTCCTGGCCTGGTTCAGGATGTGCGACGCCCAGGGCAACGTGGCCTATTACGGGACGTAAGAAATTCCCTTTTATTTTTGGATTGAACCGTTCTTAATAACGAATCGGGCCCCCATTTTTTCCGCCGCTCCGACTGCGACATCCAAGCCCAGCGCTTTTATCTTCCCGGCGAATTTGAGGTATTGATGTTCGCTTCCTCCGTCGTGCATGGGGAAAACCGCGCGAGGCGTGAGAGCCCGGATCGCCTCCAACTCCCCGCCGAAGGTGGGCGTGAAAAAGAGGTCCAACCGGGGAGCCTATCCGGCCAGATAGAGGACGTTGTCCTTGAAGATGGGATTCTGCAGACCCCGGCTGTGGCCGTGGTCGCCGGCATAGCCCGGATGGCGCGCAAAGCGGTAAGGCCCGCCGCTGACCACCGTGTGGCCGCGCTCGGTTTGGATGCGCACATGGGAGGAAAAGAAGCGGTTGGCGATCATCGCCCAGGTGCCGAGCATGCTGCCTGCGAAGATCAAGAAGAGGGCGATAAGCTGGATGCCGTCAGGCAGGTCGGGCGACCAGCCGAAGCGCTCGTCCAGCCCGGATACGATCCAGGCTATCACGGGGAGATAGATGGACATGAGCGGCATCAGGATGCGGTCCCACGGCTTGACGTTTTCTTTTTTTCCGGCTGCCGCGCGCTCCTGCGCCAGGTCCGGGTTTTTGCGGATCAGGATCGTACGGCTGAAAATGAGGACAATGAAGGCCTGGATGACATACGCCCAGCCCTCCCACCAGTCCAGCTTTCCGGCCGCCAGGAAGAGCACTGCCATCAGAACGAGAGTCGCGACTGAAAAGCGCAAAATGACTATCCGGGTAATCCTGGGCGATATGTTTGCTAATGATTGAGGCGGAGTCTGAGACATTGACGGGCGGGCCGAATGATGGACAGGCATCGGTCTCACTTGGCCAACATGAAGCGATCACCCTTGTTCTCGGGGCAGATGACCCGCGAGGGGAGCTTCTTGGCGGCGGCTTCGCGGGCGAAAGCGCCGTACATATACTCCCGGTTATTCGCGTGGATGGGAAAAACAACCTTGGGCTTCAGCGATTCGGCCTGGTCTAATTTCCCCAAGAACGTGAAGGCAAGATCGACCGTCCCAGCTTTTCCCAGCAGATAGTCCATGTCGGCCTGAAAATCAGCGACCGGGCCAAGATAATCGCCCGAATGATAGATCGACAATCCGTCCAGCTTGACCAGGTAGGCGACTTCGGGAACATCGTTGTGTTCGCAGTTGACGGTGAAAATGTCCATACCCTTGATCGTTGTCTTGGCCCGTGGCGCCGGCAGGTCGATCGAACGGTCTCCCTTCCGGGCATTCCAGCCGAAGACATAGGTGATATTTTTGACCGTCGGCCGCCAGGAGAGAATCACCGGATCGAAGTGATCCCCATGGGCGTGGGAGACGAAGACGACAACCTCGAGGTTTTTGATCTCCTCGGGGTCGATGAAGCCGTTGGCCAGAGAAGGTTTTTCCGGGCGCCTCCATCCTCGACTGAAGTAATCGAAGATCAGGAGGCGGCTTCTGGTTTTGACCGCGAACCCGCAATGTCCCAGGGACCAGACGATCGCTTCCCCGTCCTTGAGGGGCTTGGCCAGGAGCGTGGGGACATCATGCGGCTCGGTGCCCGGCGTCGGCTCCGCTCCCGCATCCTTCAGGATTCCGGCGATGGCCGGATAAGAATACTCCCCGGCCAGGTCCAGCGGAGTCCGGCCATTCCCGTCTTTTGCTCTGGGGTTCGCCCCCTTTTGAAGGAGGAAACGGACCATATCGGTCCGGCCTTTCATCACGGCAAGATGAAGCGCCGGCGATCCCTCGGGGTCGGCGGCGTCCACTTTTGCTCCCTTGTCGAGAAGCATTTGAGCGATATCCACGCTTCCCCCCTGGGCGGCTCGTTGAAACGGCGTCCGGCCGGATTCATCCTTCAGATCAATGAACACGCCCTTCCCCAGCAAGAACGCAGCCGCTGGGGCTATCCCGAGATAAGCGACCCGGTGAAGCGGGTATTTTTCAAGCAAATCCCTGTTCCTCAGAGCTTCGGCACGGGGCCAGAGCTTTTCAACGAGCTGTTGGAAGCCGTTCCCCAGCGGAAAGGTCAGCGGCGTTTCATTCCACTTGTTCCAGACGTCAAGCCTGGCTCCGTGCTCGAGCAGCCAGTCGATGACCTCGGCCCGGCCGGTTTGGGAGACATAAAGAAGAGGGGTCGATCCTTCTTGGTTGACGGCATGGACATCGGCGCCGTGTTTGACCAGGATGTCGAGGAGCCGGAGGTTGCCGGAGAACGTCGCCTCATGGAGAGGAGTCTGGCCAAAGCTGCTGCGGCTCATGACATTGGCGCCCCGGGAGAGGAGGAATTCCGCGGCCTTATCCGAACCGGCCTCGGCGGCTTTAAGAAGCGGCGTGCGTCCGTAGCGGTCGGGGCCGTCGACCGGGAATCCGTCCTTGACCAGGCGCTCCATCAGGCCGACCAGCCCTCCGGCCGCCGCGCAGTGAAGAAGGTTTCTTCCGTCGCGACAGACGGCCTTCATCTCGGCCCCCTTGGCGATCAGCAGGTCGACGGTCTCCCCATGCCCGGCCGACGCGGCCAGGTGGAGAGGCGACCGGCCCAGGTCGTCAACGGCCTTGATATCGGCCTTGTTGGCGAGGAGGAAAGCGATGATCTCCACATTGCCCGAGTGGCTTGCGAAATGGAGAGGAGTCCCACCCTCGGCTTCCTTCTCGTTGACGACTTTAGGATCTTTTGCGACAAGCGCCTTGATCTTGGCCAAGTCGCCCGCCCGGACGGCATCATGGATTTCGCCGGCCTGCACGTTAAGGACAAAAATCGCGAAAGCCAGAATCGCGCAGATTCCGTTGGGAAGTCTTCTCATCGTTTTCTCCGGTTGGGCTTCTTTCATTTTTGAAGCTCTTTGATCATTTTCGCCGCGTTCCGATTCTCGGGGTCCAATTCCAAAACTTTCCGGAAATAGCGCAGGGCGAGCTCTTTGTTCCCCTTGGAGGAGTAAACGGACGCTAAGAGCTCGTAGGCGGTGAAGGACTCCGGGAAGAACTCGATGCTTTTTTCAAGAATGGCGAAGCCCATTTGCTCATCCTGGGCGGATTGAAAGTTATAGGCGAAGACATTGATGAAAAACTCGCTGATCATTCCCGCTCGCCGGGCGATCTTGAACAGCGAATCCAAAGCCGCGTCGGCGGATTCCTTCTTGCCCTCTCGATAGAGCCTGGCCGCGTTGTCCGCGTAGAGTTGCATCTCCTCGACGGCCTTTTTTAATCCCGCGTCCTTGCCCCGGCCATACGCCTCGGCCGCTTTTTTCGCTTCGACGACGGCGGCGTCCAAGGCCGCCGCGGCGGGAACGTGGATATCGGGGATGACGCCGGTCCCCTCCCAATTCCCTCCGGTGACGGGGCTGATCGATCGTTCCGTCGAGATATAGAATTCGAATTGGTCGTCGATGCCGAAGACATCGACGGAGTGAGCGCCTCCTTTCGTCGGCTCTCCGACGAGCGTCGCCCGCTTCCTGGATTGCATGTCGTAAGCGAAGGATTCGGAGGCGGAGAAGGTGTTCGGGCCCGTCAGGATGAAGACGCGGACGTCGAGGCGCGGTTCCATGCCGATATCCCGGCGAGTCCAGGATTCGGTCAACGAACCGGTTTGGCGGGAATACGAACCGCTCAATTGGGTCGGATACGGCAGGAAGTAGCTGCTCAAATAATCTCCCGACCCGCCGCCGTTCTCCCGGACATCGATGATGATGGCCTGGGCGTTGGCCAGAAATCTCATGGCGGCGACGGCCATGTCCTTGGCCTGGTCGAAGGAATAGAACCGGCGAAGATCGACAAGGCCGATCCTCGGCTCGATCCATTCCAGCTTATAGAAGCCGGCATTCTCCTCGGCCCGCAAGCGGAAGTAGCGGACAGAGTGATGCAGGGAGCCGGCGGCTTTTTCCCCGACATCGCTGGGCACCATCACGCGGAAGTTCAAATGCTTGTCGTGGGTGATGGCGACGAGGTCGGCGGTGACTTTTTCTGCGAATTCCTTGGCTTCCGTGAACGAGTTGTAAGCTCCGGATGCGCATTTGGCCTTGAATTCGTCGGCAAATCCCTTGGCTTTATCGGCCAGGACATAGTGACTTTCGAGCAGGCCGGCGATCTTCTGCAGCACGCCGTCCTTGTAGGCTTTATCCGTGAGACTTCCGGCTTGTTGCACCGAGACGGGCAAATGGCCGAGGTTCCTGAGGACCGCCCCTCCGGCCGGGGGATCCTGGCTCTCGAGCCTAGGGCGTTCTCCCGGGCTCGAACCGAAAAGAAAGAAAGCGCTCAGGCTGAATATCGAGATCGCGGCGGCCGGGAATTTAGGAGTTTTCATCGAGTTGTCTCCCTTTCGAACCGGAAGAGCGCGTCGGATGGCCAACCGGGATGATCCATCTCCTCGCGAGGGATCGCCGCGGCAAGGCCTCTCATCGTTCGAACCTCCTTTTGGATCTCCGGGCAACTCCCCCGGGAGCTTTGGCCGATTCCTCGAACGAGTCTCGGCTATACGACATGACGAGTTTCATGACGCGACCTGTCCGGTCCTTTTCGAATTGGATCCGGCGATAGAATTGACTTTTCAAGGAAAACTCATTATGAAGCCCGCGGCGATCGTTTTTTTCATTTCGCGATTCTCTCCCAAATCGCCTCGACGTTATTTTCGTGGATGCTCGTATCCCTGACCTTTCGGCCGGAGTTTGTCGATGACCTCCGCTTTCGCCCAGTAAGCATGGCTCTCGCCGTCGCGCTGGCTCAAGAAGAACAGAAATTTGCCGTCGGCCGTGACCATGGGACAGAGCTCGATCGACGGGCTGTTGACCTCCGGGCCCAGTTTGACGGGCTCGGCCCATGCTCCATCCGTCCCCCTGAAGCTCACCCAGAGATCATATTGACGGGAAAACAGGAGATAGCTCCCATCCGGGGCGATGAAGGGCGTGTTTTCTCCAACAGCGGTGTTGATGGGCGAACCAAGGTTGACGGGCTTTTCGTACTTTCCGTCTTTGAAACGAGCGTAGTAAATATCGCTCAGACCGCGGCTGTCCGGCGGCTGCCCCGCCAAATAAACGTTTCCCTCCCGGTCCAAGGAAAACGCCCAATGCATGTTGATCGAGTTGACATCGGGATCCAAGGGCTGGGGCTCTGACCACCCGGCGGACGTCCTGTCGGCGAACCAAATCTTTTCGCTTCCTCTCTGCTTTTCTCCGGGAAGCGGCCGGCGCGAGATGAAATAGATCCTTTTCCCGTCAAGCGAAAAGAAGGGAACGTCGTCATTTCCCTCTGGGCCCGAAAAAGACGCCCAGGCTGGTGCCGTCCACTGCCCGTTCGATTGTTTCATCATCATCAGCCCGCCCCGGGAATAGACCTCGCCGGGGAATTCCACCATCGGCGCCCAGTAGACTTCGTTTCCGTCCGGGGAAAAGACCGCCGTGCTGTGAAGCCCCCAGATCGAGGAAATGATGCCCGGAGCAAACAGCTTGGATCCTTCGGCAGGCGGTTTTTGGCCGAGATAATCCCCCTTGAGGACGGGAAATCGGATATCCGATTTATCGGCGCCCTTTTCGGCCAGGAGCCCGGCTACGGCCTCCATCTTCCGTTCAACGGCGACGTTATACGCCGTTTGGCCCATGATCGTCCGCGCGTCGAGGGGAGCGCCCTTTTCGATGAGGATCCGCGCCGCATCGGTCCGGCCGTCACGGGCGGCATAATGGAGCGGCGTCCAGCCGAACCGGTCGGGCCGGGCAGGGTCGAAACCTTTGTCCAAGAGGAAGCCTACGATCTCCGCCGACCCGCCCGCGGCCGCGGACTGGAGGAACCATTCGCCCGAGGCGTCCACGGCCTTCATGTCCCCGGACTTTCCGGTCAAGCGCCGAAAAAGATTGGCCAGGCCATGGGAAACGGCCTGGGACAGCATCCCTTCCCATTTCGGTCCGCTCTCTGGAACCCGGGCGCCATTTTCGAGCAGAAGGTCGATGAAATCGCTCTTGCCGCGCCAGGCGGCTAAGCTGAGTGCGTTGTCTTCGAACTTGTCGACGGCATTGACGTCCGCGCCGGCCTCGATGAGGACCCGGCCCGTCGCGGCTTGTCCCCGCTCGCGGGCGCAGAGGATGAGGGCCGTCCGGCCATAATCGTCCCGGGTTTCGATGGCCGCCCCTTTTTGGAGCAGCGCCGCCACGGCCTCCTTGCGGTCGTTCGTGGCCGCCAAGTGAAGCGGGGTCTTGAACTGGGCGTTTTGGATCTCGAGCTTCGCGCCCTTGGCCAGAAGATGGTTGATGAGCTCCATGTTCCCGCCCATCGCGGCGTAATGAAGCGGCGTCATGCCGTCGCCGTCGCGGGCGTTGACAAGCTCCGGCGTCTTTTCGATAAGCGCCTTGATCATCGGGAGATCGCCGTTGCGGAGCGCTTCGAAAATCTCCTGCGGCCGGAGCGAAGCGGCCAGAGACAATACGGCCAAAGACACGATGAGAAGCTTTTTCATGCGGGAACCTCTTCCGGATTCAATTTGTGGTTTTTCCGATCTCAAGGACGAAACTCTGATCGACCTTCGTCGGGACATAAATACGCCTCTCCCTGAAATCATTGATCCTGATTGAAACACAGCAATAATCGGGCCATATCTCAACTCAAGACAACGGCCGGGTGCCTTGTAAAATGAATTTACAATTTATTTGATCTCTTCGAGCCGGGCCGTGAAGTGGCGTAAATGGGGCGGCTCCTCGACGATGCGGAAGCCGCGGCACGATCGTCATCAAAAAGAAGTAGCGTCTGACATCCAGACCCATCAGGGGCGGCTGTTTGAAACGGCCGTCCCTTTTTTTGGCCAGGATCCCTCCCCGCATTCGCTCATCCTTCACAATTCCGCGGAAAAAGATATAGTGCAGCGCTTTGTTAGGTTTTGTTATTGTGTTCTACCGTTATTACTACTTTTCCTCGCGCGTGCCCTTCTGCCAGATACCGGATAGCCTCAGGGACTTCACTCAACCTGTAACGCTTGTCGATGACCGGTGTTACCTTTCCGGCCTCCATGAGTTCGCGCATGATGGTCAGGTCCTCTTTGCTCCGTCTCGCCATAAACATGACGAACTTCTGGCTCACGAAACGTGACAATACAAGCACTGTGATCCAACGAGCCGGAAGACCGATCATCGACACGCCCGATAATACTCCGGCCCCGATGTATCTCCCCTTGGGATTCAAGACGCGCCTGCAGGCCAACAACGAATGGTTCGCCACGAGGTCGAAAATCAGGTCGTAAC
>Ga0315274_10013824_pt1 | contig 11477 bp, 7 predicted proteins | sample YL17G02_20_MG_FD_203700 | JGI IMG/M metagenome (GOLD analysis project Ga0315274, IMG submission 203700) | Sediment microbial communities from Yellowstone Lake, YNP, Wyoming, USA - YL17G02_20 | ecosystem: Environmental > Aquatic > Freshwater > Lake > Sediment | place: USA: Wyoming | collected...
GCGGTCCTCGTGAGCGGCCACCATCTGCCCGTGTTCCCCGGAGGATGACGTGGTGCTGTGTCCCCGGGACATCCAGCCGTGCCTGTCGTGGCATCCTCGCGCTGGCCCTCCGTCTTGAGTCGTGGGGAACGCCATGAGTTATTCCTCTCAGTCAACAACGTCCCCCATTACATACCTGTGATAATCGTCGATCCCCACGTAGAAATCCTCACCTATGAGAGGTTGGTATAGCCATCTGCCAGGACGCCTCCGCTCTCCGAGCATTTTATCGAGTAGGGGATCAGAATGAATAAACAGTCGAGGGTTTCGTTGTCTCAGCTCGTCGGCAGAACGCCCTTCTGCATGTTTGACGACGTTAGCGACAAGACGCAGCTCGTCAATCGTGTCCCATGCCTCGAGACGGTCCAAGTCAATGCCCTCATCGGAAAACCCTCCCCTCACATCCTGCAATCCGACTGGCTTACCCTGGTCGGTACGGCCGAAGCCCCGCCACTCCTGACGGTATATTAGAAGGAGCTGTTGCTCAAAGAGGTGGTAGCACGCTGCGGTGAAAAGGTTGACTACGGCCTGCTCGACGCCTTTCATCGTCTCGAAATACCGCAATCCGGCGTCTCGTGCATGGTCGGCGACATCACCAGGATCGGTGTATTCAGTTGCCACCATTCCTAATCGTTCATGTGTTTCATCAGCGACGCGACTAGCCTCATCGTCGATCATTGAAAATGTAGGGAGAATCCTCCTCTCCAGGCACTCACTGAACGCTTGGAAGTCAGGGATGTTTACTTGTCGAATCCAGTTCGCCCAATACTGGGCATTTCTAATCATTGCTGCTTCCAGATTCCTAAGCCTTAGAGCCGGGTGGCTTATTATCTCTTCTGGCGTCAATTAAGACGATATCTCGATGACCCACAATCTTCAACTGGCCCAAAATATCGTTTACTCGCTGTAGTTCGTAGGGCGAGAAATACAGTATAACCTTAATCGACTTCGTGGCGTCGCTCGCCCGCTCGTAGATTGGCACCTGTCGCTCGAGGTTCCTTTTGAGCTGGCTATTCTTTGCCAATTTGAACTCCACCAGCGTTTTATCCCTACTCCCCCGAGACACCTTGAAATCGACGGGCCCCCGCCCGTCGTTCGCTTCCCGACTCACGTCCGACACTGTAGCAAACCAAGTCAGCCGATATAGGATATGTAGATCTTCTTCCCTCTCTATTGGCCGACCCCCAACGTAGAAAATCCGGTGGCCTCCTTTGTTCTCAATGACATCCTTGAGAAAAGCTATTCGCTGGTGCGATTCTTCGTAAGTGTTTCCAGTCAAGCCATAGAAGCCGGTCGTCTGAGCCAGCATCTCTCCGAGCCGTTTGAACTGCTCCACATAGAGTCTCTGGGAGTAGGCGACCTTCTCTGCGCTCACGCTGGTTGCTCGCTCCCCATTCTCCTCCTTGTAACGGATGTAGAACTCGATCACCTCGGGGAACTGCAAAACCGTTGAAATCGCCGCGCGCGCTTCGTCTTTTCGCGTGGGCTGTTTTGGCAACGCTTTCAGAAAGTAGTTGTTCACCTGAGCGCGTAGCTGCTCATTAGGAATGGATTCTGGTATGCGTTCAAATTCCCTTACGAGATCCGTCTTGTTGATCCAGGTATCATCTCGTGTGAGGATGTCCTTGGGAGTGAGCAAAACGTAGTCTCCCAGGTACCATGGGAGATCGTAGCGTCCACCCTCCCATGTCTCGGTACTGTAGTTGAATCGCACCTTATTGACGGCAACATCCTTCCGCAATTCAGGAGCAATATGGAGCTGCGCAAAGCTTTGGGTATACTCAACGAGAAATTCACGGACAAGGTTGGTCGTGAAGTCACTTATCTTGTCTCTGCCGACCCCCTCCTCAATTAAGCACAGCTTCTCAAGGTGGCTGGACCGAGTCACGGTCTCACTGCCAAAGTCAGAGAAGATCCGATTTAGGTTCGCATGGAGAGCGGCACCAAAGTCCTTACCTAAACCACAGCCTCGGTTTCCGGCCTTCGAAAACCCGAGCCAGATCTGCTTCGCCTCGGGAAACCTGTACCATGCGCCCATCAACCCCGGCGCAAGCTGCCCGCTGGTTGCCTTGTCCCGCAGGAATCGAAGGTATGCAATGATCTGGTCGTGGAGCTTCCGATACTTAGGCTTGCGGCTGTTGAATAGGAGGAAGGGGTCGATGAATAGCGGCAGATCGGAAAGGAGCGAGATGTTGAACGCTCCGTGCTGTTCGATGATCTGGGGCTTCACTCGGAACACATCAGAGAAGTACTGATCGATTCCAGCCTCGGCACCACGCTCCACATGTGACGGCGGCATTTGCTCTCCCGCGACAGATCATCGCGACTGGCGTTGGGGGAAAGGGGAGCCGATGTCTGGCCCTACCATAACGTCAATCCGTCTTCACATCCTCCGAAAGACCCAGTTCCCGTAGTGCGGTCTTTGCCTCGTCGATCTTGGCCTTTGTCACTGCGTCGCCTGACGGCACCTCGAACTTCACCTCAAGCTTTAGCCCTTTGGCGCCCACGAAGCGCGAGAGGACCTTGGTATAAAAGTTCATCCACTTCTGGGGCGGGACCTCGCCGCGCCAGCGGATGCCAGCGGCGGCCGTTGGCTGGGGAGACGGTGGGGTGGCCCCGGCGGTGACGACTTCGATCTCGGCGCGGGCCTCAAGATTTCCAACGCCGGCCGTCACTGTGTAGTAGCCGAGGGTGGACTCGGCCACGTACAGACCTTTCTGGTCGATCCTGCCCCCGGATGCGGACCACGCGGCGGACGGGCATGGGTAGCCCCGCCCATGCTGGTCAAAGCACTGGACGCCGAAAGCGAGCTTGTCGCCGGGCTTCACCCTTGTTTGTGCTGGCTTGATGTCCACACGACTGAGCTTCGGGGGCTCGACGTGGCGCTTGGCCTCCTCGGCTTTGATGAGGAACATGTCGTCCGAGATTTCGATGTCCTGAGGTGAAATGGAGGTCTGCCAGCGGAACGGCTGGTATCGGCCCTCCACCTTGCGGCCGACGTAGGCAAAGAGGCTCGCCTCGACGCCGCGGCTGATCGTGTCCTTCACGGACTCCGGATTCAGGAGTCGGGGAAATGCGGGCGAGGCAAAGAAGGCATCCCGTAGAGCCTTCGTACTCCATTCCTGGAATGCCGGCGGCCAATTGCGCATCAAGAAATTTGGGCTGACCCCCGAAGGCTCCACATCGCCTTGTTGCCCGAGGCGCTCGAGGATGAGACCCGTCAAAGACCCCGCAGCACTGGAATGGACAAGCCCCAGGTCCACCGTCTTCCACTCATTATTCTTCCCCAGGAGCATGACGTTCTTGTACGTACGCCAGACCGTCTCCTTCAGGTCGCGCTGGGCTTTCTTCAGGCTCTCGGCGAGCTGCCGCCGCTGGCTCTCGTCCAGACGGAGGTCTTGCTGCTCGTCCTCTATGTCCTCCCAGGCCAAAACCTTCCGAGCCTCGTCGCGCAGGGCGTCCGGCCCCTCGGGCACAACCCAGATCAGGCCGCTCTTGAACGTTCGGGACGAGGTCCCGTGCTCGCGGGTCGCCGCATCCACGAAGGCCTTGGTTCCCTTCTCGCCAATTCCCTGCTCCGGGGGCAATATGACCAGGGCCAGCACCGGCCGGTCGGTGATCTCGTTGCTCTTCTTCGGGAAGAGCACTCGCTCGACGCCCTTGCCCGCCGCGAAGACGGTAGCCACCTCTTCCCGGACGCGCTCCTCCACCTTCGCCGGCGGGATGGTGGCGCGTCGGTCGGAGAGCAGCTTGTTCAAGTTCGGCAAGAGGCTGAAGCGGTACCGGTTCTTGTCGGCCGACAGGAAATAGCAGGTGCTGGTCAGCGCCTCCAGGGCGGTCTCGACATTCCCGATGTCTAAGTCCGGCTCGGCCACGGCCAAGCGGATCTCGGGCACGGTCGCCTCGGCCCGGGCCTGCCCGCCGTTCGACTCAAAGAAGATCGTCGTCGCGGCCTTCTGGTGGAGCCGCGCCTTCGCGATGCCCTCGACCGCCTCCTTGTCGAGCCGGATGGCATGCGAGTCCTTCTTGCCGCAGATGTCCGTCGTCACCGCCCCCTCTAGCTTCGCGCCGCCGAGTTGTTCGAAGGCGGCCGACCGGAAGAGCGGGTCATCGAGCGGCGCGGTCCCCAGGCCGATGAGGGGATCTTTGTGAGCGCCCTGGAACCCGGCCCTGTAGGCGCTGGACACCCAGAGGGCCAGGAGGCGCAGGATGCCCCGGGTCTGCTGGAAACGTGGGAGGGCCTGCCACTTGCGCTCGAAGACGGAGAGCAATGTGGGATGAAAGGGATAGGTGGCCGCGAACGCCTCGCGGGCGGTGTCCACCGGAAACCAGGTCGGAAGCTGCGCCCGGTGCGCCACCACCCAGTCCGCGTACTCGGTCGCCGTCTTCCTAGCGTCCTCCGGCAGCCCGCCCCACTCGAACAGGCGGCGACGAATGATCTCGGAGGTCTCGGATTCGGCCGACATGATCATGGCCTTGCCCAGTCGGTCGAGGAGCTTCTGGAACCGGTCGAAGTCCGCCTCGTCCTCGGGCGTCATTTCGTCCATGAGGGTGGGGAGCGACACCGCGAGCACTATGCGGTTCCCTGGCGCCCGGGCCTCTTCCGAGAGGTTTTGGAGGAACTCGTAGAGCTGGGTCGTCAGCCCGGACTTACGATTCCGGCCGATGAAGTTCAGCAACTCGTCCATCAGGATCAGCGCCGGGAGGTCCTTGGGCAGGAACTTGCGAATCACATCGCCGCCGGGTGCCGTCCGCTGCTCTTCGTGGCCGGCTACCGCCGCCAGGCCCTCGGCGCCACAGAGCTGGAAGGCGATCTCGCCCCAGGGCGTATGCCGGATCGGCGTGCCGTCATCACCCCCACGACCGCTGATCGCATCGAACTCCGACCCGACGAAGACGGCGACCGCCGCCTCAGGCATGGCCTTCACGCCGGCGGCATCCAGGATGCTGGGAACAGCTTTCCACTTGGCCGAGGCCGGGCCGCCCCTGGCCAGGTGATACAGCAGGGTGAGGGCGTGGGTCTTCCCGCCGCCGAACTGGGTCGTCAGGTTGTACACGGCGGAGGTTTCCACGTTGATCCCGGACAGTCGCCGGACTACGCCAGCCGCCAGCTCCTTCAGACTTTTCGTCAGAAAGGTGCGCTCGAAGAACCGCTCGGGCTCGCGATAGTCGGCCGGGGCTCGGCCCTGACGGACATGATCGAGATGGACCGCGAACTCGGAGGCATCGAGGGGCTTCCCCTCGCGCAGATCCTCGCGAGGCGTCACGACGTGGAACCAGGGCTTCAGCTTCGCCATGTGGATGCTCCTTCCCGGATTCTCAAGCGCGAGCAAACCGACCGGTATTCGTGTCCAGGACCCACTCCTTGAAGTAGCCGTACGGAAAGATCTCGCCTTCCGCTCGGCTCCCAATCAGCAGCAGCGTCTCCCCCGAAAGGCTCATCCGCTCCGCCATCGGCATACTCCCCACGACGGTCTCGGCCAGGTGACCAACCAGCGCCGACCCCTCCCGCGATTCACGGCGGTAGGCGAAGAGGACGCGGAGGGGCGCTCGCACACACACGAGCTTCCACAGGGAATACGCGATGCGATCGTCATCCGGACTATTCTCAAGCTCAAAGACCGCCACGGGGAACGGCCAACGCTCACCGCCAGTCGGCCGGAGCGCGACAACATCCAGCGCGAGGTATTCATTTCGCGGAACCGGCAGCACTTCGGCCAAGTGGCCTTTCGCGGCGGCATGCCACCCGAGGTCCTTGCAGGAGCCAACCACGGCCTTGGTGAGGCATGCGGTCCAGTCCCCCAGGCGACCGGCAAGCGCGGCCTCTCGAAACGCCTGCGCCTCGTCATACTCCTGAAGTATCCGGAAGAGCGACTCTCGCCACCTTTTCGAGAGGGCATCCGGCATCAGAACCCGAGCCCTTTCTTCCGAGCCAGGACGCCGTCCACCCAGCGCCTCTCGTCAGAGGCCGTGGGATAGAGTGCGGACAGCGCCTGCGCCAGACGCCAGAAGCGGTCATCGCGCCCGACGCCCTCCTCGACCAGGAAGCGGCGGAGCGCTTCGCCGCGTCCAGCTGCGAAGAGGATCATCGCCTGATGAACACGGTCGAGGACGGTCTCGCCTTGCCGCGGTGCCCCCTTCTGCCCCCACCCGCCGGACTCCTCCGCCTTCTCCAGGTCCGCCGCAAAGCCCAGCTTGAGCTGAGCTTCTTTCTTCTTGCGCTTCGCGCCCGGGGCCTCGCTCTCGTCCCTCGCGAACAGGAATCGAGTCCGCTCTGCTACCGGCAGAAGCCGAGCCGTCTCGCCCTTGACCTCCACCACCGATGCCAGGACCTCTAGGTGAGCCCCAAGCCCCTGGGCAATCTTCCGGGCAGCGTCGTATTCCAGGATGAATCCTGTCGGTTTTCCCTTTCCGCTACCCTCTTCCTCGTCCTCCTCTGGCTCCTCCTCGCCGGATGCTCCGTTTCCGTTGCCTTCTCCGGTCTTGAGGGTCCAGAGCCACATGGCGGTGAGGCGCGCGTCTTCCTCGAAGCCGGTAGCGTCCGCCCCAGCAAAGATCATATTGAGGGCTTCCTTGGCGACGGCGGCCCAGACCTGCTCTAGGTATTCCTTCAGCGTGACGGCCTCGCCGCTGGCCTTCTCCACCCGGGAATAGCGGGAGAAGATTTCAAGGGCCGGCCCGAGACAGGCGAAGATGGCGTCCGCGCCGACGACGCCATCCTCGGCTAGGCGCGGCATCCAATCGTGGATGCGGCGGGGCAACTCGGCCAGGACGTCGCGCCAGTCGCCGACTTCATCGGTACGGATGGCGCCGTCCGGCTCTTCGCGCGGGCGGCAAACTAGATGGACGGAGGAGGCAAGCCGCGCCTGGCCTTGCGCGGCGACGCGGGTTTCCATCTCGGTGTCAATCGGCCAAGAGCCGGTAATAATCCAACCCGCGTCAACGATGGCCTTAAGAATGGCTTCCCAACTTGCCGTCGTTTTGCTGGCGAAAACGACGGTCCCGATGCCGTCGGGTTGGAGAACTCGTCGGCTCTCGGCAAACGCCTTCGTCAATTCGCGTTCGTAGAAGGCGACGTTCTTCTTTGAAGTGCTGAGCTGATGTGGGCGGTCAACGACGATTTCTTGGTCTTTCGGGACTTCCGAAGGGGTGAGCAGGTCGCCGTGGACCTCCCCAAGGGTTCGACGGAGCCACACGTAGAAGAAGTCTGACAAGTGGGCGTAGGGCACGGCGTCGTAATACGGCGGGTCCGTAATCAGGGCATCCGCCGAGTCGCCAGGAAGCGCATGCTGTGTTGCTGAACATTGCAGAGTCTGGCCTGTGGTTGGCAGGGGGCAAAGACATGACTCAAGAGCGTAGGCTGTCCTCTCGAACATGCTCGCCCACGAGCCACTGGACTGCGATGTGGCGACTGCTTCGGCGAAGTCCCAAACCATCCCGACTGCTTGTCGTCCGAAAAGGTTCACCGGGCACTCGGCATCCTGTTTCCATCGCGTGAGCGCACAGCCCAAGTCAGCTTGCTTATTCAAAGCCAGGCCGAGCAGTGTCTTTACTGCTGAAGCGAACTCCGCGTCCGGCTCATCGCAGGCTGTCTTGACCAGACGTGCGACTGTCGTGAGGGCAAGAAGTTGCCGCGGCATGAACAAGTCGCCCCAGGAAGCCATGCCGTAAAGGGGCACGCTGATGCGACGAATTTCATTCAGCGAAATCCTCTCGTCTGGCACCAAGCTCAATTCGCCACGGTGAACCTTGATTCTTCGGTTCAGCTCGCCAGCGGCACGATGAATAGCATCCAAGTCCTTCGTCGTCGGCAGGCGATATGATCTTCCTTCCTCTCCAGGCCGCGTTCTCACAACGCACATCAGGCGAGCATCAGCCGAGCCTCCACGACGCGCCTTGAGTTGCTCACGGATCCGGCCAACCGGCGTCGTGTAGCCGCAGCACGGGCAGGTTACGGAGCCGCGCTTGACGGTGCCGTTGAACTTCGGGTCGGCGATTTTGGTTTTCGGGTCGTCCTGATCCACCCAGCCGCCGCGTTGCTCGACGATGATTTGGAAGCCCACGCGTTTGGCCGTGGGGCGCGGCAACAGTTGCAGTGCCACGGAACGGTTGGATTTCTTGGCCAACCAGAGGGAGCGGATGAGCGGCACTTCTGCGCCGCAGCCGGGGCCTTCGCACTGGATCGTCCGGGCCCAGAGATAGGCAATCGGTGTGGCCCCATCGGCGTCTTTGGGGTAATACTCCGCCAACTCCTCCTCGGCCTGTTCCTTGATCCACTTGCCCCACTTGCGGACCTCGTCTGCTAGCCGCTGGCCGTACTTCGGAATATATTCGAGAACCACCTTGTTGAGCAGTACCGCCACAGGGTTGAGGTCGCTGGCGAAGGCATCCGCGCCGACGCGCAGCGCTTCGAGGGGAATTGAGCCACCGCCGGCAAAGGGGTCCACGACCAGCGGCTTTGTCCCGGGCGCGCCACCCAGCGCCTCGTGCGCGGATTGGGTCAGCGCTCTGGCAGTTTCGAGGAAGGCGGGCACCGTCGAGGCGTCCCAATTGGCGAAGTCGGCGATGAAGTCCAGCAGGCCCTGCCGGATCGGCGGCCAGCGGGCAGGGTCGGCGGGATCGAGCGCCTCGCTCGTGGTCCGGCTCCACCGGGACCAGTGGGGCTGGCAGAGTTCCATCACCGTCTTGTTGTTTCGCGCCTTCTCGGCAAACTCGACGAGAACCCGGGCGGCCGCCTCGCGGAAGGCCGGCGGGCACAACTCGTTGGCCGGGTCAGGCCAGAGGGCGGCGCAGATCACCGCCCGACACGCCGCCAACGGCCGCCTGGCCCACCAGATGTGCAGCGTAGAAATATGCCCATGCCGAATGGACTTCTCCCGCCGCGCATGGGCGGAGATTTCCTTGATCGGCAGGTCCACCTCGATCAAGCGCTTCGGATACCGTGGGCTCTCACTCATTGGCTGGCCTCAAAATGCCCTTTCTCATCGCTTACCCGCTCGAACCCCTGACCGCCCGGGCCTCCCGCATCGCCTGCGCGATGGCGTTCCGGGTCGGCTTGCCCACGATCTGCCCTTCACCAGCCGCAACAGCTATTACGCAGATTGGATTGCGCAGAATTGGGCCTAGATTGCGTAACTCCATCCGCGCAACTAGCGGAAAATACAGCCTTCACCCGAATCAGATTACACAGAATTGCGCTAACATTAGGATGAATTACGTACTCTGATTTGGTACCTCTTTGGTACCTCCGTCCACTCTAAGAATGGTGTGGAGCCATTAGAATCAATATGTTGCCGAGTATCTTTGGGACTCATTTGGAACTGCTTTGGTACCTACGGCGCCGGCTGGCTTGCGTACCAGCGTGCCGCCCGAGTCGTCCCGCGTACGCAGATTCTCCCCTCGCTCCTGAGCTCACGCAGGAGAACCCTCAATGCATTTCGAGACGCCGCCGGCAGGACCTGGGCGAGCTCCTCGAATGGGGCCCCTGCCATCCCGGCGGTCTTGATATGCTGAATGATCAGTGCCTTCTGGGTGTTCCGGTCTAGCCCTCGTTGGCGCGTGTACTCTCCTGGCACTCCTTTCAGTGCATAGAATCCCCTGGAGAGGATCAGCTTGCCACGGGCGATCCTCTCCAGGGCTCCGACCTCGACGAGCGTTCTGGCGTGCGCGCGCAGCTCTGGCGGCAGCGGGATGCCACGCCGAACGGCATCGAGTACAACTAGATCCTCGACGGCCAGGTTGCGCTGCGTCTCGGCTCCCACGCGCTCCAGGAACCGCACGAATGCCTCGTCCTGCACCGTTCCGTTGAGAATGAGCGCCACTTGGTACGCGTCGCTCCGGCCGAAATCGGGCGGCAGTTTTCCTTCCCGGAGAGCGGTCTGGAACATTCGATCAGCGCCCTGTCCGGACCGTTCAACCAGGCCGCATCTGGCCAGGGCCTCGGCGATGCGCCGGTTACGGGGCGATTGGCGGAACAGGATATTTTCGGGCGTGATGTCCGGTGGAAAACCTCCCGGACTCACGATCTCGATTCGCGTGGGCCACTGCCGAACGAAGGTCGACCCGGCCAACCGGTAGTCGCGATGGCTGATGGCGTTCAAAACGGCCTCGCGCACCGCGGTCTCGTTGAAGGTGGGGATGTCCCGGCGGAATAGCCCGTCCTGGTAGGAGAACACGGTGTTGCGAAGATTGATCGTATCCCAGAGATCGTCGTGGAACAGAAGGAACGCTTCCCGATACTCCTTCCGCTGCTGGTACTCGATGGCCGCCTCGTCGGCCCGGTACTCGAAGATGACCTCGGCCTGACCGAGGTGGCGGCCGAGCGTCTGGCGTGTGCCGAAGAGCACCAGCGCCGCGTAGGTGACCGCGCCGTTAACGAGAAGCTCGGCGTCTTCGAGCAACTGCGCCGACGAGACTCCTGCAAGCTCCGCACGACCACTCTTCTCCGCCCATCGAGCCCGGAACACGTCGATGGCGGCGGTGTCGAGGTCTTCCAGCCGGGCGCCGGGGCAAACCAGCGCGGAGAAATCTGGCTGCGCCTCGGCGAAGATTCGCTGCAGCATATCGGGGGTCATGGGGACGAGTCCGTCGCCCCCGCGCATCCAGTAGGCCCCCTTGTACTGGACGGGCATGCCGACGGGACGGCTCGGCACGTGGAATACGACCACGCGGCCATCGGGATGGGGAAGCTCCTCGGCGTCCACGCGGAGATGCAACCGTTCCACGAGACCGGCCGTGGTGCGCTCGAGCGTCCGAAAGGCCGCCGTGCCGACGACCCGCCGCGGGCGCTTATCCGTCACTCCCAGAATGATGCGGCCACCGCGCTCGTTCGCCAGGGCGCAGCAGTATTCCACCAGCTCCTCGAAGTCGTAGCGAGTCTTGGCCTCCTTGAATTCAAGATGCTCGCCCTCGCGTGATTCCATCCATCGGCGTAGTTGTTCGAGACGCTCCTTCATGGCACGACAACCAGCAGATGGGCCGCCTGGACTCTGCAATCAGGTTCGAGCCGTATGATTTGTGCAAGGGGCCCTTGCACAATTACCTGGTCCGGCCACGCGGGGGCAGGATCTCGCGTGCATTTGCGGTTCCGGGGCAAGAGGCTGCGCACGTCAGATGCCGCTCTGCTCGTCATGTTGTTTCCGTCTTGGCGGAATCGGTCGCCTCCAGAATCTTCCTGGCGGACACGTGGTAGTGCTCGACCATCACGATCGCCTCCCAGCCGAGCCGGGCAGGATCTTGGATCGCATGAATCTGTGGGGTCGCAGCGCAGTTGAACACCGTGTAGAGCCAATAGTCTCGTTTGAGTCGTTCGGCGGTCTTGTACTCGTTGGCCGACAAGGCGATCTCGCCTACCGCGGCCCGCCCCTTGACCTCGATGAATCGCACCTCGATCGCCGTCTCCGGGTCCTCGGGATGCGGCTTGCGCGAGATGAGGTCAA
>Ga0315274_10013828_pt1 | contig 11475 bp, 6 predicted proteins | sample YL17G02_20_MG_FD_203700 | JGI IMG/M metagenome (GOLD analysis project Ga0315274, IMG submission 203700) | Sediment microbial communities from Yellowstone Lake, YNP, Wyoming, USA - YL17G02_20 | ecosystem: Environmental > Aquatic > Freshwater > Lake > Sediment | place: USA: Wyoming | collected...
GGCGGATCGACGTCGACAACCTTGATGGCTCCGTATGGGCCATCGCCTTCCACAAACAGGCCCAGACCCTGCCTGAACACGGCGCCGCGAGGGAAGTTGAGCGTATTCGCGGTGCGGCCGACCAGAGACGGATTCGCATGGTCCTCAAGGTCATATGCAGCGAATCCCGAGTACGCGCTGCCTATGCAGAGGTAGCCGTACTTGAGGTCCATGGCGGAAACACCGCCCACCGGATCGAACGACCCAATCTCCTGAAAGTTGAAATCGTCTATGTAGTCAAGGATCTTTATGCCATTGTCCGTGGAGACGTACGCATAACGCATGCCGGAGCTTTCGACGCAACTGGCGCCGCTGCTGAAACCGTAGGTGCCGGTCGATGAGACAGCGCCGGAGACCGGGTCAACGAAAAGCGCTTCGAAATACGAATCGTACGCGGCGTCGAGATACGTTATTACGATGAAGTTTTCATCCGTCGCCAGGTACAGATTAACTCCGTCGAGCATGGAAGACCCGTCTAGGTACGTGACATTCGACGGGTCCTCGACCGCGTAGACCTGCAGGGCGAGAAAGGTCATGACCACCAGCCTGGTGTCGGATCCCTGGGGGTCCAGAAGCTCTATGGCCTGGCAGTGAGAGGCGGCGGTAAAGGAGCCCAGGAGCTGAGGATGCGCGGGATCGTTCGCCCAGTTATATATGTATACATTCGTCCCACCCCCCTCCGCCACCGCAACGTAGAGGTCATCGGTGTTCATTGTGATCGCCCTGACCTGATTGTCGAATGTCAGAACGTCCTCGTAGTGAACGGGCGATGATACCGTGTAATAGTCGTCAAGGTCCAATCCCCAGGGGCTGGTCGTCATATCCTCCGTGTAGTAAATGCGTCCGGATCTTGTGGCCACCTGCCCCAGGGCAGAGTCCCGAACCCTTGAGATAATATAGGGTGAGGCCTGAGAATGGCCGCACCAGGTTCCGCCGGCTCCTGCCATGTAGACATAGTTCATTCCCATTCCAAACGCGCTTACCCAGCTGGGCCCGCAATCAAGCTCCGGTGGCGTGACTTCCGTCGGCTCGGGAGTGATATCCGTGAGAGCGACGTTGGCGTAAAGCAGGTACTGGAACGCCCCCACATTGTCGGCGCACCTCAGCTCGATATGGTACCAGCCGGCATATAGCGGGGTACCCGTCCAGTCGATCTCCGTGTATCCATCGCTTGTGGTTCCCACGGCGATCTGGTTCCCATCCTCATCGTACATAAAGAGATCCTGTGTTCCCGCGTCGTGGTAGAAGCGGATGACTCCGCTCGCCTGATAATGGGGGCCTATGTTCATCTTGAACCAGTCGGCTTGGTCTTCGATTTTGCAGAGAGTTCCTATCGCAGTCCCGTAAGGGTAGAGCGACTCAGCTTCATCCCAGCTGTTGTTGGTGTCGGCCGCGCATTCCGGATCGATGACCGTGACCTGCCTCACTTGCCACTCAGAGATGTAATCGTCGGGAGCAGGGGGGCTCCCCTGTTTGTATGCAGGGCCGCTCTTCGATTTGATCTGCCACCCGAGCAGGAACTCCCCGGCCTGAGTCGGATTCGGTTCCGGCCACAGCTTTTTGTAGTAGGTTGCAAACCCGGAATCCTCGCCGATGGAGTCGAGAGGTATCCCCCCGGAGAACAGCGCCGGACACCAGAGCTTGACGGAATCGATCTGGTCAGGCACGTTTCCGCTTACCTCCCCCTGCCAGTCCCTCGCTTCCGCACCGACCCAGAGCACTCCCCCGCCGCGACCCGACTCCGAATCGTAGTAGAGGCTGTTAATGGGATGGTAAACGACTGAATAATAGGCCTCCGGCTGGTTGGCCTCGATCGGGAAGTCGTCGGGGATCTCGGCCGGTGGATTGGGGCTTGGGGCTTTCCAGGAAGCGTCCACCGCGTACCCGTACTTGACGACTGGTCCGGGATTCATCGGAAACTGGATTCGATATCTTCTCGTGTTTGAGCTCCCGGGCCTGAAAACTCCGCGGCCCAGGTCGTCGTCAACAGGCACATCAAAGAGCTTGTCACTAGTGTCCTGGGGACCGAGTATGTCGGCAAAGGTCTTGTACGGATTAACCGTCGCCGTGAGCTGTATCGCGGGTGCGTTCGCGAGTTTCCCCTGTATATACCCGAACATGCCCGGCGCAGGGAACTCGGTCGGATTCCACCATCGCGTCCAGCCGTCCGCGTTCTCAAGATGCGTCTCGTCGAGATCCGCAAAGACCAGCGACCCGATTCCTGTCATCGTTCCGGGAGTGATCAGTATCCCCTTCACATCGAAACCGGCGAACTGAGGCTTTGCGGGAAAGGGATGCGCCAGGGTGATGTCGAGCACGAACAGGCCGGTCGCGGGATTTGATTCGCCCGGTACCATCGCCGCGCTGACTCCGAGCGTGGTGTTCAGTATGCCGGTCACGTTCAGGTGCCAGTCGGCGGATCGCGCGGGCTCGATCGCGGCCTTCATCTCCCGGGTGTCGATCGTCAGACAGTAATAGCCCAGACACTGGTGCGGCGACGGCGTCTCCTGGGGTTCGGACGAAGCAGCCCCGAGATCGGGCTGAGCTGTCGGCGCTACCGGGCTCGATTGACAGCCGAGCGCTGCGGCGAGCAGGAACAGCAGCGTCACGGATGCGATATGGCGTGTTGACATGGTTGGTCCTTCTTTACGATTCCCCCTACCCGGAATTATATGCTATAAGCGGCGCCCGTGTCCGGTGCGAGGATTACATGTATCGCAAGGGGGTGTTCGGTGCCCTCCACAAGCGAGTCTTCGAGCTTGTGGAGGTCCTGTCCCGTCTTGAAGGGAAACCTCCACAAAGCAAAAAGCGCTTTGTGGAGGGCACCGGCGATCTGAGCTTCATCAGCTTCCGGACTCGATGATATTCAGAGCTTCACCGATTTCGTATCTCACCAGCAGATCCGCTTCGATACTCTGTCTGATCGTCAGAGCCGCAATAGCTGTCTCCCTGCCGCGCCGGAATTCCGAAAAATACTCATACTTCTGCAAGCCCCGGACCGCGAATACTCGAGCTGTCTGAATAGGGTGGTCCAGAGTGTCGATCATCAGGTAGATGGCGTACTCCGATTCCATTCTACGCATGGCGTATGCAACGTCCGCTGGGAACTCGTCGTATGCGTTTATGAGTGTGGGCATGAATTCGAGCATTCCGGTTAGGCCCATATGATACAAAACGTGTTGCCTGCAGTCGCTCCCATCGACTTTCCCGATTTGATAGAGAGCTTCCATCGCGCCCCAGAGATCAGCGTCAGTCCATCCCGCATGTTCTTCCCAGTCGAAGGAGCTCGGTTCCCCCCAATCCCCGAAGATCTGGAGAAGCACACTATCGATGGTTTCCTGGCTGACGTGCGGCGGCTCGCCATATTCCGGAGCGTCGGGCGGCCACGTAGGCGCTCCCACCGATGAGCGATTGCACGCGCAAAGGAGAGCCAGCAACGCAAGCAGACAGAGGGACAGATTCTGTATTCTCTTCATCTCACTTCTGCCTCCGATTTGAGTTATTGCACGCGGGTCGTATTTCTGCAGGCCATTTATATTATACCATCTATGAGGGCGGTGCCCTCCACAAGGGAGTCTTCGAGCTTGTGGAGGTCTCGTCCGGTCTTGAAGGGAGACCTCCACAAAGCAAAAAGCGCTTTGTGGAGGGCACCGGGCTGGTCGGGGTCTTGAAGGGAGACCTCCACAAAGCAAAAAGCGCTTTGTGGAGGGCACCGGACGATGCTCAATCCCCGGGGTGGAAATCGACCCATTCGCCGGTGGTGAGGAATTCGTGCATCGCGACCGCGGCGATTTTTGCCTGGCCCATCGCCAGGATCACGGTCGCGCCGCCGGTGATAGCGTCGCCCCCGGCGAATACTCCGCGCTTGGTTGTGCGACCCGTTTCCTTGTCGGCCGCGAGCACGCCCCATTTGTCGGCCTTGAGATCGGGCGTGGTCGAGGCGATCAGGGGATTGACGCCGAAACCGAGCGCGGAGATGACAGTGTCGCATTCGATCTCGAACTCGGTTCCCGCGACCGGCACCGGGCGCCTTCGTCCCGACGCATCCGGCTCGCCGAGCTCCATGCGGATGCATCGCATCGCCTTCACCCAGCCGTCCTTGTCGCCGACCACCTCGAGTGGTTGCGTGAGGAATCGAAAATCGACGCCCTCCTGCTGGGCGTGCTCGAGCTCCTCGGATCGCGCAGGCGCCTCCGCGCGGGTGCGTCGATAGACGATGTACGAATTCCTGCCGAAACGTTTGCACGTACGCGCAGCGTCCATCGCGGTGTTTCCGCAGCCGACGACAACGCAATTTTGACCGACGGTCACCGGAGTGGAGAATCCGGGGAACAGGTCGGCGCGCATGAGATTGACGCGGACGAGAAATTCATTCGCTGTGTAGACACCTTTGAGATTCTCGCCGGGGATTCCGAGCATCCACGGAAGGCCCGCGCCGGTGGCGAGGAAAATCGCATCGTAGCCCTGCTCTCTCATCAGCTCATCGATCGTGTAGGCCTGACCAATGAGCGCGTTCGTGACGAACACGACACCCATCCGCCTGAGTTTGTCCACCTCGGCGTCGACGATCTCGTTCGGGAGCCGGAACTCGGGAATTCCGTAAATGAGCACCCCGCCGATTTTGTGGAGGGCCTCGAAGACAGTGACCTCGTGGCCTTTCTGGATCATCTCGCCCGAGCATGTGAGCCCGGCGGGACCGCTTCCGATGATCGCGACTTTCTTGCCGGTGGGCGGGGCGACCTGGGGCACGTATGGTTCGCCGTGAAGGCGCGCATAATCGGAGGCGAAACGCTCGAGCCGTCCGATAGCGACGGGATCGCCCTTTTTCGCGAGAACGCAGACGACCTCGCACTGCTGTTCCTGCGGACACACTCGTCCGCAGATCGCGCCCAGCGTGTTGGTCTCGAAGATTTTCCTGTTGGCGCCCAGGAAATCATTCTGCCGGAGAAGCTTGATGAACGCGGGGATGTCGATATTGACCGGGCAGCCGGTGATACAGGGTGCGTTCTTGCACTGAAGACACCTGTTGGCCTCGATAATAGCCTGTTCGGTGGAGTAGCCGTACGCGACCTCGTCGAAGTTCTCGATTCTGTCCTGGGGTTTCTGTTCCGGGATCGCTTGTCGCGGGATTTTCACGCGCCATGTTCCCTTGAGCGCCTCGCCCAGTTCGTCCAGCGCGAGACCCTCCGGGAGCTTGCCATGATAGATTTTGTCGAGCTGCTCGACGGTCGGGGTCTTGAGGGGAGCGCAGGGCTCGTCGGGTGGCGGGAGTTTTCCCTCTTTGTAGAGTCTGAAGATCTCCTCCTCCTGCGGGCGATAGAACCTGGTGCGCTCGACGAGATTTTCCCAGTTCACCTTGTGGGCGTCGAAATCCGGACCGTGAAAACACGCGAACTTGATCTCGCCGCCGACCTCGACACGACACACGCCGCACATTCCCGTGGCATCGAGCATCAGAGCGTTCAGCGACGCATAGCTGGGGATTCCGAGAGGGGCGGTGAGATTGGCGACCGCGCGCATCATGGGCACCGGTCCCACGGAGAATGTCCAGCCCACGGGCTCCTTTCTGTCGAGAAGCATCTGAAGGCCGTGCGTGACGAAACCCTTGATTCCCTCGGAACCGTCGTCCGTCGTGATGATGACCTCGTCAGCCACCTCCCTCGCGTCGTCGACACAAAGGAGGAGGTCCTTCGTGCGGGAGCCGATGACCGCAACGGCCCTGTTGCCTGCATCGCGATTGGCCTTGAGGATCGACAGGATCGCCCCGGAGCCGTACCCGCCCCCAAGACACACCGCGGTCCCGCAATTGGGGATGATGTGGGTCGGCGTGCCGAGCGGTCCGAGAATGCTGTGAACCTTCTGCCCGGGCTCGAGCGATGTCAGCTCGTGGGAGGACTTTCCGACGGTCTGGATTATGACAGTGATTGTGCCGTTCTCTTTGTCGCCGCCTTTGAGCGAGACGGGGATGCGTTCGGCGCGTGCATGGGCGAGAAAGATGACGAACTGTCCGGGCTTTCGGGATCGTGCGACAAGAGGAGCACGGAAGGTGAGCTCGTAGGTGTCGGGTGCCAGGAGCTTCCTGGAAAGCAGCATGAAATCGGAGGATTCGAAGTCCTTCCCGGCCTGGCTGTAAGGCGGGCAAAACGGTTCTTTCAGAGCGTCGGACATAACTACCTGGTATCTCCTTGGTATTTACGGAATCATTTATTCTACGCGGCACGGGGAGAAAATCAAATTTGACCGCGGTTAAATTATTGTAGCATGCGCCTCCTTGTAGCAATGCGCCTCCGGCGCATAGTTCTTTGGGTTTCCGCCGTTAAGAACCATGCGCAGGATGCGCGTGGTACATGGGATGCGCGTGGTACATGGGATGCGCGTGACTGCAGGGAGCTAACGGGATTCAGGACTTGACCCGGACTTTGAGGTCGGGAAGTGCGCTCCTCACGTAATCCCTGAAGCGATCGTTCACCAGCTCGGGGATCGTGTGCGGCTCGAGTCCAAGCAGGAAACGAACATCGTCCGGAATTCTCTCGTCCGCCCTTTCGGCGTCGGAGCCGACGGCGAGAAACCTGGTGAGGTGTTCGGCGACATACACAAGCGCCGACTCGGGCATGTCGGAGGATACGACCGGAAGATGGCTGCCCTTGACCACCCACGAGAGGGTCACAGGCAGCCTTAGATAGCTGAGGAGCATTGCGCCCGCGAGCGCGTGCGTCACGCCGAGCTCCTTCAGTTCCTCCGCCATGAGCGAGGAGTGGTTTTCCCTTGAGGCCTGGACGGCTCTTTGGAAAGCCGCGGGCCGCCATCGCTGGAGCACGATCTTGCCTATGTCATGAAGCATGGCGCCGGTGCCGGCGAGGTCGAGGCGCAGCGGGACGGATGCGATTTCGGCGATCCAGCCCGTAAGACGAGCCGACGCCAGCGAGTGGCGGTAGAGGTCCTTGATATCAACCGGCCCTTGAAGGGAGCAATGATTGAGGAAAAGGCAGCTTGTCAGAACGATCTGATGCACTTCGTTAAACCCCAGCGCAGCGACTGCACTGGGCAGGTCGTCCACGCGGGAATCCAGCGAATAGTAGGGGGAATTGACGGTCCTCAGCACCATCGCGTCAAGGCCGGGTAGACGACTGCTCACCCGCGCAACATGAGCGGGCGAAGAATCGGAGTTGTTCAAGAGGTCGAGGAGCTCCGCAATCTGAATCGGCAGACGGCAGATATCGATGAGGGTGTAGTCCAGATCGGTTCGCCGTCGCTGGTTAAGATGATCGAGGGAATGATAGATACCGTCTTCCTCCGGCAGGAAGAGGGATTCGAGACTGTGCGGGGCCTGATGTCCGGAGTCGAGCCGTTCAGCGGATCCGCCCGGAGGAAGTGGCGCAACACCGATTCCGTCCGGGACGGCGCCCGATTTCGATGTCGAGCTCCGCGCCCGTGCGACGGGAGGATTCGCGGCGAAGTAGTATGAAACGGCCCCTGCAAGAGAGACCAGGACGATTATCCCGAAAAGAACAGTCGGTAGCATGCGGATGTTCCCCTTATGAGAGAACCGGCAATCTGTGCAAGTACTATATTAGTGTCAACGAAACGGGGAGATATATTGCTCGACGCGGCGGATCTTGGGGTCAGGCTACGAATCCGACGGTGATGTCCGAGAGGGCGGTCTTGGCGTAATGCTCGAAGCCGCGACTGACCAGCTCGGTCATGGTCTTCTCGCGAATCTTGAGCAGTTCCCTGATACCGTCGTCCAGACGGTTTTCAAAGACCTCGCCGTCCTCGCCAAGCTCCATATGCCTGGCCACCTGGCTGGACAGGTAAACCAGGGCCGCCTCCGGGAGCTGCGGATCGAGCTCGGGCTTATGGCATTCCTTCACCAGGCAATTGAGGGTGTAAGGCAGGTTCCAGCGGTCGGCCAGAAGCGACGCGGCGAAAGCGTGGGTGAGACCAAGGATTTTCAGCTCCTCCTCCAGAAGGGAAGTGCCGTTTTCCCTGGTAGCCTGGACGGCGCTCTGGAACGCGTAGGGGCGCCAGCACTGCAGCAGCAGCTTGCCGACGTCGTGCAGCATCGCCCCGGTACCCGCCAGGCCGATGCGTATCGGCGCGTTCGTCCTGTCGGTGAGCCAACTGGTGACGCGGGCCGCGGCGACCGAGTGCTGCCAGAGCTGTTGGATTTTGACGATGCTGTTGGGCACGTCGGCGGACCTGAACAGGCTCATCGTGTACACGATCTGCCTGATTTCGTCGAATCCAAGCAGGGCCACCGCCTGGGTTATGTCGTCCACCGATGACTTGAGTCCGTAAAACGGCGAGTTCACCAGCTTGAGGACCATGGCGGTGAGCTCAACGCTCTCCTCGCAGATGCTTGCCACCTGCGACGCCGAGGACATTGGGTTGTTCAGAACCTCAAGGAGCTCGGTAACAGGGGTAGGGAGGTTGGTGAGAGTCTCGAGGGCATATTCCAGATCGATCCAGCCTCGCTCCGTGATGAGATGCATCTTGTAATAGACGTCGCGGTCTTCCGGTGTGAAACGCGTCTTGAGGGAGGCGACGCGCCAGCTGTCCGGGCTGTTTGGATCCTTGAGGGTGGGGGGCTCGTAGGCAGGAAAGCTCCTCGACACCCCGGGCGCCGCGCTCGGGGTTTCCTGGGCCACGGGGACTTCGACCGGTTCCGGTTTCGGCTCGACAGGCTCCACGTGCGCCGGCTCGGGCCTGGTAGCAGGCTTCGATTTCGAACGCGCATTCGACCAGCAGTACAACCAGATTCCGCCGGCTGCAACCATCAGTACGATTCCCAGCAACACAACAGGAACCATCAAGTCCCTCCGAGCATAGACTCCCGGACTCCGTACACGTATTATTATCAATCTGAGACTGCAGAGATGAACCCGATGGACGGCGAACCCCGCATCAATTCTGATTAAGGAACGTATGATTTCCTGAAGACAGGTTCAGTCGTTTAGTCGGGCAGAGCGCCAAGGGGCATGATCAGCCTGGGCAGGGCTTCCGTCGAGACAACCTCCGCAACCTGGTCGTCGTAGAACGCCCCGATCGCAACGGTTCCCAGTCCGAGCGATCCGCATTGCAGGTAAACGTCCTGGCAGATGCAACCCACTTCCTGGTCGATGTAGCGCAGGCTTCTGTCGCCGTAACGGGCTTCGGTTATCTCGGGGATGGCGGTTATGACCAGCGCGGCGGCGGCGTTTCCAACGCAATCCTGGTCGAGAGCGGCGGCCTGCAGATCGGCAAGAAGGCTCCCCTCCCTGACAAGGGTTATCGAATGATCCTCGGGATCGTACAGCCATGACCCGTCTTCGAGTCCGTCAACGTTCTCGGCGACGAAATACAGGCGAACCGGGTACAGCGCGCCCGCGGACGGCGTGGTCCTGAAGCCGCGATCCGATGTTATGCCCTGGGCCGCCCACAGGACCTGCGAAACCTGATCAAGCGTGAGCGGGGTTTCGGAGAAGCTGCGCTGCGACCGTCGGGCTGCGATGCATTCCTCCAGAGATCTCGTGCCCTCCAGCGAGGGTTCCGGCAGCTTTACTACGATCTCGTCCGATCCTGTCTGACACATTGCGGGACCTCCGGTCGTGAGTGCTGTGGTAACGAACAGGGTCAGCAGAAGAGCGAATAGGGTTATGACGATTCTCAGCATATGGCGAGTCCTCCTTGCAGGTCGGAATTATACATTCGAATCGAGCGCATCGGTGTGCCTGTCCCAGGTCTATTCCCCGGACTCCTATGTGGCTCGGGAGGAGAGATTCGAACTCTCGACTTCCTGCTCCCAGAGCAGGCGCGCTAGCCGGGCTGCGCTGCTTCGCAATATCGGTATGTGCAGACGGTGGGTCAGGCGTTTCCTTTCCTCGGGAAATTCAAATGCAGTTCTTCGCCCTTTGGTGATTCTATGGGTTTGGCGTTCTTGAAAGTAATGTTAATGGCTGCTGTTGGCGGACAGTCAATCTGCTTGCCTTGCAGTAGTTCATCTATTGTTAGAACCTGCATCATCGGGTGATTGCCCCAGGCGGTCTTGAAGAAACCGGCGCTCGCTGCTTCAGTCAACATTGGCCTCGCAGGTGACTCCATGGTTATGAGAACACCAATTTGAGCTTTCTTTCTGTCAACCACGCCACGAAGATCTCTGACATCTCTAACCGAGACATGCCCAGACTTCACGGACAAGACAATCTGATTGGTACGGCCTTTTGAGTCGTGGAAATAGATCCGGCCATCAATGCCTTTGTCAGCGCCTTTTTTCTCCTCCACCGGTCGCGCCCCGACGAGGCCCAACGCCCACCACTGGAACTGGTAAGCATTCTGTTTAGCAAGCGAGTGCGCGTCGGAGACAGACACAGGCTCGCCAAGCGTTTTGTACCGAACCTTCCCCCCAAACATGTCCTTGAGCCTGTGCTTGACCAAAGCGATGGCAATATGAGTTATATCTATGCCTATCCACTTGCGAGCCAGGCTTTGCGCCACAACAATTGCCGTGCCGCATCCGCAAAAAGGATCGAGAACGACTTCGCCTTTATCGCTGCTCGATTTGATGATCCGCTCCAACAACGCCATCGGCTTTTGAGTTGGGAATCCCAACCTTTCAGCGCCATGCGCAGGAATCGGCTTGATGTCCGTCCATATGCTGTCGACCGGCGTGCCCTTTGACTCGTCGAGGTATCTCTTGTACCTGGGGACAGTCCCCGGTTTTGTTTGGACTATTCGCCCTTCCTCTAAAGTTTTCTCCATCCTTTCCTTTGTCCAGCGCCACACTCTGGTCACTCCAAGAAATTCATAAGTCAGGTTGGGCCGATTACGATTGGGATTAACTAAGTCGGCGAGTTGATATCTTCTCCCTGTTTCCGGCTCCACGTACCTGTAAAATCGCTCAACATAAGCTGGGTCAAGCTCTGTGTATTCCTGATTCCAGATGTACTTATCCGACTGGGTATAGTAAAGTATGATGTCATGGTTATTCGCCATGCCCTTGAACGCAAGCCCCTTTGCATTTGTCCTACGCCATATTACCTCGGTCCGGAAATTGGCGCGGTCAAATACTGCATCCATCAGCGCCTTGAGGTAATGACTTGCTGTTGGATCGCAATGTAAGTAGATTGAGCCGGTCGCCTTCATTACCCGTCGGAGCTCAACCAACCTTGGAGCCATCATGGAGAGGTATGCGAGCATGTCGCCCTCCCCAAGCACTCTTCGGAACGCCTGCATTGCCTCTGACACACGGTGATGACCACCCTCAACTACTTCCTGGTAGGCTTCCGCGGCTTCATTGCCCCATTGCCAGGTGTCCTCAAACGCTTTCACTTGGGCTTTAGCATGGTTGCCAGTCTGTTCACGAAAGAGGATGTTGAATTCCCTGTTGCTGTTAAACGGCGGATCGAGATATACCAAGTCTACTGTTCCATCCTTGATATGCCGCCTAAGGATGTCTAG
>Ga0315274_10013830_pt1 | contig 11474 bp, 10 predicted proteins | sample YL17G02_20_MG_FD_203700 | JGI IMG/M metagenome (GOLD analysis project Ga0315274, IMG submission 203700) | Sediment microbial communities from Yellowstone Lake, YNP, Wyoming, USA - YL17G02_20 | ecosystem: Environmental > Aquatic > Freshwater > Lake > Sediment | place: USA: Wyoming | collected...
GGCTGCCGACCTGAACGTGGATGAAGCCCTGCTGGGCTTGGGAGGATCTCCCACCCAGGTGCACAAAGTCAACTACGTGGTGCTCGAAGCTGCCGAGAGCAAGGAAGTCGCCCCCACGCCGGAAGGTATCCGCGGGTTGATCGAAGAGCTGGTCAAAGAATACATCGTGGGGTAGGAGGAGCACAGAGACATGATTAAAGATCGCAATGTTTGGATATTCGTCGAACAAGACGAAGGCCGCATCAACGATGTCAGCCTGGAGCTGCTCTCTAAAGGCCAGGAGCTGGCCCAGACGCTTGGCAGCCAGGTGTGGGCAGTGGTATGCGGGCACGAGATCACGGATTTACCACAGGTGATCATCCAGCATGGCGCTGACCATGTGCTGGCTGCCGATCACGCCGAGCTGGAGCTGTACCGCACCCTGCCGTATGCGCGCGTGATCGCCAACCTGATCCGCACGCGACTGCCGTATATTTTCCTGGTGGGTGCCACCCCGGTCGGGCGCGACCTGGCGCCGCGTCTGGCAAGCGCCGTACGCTGCGGGTTGACCGCCGACTGTACCGACCTACAGATCGGCGACTACACTTCGAAAAAAGAAGGGGTAACTTATCACGACCTGCTCTACCAGATCCGCCCGGCCTTTGGCGGCAACGTGATCGCCACTATCGTCAACCCCAAGACCCGCCCACAGATGGCGACCGTCCGCGAGGGGGTCATGCGGCGCAGAGAGCCTGATCCCAGCCGGACGGGCGTGCTGGAGCTGGTAAAACCTGCCTTCCAGCCGGAAGATTTCGCCCTGACCGTGCTGAGCCGCGAGATACGTGAGCCTACCGTGCACCTGAAGGATGCTTCGGTGGTCGTGGCGGGCGGCGCGGGCGCAACCGACCCCCAAGATTTCCAGCTGGTGCGCGAGCTGGCCCACCTGCTGGGCGGCGAGGTGGGAGCTTCGCGTGCCGCCGTGGACGCCGGGCTGATCTCACGCGAGCACCAGGTCGGGCAGACCGGCACCACCGTGCGCCCGCGCCTGTACATCGCGGCAGGGATTTCTGGCTCGGTCCAGCACCGCGCCGGGATGGATAAATCGAACAAGATCATCGCCATCAACAGCGACCCCAATGCCCCCATCTTCCAGATCGCCCATTACAAGATCGTCGGCGACCTGGGTGAGGTGCTGCCTCTGTTGATTAAAACTTTGCGAGAGAAAGCGAAATGATTCACCACGGAGAGCACGGAGAACACAGAGAAGAAAATCTCTTCAGTGTTCTCGCGCTTGAATAAGAAAGGCACGCCATGCCCGAAAATTTCTTCCTGGATAACCCTGACCTGCAGTTCCGCTTCAACCGGCTCGATCTGGCTGAGGTGGTCGCGATTAAAGAGAAAGATTACAGCTTCCACAAAAAATTCCCCACCGCCCCGCGCAGCTACCCCGACGCGATCGACAATTACAGGTTGATGCTGGAGGTGCTGGGCGATATCGCCGCGAACGTGGTCGCGCCGCGCGCCTCCGAGGCCGACGAGGAAGGCGCGCAGTTCAACGACGGGCAGGTGACGTATGCCGCCGCCACACAGGATGGCATCGAGGCGCTGAAAAAGGCCGAGCTGATGGGCGCCATGCTGCCGTGGGAATACGGCGGGTTGAACCTGCCCGAGTCGATTTATCAGATCATGGTCGAGATCATCTCGCGCGCCGAGGCCGGCCTGATGACAATCTTCGGCCTGCAAGAGATTGCCGCCTCGATCAACGAGTTCTGCGACGAGCCCACCAAAGCGCGCGTGCTGCCGCGCTTCAGCCGGGGCGAAGTGGCCGGAGCGATGGTGCTCACCGAGCCGGATGCGGGGTCCGACCTGGGCGCGGTGCGCACCGCGGCACGCTTCAACGAAGCCACGGGCAAATGGTACCTTAACGGCGTCAAGCGCTTCATCACCAACGGCTGCGCGGATGTCCAACTGGTGCTGGCGCGCTCCGAGGAAGGCTCCACAGATGCGCGCGGGTTGTCGCTGTTCCTGGTGGAGAAGGACGAGACCTTGCACATCCGGCGCATCGAGAACAAGATGGGCCTGCACGCCTCGCCCACCTGCGAGATCCAGTACAACAACACCCCGGCTTTGCTGGTTGGCAAGCGGCGCTTCGGGCTGCTGCGCTACACCTGGGCGCTGATGAACGGGGCGCGCCTGGCGGTGGCGGCCCAGGCCATCGGCATCGCTGAAGCGGCTTACCGCGAGGCGGCGCGTTACGCCCAAGAACGCCAGCAGTTCGGCAAATCGATCCGTGAGCTTCCGGCGGTGGCGCGCATGCTGCTTTCGATGCGCGGCGAGATCGAGGCGGCGCGGGCGCTGGTGTTCGAGACCGGCAAGTGGGTGGACCGCTTGAAGGCCTACGAACAGGCTCTGGCGGAGAACCCCGATCCCGCCCTGCGCCAGAAGCAGAAACAGGCCGCCAGCCTGGCGGAGGCGTTCACCCCGCTGGTGAAGTACTACGCCACCGAGATGGGCAACCGCGTGTGCTACAAGGCCATGCAGGTGCACGGCGGCGTGGGCTACATGCGCGAGTTCAATGTCGAGCGGCATTACCGCGACATCCGCGTGACGAATATTTACGAAGGCACCAGCCAGCTGCAGATCGTGGCGGTGATCGGAAAACTGCTCGGGCGCGCCCTCGACCCGTTGCTGGACGAGTGGATTGCACGCGAGGATTGTGATGAACAGCTGGAGCCGGTGAAAACGCGGCTGGTGGAGGCTACTGCCCTGCTGCGACAGGCCGGGGATGCTCTCAAGGCCAAAGAGCGCGAGGTGATCGACTACTACGCCGCCGACCTGGTGGATATGGCAGCCTACCTGGTGAATGCCTGGCTGCTGCTGCTGGACGGAGGGGCCGGGGAGCGCAAGCGTGACCTGGCGCGTGTGTATGCCGCCGAGAACCTGCCGCACATCCACAGCGCGGCGCAGGCCATCCTGGCTGCCGATACGGCTCCGCTGCAGGCGCGCAGTACGGTTTTATAAGTTTGGGTCTTCCATGTTTGGCGTGAGGGACTCCCGTAAGCAAATAGAGGTTAATCCATGGAACTTTTAACGGGTAAGAAAGCGTTGATCTTTGGGGTAGCCAACGAACGCAGCATTGCGTGGGGCATCGCCCAGGCTTTCCGCAGTCAGGGGGCTACACTGGGCTTCAGTTATGCCCCGGTGGTGGAGAAACATGCCATGCCGCTGCTGGCTGCCACGGGCAGCACATTCATCGAGCCATGCGATGTGGCCAATGACGAGGAAATTCAAAATGTGGCGCAAAAGGCCGCCTGCGCGTTTGGCCCGCTGGATATCCTGGTACATTCGATCGGGTTCGCCAACCGCGAAGAATTGATGGGCCCCTATTACAACACCAGCCGCGCCGGGTTCCACATGGCGATGGACATCAGCGTGTATTCGTTCACTGCCCTGGCCAAGGCCTTCCAGCCGTTCTTCCACCCGGGCAGCTCCCTGCTCACTCTGACCTATTACGGCTCTGAGAAAGTTACCCCGAATTACAATGTGATGGGTCTGGCCAAGGCCGCCCTGGAAGCCTCGGTACGCTACCTGGCGTATGATTTTGGCCCGCAGGGGGTGCGCGTTAACGCCATCTCGGCCGGCCCGATCCGCACGCTGTCGGCCTCGGGCGTGAGCGGGTTCAAGACGATGTACAAGCACTTTACCAACCTGGCCCCGCTACAGCAAAACGTGACCAGTGAGGATATTGGCAACACGGCTGTCTTTCTGTGCTCCCACCTGGCAGCCAAAATAACCGGTGAGGTGCTGTTCGTCGATTCAGGGTACAATATTATGGGTTTACCGATCCCACCCAGCCTGTAAACAGGAAAAGCATGTTTCGCAAACGAACGAGCACCTCCCCCTCCACCACAACCGCCTCGCCTGCGCTCACCGAGCGGATCACGTCCGTGATCGGCAGCGGGATCACCTGGAAAGGCGACCTGAACGGCAACGGCGGCGTGCGTGTGGAAGGGGCGCTGGAGGGCAACGTAGTGCTGCGCGGCCTGCTGGTGGTGGGGGAAACGGGCAAGGTAACCGGGCAGAGCCTGCGCGCCAACGTGGTGATCGTGGCGGGGGTGGTGCGCGGCGATATTACCGCTGAAAAAGTTGAAATTCGCAAGACCGGGCGGGTGTGGGGGAATGTGGTGACGGCTGCATTCGCCACGGAAGAGGGCTCTTTCCTGCGCGGACAGATCCGCATGGAGGAACAGGTTGACCTCGGGCTGGTGGCGCCTTCCGAGGCGGCCTCTGCACCTGCGGAGGGGCAGGAACTTAAAACGGAGAGTGGGGAACATTGATTACTATCCCTTTGTTGTGCGTTCTCTCAGTGTATTTCCCGTAACAATCCTTGGGGAATACATAGAATCTTTTTCCCAGTTTTGCGGATTGGTGAACATATAGCGCTGGATGCGTTCGTGTTCTTCCGCGTTGCGGATAACATGGTCATGATAGCGTGCCTGCCACGCAAACGGGATATTGTTCAGGCGGGCGAATTTGGTCACGCCGATTTTGTACCCGCGCAGGATGGATGCCAGGTTTTGCGATTGCGGACCGAATTTGTTTTTGGGGCCATCCCGTTGTAGAGACGCAATATTTTGCGTCTCTACGGGAACAAAATATTGCGTCCCTACAGACGCAAAATATTGCGTCTCTACGGGTTTGTTGATCACCACAATCCCATGCACATGATTCGGCATAACGACGAATTCACCCAATTCGACGAATGGGAAATGGGCGGGAATATCGTTCCAGCAGTCCAGCGCGGATTGACCTAACGGTAATAAATTCATTAGGCCGTCCGTGATGGTGCCAAAATCGTGGACACGCTGGGCGGTGCAGATGGTAACGAAATATGTGGCGTTATTGCCGTAATCCCATGCTGCCCAGCGCGCGCTGGAGATGCGATATTTGCCTTTGTATTTATCTGTGTTGGTCATCCGGTTATATCCGTGGCGCGTGCTGTGGAGACGCAAAATATTGCGTGCTGTGGAGACGCAAAATATTGCGTGCTGTGGAGACGCAAAATATTGCGTGCTGTGGAGACGCAAAATATTGCGTCTCTACACCAGATTATCGCACCGTTTTAACAATATCGCCAGAATTGGGGGGGATTGATTTAGGGTAAAGGGGGATGTGGAAAAGCCCGGGCTGCCCTAAATAACCCCCTTTTTCCTGAGTATACTAAATATTTAGAAATATCAGTATTGACTAAACTTACAAAACATGCTATAATTACTAAATCCTACAACAAGGACTGTAAACATGGGCAATGAAAAAACTTTAGAACATTCACAGGTAGAAAAACAGCATTTCGTCGAGGAAGTGGCCCTGATTTTTGAGGAAATTGGCCTGACCCGTATGGCCGGTCGAATTCTAGGATGGCTGCTCATTTCCAACCCACCCTACCAATCGGCTGACGAGCTGGCTGAAGCGTTGCAGGCCAGCAAAGGCTCGATCAGCACCATGACCCGCCTGTTGATCCAGATCGATCTGATCGAGCGGATCGGCATTCCAGGCGACCGGCGGGATTACTTCCGCATGAAGCCGGATGTGTGGGCGCAGCTGCTCCAGGCGCGCATGAGCCAGGTTACCGATCTTCACCAGCTGGCCGAGGAAGGCCTGGAACTGCTGGAGAACGAACCACCCGAGCTCCGCCAACGTATTCAGGATATGCACGATTTATATTCGTACGTGGAGACGGAACTCCCGATCCTGATCGAGCGGTGGGAACAGAAGAGGGCTTCCGGCAAATCCTGAAGACAGGGGATTACGGGCGGTCGAGGCAGGGTGAAACCACCCGCTAATCCTGAATTGGAGGTGCATCATGGAACAGACATTGGCAATTTACACCCAGGGATTGATGAAATCCTACGGGAGCGTGCGCGCCCTGCGGGGGCTGGATCTCGAGGTACGGCAGGGAGAAATCTTCGGATTCCTGGGTCCCAACGGGGCCGGAAAAACCACAACGATCCGCTGCCTGCTGGATTTGATCCGCCCCAACGGCGGCACCGTGCGGGTGCTGGGGATCGACCCGCAGGCCGATCCGGTTGCCGTGCGCGCCCGCGTGGGCTACCTGCCGGGCGAGCTGCACTTCGATGAAAATATGTCGGTGGAGAGTGCCTTGCGCTACCTGAACAGCCTGCGCGCCGACAAGCATGCCGGCAGCCGCAAGGCTGATTGGGAGTACGTGCGCCACCTGTGCGAGCACATCGACTTAAGCATAAAGCTGGCGATCAAGAACCTGTCCAAGGGCAACAAGCAGAAGGTGGGCGTGGTGCAGGCGCTGATGCACCGTCCCGAGCTGCTCCTGCTGGACGAGCCAACCTTTGGCCTCGACCCGCTGGTGCAGCAGGAGGTCCTGCGGCTGGTGCAAGAAGCCCGCGATCAGGGCGCGACCGTGTTCTTCTCATCGCACATCCTCAGCGAGGTGCAGGAGATCGCCGACCGGGTGGGGATCATCCGCCAGGGTGTGGTGGTGGAGGTGGCCGAAACGGCCTCGCTGATCAACCGCTCGCTGCACCGCGCCCGCATCCGCTTCAAGCAGCCGGTGGATGCGAACGCACTGGCGAATGTGCCGGGGGTCAAGGTGCTCGCCCAGGATGATGGCCAGACGATAATTCTGCAGATCGAGGGCGAGATGGACCGGCTGATCAAAACCCTGGCCGCCTTCGCGGTGATCGATTTCGAAACCGAGCGCCCATCGCTGGAAGAGATCTTCCTGGCATATTACGAGGCGGACCGGAACCATGTTGCATAGCAGGACTCGTCATTGGGCGCATGCCATGCGCCCTTACGTTAGGATGACGCAGACATAGCGTCATAAGGAGGTAATGATGGACACCATCTTCCGCAACGCGCTCTCCCGCTACCGCGGGCAAATCCTGGGATGGGGGCTGTCGCTGGCGGCTCTCAGTATTTACATGGCGCGTTTTTACGACACGATCGCCGCCCAGAAAGAACAATATATGAAATTGATCGACAGCTTTCCCAAGGAGATGCTGGTTTTCTTCGGCACCAGTGAGGCCATGCAGATGTTCACCCCCTCCGGGTTTTTGAACCTGGAGTATTTCTCCTATATGTCGATCATCATCGGCATCTTCGCTATCCTGGCAGGCAGCGGTATGCTGGCGAGTGACGAAGAGAACGGCACGATGGACCTGGTGCTGGCGCACCCTGTCAGCCGGGCGGCATTGTTCGTGGGCCGCGCCCTGGCTTTCCTGGCTGCCACGATCGGCATCCTGGCGATCAACTGGATTGGTTTTCTAATCGGCCTGCCCGGCACCAGCCTGAACATCAATGCGGTTGAAATGGCTCAGCCGTTCGTTTCGCTGTTCGGTATCCTGATGCTGTTCGGCACGCTGGCGCTGGTGTTGAGCATGCTGCTGCCGTCCCGCAGAATGGCAGCTATGACAGCCGGGATCCTGATGGTGGCGAGCTTCTTTATCACCGCCCTGGCGCGGCTGGACGAAAATCTGGAAAAGGTAGCGAAATTATCGCCCTTGAATTATTACCAGGGCGGGCTGGCGATCGACGGGTTGAAATGGGGGTGGGTAGCCGGGTTGGTGGGGATCAGCGCCCTGTTTGTGCTGATCGCCTGGTGGCGCTTCGAGCGCCGCGACATCCGCGTGGGCGGCGAAGGCGGCTGGCGGCTGCCCGAGCTCCTGCGGCTGCACAGGCGGCAGATTGCAGCAGGGAATAAGGTATAATCACGATCACGACCGGTCCGGTAAGCCCCAAGGAGAGGTTTGAATGGCAACCAGCAGTGTGATTATCTCGGACTTGAAAATGTGCTTGATGGACAGTAATTGGGATTTTGATATCCTCAACGCCTACCGCGGCGTGCAGTTCCTGTGCAGGGCTATTTTGGCGAGTGTTACAGAAGATAAAGTCATCTTCAAGGTGGCTGCCTCGCCTTGCGCGACGCTGCTGGAAGCAGGAAAACGCACCTTTGTCCTGAGCACCAATCTACTGGATCCTCTCCAGGCGACGGTGACCTTCTACGATCTGGCGAGTGGAAAACTAGAGCTGAACGATTTTTCCTACGCGGGCTCGAACGTTGGCAGCCGCCACGAATTTCGGGTGGAACCCGCTGCCCCTCTCCAGATGGAGATCGAATACGAGGGACAGACCTATCCAGGCCGGTTGGGAGATATCTCGATGAGCGGCGCCGGGTTCTTCGTCGAAATATCCGACAGTACGGTCTTCAAACGCGGTAAGGGGGTGACAGTCAACCTGCATCTCCCGGAGGGCGAGGTCCAGCTGCCCGCAACGCTGCGCAGTATTGAAAAGGCCGGAGAGGGCACACGGTTAGCGGTTGAGTTTACCGAAAACGTGCCTCAAAAGGTTACCATCCTGCGCTACATCAATAAACGCCAGACAGAAATACGCACCGAGGTACAGCAACGCTACGAGAGGCTGTTCCCACTCAACAAGAAATGAGGGATCTATGCAAATCCTGGGAATAGATATTGGCGGAACAGGGATTAAAGGCGCGCCCGTAGATCCCGCAACCGGCAACCTGCAGATGGAACGGAAGCGCATTCCCACCCCTGTACCAGCCAAGCCGCGGGCGGTAGCCGAGGTGGTGGCTGAAATAGTCAAGGCTTTCGACTGGCATGGCCCGGTGGGGTGCGGCTTCCCGGCAGTGATCCGCAATGGCGTGGCCCTCACGGCGGCGAATATCCACCCGCGCTGGGTGGAAACTAACGCCGAGGCGCTTTTTGCTGAGGCAGCCGGCTGCCCGGTAAAGGTGATCAACGACGCGGATGCTGCCGGGCTGGCAGAAATGGCTTTCGGAGCCGGGCGAGGCCGCCTGGGGACGGTGCTGCTCGTTACCATCGGCACCGGGCTGGGGACGGCCATCTTTATTGACGGGCACCTGGTCCCGAATACCGAAATGGGGCATATTGAAATCCATGGAGGGGATGCTGAATGGGGCGCGGCCGACGCAGCCCGCAAGCGCGAAAAACTCTCCTGGAAGAAGTGGGCTGCACGTTTCGACGAGTACCTGCGGACGATGGAACGGTTGATCTGGCCTGACCTGATCATCCTCGGCGGGGGCGTGATCAAAAAGATGGATAAATTCTTACCCCTGCTGACCGTACAAGCCGAAATCTTACCGGCACAATTACTCAACGATGCCGGCATTGTCGGCGCAGCCCTGGCAGCGCAGAGTCTAACCTCGTTTCCGGAATGGCTTACAGATCCGGAAGGGTCAAAAAAGTTTCCACGATAGAGGGATCGAAGCACTTTCCAGCTTGCTCGCGGATGTATTGGCGGGCGGCCTCCTTGGTCCAAGCCGGGCGGTGAGGCCGGGCGGAGCGCAGCGCGTCCCAGGTATCTGCCACGGCGAAGATGCGCGCCAACAAGGGAATCTGCTCTCCCGTTATGCCGCGTGGATAGCCCTGGCCATCCCACCTTTCATGATGGCAGTGGGGAATGTCCGCGGCCAGCTGCAAATAGCGCATGGGTGACAGCAGATCGAAAGCATACACCGGGTGCTGGCGGACGATCTTCCACTCTTCCTCTGTCAAGGCTCCCTTTTTATTCAAAATACTATCCAGGATCGCGATTTCGCCAATGTCGTGCAGCAGCGCACCGCGCCGCGCATGGACCAGTTCGGCCTCGCTAACTTTCATCGCCCGTCCGAGGCGCACGGTCATTTCGGCAGTCCGCTGGGCATGGTCTTTCTGGAAGGAATAACGCAGCTCGAGCGCCTGAGACCATCCCTCGATTGCGGCGTCGTATGCCAGGGTCAGCTCGCTGTTTGAGCGCTGTAAATTTTCAAATGAGGCCACACTGTCAAGAGCAATGGCGGCCTGCCGCGCCAGGGTTTCCAAAAAGTCCAACCAATCTTGATCGGGGGTGATGACCGAGCGATGCAAGATTTCCAACACCCCCCGCAGCTGGCCTTTGGCGATCAGGGGCAGGCCGTAATACGAGACGAACTGCTCGCCCACAAAAGGCTGGAGGCGGGTAACGGTTTCTGCCATTTCGGGTAAAACGATCATTTGGATCGGGCGGCGCTCTAACGCCACACGACCGGCATTCCCCTCGCTCAGGCGCAAGCGCGAGCGCTCGATCCTGCGGGAACGAAACCCTCGGACGGCGGCGTATTCCAGCACCTGGCTGTCTGAGTTGTAAAGCAAGATGGCGGCTGCATCCACACCCAACTGGGTGATAACCTGATCGAGCAAGATGTTCATAGTGACGCGCAGGTCCATGCTGGAGCTGATCGCCTGGTCAATGGTGCGGAATGCGGTCAAGCGCTGTAAACTGCGCATGGTCTGTTCATACAAGCGGGCATTCGACAGCGCCAGCGCAGCCCGTTCGGCAAAGATGGTCATCAAATGTTCATCACTGGCATTAAAGGCGTTCAGCTCCTTGCTTTGCAGGTCAATCGCGCCGATCACGCCGCTGCCGATCTTCAGCGGAATGGTTAGCTCGGAGCGAGCTGCTGGCCAATTGGCGACATAGTCCGGTGATAAGGATACATCCGGCACATTAATCACTTGCCCGGTGCGGATGGCTTTCGGCAGCAGGCCGGGTCCATGCAGGGTCAGCTTGCCGCGGTTGAGTTGATCGGCAAAAGGTCCCGATACCATGAGGCGAAGCAGGTCCTGGCTGTCTTCCTGAACCAGCACCAGGCTGCAATTCGACTGGCCGAACTCTTGCCAGACCGTATCCACAATCGCCTGGGCCATCCCCTGGGTATCGGGGGTAACGCTGGAAATCAGGGAACCGGAGGCACGGTACAAACGGGCAAGCTCCAGATTTCGAGCGTGCAGCTCTTCGGCGCGGTGTTGGGTTTCTTCGAACAGCCGGGCGTTTTCCAGAGCCACGGCAGCCCGTTCTGCCAGCAGCTGAAAAGCGGTGATCTCCTCCGGGGGCGGCATCCGAGCGGACAGGCTGGAAAGGCCGAAAAAGCCAGTGGCTTTCGCCTGCCACATCATGGGATAGATGAATACGGCTTGAGCCTCCGGACGGAAGACAGCCTGGAGGTCAGGCAAATCGCGAGGAATATCGGAAGTGAGGAACGGCTCGCCGGTTGCCAACGCGTCTTGCAGTACAGGCGCCTCGAGTGAAAGGCGAGTGCCTAAAGGCGGATTGTCTGGCAGACCGAACTGTGCGGATAAGACGCCGAAAGAATCGGCGGGATTGACCAGCACGACCGCGCAGTCGTAGCTGCCCATCTGGGTCGCGGCACGAACAGCCAAGGTATCCAGTACCGCCCGCTCTTCATGCAGGATTGCCAGCTCAATGCCCACACGCTGTAAGGTGACCAGGTACGTGGTACGCTGCTGCTCCGCCTCGTACAGGCGAGTATTTTCCTGATCCTGGGAATCAATCTCCTCAATAGGGCTGGCTTTTTGAAGAGCGGCCCACCGTTTGTGCCTCGATCCCTGGGCCCGCTGGCGCTCGATGGCGGAACGGGTCAGGCGAAACAGCAAATCGCT
>Ga0315274_10013831_pt1 | contig 11474 bp, 9 predicted proteins | sample YL17G02_20_MG_FD_203700 | JGI IMG/M metagenome (GOLD analysis project Ga0315274, IMG submission 203700) | Sediment microbial communities from Yellowstone Lake, YNP, Wyoming, USA - YL17G02_20 | ecosystem: Environmental > Aquatic > Freshwater > Lake > Sediment | place: USA: Wyoming | collected...
GTCGGCTTCATGTTGATCGGCGATGAAGGAGACGGTATCTACCGTTTCGATACGGTTGGCGGAGTTGACGTGCGCCAGCTGGCTGGTAAAGCGGTGCATGTGGGAAAAGATCACCTCGTGGGAGTGTTCGGAGCCAAGCCGATCCACCTCATGGAAAATGGCGAGACTGAGCAAACTATCCCGCTCGACACGCTGCGGATTGATCTTGGCCCGGACGGCAAAAAAGCGAAGATCGGTGACCGAGCCACGTTCGCCACCCCGTTTGCCCGCCTTGGTCCATCTTTGCGCGCCAAGGCTCTCGACAACCGGCTGGGGGTGGCAACCCTGATCGAGTTAATTAAAAATGCTCCTCCGAACATCGACTTACTGGCGGCTTTCACCGTGCAGGAGGAAAACGGCCTGCGCGGGGCGCGCGTGGCGGCATTCGCCTTCAACCCCGACCTGGCGATCGTGCTCGATTCCACCCCTGCCTACGATCTGCCCAATTGGGACAATGCTGAAAATACGCAGTACAATACCCGGCTGGGCAACGGCCCGGCGATCTACATTGCCGACTCGAGCACCCTTTCTGACCCGCGCCTGATCCGCCTGTTGACTGAGACGGCTGAAGCGCAGGGTATTCCTTACCAGATCCGCCAGCCTGGAGGGGGGGGCACCGATGCAGGGGCGATCCACCGGCAGCGAGTGGGCGTCCCCAGCGTGTCTGTTTCTGTACCACACCGTTACAGTCACACGGCTGTCTCCATCGCCCGGCTGGCGGATTGGGAAAATACTTTACAATTAGTCCACGCCGCGCTGGAGCGGATCACTCCCTCCATCCTGGTATCCGACCGTTGAGCGTCGATCATCTTTGCGCTTTACGGAGCATGTTCATCTAACCTACCTATCTGAGTTGCTGCCTTCGATTTGATGACTACTATGAAACCACTCATTCAAAAACTTGTTGAAACCCCTTCCCCCTCCGGATACGAAGCCAAAATCCGCGAGGTCGTACGCGCCGAAATTGCCCCGCATGTTGATGAAATCCGCGTGGATGCTCTCGGCAGTCTGATCGCCCGAAAAGGGCAAAAATCCCCCGATGGGTTGAAGATCATGCTCGCAGCCCACATCGATGAGATCGGTTTGATCGTTACTCACGTGGACGAGAACGGCTTTGTAAGTTTCTCTCCGATCGGCGGTGTGCGCCCGCTCAACTGTGTTGGCGGGCGTGTGCTTTTCCTCAATGGCCAGGCGGGTGTAATCTTCAACGAACCGCTGGATGATCCCTTGAAAATACCCACGTTTGAACAGTTGTATATCGATCTGGGCTGCTCCAGCCGTAAAGATTGCCCGGTGCGGGTTGGTGATATGGCCGTCTTCGATCGCCCCTTTACGGACCTGGGGAACCGCCTGGTTTCCAAGGCTATGGATGACCGCATCGGCGCGGCTGTGTTGATTGAGGCGCTTCGCCAGCTCAAGTCCTCTCCGCACGAGTTGTATTTCGTCTTCAGTGTGCAGGAGGAAGTGGGGGTGCGCGGCGCTACCACGGCAGCTTTCGGCATCGACCCGGATCTCGGACTGGCCGCAGATGTGACCGGCACAGGCGATACCCCGCGCCGCACAAGCCGCCGCATGGCAGTCAGCCTGGGTGAAGGTCCTGCCATCAAGGTGCGGGATGGCGGTATGCTGGCAGACCCGCGGGTGGTGGGCTGGATGGTGAAAACTGCTGAAAAAGCGCATCTGCCATACCAGCTTGAAATCCTCGAAGGCGGCTCTACCGATGCACGCGCCATTCAGCTCACGCGTGCTGGCGTCCCGGCAGGCTGCCTATCCATTCCTTGCCGTTATGTTCACTCTCCTTCGGAGATGGTGGATTTCAGGGATGTGGAAAACGCGGTCAGTCTGCTGGTGGAATTGATCAGTAGTCCTGTGAAATTGGACGAACGAGCGTAGCGTGACGGGTTTTCGCTCACCGATCCTATCTCGCCAACTACTCCTCTGCTGCCTGATTTTGATGCTAATCCTGCTGATGGCGGTGGGATGCAGCGGGGGCAAGCTTCTGGGCGGGAGTCTGCGTTCTAGCGATACTCCGCTGGTGGAGGGCACCCCCTCCCTGGTAGTGTCTACATTGGCAATCACTCCCATTCCAACCGCTGAGCCAGCGGATACGCCTTCAGGGCAAGTAACCCTGCGGCTGTGGGTCCCTCCCCAGTTTGATCCGGCGTCCGACACCTCGGCGGGGAGTTTACTCCGATCCCGGCTGGATCAATTTACGGCTGTCCATCCCGAAGTAAAAATCGAAGTGCGTTTGAAAGTGGTAGAAGGCCCCGGGGGCTTACTCGAGGCGCTGTCCACGGCGGGTGCAGCCGCCCCCCTGGCTTTGCCGGACGTGGTAGCTCTGCCGCGCCCCTTGTTTGAGGCAGCCGCACTCAAAGGGCTGATTCACCCCTTCAACGATCAACCCTCCCCCCTCGATGACCCAGATTGGTACGAATATGCCCGTGAGCTTGGCCGGCTGCAGAACAGCACATTTGGCCTGCCATTTGCTGGCGATGCTCTAGTGCTGGTGTACCGGCGGGGCTTAATTTTACTGCCTCCCTTAGATTGGACCAGCCTGTTGAAAACCAGCGGCCCGTTGATCTTTCCGGCGGCAGATCCAATGGCACTGTTTACCTTGGCACTGTACCAATCATCCGGTGGGCTTGTCCAGGATGAACTGGGGCGCCCTGTGTTAGACATGAATACACTTTCTCAAGTGTTGACCCTCTATCGAGATGCGGGACAAATCGGCTTGATGCCTTACACGCTTACTCAATTCGATACGGACGATCAGGTCTGGACGGCTTACCAGGCTGATCAGACATTGATGGTTATCACCTGGATCTCTCGCTATCTTAACAACGGCGCCACCGCTTCCGCCAGCCGCGCGGCGCTGCTGCCCACATCGAATGGTGCCCCATTCACCCTGGCGACTGGCTGGATGTGGGCACTGGCCAGTACACAGCCAGAACGGCAGGCACTCGGCGCCCAACTGGCTGAATTCCTATCGAGCGGAGATTTCCTGGCCGAATGGAGCTTATCGATCGGTTACCTGCCCACCCGCGCAAGTTCCACGGCAGCCTGGAGCGACTCAGAGCTGCAGTCTCTGGCAAGCCAGGCATCTCGAGCGGCGCATCCGATCCCCTCTACGGACGTGCTGGCTAGCCTGGGAGCGCCGCTTTCGCAGGCGGTAGTCCAGGTGCTCAAACAGCAAAGCAGTCCGTCCACAGCCGCACAAGAAGCGGCAGATCACCTGAGAAACCCTTAATTTAGGCTGCTTGACGCTTGGGCGAGGGGATGTTATTATCCATTTTGGAGAACTATTGGAGAAATCCATGACTACCGATCGATATCTCGAGGAGTTTCCTGGCGAGAGTGGGGGAGACCCGGTTCTAGGAACCAAGCCAGAGCAATCCGGCACTTCTGCTGGGGAAGAGGTCAAAGAAAACCGGTTAATGTTGTTTTGGGAAAGCCTGTTCCGCGCGGGACTGGGTGAAACGGTTTCGCGCATCGGCACAAATTTACTATTAGTGGCCCTGGCTCTGGTAGTGATCTGGGCGATGCGCGCCTTCTACTTGTATACCCGGAAAAGCCCTGAACCATCTCCGAAGGCCTCTGTAGCCCTGGTTGTTCCAACGCCCACGGTTACTCCCACCGAGATCTTGCCAGAGCTGCCCCCCTTAAGCGATATCCTGACGATCTTCGAGGATGGCATCCCTCGCCTGGCGATGCTGCATACTACCATCCCCACCCGTCCCCGTACCGAGATCATCACTTACACCGTGCAAAAAGGAGATACGATCTTCGGGATTGCTGAGAATTTTAATCTCAAGCCCGAAACGATTTTATGGGGAAACAGGAATACGCTGTCGGATGATCCACACAATTTGCAGCCGGACATATCCCTGATCATTTTACCGATCAATGGCGTTTACCACGAATGGTCAGCTGGGGAGGGATTGAACGGTGTATCATCGTTCTACGGGGTCAAACCGGAGGAGATCATCAACTGGCCTGGCAATCATCTGAGCGCCGAAAAGGTTGGTGATTTCGCACACCCGAACATTGAACCGGGCAAGATGCTGTTTGTCCCCGGCGGAACGCGCGGATTCGTGACGTGGAGCGCGCCGCTGGGCCTTACGCGCCAGAACCCGGGCGTGGCCAGGCTGCTGGGGCCCGGTTTTTGCGGCACCATCGTGGATGGCGCGGTCGGGGTCGGATCATTCATCTGGCCGGCCAATGACCACTGGCTGTCTGGGTACGATTACTCTCCCACGACCAACCACCTGGCTATCGATATCCATGGTGGTCTGGGTGATCCAATTTATGCTTCAGACAGCGGGGTGATCGTTTATGCGGGCTGGAATAACTATGGGTATGGCAACGTGGTCGTGATCGATCACGGCAACGGCTGGCAAACACTTTATGCCCACCTGAGCGCGTTGAACGTAGGCTGTGGGCAGAGCGTGTACCAGGGGGATGTGATCGGCTATTTTGGCAGCACTGGGAGATCCACTGGTCCACACCTGCATTTCGAGATGATGAATGCCAGCGCCAAGGTCAACCCGTGGGATTTCTTACCGGCACCGTAGCTTCTGTCCGTTTTTATTCCAAACGCCACTGGCCTATTCTGCTTGCTCTGGGCATTTTCGCAGGAACGACCGCTATCCTGTGGTATTCGTGTCTGGAAAAAAATGGGGGGCAGTTTGTTTACACCCTCGATGATCCCTACATCCACATGGCAATCGCTAAAAATGTGGTGCGGCACGGCGTGTGGGGGGTAACGCCATACCACTTCTCTTCCTCCTCTTCCTCACCTCTGTGGACACTGTCCCTGGTATTGTTTTACGGGCTGTTCGGCGTTCATGAAATAACCTCCTTCATCCTCAATCTCATCTTCGCTGGGCTGGCGCTTGGGCTGGTGTACGTGTTGCTGCGCGAGCGCCTGCCGGGCTGGGTGGTATTCCTGGCAATCCTGGCGATGATCTTCTTCCCACCACTCGTGCCGCTGGTCTTTTCGGGGATGGAGCATACTGCCCATCTTTTCCTCACGCTGTTGACCATTGCCCTGGCCGCGAAAACCCTCTCGGAAAAGGCCCCCTCTCCGGCAATGCAACGCGGACTGCTCGTTTCTGCCTTTCTGGTGACTGCGGCACGATATGAAGGGCTGTTTCTGATTCTGGTCTTGAGTGTGCTGTTTGCCTGCCGGAGGCGGTGGCTATTTGCCCTGGCCTTGGCCGGAGCCGGCGTGCTGCCATTGGCGGCTTATGGGGTCTGGTCGGCAGCCAACGGCTGGTATTTCCTGCCCAATCCGGTCATCTTGAAAGGAACCAACGGGAACCAGGTGGTGCTCGATTTTTTGAAGGATTTATTCGTGCGCGGGCATCCCCTTACCTGGCAGGTGATCAAGCGTCTGGCGCCGGCACTGGTCGTCAGCCGGATCAATGCCCACCCGCATATCTTGTTTCTCGTCATCCCCAGCTTGCTTGTGCTGGTTTACCGGCGGGGCAGCTTCTGGAATCCAGCCAATGTAACCAACGCAGCCTTTATCGGCACTGTTTTCCTGCACATGCAATTTGCCAGCACTGGCTGGTTCTACCGGTACGAGGCGTATGGGGTGGCATTCGGCATCTATGCCGTGGCGGCCGGGCTGGCGGACTGCTTGCCCTGGCGGGATGGCTGGGGAGGTTGGGGTGACCGGCTGTTCCGTGCGGGAGCGCTGCTCCTGCTGGCGATCCTGGTTGGCTCCCCTTTGCGGGTGCGGGCGGTCAAGTCGTTGAAGGATACCCCCGTCGCTTCCCACAACATCTTCGAACAACAGTACCAGATGGCTTTCTTCCTGAGGCAGTTTTACCAGGGGCAGGTGGTGGCGGCGAACGACATTGGCGCGATCGATTACCTGGTTGATTTCGACCTGGTTGACCTGGCAGGGTTGGGCACGCGGGAATCCGCCGCGTTTAAGCTGAAGCAGGCCTATGGCGCCTACCAGATCGCGGCTGTGGCAGACCAGTACGGCACTCAGATCGCCCTGGTGTACGACTCCTGGTTCCAGATTCCCTCCAGCTGGATCAAAGTTGGCGAATGGCAGATCACCGATAACGTGGTATGTGGGGACAGCACCGTCTCGTTTTACGCGGTAGACCCGGCCGCGGCGCCTGGCCTGATCGATGCCTTGCAGGCCTTCGCCTCGCGGCTGCCAGGGGATGTGATCCAGGAGGGAATTTACCGTTAACCAGGGATAAATGGGACGCTGATAAACGCTGATTTTCGCTGATAAATAAATGGAATGCGGATGGGGATGCAGAACAACGCATTCGTAGATTTTTTTGATTGCATAGATAAAGAATATGGGACGTTGATGACGGTATTTTGTGCCGTCATCAGCGGCCCATTTTTTCTCAACCCGCAGCGAATTTTCGCCAGGGACTAGCTGCTCGCAGGTTTACGCGCCTTGATCTTGGCGCTGAACACGGCTTTGTAGAGCGCGTCTTCCGAAACCTGGCTGATATCGATCCCCTCTCCCAACTGCTGGGCCGCATCCTCCACCATTTCGCGCGGCAGATAAACCGGCGTGAGCTCCGCCTCGATAAAACCCGCCTGGCGGATGGCAGCCAGGTAATCCTTCACATCCAGCGCCCCAGCCACACACCCCGCCCAGGAGCTCAAACTTTGCTTGATCGCTTCTGGCAGCGGACCATCGGTGACGATATCGCTGACCGCCAGTTTCCCGCCGGGTTTCAAGGCGCGGAAAGCCTCGCGGAATACCTGCGGTTTGTCGGGGCTGAGGTTGATCACGCAGTTGGAAATGATCACATCCACGGAGCTGTCAGCCACCGGCAGGTGCTCGATCTCGCCCAGCCGGAACTCGACGTTATCCAGCCCCAGTTTTTCGCGGTTGGCGCGCGCTTTTTCGAGCATGGCGGGGGTCATATCCACACCGATCACTCGCCCGGTCGGGCCGATTTTCTTGGCAGCCAGGAAACAATCGATCCCGCCGCCAGAACCCAGATCGAGCACGGTTTGGCCGGGCTGCAGGGAGGCCAGCGTGACCGGATCGCCGCAGCCAAGCGAGAGGCCAGTCACATCCTCGGGCAGCTCCTGTACCTCGGGGATGTTGTAAATCCTGGCTACGCCATTTGTGGCGCCGCCACTGGTGACGCCGTCACTGGTAGCTGGCTGCGATCCCTGGCTGCTGGGGGAACAGCAACTGCTCGAGGCCGGGCTACAGCCGCAGGAGGGGGTTTTGGCCTGAAAGTTTTCGGCGATCTGCCCGTATTGCTCGCGTACGTAGGTGCGCACATCGGGTTGGTTTGTTTTGGTGGTCATAGGTTTTTCTCCTTGTTGTATCGATATATCAATATACTTCGATGCATTATCTTAAAAAAAGATTGGGTAGTAATTACTCGGGAGTGGAAAACACCAGCTTGCGCTCAGGAGCGAAGTTCTCCGTCAGCACGCAGCAGGCCGAGGCAAGCCGGTCCTGGTTGAGGGTGTAAAAGACCTGTTTCCCTTCGCGGCGCACCTTCACCAGCCCGGCTGCGCGCAGGATTCCCAGGTGATGGGACACTGTGGGCTGTGAAACCAGCTGCAAGGCCGCGACGATTTCGGTAACGTTCATCCATTGGCAGCAGCACAGCCGCATGATCTGCTGGCGGGTGTTGTCAGCGATGGCTTTGGCAAACTCAACGGGATCGACAGATGGGTTGGTCATATAGATAACCTTCAATACGTTGTATATTCTAATAGACGTTTATCGATATGTCAAGTATGTGAACGAAGTTTTTGTGTTCGGACTGTAAATTTTGGAATCACTGAAGCACTGAGAAAAAATGAAGACACTGACCGCACGGTTTCAATGCTTTCATCTTATTCATCGTCTCAGTGTTTCAATGGTGTGCGCTTGCCGTTACCGCACCGTTCCAAATGAGAAAACTCACCCACCGTCTAACCCGGACCCGGCCGTTTGTAAAAGTGCCAAACAACTAAGATCTCTTCGCCATTGGCGTAAACTCGTTGTGTAGTATGAGCTCGTGATATGGAAATAAACAATTTACGGTTTCTATCCGTTTGACAACGTCATAAGGACTCCATACCGACAAAAACTCTAACTTTTTATATTTTTCTGGCAATTTATTGCCTATACGGATAGACTGCTTTCCATCCAAGAGAAACCATATTCCTGCCTTTCCGGTTTTCCGGTTAAAAAACGTAGAATAAAAATTTGGATAAACAAACCCCTCGACTGGCATCCTGCCTACAACTGTCCATAGACCTAGCCTCACAGCAGCTTTAAGACCTACAATAATTGGAGGGAACAGGGCTTTCGCCTCCTTCAATTGGTCAAGGTGCACTACATTCTCTGTGATTAAATCGTACACTTGAAACAAAGGCCCCATCTTCTTATCGACGAATACATATTGCCCGTAGAACTTACGACTCATAGATAAGGGTATCTCTAGAACGTCGCCAACTTTTAAACTTACTCTTGCCATAATCGTTCAGCCTCATTTTTATGGAAATCGGGGTTGATAGTGTTCAGCTGATTGAACCGGCCTAGCGAGGGGTCCCATCACACAAGCACAGTGTTTATAGCCTCGCCGCCAGGAACGGCACGAGCATCTCGTCGGGTGAGAGACCGCCGTGGCGGCCCTGCAGCTTGTTCTCTTTTTCTGCCCACCACCAATAAGCGCTGCCACGCGCCACCGCCATCACATCGCCCAGCCGGTCCAGCAAGCGGGGATGGGGCTGGCCCGGTCCAAACAACCCGGCAGCCACCGCTCTAGCCGGGTCGATCAGTGTGAACTGATCGGGCCAGGTGCGATCCATGTATCCGGTCACTTCGTCATACTGTCCGGGGCGCAGGTACAGGTAGGCCATGCGATTCTCACCGGTGGGCTGCAGATGCAGGCGGCGGGTAAATTCGGGATGTCGGTTGAGGTCGTAGTTCGAGTACTTTTTGGTGTGGATTTGTCCGTGGTCGGCGGTGAGGATCACCATCGTGTCGCGGCGCAGCTCGGGGCTGAGGCGGGAAAAGAACAGGCGCTCGAAGGCGGCGCTGAAGCTGGCAAATTCGGCCACGCTGCACTCGTCATCCGGGCCGTAGTAATGCGAGAGGTGATCCAGCTCTCCCCAATATACCCATGCGTACATGCGCTCATCGGCGTGCGTTTCGAGCAGGTGACGGGCGTTCACCCACAGGTCGGAGGGGGTTCTGAAGGAATGCACATTCACGTCTCGAAAGAACATTTGGGACAGCCCAGAATGGGCGATACTGTGGTGTTGGAGGGCATAGGTCTTTACCCCATGCGCGGCAAAATGGGTGCCGAGTGTGGTGAAAGGCAGGTATTTTTCAGGATCAAAGCCTGCCTGCGCCAGACTGCCGGTGCCGTTGTGGAAAGCCATCGGGGATTGGGCGATCATGTTGGCTACCACGCCATATTCCTTCAGCCATAACTCATAACCCGCCACACCGTGTTCGGCGGCGCTGCGTCCTGTCCAAAGACTGGGGATGGCAGCTGAGGTGGTGCTGGGTACGATCGAGGTCAGCGGGGCCAGCACACCGCCGCGAGCGATTTGCTGCCAGACTGAGGAGGGTTCCCCTTGGCTGCTGCCCTGTGTCCAGCGCTGCAGGCGGCGGAGTGAGAGAGCATCCATCAACACCAGCACGATGCGCCGCACTGGCCCGCCATCCAACAAAGGAGTCAGCACCTCCGGGTGCAGCGGGCTCCCGTTCAACTCAGGAATCCCCAGAAGCTGGCACAGGCTACTGGGGATGTTGAGGATTGAGCCTCCGGCATAATCGGGGTAAATGAAGCCATCGTCGAAATCCAGCCCGGGCAGGCGGTTCGTTGTGAGGCGGGGGAGCAGTTGGGCGATCAGGTCAGGCATGGGGAATCCTTTGATATAATGGCGGTCATTCATCCCCGGGTAAGGGGTGCGGCTTTTAAGCCTTGATCATGAGCCATTAGTCGTCTGTGGAGGCTGTGAGTGATTTCACCTAAACACAACCGGAGCGTTTATCTTACCGCGACTTTGATCATCCTGCCAGTGTTGGTGCTGTTGGCGGCATGCCAGTCCTCCCCGCAGCCGACTGTCTCCGTGGTCGTCACCCCTACCCGGACGGCAACAGGTAACCCACCCGCTGCCACGCGCTCCACCCAGGCTTCCAAAACCACGCCGCCGCCTGTGACCGCTACAACCTGCCTGGGAAGCCAGTGCATTACTTCCACCCCTGCTCCCACGGTTACCACGACTCCTACCAGCAGCCTGGGAGCTGAAACAGCCGATCTGCGCGGTCTCACGCTGCAGTTTTGGTACGTTGCCCAGGCCGGGGATAAGGGGAGCGTGCTGCCAGCGTTGGTGTCCGAATTCAACAAATCCAACTCCTGGGGGATGCGCGTCGAGATTACGGCCTTCGACAGCCCCGGCCTCCTGTCTGAGCAGGTGCGCAATACGTTGTACAGCGGCAAGCTTCCGGATGTGCTGGCGGGATACAGTTACCAGGTAACTTCCTGGGATAAAAACGCTAAAACACTGGTGGATTTAAACGCGTACCTTGAAGACTTTGTATGGGGACTTCCAGCGGAGGATCAGGCGGACTTTTACCCGGCTTTCTGGCAGCAGGTGAATCCGGGCAAGCGTCTGGGTATCCCGCTGCACCGCACCGCCTTGGGGTTGTATTACAACCAGACCTGGGCCAAGGAGTTGGGGTACACCGCCCCGCCCAAAACATCGCTGGAATTTGAACAACAGGCCTGCGCGGCTGCCAGGAAGAACGGGGATGAGACCGGCGGTTGGATGATCACACCCGAAACCTCCACGCTGGTCGGCTGGATGTATGCTTTTGGCGGCTCGCTGGTCAGCCCGGATGGTAAAGGTTACCGCATCGATACACCTGAGAACCTGGCTGCGTTGACTTTCCTCAAAGGGCTGCATACGCAAGGCTGTGCCTGGACAACCACCCAGCTTTATCCGCAAGACGACTTTGCTAACCGTAAAGCGCTGTTTGTGATTGGCAGCACCACCGGGTTAGCCAGCCAGGCCGCGGCTTTTCAATCCGGTGCGACCGGCGACCAATGGACGGTGATCCCATTCCCGGAGGAAACAAACTCCTCCGTGCCGTTCGTTTCACCGGTGGTGATCGCCCACGGGCCAGACCTGATGATCACCCACACAACCCCCGAGCGGCAGCTGGCAGCCTGGCTCTTTACCCGCTGGCTGGTTTCCCCTGAGGTGCAATCCCGCTGGGTGCGCGCCGACGGAAGCATCCCGGTGCGCGCGGCTACCCTGGACCTGCTGTCCGATTACGCCAAGGCTCACCCGCAATGGGCCTCTCTTGTAGCATCGCTGGATAATGCCCGCGCCGAACCTGCCTACGCCTCGTGGGAGATCATCCGCTGGGTGATTTCGGATGCCGCTGCCCAGTTGTTTTCATCTACTTTTGTGGCGGATGACAT
>Ga0315274_10013832_pt1 | contig 11473 bp, 8 predicted proteins | sample YL17G02_20_MG_FD_203700 | JGI IMG/M metagenome (GOLD analysis project Ga0315274, IMG submission 203700) | Sediment microbial communities from Yellowstone Lake, YNP, Wyoming, USA - YL17G02_20 | ecosystem: Environmental > Aquatic > Freshwater > Lake > Sediment | place: USA: Wyoming | collected...
TGGTAATCCCCGAGCTCCTGCTGCTCTCGTTCGGCTCCCAGTACTTATAAGTACGCAGAATCACGTATCGCACGCGGTTCGTTTCGATATCCCTGACTATGGTTTTTTGACAGGCCGCCGTGGGCACAACCGCCCGGTGCAACTCTACGTACCTGGTGGCGCAGTCACGACTCGCCAGGAAATAGAACATAGCGTCGTTCACGCGTGTGATGTCATGCCGCTCATTGCCTACGAAGATCTTCTCGTTCTTGCCGACATGCTGCTGCACGTAGACTATGGCTTTTTCGTATGTCTTCCCTCTCTCGCCCACACAAATGCCCTTGCCCCCGGAAAGTTGGAGTGCATACCCCTTGGGCGAAAGCATGTTCTTCGCCATATATGCCTTCTCGTGAAGCGGGCCGTAAACGATAGACAGGCATACTATAAACGCCAGAACCCCCAGAGGGATTCTCAGCTTCCCTGCCCTCGGAATTTGATTGAGAATCACGCTGAGCAATATGCTCGCCGCAATCAACGCGGGCAGGACGTGAGGTAAATCAGCCCTGATGCGGGCATAGTTAAAGAATGCAAGCCCGAGGATCAAAACCAGGATGGTAGGCAACAGCTCTCTGAGTTCGCGGGCTGCATCCTTGGTGCGAATTCTCACAGCCACCAATATCGCCGAGAATAGAAACACTATAGGAGGCAGCCAGAAGGGGGTATACTTCAACATTATTCCCTGCACGTACACGCGCAGTGATAATGCGCCCGTTAACACGGAGGTCGGATCAGGAGGCATAGGATACGGCAGAGCATAGTATTTCGCGTACAGCTTCATCGGGATGAGGAACAAAGCAAAGACAATCTCATCTTTCCCGACAGTTGCCAGCATCCAGATCGCTACCGGCAGCACGACAATGCCTGCGGCTAGGAGATAACAGCCGTCCAGAGCTGCGATGGACAGCAATCTCCTGGCTATGTCCTTAGACTCCGGAATCAGGTACTTGGAGGCGAAAACGGTGTTTATCAGCAGGCCGACGAACGCCGTATATATGCCAAAATCATGCCTGAAGATCGTAACCACTCCCGCCAGTAGCCCGCTCAGGAGCAACCAGTGTACTCGTCTTTGAGATATGAAGTTGAGGAGGCACAGGCAGCTCAAGAAGCTAAACAAGAGAACGTTCGGCATGGGCGGCGGAAATCCCGAAATCACTCCGAATGACCGCACGACTATCAAGAACCAGGCCAGCAAGGCAAGAACCGGCGAAACCAATCTCCTGGCGATCAGATATGCCACTACAGACATCAGCCAGAGGGTCACAATGGTGGTAACACGCTCTACAATGATCGAGGCGCCGAAGATTTTGAACACCGTTGCGAGCAGGTAGAACTGTGCGGGTCCGTACCCCGACCAGAAGTCCTTATAAAGCGTCCCTCCACGAGCCAGCAGATCCGCTCCGTAAACGATCAGACCTTCGTCGAACACGTTCATGCCCTGGTTGAAGCCGATGAACAGGTACAGAAGCGATCCGGGCAGGAACGCGCAAGTCAAGTATTTCACCAGTGTGGCACTGCTGGCTCTCGACAATTCACTATACCTCCAGGCATGCGGCCATAGCAAGGATTAGCTGTTTTCCTTGCGCGCCAGCGGACGCCGTCTGCCAAAGCGCAGCCGCCAAGGCATCAGTGCAGCTTCGAACATGATCTTCTTGGACATCTTCGATTGCCCTTCCCGCCGCTCTGTGAATATGATGGGAATCTCGGCAACCGAAAAGCCGCATCTTTGTGCTCTGAAAAGGGTTTCCACCAGGAAAGAGTAACCATTTGACTTCAGGGTGTCCAGTCCTATTCCTTCCAGCACATACGGCCTGTATGCACGAAAGCCACCCGTGGGATCATAGGTTTTCAGACCCGTGATGAGCCTTACATACTTGCCCCCGAGCACGCTGAGAATCAGTCGGCTTAAGGGCCAGTTGACAACGCTGACCTTGCCGCCGACGTATCTGGAGCCCATCACTACATCATGGGTTTCGAGCGCTTTGGCCAAGTCCGGCAGACTTTGCGGATCATGCGAAAGATCTGCATCCATGGTGAAGACAGCTTCATACCCGTGCGATATGGCATATTTGAAGCCGTCTATGTAGGAAGGGCCGAAGCCCCTGTTACCCGTGCGCTTCAGAAGGTGCACTCTATTCGTTTTCTCGGCGTACGAAGTCACAACCTCTGCCGTGCCGTCGGGAGAGCTGTCATCCACGACGAGAATGTCAAACTCGCCCGGCACCATCAGCACCGCTTCGATCAAGCTCCCTATGTTATCCCGCTCATTGTATGTTGGAACGACAACTACACCTCGCATCCCGCTCCCTCCTATGCCCATAGTCTTACTGCGAGATACCGGCTGAGATTGGCGTATCTCAGTTCCCTTTCTTTTCCTTATCCACATCAAGGGGTCGAACAAGCTTGCGCACAACGGCTGTAAAACCGGCTGCCGAAAAGCAGAAAACATATGCGTAGACCGGTTGCGAATACCGGAAAGTCGAGCAGCTTATCACGTGGAATGCCGTATAGCATAGCACGAGCGCCACCAGCAAGACAACCGCTGCACTCACCTCCCGCCTCTCTCGAAGCTCGACGAGAGGACGAGACCCAAGCTGAAAAGAGAAATCTCCGCTGTCAGAACTCCGTCACGCCGGTGAAGCGGAAGGCACGCGCCTTGATCGCCGGAACGACCGCCCACGCCTGGCGCTTCGTCTCCCTCGAAATGAGTTCCACGTTCGAGAGCCGCTCCAGGATGCTGTCGGTGAAGCGCAGGTTCCTCAGCGGCTTCGTGATCTTCCCATTCTCTATGAGGAACGTGCCGTCCCGCGTCATGCCTGTGATCACAGTCAGCACCGGGTGGATCACGTTGGTGTAGTGGAATCGCGTGACGAGTATGCCCTTCTTTGTACTAGCAATCATTTCTTCAACGGACGACCCGCCGGGCCGCATGAAGACATTTACCGGCATAGGGCCGTAGGCGCCTGCGCCGCCGATGGCGTGGCCCGTGGACTCCTTGCCTTCTTTGTAGGCGGTGTACGAGTCGTAGACGACCGCATTGGCCACTCCGTTCACAATCAGGTCAACGCGCTGCTTCGGTACGCCCTCCGGATCGGATGGACGCGGCAGGCCGCGCGGATCGAGGCCGTCATCCCAGATCGTTATTTTCTCGCCCGTGATCCTCTGGCCGAATTTGCCGCACATGAAGCTTCGGCCTTCCTGGACGGCGAGCGCGCCCAGCCCCAGATACGCCAGAAACTCGACCAGCTCCACAACTGCATACGGAAGCAAAACGACATCGTACTCGCCCGGCTCGATTGGCTCGGGACTCCTGCTCCGCACACTGCGGGTCGCCGCCTCGACCGCCGCCTCGATGGGGTCGAAATCCCCGATGCGCTGGGAAATGCGGTCGGCATACCCGTGTCCGCCATCCCCGGACATTACGGTTGTCAGATCGGCCATCGTCAGCGCGTTGTACGCCTCGACGCCCAGGGAGTTCACCACCGCGGACTCCTGATAGCCGTTCGACAGCGATCCGGCGGCGGATGCGCCGACCCTACGGGCTTCTGCGATCATGCCTGCGACCGCTCCCGCGCGGTCCTCCGGCGAATAAGCGGCGGTCCGCTCGTCGTAGGTGTCAATAGTGGGAACCGGCTTCGGCGCGGGCAGCGAAACGAAGTCCGGGTTCTCCTGGGAATGCCTCGCGAACTCGACCGCCTTGCTCACAACCGCTTCGACCGACTGATCGTCCAGGCGGTTCGTCGTGGCATACCCGATTCGCTTCCCGATGGCGGCCTTCACCGCTATCTGAGCATTCCGCTCGGAGACGTTTTGATGGATCATGGAGTTGGCGAAGCGTGTCAGATTCGACTCGCCGATATCGAGCGTCGCCTGAGTCATGTCCGCCGCGGAGCATTCGATTGCCCTGTGCAGCATCGCCAGCGCCCTGTTTCGTCCCAGCATCAGACGTCCTCCCCCTCCGGCGCTTCCATAACGCCGATGCGGACGTTTCGGAACCGTGCAGGCGCAACGCCGTGCCCGACGTGCATCGTTTGCACCGGCTCTCCCTTGCCGCAATTCGGCAGTCCCCAGAGATGCCACTCATCCTCGCCGGCGATGGCATCGCAGTTTCCCCAGAACTCGTAGGTTATCCCGGTGTAGGTCGGATTCTTATACATCTGCCCGAGCGAGCCATCCTCGATATCATACGCAACCTCCGTGGCGAACTGGAAATTCAGCCGCTTGTCGTCTATGCTCCACGAGCCGACCATTTCGGCATAGAGGCCGCGCTCCGTGTCCTCGATCATCTCATCCAGAGTCCAGTCGCCCGGATCGAGGTTGATGTTGGTCATTCTGATAAGCGGGATTCTGTTCCAGCCGTCCGCCCTCATCGCCCCTCCGCTCCTCCGGCCGAGCTTCTCCGCAGTCTCCCTGGAAGTCAGGTAGCCGACGAAGACGCCGTCCTTTACTATATCAACCCGCTGTGCCGGGACGCCTTCGTCATCGAAGAAAAAGCTGCCCAGGCCGCCGGGGGCGGTCGCATCGGCCACTATGTTTACAATGTCGGAGCCATAGCGGAAATCGTCCAGCTTATCCGGCGTCAGGAAGCTGGTGCCGGCATACGACGCCTCCGTGCCGAAGACGCGATCCAGCTCGATCGGATGGCCGCAGGATTCGTGGATCTGGAGAGCGAGCATCGAACCTTCGAGGATGAGCGTGCGCACATCAGAGGGGCACTGGGGCGCCTTTAGAAGCTGAGCCGCCTCCTTCGCAATGCGCTCGGCATTCCCGGCGAGGTCCATCGCCTCTACAAACTCATACCCGGCTGCCGCGAAGTCGCCCCTGAAGGACGCGGGGTGCGAGCGCTTCTGCACCTCGCCCTCGGCGACTGCCGTAGCCTCTATCCCGGCGCCGCTTTCCGTCTTGATCTGCTCGATGTACGAGCCTTCGGTGCTGGCGAATATGGTCTCCGTGCGCCGGAAGTTCATCGAGGACCGGGCTACCTTGATCTCCGGAATCTGGCGCATGAGCCGGTCTGCATCCAGAAGCAGCTTTATCTTCTCCTCGATTGGAATTTCGAATGGGTCCTTCTGCACGTCGAACTCGAATGAGCCTTCCGCCGTCTCGACAGGCGCGAGCTTTACCGGCTCGTGAGCGACCTGAGCGGAGGCGCGGGCGATCCGAACCGCAAGCCCGGCAACACGCTCGATCTCGTCCGGCTCGACCGTCAGGCTGCCGGCAAAGCCCCAGGAGCCATCGGCAATCACCCGTATGCCGAATCCTTCGTCGGTCTCTGAAGTGAGGCCCTCTACCTTACCATTCTTGACCTCGATTGATTCGCTCGTCCTGCGAACGATGCGTATATCTCCATAGCTGGCCCCAAGCTCCCGAACCTTCTCCAGCGCCTTTTCAGTCAGGTCTCTCACCCTCTCAATCCTCCTGCTTGTGGAATCATGCCAATGGCGCGGCAAATGCGTCTCTGCTCGCTCTATATCCACGCGCCGCGGCGCGGAAACACCCATTATATATTGCCCATCCGGCGAGCGTTTTCCTTCGGCGGTTGCAATGAGGCCTCAAAGCCGGTAGAATATGAGCCAATGGAGGAACACCGATGAAAAAGTCCTCATGGGTGGTGGTCGGGATCATATGCGTGCTGGCGGCCGCCATGGTCTACTTCCAGGTATCGGCCCGACCCAGACCTGCGGACGAAGAGCAGATCCACATGCTCCTGGCAAAAGGTCAGTCGGCCATAGAACGCAAGGACCTCAAGGGCGTGATGTCCTGCGTATCTAAAGACTACCGGGACTCCACGGGGCTCACCTTCGATGCGCTGCACATGCATGCGCTCGAAGCGATCAGGGCCGAAGGGCATTACGATGTTCTGCTGGAGCACACGTCGGTCGAGGTGCGCGGGAAGACTGCCAGCGCAAAGGCCCGGGCCACCGTCTTTCTGGGATGCGATCACGCCGGGATGCAGCGCCTCTTCAGCAACTCCGTAACACTGCATTTCAAGAAGGAGAAGTCCAAACGTTTCCTAGTCATTCCGACAAGAACCTGGAAGGTGGCCCGCATCAACGGCCTTCCCACCGACCTTGGCGGATAGCAGGCGAAACCGCGGCAGATAGAAGCGTGGCAATCCGGCGCATGGGCGCTGCTGCAATGAGAATTACGGGTACTGGACAGGGCGAGGAGGCTTGGAAATGAAAATCGGGGTGATCAGCGATACGCACGGCATCGTGCCCGCCTGGCATAAGGCGATGAACATATTCGCAAACGCCGATCTCATCCTCCATGCCGGCGATGTGCTTTACCATCCCCCGAGAATTGGGTTTACGCCCGGCTATGACATACCGGGGCTGGTTCAGCTCATAAACTCAAGCCCCGTTCCCGTGGTGATCGCCAGGGGAAACTGCGATGCGGAGGTCTGCGAGGAGCTTCTGGAGCTTCCGGTAATGTCACCGTATGCGTTTGCCCAGGTCGCAAACCTCCGAATAGTCGTTCAGCACGGGCATAATCTGAGCGCTGAGCAGATGCGGCGCCTGGCAGGACAGTATCGGGCGCATATCTTCATCACCGGCCACACGCATCTTCCCGCGATCGAGCGAATTGAAGGCACAATTCATCTGAACCCGGGCAGCCCGTCTCACCCGAAGCTCGAGCGAGGCGGCGGCTTGATACCGACGGTGGGATTGATCGCGGAGGGCAAGGCGCAGGTGGTGGAACTCGATACCGGCAAGGAAATCTTCTCCATGCCGCTGGTGTGAGCGCCTGACAGCCCGTATACGACGCACGGCGGCACGTCACACCGGCAGCGGATATGTATATCTCCTCACCATGGTAACGACTGCATCGGTATCTCTAGCTTCAACGCGCACCTCATCCATCGGATACGGCGTCAAATGGACTATCTGCTGACCAAGCTGGTCTGCGGCAGGAACGTCCGGGCGCAAGGCAGACTCGGCAGCCGATCCGTGGCACTTGAGAAGTATGGTAAATCCATCAACATCGGACGTGAAGACGACATGCGCGTGTGATGAGCCTGCTCTGTCTCCGCAGCAACCGATCAAGGTTCCGAACACCGTGCCGATGGCCGCTTTTATGTCGTCTATCTCCAGCATGGTGAGCGGAGTCCGAGCAGCGATCTCCTCGAAGTCCTGCAGCGCCGCGCGGATATGGCTTGCCGTTTCAAGATATACCTTGGAACTGCGCCTGAACCGGTAGAAGCCTGCGAAGAACTTGGGCGTCGTCAAGAATGCCTGGTTTCGCCGTATACTCCTGGCGTTCGCTATGAACGGATGAACGCTCTTAGCCTGAAGAAGAAAGCTGCGGGGGGCGGCGTCCGACTGATAGCCGCACAACCCTATATTCGCAGAATAGCCCACATTAAGAAGCGCCTCATACTCCAGTATCTTCAGCCGTGCCGCACGGCCCCACCTTGCCTCACAGGTGTCGCCGAAGGCTCTCAGGCCGTTCCACTTGCTCCTGGCTGCTTCAAGCTTGTCCCCCCAGAACCGCACAGCACCCCTGGTATCCAGCGATTCGCCGCGCAGATAGACGTCAGCAGAGTCAACGATCAGGAGCTGGCCCGATCCAGGCTCAGGGCCCGATGGAACTCCGAGCTGCGCCATGCGCTCCCTGACCTTTTCGCGCACCGGCCCGCGTATGGCGCAGACGCACAACTCTCCCGCATCTATACCAGCCACGAGGTAACTCACAACGCTTTTGACGAAAGCTTCATCCTTTTGCGGGTACAAGAATATACAGTGGCTGCGGACATCTATGTTTCCCGGCAGAAAACCTAAAGGCGTAGTATGCATACTCATCCGTGTTTCCCATAGGCTGATCTTGGGCAGGCAGTGGCAAGGGAAATCGGAGGACGCTCAAAGGCAGGAGTGCCCAACCCGGTAGGATTATACCAAGCTAGCGCGATAAAAGCAAGAGCCAATTCCTGACTGTCAGTCGCTTGCTGCTGTTTCCGTGTTAGCTGGTAGCAGACTAGGGCCAAAAACGTCGGGGAGGCCGCGTTCGAGCAAGTAATGTGACAGCGGAGCAGCGAGCTCGCCAACGTCCTATCGTCGCGTCCCTGGTTAGAGTTTCCGAATGACGGCATCCGCCATTTCGGAGGTTCCGACTGCGGTGGGGTCATCGCGGTGGGGCTTCATATCGTAGGTGACATACTTGCCCTCCGCTATGACGGCGGCTACCGCCCTTTCCAGGCGGTCGGCGGCATCCTTCTCGCCGATGTGTCTGAGCATCAGCATACCCGATAGGATCAGCGCGGTAGGATTGACCTTGTTTTGGCCGGTGTACCTCGGCGCGCTTCCGTGTGTAGGCTCGAAGACGGCGGTATCGTCCCCTATGTTTGCGCCCGGAGCGACTCCCAATCCACCGACGAGGCCCGCGCAGAGGTCGGAAATGATATCGCCGTACAGATTCGGCAGAACGAGCACGTCATACAGCTCGGGCTTCTGGACGAGCTGCATGCACATATTGTCCACCAGGCGCTCTTCATACTCGATCCTGCCCTCATAATCCTTCGCCACTTCCTGGGCCACCCGGTAGAAGAGGCCGTCCGTGTACTTCATAATGTTCGCCTTGGCGACGGCTGTGACTTTCTTGCGATTGCTTTTCAGCGCGTATTCGAACGCGAATTTCACGATCCGGCGCGTGCCGGTGACCGAGATCGGCTTGATGGAGATCGCAGAATCCTCGCGGATCTTGCCCTCCGCCATCTCGATGATGTGCTTCGCTCCGGGAGTGCCGAGATCGTACTCAACACCCGCGTAGAGGTCCTCCGTGTTCTCCCTGATGACTACCAAGTCAACATCCGTGTACTTGGAACGAATCCCCGGATAATACTTACACGGGCGCAGGCACGCATAGAGATTGAGCTCCTTCCTGAGGGCCACGTTCACCGAGCGGAATCCGCCTCCGATCGGCGTGGTAATGGGGCCCTTGAGCGCGACCTTGTTCCGGCGGATGCTCTCCAGCACGTGCTCGGGAAGCGGCGTGCCGTACTTGTCTATGACGTTCATGCCGGCATCGTGAATCTCCCAGTCTATCTTCACGCCGGTTGCCTCGATGACGCGCTTTGCGGCGGCGGTTTGCTCCGGGCCTACCCCGTCACCGGGGATAAGTGTGATCGTGTATGACAATTACAAGCTCTCCCTTCGCGCTACGCTCAACATTCCCCCTGCCAGGATGCTCTCCACCTGCCGGGGGGTGAGGTCGTGCTTGACCTCGAACTTCGAGCCACGAGTTTTATTCTCCACAACAATGGTCTGGCTCTGTGTAAGGCGGGTTCGGATGCCGGGGATTTGAAGCTGGTCGTCTCGCTGGACCGCATCATAATCCGCCGGATTCACGAATGTGAGCGGGAGTATGCCGAAGTTCACCAGGTTCGCCCTGTGGATACGGGCAAACGACTTCGCGATCACCGCCTTGACGCCCAGATACATCGGGGCGAGCGCAGCATGCTCCCGGCTCGACCCCTGTCCGTAGTTCTCGCCTCCGATTACGAACCCACCGCGCGCCTCCCTGGCCCTGGAGGCGAACGTCGGATCCACGCTCTCAAAAACATGCTCCGAGATCGCAGGGATATTCGACCTGAGCGGCAGGATCTTCGCGCCCGCCGGCATGATGTGGTCGGTCGTGATGTCGTTCCCTGCTTTCAGGAGCACGATGCCGCTCACATCGGCCGGCAGGTCCCCGCGCATCGGGAGCGGCTTTATGTTTGGCCCGCGGATGATTTGTATTGAGCCAGGGTCGTCCGACGGAGGAACGATCATGCCGCCGTCAATGATATACCTCTCCGGCGGAACGACCTTCACCGGCTCGCCAAGCGATCGGGGGTCGGTGAGCTTTCCGGTCAGCATGGCAGCGGCGGCAACCTCCGGGCTGGCAAGGTAGACCCGCGCATCGGGAGTGCCGCTCCGCCCCTCGAAATTGCGGTTGAACGTTCGGATGCTCACTCCGCCGGAAGGCGGCGACTGCCCCATGCCGATGCAGGGGCCGCAGGCGGCCTCCAGAATCCGCACACCCGATTGGATCAGGTCCGCCAGCGCCCCGTTTCGCGCGATCATTTCGAACACCTGGCGCGATCCGGGGGAGACAGCCGCGCTCATATCGGGATGGACCTTCCTGCCCTTGAGAGCGCCCGCAAGGGTCATTAAGTCGCGGTAGGACGAGTTCGTGCAGCTTCCGACCAGGACTTGATCCACTTTCAGCCCCTCGATATCCTTCACCTTCACCACTTTGTCGGGCTGGTGAGGCCGGGCGACCATCGGCTCGAGCGCCGAGAGATTGATTTCGAGGACTTCGTCATACTCGGCATCCGGGTCGGCCTCCAGGGGCATCCAGGTATCCTCGCGGCCCTGGGCCTTCAGGAACCGCCGCGTCAGCTCATCGCTCGGGAAAACCGATGTGGTGGCGCCGAGCTCCGCGCCCATATTCGCAATCGTCGCGCGATCCGGGACGGCCAGGGACTTGACGCCCTCGCCGCCGTATTCCACAATCCTGCCGACGCCGCCTTTCACGGTCAAGCGCCGTAGGAGCTCCATGATGACGTCTTTCGCCGAAACCCAGGGGCCGAGTTGGCCGGCCAGCTTCACAAGGACGATCTTCGGCACGGTGAGGTAGAACGGGCCTCCGGCCATCGCAACGGCGACGTCGAGGCCGCCCGCACCAATTGCGATCATGCCGATCCCGCCGCCGGTCGGAGTATGGCTGTCCGAGCCGAGCAGAGTCTGCCCGGGAACGCCGAACCGCTCCAGGTGCACCTGGTGGCATATTCCATTTCCCGGCCGCGAGAAGTATATCCCGTATTTGGCGGCGATGCTCTGAAGGTAGCGGTGGTCATCCGCATTCTCGGAGCCGGTCTGGAGCGTGTTGTGATCTACATAGCTGACCGAGAGCTTCGTCCGCACCCGAGGTACGCCCATCGCCTCGAATTGGAGATAGGCCATCGTGCCGGTGGCGTCCTGGGTCAGCGTCTGATCTATGCTGATGGCGATCTCCCCGCCGGGAACCATCTCGCCCGAGACCAGGTGGCTCGATATTATCTTTTGAGCGACGTTCATACCCATGTAGCACTCCGAAAATGAAGGAAGACCTCAGACGTTAGACTTTAGCGGAAGCCGTCCGGTGCTGAGGCTAAGGTCTATTGTCTAAAGTCTCCCTGGCGAACCATCACACAACCTGATTATGGCTGGACGGCCATTATCTTGGCGCACTCCTCGGGATATGCGGCGAGGAAGCGCAGCTCGATCTCGTGCAGCGGCTTCGCGGTGTGCAGATCCGCATATTGGACGAGCTCCATGACCCTCTGCGCCTGCTCGTTGCTCTCAAAGTGAATGCCGAGATCGTCGTAGACCTTGAGGAATCCCTTGATGCCGCCATAGGCGCCCGTCGTGATGACGCGGCCGGTCGGGGTGATTTCGGGCTCGCCCCTGCCGAGGTC
>Ga0315274_10013833_pt1 | contig 11472 bp, 11 predicted proteins | sample YL17G02_20_MG_FD_203700 | JGI IMG/M metagenome (GOLD analysis project Ga0315274, IMG submission 203700) | Sediment microbial communities from Yellowstone Lake, YNP, Wyoming, USA - YL17G02_20 | ecosystem: Environmental > Aquatic > Freshwater > Lake > Sediment | place: USA: Wyoming | collected...
GAAACCCATTAAACGGAGCCCAACACAGAATAGGGGGACCCACATGAGCGACGCGCTGGGCATAGAGCCGGTCTGGCAGTTCATAGCACGGGCATCCTCAGCCAAGGACATAGGAGACTACCAGGAGGCCGAGTTCTACGCCAGGAAGGCCGTCTTCGCCGACCAGAGCGTCGGCGCCGCCTACGTCCTGCTCTGCGAGATACTGGAGAGGGTGGGGAAGAGGGAGGAGGCGGAGAGGTGCCTCAGGGCGGGCCTCGCCGCGTGCCCCGGAGACGCCCCCCTCACGAGCATGAGCGCCCAGTACCTCATCAGGAGCGGGCGCCTAGACGACGCCGAGGCGTTCCTACGCAGGGTGATAGCCGGCGACCCGGACGTCGCGGGCTACAGGCTCCTCCTCGCCGTGGTCCTCCAGCAGAAGGGTGACCTCGAACACGCCGAGGAGAGCGTGCGGAGGGCCATACTCCTCGACGACACGAGCGGCGACGCATACTCGCTGTACGGCGTCATACTCTGGAAGAGGGGGCGCCACGACGATGCCATGAAGTACGTCGCACACGCCCTCGAACTCAAGCCCGGGGACGCCAACATCCACCTCAACTACGCCATAATCCTCGAAGGCGCGGGCAAATTCAAGGAGGCCGAGGAACGCTACAGGAAGACGCTGGAGATCCACCCGGAGTGGCCCGAGGTCAAGGCACGGTACGACAAGCTCAGGTACCGCCTCAACGACCCCATGGAGACGCTGAAGAAGGCGAACGCCACCAAGGGGACGAACCCGGAAGAGGCCGAGACGCTATACAGGAAGGCGCTGGAGATGAGGGGCGACTCCCCGGAGGCACACAACGACTACGGAGTCTTCCTCTGGGAGAGGAGGAGGGTGCAGGAGGCCGAGGAGCACCTGCGGAGGGCGGCGGACCTCAAGCCCTCCTGGGTCACCCCACAGTACAACACGGCGCTCAACCTCCTCAACCAGGGCAAGTTCGCCGACTCCGAGGGCTACTTCAGGAGGACCCTGGGACTCTACCCCGCCTTCCCCGACGGCCACTTCTGGTACGCCAACGTCCTCTTCAAGCTCCACAGACTCCCAGAGGCAGAGGAACACTACAGGAAGGTGATAGAGTTGAAGCCGGACCACAAGAAGGCGCATGAGAACTACGCCCAGCTCCTCAAGGCGCTGGGCCGCCTCCCCGAGGCCGAGGAGCAGGCCAAGTTAGCGGCCTAGACGAGTCTTAGCTCGACCCTGATCTCGGGCGGATTCTTGATGGTGTTGCTGACGAAGCAGCGCCCCGCCTCCCTGAGCATCTCCTGCCTCTGCTCCTCGGTGAGGTCCGCCTCCAGCTCCACCTCCATCGCGATCTCGGTGGCGCGGTTCATGTCCTTGCTCACCTTCGGCTTGACGTTGACACGGATGGCGCCGACCTCCCAGCCGCGGTTCTTCATCTGCTCGACGAGCCTCGTCCCCGTGCAGAGGCCTATGGCGGCGAACAGGACCGCGCCGGCCGCCATCCCCTCCGGGGGAGAATCGTCGCTCGCCCTACCGGTCACTATCTCGAAGCCGCCTACGTTGGCCTTGAACTTTGTCCCCTCTATCCTCTCTATCTTGGCGCTCATGGGTTGTTGAAAAAGAGGCGGGACCGTATGAACCTTTCCAGCCCCGGGGATACGCTTAGTAGTCTATGCCTTGGCGAGGGCCTGGTCGAGGTCCTCGATTATGTCGTCGACGCCCTCGATGCCGACGCTGAGGCGGACGAGGCCGTCGGTTATTCCGGCCTTGAGGCGGTCCTCCCTCGGGACGATGGCGTGGGTCATCGAGGAGGGGTGGCTGATGAGCGTCTCCACCGCGCCGAGGCTCACGGCGAGGCTGCAGAGCTTGACGTTGTTCATCACCCTGCGCCCGGCCTCGACGCCTCCCCTTAGCTCGAAGCTCATCATGCTGCCGAAGCCGTCCATCTGCCTCTTGGCGAGGGCGTGCTGGGGATGGCTCTTGAGGCCGGGGTACTTGACCCACTCCACCTTGGGGTGGTCCTCCAGCCACTCCGCGATCTTCCCGGCGCTCTCGGTCTGGCGCTCCATCCTGACGTGTAGCGTCTTTATCCCGCGCAGGGTGAGCCACGCCTCAAACGGGCCGAGGTTGGCGCCCATGTTCTTGTACATCGGGTCCATCGCCTTGAGGAACGCCTTCGTGCCCACAATGGCTCCGCCGAGTACGTCGCTGTGACCGCTCAGGCTCTTAGTGATGCTGTGGACGACTACGTCGACGCCGTGCTCGATGGGGCGCTGGAGGTACGGGCTCATGAATGTGTTGTCCGCGATCGTCGTTATGCCGTGTGCCTTCGCTATCTTGGAGACCGCCTTCATGTCGGTGAGCTTCATCATCGGGTTGGACGGGGTCTCGATGTAGAGGAGCTTGGTGTTGGGCTTGATCGCCTTCTCAACCGCCTTGAGGTCGCTGGTGTCGACGAGGCTGCACTCGACCCCGTAGCCCTTGAGGATGTCCGTGAAGACCTTGTGGGTCCCACCGTAGAGGGCGTCCCCGGCCAGTATGTGGTCACCCTTCTTCACCACCGCCATGGCGGCCGTAGAGATGGCGGCCATGCCGGAGGCTGTCGCCCTCGCGTCCTCGCCCCCCTCGAGCGCCGCGATGCTCTCCTCAAGCGCCCTCACGGTGGGGTTCCCGAGCCTGCTGTAGATGTAGCCGGGTTCCTTCCCCGCGAACCGCGCGGCGCCCTGCTCGGCGCTCTGGAAGACGAATGTTGAGGACGCGTAGATGGGGACCGAGACGGCCCCCGTGACGGGGTCGGGGTGCTGACCCGCGTGGACGGCCTTCGTAGCGAACTTACCCTTATCCATACAACCACTGCCTAGGTTCCAATACTATTTGCATAGACTCTCAATTAACGCCTTCTGAGAACGGCGCACCCCGGCATAGTTTAATACGGTTTCGAGCCGGTGAACAACCGGTGTAGGGTTGAAGGTTCTAGGCATCGTTGGTGGGGCCAAGAGAAACGGCAACACGGTGAGGCTCGTGGAGGAGGTCCTCGCGGGGGCGAGGGAGGCCGGGCACGAGACCGCCCTCTTCAAGCTCGTCGACACGAAGCTCGGTCACCTCGGGGACAAGGACGGGGTGACGACGTTCCCCCGGGACGACTTCGAGGAGATGAAGCCCCACATAGAGTCTATGGGGGCGCTCGTCCTCGGCGCACCCATCTGGTTCAGCACCGTCGACTCCCGCACACACGCCTTCATACAGCGCCTCTACTGGTACAGCGGCTACTACAGCGAGGAGAACAAGGCGAAGTGGCCTAAGGGGGCGAAGGCGGTGAACGTCATCACCTACGGCTGGGATGACCCCCACATCTACGACGGCGTCCTAGACTGGCTGAAGGAGATGGAGAAGAGCTACGGCATGAAGAACATCCGAGGCATAGCCGCCGAGAACACCGGCGAGAAGCCCGTGGAGACCCGGAAGGCCCTCATGAAGAGGGCGCGGGACATCGGCGCGAAGCTATAGTCATCTAAGATGTGGTCCTTATCTCGTAGCTGAACCGGGGCATCCCACGCATCGTGTTCCCCACGTAGCAGCGCTTGACCTCGGCGAGCAGTCCCTCGGTCTGCCTCTGGTCGAGCTTCGCCCCCACCTTTATAGTAATGTTGAACCCGGCGGCCCTGCTCGGCTCCTTATCGTTCGTCTCGTCGACCTCGATCTCGAGGCGGGACGCCTCGATGCTGTGTCTCTTCATGTACCACGTGGCGTGGAAGGCGCTGCAGAGCCCTAGGCTCGCCACCATCAACTTCCCGGGGGACATGCCTATCGGCGGAGTCTGCTCGTTCAGCCTGCCGCTCAGGACCTGGTAGCCGTCGGACTCGGCCTTGAACTGATCACCCTCTGTGCGCGTGATCTTCACGGTCATGGGTATCCCGAATCATGGGGATGCGCCGGAATAAGTGTCTTATCGAGGCCGCAGGGGTGAAACATTTATGTGGGCTTCGAGTGTTTTCTGGTGGTGTGCCCTGGTAGCTCAGTGGTCAGAGCGGCAGCCTTGTAAGCTGTAGGTCACGGGTCCAAATCCCGTCCGGGGCTCCACATCTTCTAGGCGAGTGTCAGCTGCTTCGCCTTTGGCGTCGCCTTCACGGGGGCACGCTTCGCGGGCGCCCTGAGCATCGGCGCGGGCTTCGGCGGCTCCGCCTTGACCCTACTCCTCACCGGCTCCGGGGCGTCCACCTTCGGCGTCGTACGGGTCTTCCTCGCCTTTGGCTCTGTCTTGGCCTTCACCGCCTTCGGCTTCCTCGCGTTGGTGGTCTTCCCCGCCCTCTCCGTCTTCACCGGCTTCGCTTTGCCTTTGCGCTTCCCTGCCTTCTTTGCCTGGACTGGCTTCTCCGTCTTCTTCCCCCGTGTCTTCTTCTCCGGCTTCTCCACCTTCGCCGCCACCTTCGGGGGATTGACTAACTCCACCTTCCCCGGGTGGTTCATCGCGACGTGCTTCTTCAGGCCGGACTCGCTGTTCATGATCTTGCCGCAGACGGGACAGGGGATGCTGACCGAGACGAATTCGACGTCCTTGCCCAGGTACTCGCGGCGGAACTTGGTGGAGAGGCGCTCGGCCTCCTCATAGGTGACCTTCCCCTCGGTCTTCACGGTGATCCCGATGGTGATGTTGAAGGAGTCGTGCCTGTCGTTGTCCCTTATAATACCGATCTCCCTGACCGGGCCCTTCAGCTTGAGGTCGTCCGCCACCCTGCTCCCTTCAGAATAATCGCTCTGTGTAGCTGATTAGGCCGAGGGCTTAAAAGCGTGTCCTTTAACGAGACTGTCTCAAATCTCCTCTGGTCTTTGAGACAATTCAGTTAGAGGGGAATAGTTGTAGAAAATGGGGCGGAGCCTACTTCTTGTAGGCGCCGTACTTCCAGACGGCCCTGCCGACGGCGTTGTAGTTGGCGATGGGCATGTCCTGGTAGACGGTGCAGCCGGGGCCGAGCATGAAGCCGCCGCCCTCGGCGCAGTCATCGATGGCCTTCTTTGTCGCGTCCTCGACCTGCTTCGGCGTCCCCTTCCTGAGGACCGCCTCGTGGTCTAGCCCGCCGCAGATGCAGAACTTGTCACCGTAGAGCTCCTTGCCCTTCTTGACGGGCGTCCAGGAGTGGCTCGCCCAGTTTAGGGCGTTCACCGGGTATTTCTTGAACCAGCCCTCCTCGAAGAGCTTCTGCGGGTCACCCTCGGGGGTGCTGCAGATGTGCATGAGCTTGATGGGGCACTTGACGGCGTCGAGGACCTTCTTGTCGTATCCGAGTGCGTAGGTCTCGAGCTGCTTCTTGTCGAGTGCCTTCCAGATGCGGCCGCCGCCACCGATGCCGAGGAAGATGCCGGGGGCGCCCGCGTCGACGCACGCCTTGGCGAAGTCGATGGTCGTCTGCGTGATCGTCTCAAGCCCCTGCTTTAGGGCGTCGGGGTTCTCCTTCATGTCCTTGAGGACCTGGTCGGGGGTGGAGACGCCGTTCATCGCCTGGATGATGGGGCTGGGGATGGTGTAGATGAAGGGTACCCTGCGCAGGTCACGCGCCAGTATCTCGTTGCACCTGACGAACTCGCGCAGTTCCTTCTTGGGGTCGAGGACCCAGAGCTTCTCCCAGTCCTTCGTCTTCTTGACGACGACCTCCTTGGTGGCGGCCTCCTCCTCGTTGTTTATGAACTCGAACTTGCTCCCCCACTGGATCGCCATGAAGCGGTAGTAGGGCGTTACCTTGAGCAGGTCCATCGCGTAGTCGAGCTCCCTGAGGAGGGCCATGTGGGCCTTCGCGGACTCCTCGCCGTCGCGGGTGGTCTTCTCCCAGCTGTAGCCGTTGAGCCACTTGCAGGCGGGGAAGTGGCCCCAGAGCGCCCAGGGGATGCGGTCGGGGACCTTCCTCTCCATGACCGCCTTAACGCGGTCGAATCTCTCGGACTCCATCTTCGGTCGCTATGGATAGGGCGGCCCACGCAATAAAAAGGGGGCGCCCTAGGCGACCCGTATCCTCCGGGCGACGTAGGCGAGGAAGACGAGGAGCGCCGCGAGGCTGGCCCCAGCTATAAAGTTCCTCTCCTGGTCGCTGTATTGTGGGAACTGCACACGCACAGGCGTGTCGCTTAGGAACCCGACGGGTGTTATGATCCGGTCTCCGCCGACGACGGTGAAGAGGCGGAGGGTCGAGGTGAGGTTCCCCGTCTCGGGCCAGCCCGGCTCGGCGAAGCTGAGGACTACGCGGGCTCTTCCGGTGGAGTCGGTTACCCCCGCCCAGATAGTCTGGTCGGCGCGCCTGAGGTCGAGGCTCGCCCCCTCCACGGGCGCCTCACCCCGCCTGACCTCGAAGGAGAACTCGCGGTTCACTCGGATTGAGCCGGATAGGTTCGTCTCGAAGTCGAGCGTGGATCCCAGTGTCAGGTCACCGGAGACGGAGAAGGAGGTCGGCGCCTCGCCCGAGCGGATGTTGAGCCCATCGGAGATGGTTGAGCCACCGAAACCGAGTTCGAGGCCATCACTCGCCAATATTGTCATGTTCTTGAAGTCGCAGCCGTTGAACGTGTAGCTGGACCCTGGTGGCCCGCCCCAGTTCACTATGCACCCGCCGAGGTAGCTGTCCGAGGCGTGGATGTCCATGCTCCTCCCCAACGGGGAGTAGAACTTCGTGTTCTGGGCGGTCACCCCGCTGAGCACCACCGAGTCCTGGTCAGGTGAGCCGAACGAGAAGACCGCGAGGTACTCCGAGGTCGTCCCGGTGACCTCCGATACGCCCTCGCCGTTGAGGAGCGCCAGGAGCCAGATGTCTCCTCCCTCGACCCTGTACCTGCCTCCGTTGAGGACGGCTACAGTGAGGGTGGCGTCCTTGAAGGTGACGTTCCCGACGGCGGTGAGCCAGATGTGGCGGACGGTGGAGTCTACGAGCCTCACGTCGGGGAGGGTGACATCTCCAAGCTGGGAGGAGTTCCAGGCACGGTGGTACCCCTCGTGAGAACCCGTGATGGGCCCGCTTCCGGCGCCTAGGAGCTGGAGGAGGTTGACGCTGGTCCCGTTGAGGAGGGTCACCCCCTGCCTCACGGGGGAGAGGACGCCTATCTCCGAGTCCCTCAGGCTGCACAGGCTCTTCGAGGAGGAGCTGACATAGCCCGCCACCAGCCCCTCAGCGGTGAGGCTCGCGTTCTGGGAAACGCTGACGCCGCTGAACTCGTGGTACGGGGCGAGGATCCCGGAGAACGTCCAGTCCTCGAGGGAGTAGTGGATGCTCTTGGACGCGTTGGCGACGGAGACGGTGACCCCCTCCAGTCTCAGCCTGGCATTCCCGTTCGCCGTGACCCCCGTCTGGGACTTTGAACCAATGGTGGAATTGACGGCCTCGAAGGTGGCATGGTCCGAGACCTGGACGAAGCCGCCCTGCCCCTGCGACTCGGGGGGAGCTATGGTAAGGGAGCAGCGCCTCAGGGTGAGCGACGAGTCCCCCCCGACGTTGACCTGCCCCCGAACGATGAGGTCGGTGTCCTCGACCAGCATTCGGTCGGAGCCGTTGAGGACGAGGTCCCCGTTGATCTCGACGCTCTTTCGGCTGGGGGCGCCGCTTAGCAAGGGAGTCAGCGTGGAGGCGACTATGATGAGCGTCAGGGCCAGCAGGGCTGCGAGCCTTGTTCGTGTCGACACGGGTATCTCTCGTCGCCGGGCGGTAAAAACCGTGCGGGGGTAACCTCTATAAGCACCTGATCCGTTGGCTTCACCTATTCTGTGGGTTCCAAGATGAGGTACAGGAAGTTCGGTAAACTGGGTTGGAAGCCCTCGGCCCTCGGCTTCGGGGCGATGAGGCTCCCCATCCTCGACGGCGACGCTGGGAAGATCGACGAGCCCCTCGCCATCAGCATGATCAGGTACGCCATCGACAACGGCGTCAACTACGTCGACTCCGCCTACGGCTACCACAAGGGGCAGAGCGAGATAGTCGTCGGCAAGGCACTCAAGGACGGCTACAGGGAGAAGGTCAAGCTCGCCACGAAGATGCCGTGCTGGCTCGTCAACACCGCCGGCGACTTCGACAAGTACTTCAACGAGCAGTTGAAGAAGCTCCAGACCGACAAGATCGACTTCTACCTCCTCCACGGTCTGGGGAAGGACCGGTGGCCGAAGGTCAGGGACCTCGGCGTCCTCAAGTGGGCGGAGAAAAGGCTCGAGGAGGACAAGATAGGGCACCTAGGGTTCAGCTTCCACGACGAACTCCCCCTCTTCAAGGAGATCGTGGACGCCCACCCCTGGACGTTCTGCCAGATACAGTACAACTACATGGACACCAAGTACCAGGCGGGCACCGAGGGGCTCCGCTACGCCGCGAAGAGGGGGCTCGCCGTCGTCGTCATGGAGCCCATCGCGGGTGGGCGCCTCGCCATCAACCCCCCGGAGGGCATAAAGGAACTATGGAAGGAGGGCCACCACAGCTGGAAACCCGCCGAGTGGGCGCTCCAATGGGTCTGGAACCAGCCCGAAGCCAGCCTCCTACTCAGCGGCATGAGCGCCATGCGGCACGTCGAGGAGAACGTCAAGGCGGCGGGGAGGAGCGGCGTCGACAAACTCACGAAGGAGGACCTACGCCTAATCGACAGGGTGGCCAAGAAGTACAGGGAGATGGGCTTCGTCGGCTGCACCGGATGCGGGTACTGCACCCCCTGCCCCAGCGGCGTCGCCATCCCCGAGGTATTCGCCCTCTTCAACGAGTTCTACATGAAGGACAGGGACCCCGCCGTCAAGGCGAGGTACAGGGAGCAGCTCAAGCAGGAGCAGTGGGCGAAGAACTGCACTCGATGCGGGCGCTGCGAGGAACTCTGCCCCCAGCACCTGCCCATAAAGGACCTGCTCCGCGGCGCGGGGCAGACCTTCGAGATGGACAGGTAACCGATCCTGCATGGCAGCCGAGTTTTAGGACGGCCTTAGAGTCCGAGCTTGCGCTGATACTCTCTCGTGTACAACTTTGACTTCTTATTGGTTGGCTTGACGATGAAGGCGTGAGGGAGGCAACATCTCAGGGAGGACTCCCAAGCGTCCACAGCGGTTTCGAGGTTAAAGTTACGCCCCCTAATGACCAGTTCTCTGCCCCTGAGTTCGAACTCGATCTCGGTGTCTGCAGTGAGGTTAAGAGCCTCCCGTATCTTACGGGGGATGAGAACTCTACCAAAACGGTCCACCTTCACCACGATAAACTCACTCAAGTGGCAATAAATTTGGCAGCATTTAGACTCTCTTTTCCCATGATCCTTCTTCGAGATTGACAGATCAAACGCCTAGTAGAGAACAGCTGAGGAAAAAGAATCATTTGAGGGGAAGGAGTCTAGATTACCTCTTCCCAGCCCCCCGTGAGGCGATCCAAGTACTCCCTCGCCTCTGGTTTGAGGGCTTTACGCCTCTTGGTGAGGTACGCCTTCAGCTTCTCGCCTAGCTCGACGGTCTCCTTGAAGCCCTGCGCCTGCACGTAGGCTTCGACCTCGGGCTGGGGCCTGAGTGTGACGGGCCAGTCGTCGGCGTTGGCTATCCTGACGGCGGCGATGGCGGCGTTCGCGGCGCACTCGCGCATGGCTCGGAGGTTGACCTTGTCGACGGTGTCGTAGCGTGTGTGGCCGAAGCCCCTCCCACCGAGGCGCTTGTTCTCCTCGGGGTCCCCCATCCCCGCCGTGGGGACGCCCTTGAGGAAGAATGGCCAGTGGTCGCTATAGGGGCTGACGCCCTGCCAGAGGGGTATGTCGGGCCCTATCGCGGAGGTGATGCCCCTGAAGAATGGCTCGAGTTGGGGCCAGCCGTGGAGGTTGAATCCCTGCTTCCCGTACCTACCCGCGGCATCGAAGTTCATCATGAAGCGCGTCGCCTCGACCTCCCCGGGGTGGTCGCGGACGTACGCCCTGCTGCCGTAGAGGCCGATCTCCTCGGCGCCGAAGAGGAGGAAACGCATGCCGCGCTTCATCCGCTTCTCCTTCGCCAGGATGCGTGCGATCTCCATGACGACGGCGGCACCCGTCGCGTCGTCGAGCGCCCCCACGGCGATGTCGTGCCCCTCGTAGTGGGCGCCGTAGACGACGGTTTCCCCCTCAACTCTGCCGGGGAGGTCGGCGACGACGTTCCACGTGTCCACCTGTAGGTTCCTGCAGCTTACGTCGAGGCGGAGCCTGACCCTCCCCTTCCGCCTGAGGACCCGGGCCAGGTAGGCGCCGTCCTCGTAGCTGACGCCTATCCCCGGGATTATCGGGCTGATCCCGCCCGTCGGGGGCCCGTAGGCGGGGTAGTGAGTCATGAATATCCACCCCGCCGCGCCTGCGAGGACGCTCCGCTGATACTTCTCGCTCCTGTGCAGGTAACGCGCCAAACCGGCTGGCTGGGCGCTGCTAACCAGCACTATCTTGCCCTCGATCTCCGCCCTCCTCTTCTCGTAAGAGTCGAGGGGGCCGTCCCCGAGGTCGACGAGGTCTGCCTCGACCGTGCCCTCGGCGCTCATGGGGAGCCCGATGCATGGTATCTCCTTGCGCCTCGGCTCTAAGACGGTCAGGGTGGCGAGCCCCCTCGTCCAGCCGGGGATCGTGAACTTCTCCAGGTGGACGTTCTCAAGGCCGTAGCCTTCGAGCTTCCCCGCCATGTACTCGCATGAGGCCTTGTCGTCGCCGGAGCCAGGCCACCTCGACTCGTACTCGTCACAGAGCGTGACGACGTTCTCAAGGGTCTCGGTGCTCCCGTAGGCCTCGCCGAGGATGCGCCTGTCCATCTCCGCGTATGGGTTGGGCATATCAGTCGACTAGAAATCGACGGGGCGAGTTGAAAAGACTTGACCAGCCCCCGCTGGGGGGCGGTCGAGATGCTTTTTAAGGCTGGCACCTCGACTGTATCAGAACACGGGGATCAGCCTTGGACTTCGACATAGAACAATACACCCCCATGCCAGTCGCCTACGAGCTACGCTACATGATGCTGAAGAAGCTCCGCGACGGCGAGGACCCCCTCCCAGACATAGAGGGCAGGGAGGGGACGAAGGCGGACGTGATCAGGGCCGTCCTGAGCGGCAGCTACCCGTACCTCGTCAGCAGGGAGGGCACCGGCAAGACCCGCCTCGCGGAGAGCCTCGCCAAGCTCCTCCCACCCGTCCCCAAGATCAAGGGCTGCCCCTACAACTGCGACCCCAAGTGGCCCGATGAGTGGAAGTGCCCAAGCTGCCAGGGCGAGGAGGACCCAGATGTCGAGATCATCTCGGGCATCCAGCGCTACAGCAGGATACAGGGGAACGAGTACACGAACGAGGCGAAGATACTCGGCGTCAAGGACATCCAGGCCATAGTGCAGGGTGAGAGCCCCACGGACCCCCGCGCCTTCATAGGCACAGGCGTCCTCCGCGGCAACCGCGGCGTCGTCTGCGTCGACGAGCTCCCCGCCATACCCACAAAGGTCCAAGTCCTCTTCCACCCCATGCTCCAGGAGGGCAAGATAGTCC
>Ga0315274_10013834_pt1 | contig 11472 bp, 10 predicted proteins | sample YL17G02_20_MG_FD_203700 | JGI IMG/M metagenome (GOLD analysis project Ga0315274, IMG submission 203700) | Sediment microbial communities from Yellowstone Lake, YNP, Wyoming, USA - YL17G02_20 | ecosystem: Environmental > Aquatic > Freshwater > Lake > Sediment | place: USA: Wyoming | collected...
TGGACGGGGTCGGCACGATCACCATCGAGAGCATCAGCGTTGACCGCTTCGCGGCCGTACAGGGCGATTTGGGTGACATGAACACCGCGGATGCCCTGAAGCGAATATGCCTTCTCGGTGTGGTCGAACCGGCCCTGTCCCCTGAAGATTTGGAGGCACTGGGCGCGGCAGACGTCGGGATCATCAACGACCTGGCGAACGCTATTATGCGCGTCAGCGGTCTCGTCGGAGACAAGGCCAGCCGTTTTTTAGGGAGCACGAAGAGCTAGAAGGACTGATTCTCTATTGCGTCGAGAAGTTACACCGTCTGCCGTCTGAGGTAAACGCATCTATGTGGGAACTGATGCTCGCCTTCGAAGTGGCAAAGAGGCAGACGCAACGGGAGAGAGCGAGTGGCCGGCACTAACGAAGTCAGACTCACTGTTACCGCGCAGGACAAGGCGTCAGCGGCCCTGAAAGGCCTGCATGGAAATGTCGACGCACTTGCCAACCGCTTCAAGAGCCTCGGCGCTCCCCTTGGTATTCTGCACTCCCGACTACTCGGGTTGGCGACTGCTGCCGTAGCTGCTGGCAGTGCCTTTGCCAGCTTTAAGACTATCGAGGCCGCAATCAAGTCGACCGAAGACCTCGGCCTGTCCGTCCACGATATAAACGAGCAGACAGGACTCAGCGAGGAGTCGGCGTCACGTCTCATCTTCGCCTTCAAGCATGTGGGCATGGAGGCGAGCGACGCCGAACGCTCGCTCGGTATCTTCTCCAAGAAGCTGAAGGGTATCGAGGACGTAGAGACGGGTGTGACAGAGGGCGGCAAGTCGACGGCTGAAATCCTCGCCGATATAGGCATCAAGTCGACCGATGCTGAAGGTAACTTGAGGCCGATGGCGGAACTTCTGCCGGAGGTCGCCGATGCTTTCAAGGACATGCCTCCGGGTATCTCCAAGACGGGTCTAGCGATGCAACTCTTCGGTCGCTCCGGCCGCGACATGATCGAGTTCCTGAATCTCGGTTCGGAAGGGCTCATTGACCTCGGCAAGACTGCGGACAAGTTGGGTGTCACCCTCGATGCTCAGACTGTCGGCGCCATCAAGAAATACAGTTACGCCCAGCGGGACATGAAGAGCGCGATCGGCGGGTTGAGGCTTGAGATCGGCGTATGGCTAATGCCGCAGTTGACGAAGTTGACCCAATGGTTCATCGACCAGCAGCCACGGATAAGGGAGTTCGAGAGGAATGTAAGAGACAAGGTGACAGTCGCCTTGCGCGACCTCGGAACCTCGTTGCAGCAGAATGTCGTGCCTCACCTACGGGAACTGGGCGACTGGATCAATAAAACGGGCATCCCCGCCTTGCGTGATCTCGGGAAGTGGGCGGGCGACGAACTTGTGCCCCGGCTAGAGCGGTTCAGCGATTGGCTCGGGACGATCCTACCGGGCGTTGCGGCGATAGGCGGACAGACGCTATCCGACATCGGCGTGGCCCTCCGTACACTGAAGGACGCGGCGGCTGGCCTTGCGGACTGGGTAGGTGCGAATGGCGAGAAGATGGTGTTCATTTTAGGTGGCATAGGACTCGCTCTCGCGTGGGCTAACCCGAGTCTAGGGATCGCAGGCGGCATCATAGGTATCGCACTCGCCATTGAATTGATGCGGACGAACTCGGAGAAGTTGCCGAAGCCGCTGCTTGAAGTACAATTGGCGATCCTCGGCGTCACATCAGCGGTAGTCGATCAACTGGAAGTCTTTGCGGACATCGGGGACAAGTTCTCGGGCGTTTCTAAAGTCCTAGTCGATGCGTTACCTGAACCCCTGCGCTCCGTTGCAAAGGCATTCGGACAGACCGCAGATGCCGCTGGCCTGTCGGCTGATTCAGTAGAGGAATCAACCAACAAGTGGAAGAGGGACATTGACGATCTCAAGGTGACGGCCGAAGCGCAACTAAACTCTATCAACTTCCGCGAGGCCGAACAGGCATTGACCGACCTCAAGGTGAAGGGCGATCTACTCCCCGAGACCTTCGCTTCAATGGCGGATACCGGCGTCGCTAGTATGGTGACGCTCAATCAGATGACGACGGCGCCGATCCGGGGCGATATCGACAAACTCACGAGCGCCGCACACATCGCCCGCGACGCCGCGAAGGATATGGTCAACGCTTGGGATCAAGCACTCCGCGATTCGACAGCCATCTTCCAGGAGATTGCTAGACACATTGATGAGCAGGCGACGGCGTTGCAATCGCTACCCTGGACGCCGCCGACAATGCCGAGTACGCCGAGTACGCGCACCAGCATTCCAGGCGTGGGCATCTATGCGGAAGGCGGTGTGGTGCCAGGGCCATTCGGCAGGCCGCAGTGGGGATTACTGCACGGCGGCGAAGAGGTAATACCAGCGGGTCGTCGAGGGGAAGCGGTGGTCAACAACCTTCAGATGCACGTCACGATCAACGGCACGTCGGAGGAGGCACTGGTGAAGTTCGAGCGTCTGTTCAACGACCTGTTACGGCGGGCAGGCTTCGGCGGCTCGTCAATCTCGGCGGGTGCGTTTATCCCGGCCTAGCGTATTTCTTGGCGCGGGCGTCAGCCTTCGCCTCACTCACGATCAGGAGAGCGTGAATGACACCGGGAATCCAGAAGAGTAGGCAGAGGAAACAGTTGAGTAGGGCGACTCCGGGCTTCCCGGCGAGGATGACCGCAACCGGCGGCAAGACGATGGCGAGTAGGTACAGCATGATCGTTCCTTTCGGCGGGAGTTCAAGTATAACACACTTTGTCAAGGGACAGATTAGATGACGACAGCTTACGCATTCATCCTTGACGGCTACACCTTCCCGCGTGCGGATGTGCCCGCGCGCGGGCCTATCGTCTACCACCAGCCGCAGAACTGGTCGGAACAAGATGTCGTCGGCAACACGGGCACTGCCGCCACCGTGCTCACCTTTCTTGGCTTGAAGAGTCAGCGGTGGACGTATGTCTCGCGGGCGGTGACGGCAACGAAGGACAAACTACTCGCTGTCTACAACGGACGCATCCCCGTCGTCCTGAAGACGCCGCAGGACGCGACCGGCGTCAACGTCGTGATGACGGACCTCATTATCGAGTACGCCGAGCCGATTGAGAATGGCAAGTTCCTCTGCACGTTCACACTGATGAGGCGGTGACATGACCCTTGCGGCGAGTATAGCGGCGACGACTCGGCAACTCTGTTACCGCGTCTTCATCAACGGCGTCCTGATTTTGCCTGCCGATCCCACAAGTACAACCGGCGTACCCGGTATCTCCCGCATCGTCGTCGACAAGATGTCGCCCGTCCCCGTGTGCAGCATCGATGTGAACCGCATATCGACGTGGGTAAAGCGTGGGGGGAGAGTCACAGTGCAGATGGGTTATGACGGCTTCTATCAGATTGTATTCACCGGCACGGTTCAGGACCGCAGCCGTGGACTCGGCGCTGGCACGATCAACTGCATGGGCGAATCCTTCAAGATCGAGCGCGGCATCGAGATACCGGAACGCAACGTCGATGGGTTAGACGTCTCGGAAGCCATTTTAGATATAATGGATTACGTCGGTGTCACTTCTAACATTGTTGCCATACCTGCCTTCACAATGGGTACGGCCTCTAACCCCGTCCTCGACCGCATGACGAGCTCCGCCATGCTGGAACTTCTTATGGGCATCGACGGCTGCAAGCGCATGGAGGCGGGCAACGGGCGCATCTATGTCAGCCCGGTCGACGAAATACCGTCATCCTCCGCCTTCATGTCCTACGGTACGGCAACGGCGGCGGGTATCATCGCCGGCGAGACGCGGGAAGACCCCAACTACTTCCGCAACCGCGTCATCGTGACAGGCGCGACGGTGACGGAAGGCGTGGCGCCCGACGAGACATCGCGCACCATCACCGCAACGGCAACCGTCGTTGACTCACCGTTGGCGCAACCGGCGCTGCCTTCGGGAACCTTCATCGATGCGGAATACAGCAATCATCTCATCGACACCGATGCGAAGGCGGCGGAGGTGGCCGGGCGGTTGGCAACGCAATTCGCCCGCGTGCCGCAGTATACGCCCGTCACCGTGCCGCTGAACCCGCTGCTGGAACTCTGGCAGACGCTGGGGTTCGTCATTCCCGACTTGGACCTGGACGGGCGGTTCTTCGTCTCCGGTCTGCGTCACACCATCGACAACAGGGCTGCGCAGACGGAACTCATGCTGCGCGGCGGCGACGAGCTGGGCGGGACTGTCAACATCAACCCGATCGCCGCTTTCACTTTCACCATCGAGCGCGAGGTCATGGGCGCGGGCGTGTGGGTCGTCGTTTCCTTCGACGCCTCTGGCAGCTTTGACCCCGACGGCACGGCGATCACCTACGCCTGGAGCGACAACCAGACGAGTACGCCGGAGATCGCCACGATCACGGCTGTTAGCGGCACCGTGAGGGCGCTGGCGTCGACGCTATCGACCTCCTGGGACATCACGCTTACCGTTACCGATGCGGATGCCTTGACGGGTACCTTGACGCTCTCAGTGCCCTACGACGCGGGTGAGACCGGTGTGAGCATCCTGCCCGTCTTCGCGGCCATGAATGCCGACGCCTCAGCGACGCCGGATGGCGGCACCACCTGGAATGACCAGGCGAGCGCGACCTGCGTGAGCGTGGCCGCGAAACCGGCCGATGGTGTGCAGTCGGGAGTCGCCGTCTATGGCTACACTGACGGGTCAATCAAGAGGACAACTGACTTCTGCGCGACGGCGCTGGCGACGGTACACGCCGCTGCACCTGCCGATGGCACAATCAACTATCTCCAGTGGGATATGACCTGGCCGCTACGTGTCTGGGCCGGCACCTCGACGGGAAGATTGTATCAGTCGCTCGACGACGGCGTGACATGGGCACTCTACAAGGACTTCGGCGGGACCTACCCCATCAACAACATCGGCACGCCTTACGGCGGCGGCGTCTGGGTCTTCGGCGGTAGGGGCGACGTGCCGGCAACTCTCATCCAGTATGACCCGAACCTGAGCGGAACCTTCTACAGTCCGACCATCGGCGGCGAACTGTTGGCGGACCTGGCGGCGTCGACATCGGCGCTTACCGTTGCGTCGGCGGCGTCCTTCTGGCGCGGTACGGCTATCATCTTCAAGGGTGAACTCGCAGGCGGCGGCTACAACCTGTTCTACGTCGACGATATCAACGGCGACGGCACGGGCTGGAAGCGCGGGACGGGATTGGATGCTGCCCTGAGCGACGGGCGCTACGTCATCGGCGACAGGCAGTCGGGCGTCTACCACGCCGCCTTCGGCGACCGCAACACATGGCACACGACGGACGGCGTGGCCTGGACCAAGACGGCCGACGCCATGCCTGCGGGCGTGACGCCGAATCACTGCATCTGGCTCGGCGCGTGGTTGGAGGGCAGCGAGCAGGTGCATCTCGTCGCGGCGGAGAATGCGGGCGCCACGCTTGGCATCTACAAGAGCACAGACGGACTCGTAACGCTGCTGGCCATGCGTCCGGCGACGGGGTTCCCGGCATGGCCAGCGACCGCGAAAGCGAAGATGCTGGCGGTCGGGGCACCGAGTCTCCAGACTAGCGGCAACCTCTTGCTCGCTGCGAAACTCACCGACCCGGCGCGGTTCGTCAGCAAGCGCACAGGCAGTACATCATGGGCCACGACGACGATAGCAACCGATCTCACGGGTACGACTGGACTTGAAGTCCATGCCCTCACGCCGCTCCTCTGGTTCGTGTGGGGCGGGAACACGGCCATCATCCGCACCGTCAATGGGGGCACCGCTTGGACAGTCTTCACACAGCCGAAGGCAGGAGATGATTACTGGCAGGATTTCGCCGTCGATGCGGGCGGGCGTCTATGGGGATTGACTCTGGATAAAGCGACCGCCGCTCAGGGCATAGCAAAGACCTGGTATTCAGACGACGACGGCGACACGTGGACTCAGAGTGCAACCCTCACGGGTAGCGGTATCGCTTATGCGCTGATGAGGCGCATCGTCTGCCACCCTACAAACCAGAACATCATCGTCGCCTTCGGCACGGGTGGCAACCAGCGTCGTGCCCGGACGTGGTATACGCTCGACAGGGGGGCGTCTTGGGGCGACAACCTCGATAGTGCGATGAGTATGGCCGACACCGCAAATGCTTGGAATGTCCGGCTGATAGCGAGCGGACGGTTGATAGCCGCCATTGAAGACTTGAACACCGATATGAAGATTATCACATCTGACAACTGGGGACAGAGTTGGACGTTGCGGAAATTGCTCGGCGATGACGCTTCGGGTTCGTGGCCTATCGGGCCTGTCGGCAACCTACTCGGCTCGAAACTCTTTGTCGAATGGAACGGCATTATCTACTGGTCGCTGGACCAGGGTCTGATGTGGATCGCACTGGACAACGCGCCGACGTACTGTATCAACAGCGGTCTCGCCTATGACGAAGTAGATGATGCGCTCTACATCTTCGGCCGCGAGGGTACGACGGTCACGACGAATGTGGGCCTGGTCGAGATCATGCGGCCGGTCGCACAAGACGGGACATGGGCGGACTTCTCCGACACTCTGCTGCCGGTCGGCGGACAGACCCACTATCACATCACAACCCACAAGTCGAATCACATGGCGGTGATACCGGCATGAGCGACGAGAACATCTTCCAGAAGATCAACCGGCTGGAGGCTGAGGTCGCAAGCCTCAAGGCGCTGGTCGGGCCGCTACTCCGGGGCGGTCTCTCGACGGAGGCAATCATTGGGATTCTCCCCGCTCAATCGGCGCTCAAGGTCTCTGCGGCGGCTGCCGACGCCACCTACGCTGACGGCTTCGCCATCATCTATTTCTACTCCAGCGGCGCAACGCAGGAGCTCCGCGTGCGTGGCAAAGTAGGCGGCACGGAGACACAAGCGACATTGGCGGATTTGAGTCCATGACGCAGAACGGCGACAGTGAACCGCTATATGCCATGTCCTTCTTCGAGGGCGATGACCGTTTCTGGCTGTCTGCCATCGGCGAACTGACATCCCTCTATTCTCAGAAGGATCGCACCGTCAAGGTTGCCGCCGCGAATCAGTTACTGGCCGAACTTGGTCCGAACGGGTTGCAACTATTCGCTTCGCTACGATTGCCCGGTGTCTGCGTTGGCCCTCATTTCATCGAGATCGACGGTCTACGTCTGCATGTACGGCGGGAGAACGGCGTCGTCATGCTCTATGCGGGCGACCAGCCAGTGAGTGCCGGCCTTCGCGGTCTGCGCGGCCGCGCAGGTAAGGATGGCAAGGACGGCGCCGATGGCAAAGATGGCCTTTCTGTTAAGGGTCCGCCGGGATCAGAAGGTCCGCCAGGCAAGACCGTTCATGGTCTGCCTGGAAAGGTAGGAGAACGTGGCCCGAAGGGCGATACCGTCGTTGGCCCGATTGGTCCGCCAGGTGAACCTGGGGCAACCGGCGGAAGTATCATCGGCCCACGCGGACTACGGGGCATCCAGGGTGTGCCAGGTGAAAGCATCGCTGGTCTACCTGGCAAAGACGGCCGCGACGGTGTTGATGGACATGGCGGACGCGACGGTATCGACGGAACTGACGGTGTCGGTGGCCCTCGCGGATCACGGGGCATTCAAGGTGTGCCGGGCAAGGACGGAAGTGATGGTATCGATGGAGTTGACGGCCAAGTTGGCGAACTCGGTCCGCGAGGTTTTAAGGGCGACAAGGGTGATAAGGGCGACCCCGGCGAACGTGGACTGAGGGGCGAGAAGGGCGACCGCGGCCCAGCCGGAAAGGATGGTGGAGGCGGTCTAATGATTGGCGGTGGCATAGGGCCGCCCGGGCCAGAAGGGCCGCCTGGTCCGTCTGGCCCTCCAGGATTACCAGGCGGCGGCATTACGATTGTTGATATCCTTCCCGCCGGCGTCGAGGCGGATATGGTCTATCTCACAACTGACAAGCATCTATACGTCTACCAAGCATAAGGAGGTCAGACATGGCAGGGTTCGTCAAGATTCTAATGACCGGGGATGCAGCGGTTCTCTCAGACGACGACGCGCATGATATCGGTACGACGGCGGTGGAGGGCGTGGCAACCGACGCATCCAGACATGACCACGTTCACGTCGTCGGCAGCGGCGCCATCAACAATGCCAACATGTTTGCAGCCAGCGTTGTTGATGCGGCGGCTATCGGATCAAATGCAGTCGCGGCCAGCGAGATAGACGAAACGGCAACGGACATTACATTCGCCCAAATCGTCCTGGCGACGACTGATACCCCAGTAGGGACGACAGCCGGAACGCTGTACTTCGACACAAGCGAGGGCCATCTGAAGGTTTATGTACCATAGGAGGGCTTTATGAGCGTCGTCGGCAAGGCACTCAGCGGTTTGCTAGAACAGGAGTACACCAAACAGCGAAATGAGGCGGCGGAAGACCTCCATAACGCTGTCGTGGAGATCATCAATGAGCGTCAGCCGTCGATTGAGACGGTGCTGTATGTCTTAGAGGTGCTGAAACTGAACCTCTTGCAGAAGAAAATGAAGTTCGCGGAGCCAGGGGCAACAGCACTAGTGACGGGTAGCGGTTGGCGCGAACAGCGGGAGAAAGCGAATGCCGGGCGGGTTCAAGCAGATAATACATGACACTGACCTGGACGACCACGAGTCGGCGGCTGATCCGCACACGGGGTATCTCGAAACCGACGAACTGCTAACCGAGCGAGCAACGCAGGTTCTCGCCGCCGCTACGACTGTGGCTGTCACAGACGGGGCACCACTCACACCGTTCACTACAGCGGGCAACGTCACAAGTACGGCTGCTCCCTTTATCGCCGCTGGGCGCGAGGGTCAACTTGTCATCCTCCGCAACGATGGTGCATTCACACTGACACTCGCCGACACCAACATCGGCGCTGGCGGGAGTCTACTGCGACTCTCGGCGAACACCCTCACGATGGCGGCGGTTTCGTCCCTGGCTCTGACGTACAGCACGATTCAAGCGGCGTGGGTCGAGCAATGGTATCTCGCACTTGTGGCCGTGACACCGGCTATCCTAACCCACACCATCAACATCGGTGCTGGCGCGGCGAATGCCCAAAACGCCGAAGTCGCCAATGCCGGGACGGATACCCCGACCTTTGCTTGGACGTACACGGGCGTACCGACTTCGGGGACGGTGGATGTGAGCGCGGGTGGAGACGCGGGGACTGACTACCCCCACGCCATCGCAGCCCCCTACACATCACTGACATCCGACGCCTTCAACAAAGGTACGTCGGTCGGTACGGTGCGGACGTTCACCCCTAGTATCGTAGTCAACGGCACAACCCTCACGACACCCACGGCAACGATCACCTATATCAACCGGCGTTACATGGGGCCGAGCGCCCAGACAGCCACGCTCACGTCGGCTCAGGTGAGAGCCCTTGATGATGCAGCGTCGGGCGAATCGGGCCTCAGCACCATTCGCACGGGCAGCTTCAGTGACATCGACACGGGAGCGGGAGAATACATCTGGTACGCCTACCGTGCCGCTTTGGGGGCGGGACTCTACTTCGCTATCGAAGGGGAGATAGCAGGCTTCACAGAGAAGCAGACAACCCTTTCTCACACCAACGACTCCGGCTTCGTGGAGGACTTCCGCACCTGGCGCTCGGACAACGCCAACTTCGGCGACAACAAGGATGTTGACGTAGCCACCAGCGCGGGCAACAACCGCTTCTACATGGGGCCGTCTACAGACACTGACCCTATCTCTAACGCTAACATCCTCGCCCTCGATGACACGGCTGACGGCGAGTCCGGCCTGTACTCGTCTCAGGCGCGGACGTGGACGGCCATCAAGATTGAGGCGGGCGAATATCTCTGGTACTGCCATCCCGACAGGGTTGCCGACCTCTCCACCATCAAGGACGGGACAACGGGCTTCGCCATTGCGGGGTCATATAGAACCAACGTCAGTCACACGAACCAGTACGGTTACGTCGAGGACTACCGCTGCTGGCGATCGGACAATACGGGAATCTATCCATCAGGCGAGAACATAGTAATCACATAGGAGGACATCATGGCAGCGAAGAACCCAAGACTGTTGAACGTAGGGCAGCCAGCCCCCGTTCTAATCGCTCAGGCGCTAGGAACTACGGGCACGGCGATAACCGCTGACCCAGGAGCGACGGTTGATTATGTTATCAAGCAGATCATCCTGTCTAACATGGGGGCGGCGGCCAACGTCGTACATCTGTACATCGACACCACAACCACAGTCTCCACCGTGGAGAGAATCATAGAGACATCGGTTCCGGCTGACAGCACCACCATTCTCTATGTAAACATCAGGGTCTCCAACGCGAAGATAGTGTACGGCAACGCCACCGCAGCGAACGAAGTCAACGTTTCGATCGTTGGGGACGTAGAGGCCGTCTAGTAGTCTAAGGGTGTAACGTATGCCAATCCCGATCACCGGCCTCTTCACGCCCTCCGGCGGGGCGGATGCCTTCGACCTTGTGAGCTGGCACGATGTAGCGAGTCACAATTGGGTCGCTACCACCGCGCCAGGTACGGGGGACGACAGCGCCGATGGCTATGTTGTCGGTTCGCTATGGTGCGATACCACGCACGATAAGGCTTACGTCTGTCTCGACAACACGGTGGGGGCGGCAGTCTGGACGGAGATTACGGGCGCTGGCGGTGCGGGAACTATCGGGCCGATGGGGCCGCCAGGAGTAGACGGCGTAGACGGCGCTGACGGGTGGCCTGGCGCTGCTGGCGCTGCTGGCGCGGCGGGCGCTGCTGGACTGATGGGGATGCCTGGCGCCGACGGGGCAGACGGCGCGGATGGCTACCCTATACCCGGCCCTGCTGGCGCTGCAGGCGCAGCAGGTGCAAGCATCACCGGCCAGATGGGGCCTCCCGGAATGGACGGCAGCGATGGACTAGACGGCATACCAATCCCAGGACCAGTTGGAGCGACCGGCGCTGCAGGCGCAGCAGGTGCAAGCATCACCGGCCAGATGGGACCCCCCGGTTGTGACGGCCAGGATGGACTCGACGGCTGGCCTATACCCGGCCCTGCTGGAGCGGCGGGCGCTGGCGGCGCTATGGCGACCGACCCGTTGTGGGCTGCGGCGGGCGACATCCCCATCGGCACGGCAAATGATCAGGGCGAGATACTCACAGTTAGCGTCCCTGGGGCTGCGAACCTCTTGAGCGTGGTAGGCACGGTGAACGGCGATACGAAGCCAGGATACAAGGTTCTCTTCGACGGCACAGCGCCGGAAGCTGTCGGGACTGCGGCTGCTGGTACGGGGGTTGTTGCGGCCCACCGCAATCACGTTCACGCGGGCAAAGTCACGCACTGCATGGTCTTCAGCAAGACTGGTAGCCTGATCAGTAGCACGCCGCTCTCCCCGCAGGGACTCTGTGTTGGTGAGGCGGGCGAACACGGCACGTTCACGGCTATCCGAGGGAAGGCCACCTCCAGT
>Ga0315274_10013837_pt1 | contig 11471 bp, 13 predicted proteins | sample YL17G02_20_MG_FD_203700 | JGI IMG/M metagenome (GOLD analysis project Ga0315274, IMG submission 203700) | Sediment microbial communities from Yellowstone Lake, YNP, Wyoming, USA - YL17G02_20 | ecosystem: Environmental > Aquatic > Freshwater > Lake > Sediment | place: USA: Wyoming | collected...
TTCTTCATCCCAATTTTCTTCGTCCCAATCCTCTTCGTCCCAATCGTCTTCTTCCATGATGGGTCCACCCCGACCGAATTTTAATTATTATCATATATGCATCTATATTTAAAGTTATGTCAAGCAGCAGTAGTTCCGAATGTAAAATTACATTCCCAAAAAAGTAGACCCAAATCACCAATTTCTGATTTTTATAAAGTCAAATTCAATTATTATTTATGAATTCACAGAAGAAAGCTTGGCAAACCATGAAAAATTCTCCTCCAGCAAAGAAGGCACACTATACGAGACATAGAAAAGTTGGTGCTCTTAGAGCTTGGATAACTAGACTGAAAAATAAAGTCAAGTTCCTCCAGGATCAACAATAGTGCATAAGATAGTTCCGAATAACTTGGCTGTAACAGCTAATTTCTTAGAGATTTTTCCAAAAAGAAACATCGATAATAGAAGATTAATCAATATCCATAAATTGTACAAAACAACAGACATCATGAAGTAGAACTGCCTTATGATATAGTTCCTTGAAGTCGTCTTTCCTCTGAAACTCTTTTTAACTCTATAAGATGTTTCAATTCCCCATCTCTTTGAGTAAGGATTGAACAGCCTTTCGGACAGTAGAATGTCGTTGTTATTGAAGTTCATGTTAGTTGCAAACGCGTACCGTTTCTCCTCCTTTTCCAATATAACCAAGTTGAACTTGCAGTCCTTCATCGGGTAATTTTTTATGACCGCAGGAGGGCTTACAGAATAAGAATAATCGATTACTCTATCATTCTTTATGGCAGGCATGAGGAAGGTTATTCCCATTTTCTTGAGCAGATTGATTACATCAGATGAGAAGAATCCCCTATCAACATACAATTTCCTTATTGCTATTCGTTTTTTCGCAAACGAGATGAGAGTCTCCAATATTTTCTCCTTTGAATCGAATGTCGAGACTGGAATTGCGAGCAATGTGAATCTCTCTCCATGTTCGACCACATTTATGGTCGCAAATCTGAAGCATTTTGTAGTTCCTTTTTCTGGCTTCTTTCCAAGAACCATCATGCTTCTATCTTTTCCATAGTAGAACCAGTCCGTGAAGTCAACTGCAACATCAAGTTTTCTTCCGCTTAAAAGATTGCTTCTCTTGGACATCTTGTATATCAAGTCGAATATTTCGATGAACATTTTCTGAAGAATTCCCCTGTCTTCAAATTTTTTCAAATGGTACAATAGCGTGTCTGATGTCGGGATTCTTTTGGCTAGCATTTGAGAGAATGTTTTTGATCCGTTCTCTGCAAAATCCTCTGTCAATGCTATATGGACAAGAAAATCTAGAAAGTCATTCTTCTTGAATATTGAGTTGCTTCTAATATCAATATTTATTTTCGGGTAGATTTTCTTTCTTACAAGCCTACATAATTCTTTCAGCTTCTCGTTTTTATGATTGTAGAAAGTCTTTTTGCTCTTATCTTTCTTTACTGCCTCCTTTTTCTCGAATACTTCTATGTCAAGAACTATGTTGAACTTGTCAGCTATCCTTTCTATCTTGCTAACTGCAAATTCTATGATTTGCTTCTTCTCTTTATCCAAATGGTTTTTGATGAAATAGCTGAAAGTCCTCTGGTTTGGTGTTTGCAATTCATTGTCTTCGTTTTTAAAGAAACCCAAGTTCAATGAATCTTCTTCATGAGTTTTCAAATATTTGGCAAGTTTTATCTGCGATTTTATTCCTTTGAGTCTCATGAAAATTAGAGATTTTATGATGGATGTGGTAGAGTATTCGAACTTGGGATTGAAGGAAAAACTAAAATCCAAATCACTTAGAATATCCGATATGCTATGATTTTTTCTGTCAGAGAAGGATTTGTAGATTTCCCTCTCTATGCAAGCCTTCCTGAAAGGCTTATTTATTTCTAAACTACTATTATTACTTGTGGGATTCGTGTTTTCGGACATGGTTCTCACCCAAAGGGAAGCTTTTGAGGGCAGTCCCTTTGGACAGTTATGCGTGCTACGGGAATCGAACCCGTATCTCCAAACTGGGCGGAATGATGGGTTAATCCTTAACCCCAAACACGCTTATTTCTCTATTTCTCTTTAGATATATAGAATCTTTAGATATTTAAGCTTTCTTATAGACAAATAGAAAGATTTATTAAGTGATTAAACAAATAGATTTGTAGTGAATAGCATGGGAAAAATCGGTGCTTACGAATATCCAGACATAAGTTTTAGTGAAACTTTAAAATTGGCTGGAATAATTGAAGATAAATTTTCAGGTAGTATACAAGATAAAAATTTTTTGACTTCTTTTGCGTCTCTCCTTGGTCACAAGAATACAAAAAGTGGTGGATTTGTGATAAAGACAGTTGCTCTAAAAAGATATAATTTATTAAAAGACAATAAACTGACTCAAACGGCAGAAATATTATTGCACCCAAAAAATGAGGAAGAAAAACAAAATGCTATGCAAGAAGTTATTAACAGTATTGAACTTTTCAGAAAAATTTATGAAAAAGTTGGAACAAGAGTGCCAGATGAAAATTTTTGGGAATATATTGTTGCAATAACCTCAGTTAATAGACAAGAAGCAATAAGTACAAGTGAAAAAATAAAGAAGCTTTATTTAGATATACTAAAATATATTAGTAGGGATTATATCGGTGAAGGAAGAATGTTAGAACAACCAACTGTTGGAAATGCAATTGAATTAAAATCTGGAGATGTGTATTTTAAGGTTCCACGAACAGCAGATAACATTGACATAATTATCAATCTTTTGAATAAATGGAAATCAGAAAAAAAAGAAAAGAAATAAAACTTTTGAAAGCACTCCTGTTAAATTTGAAACGATTTAATAATTTCCTTTATTTCCAATACTTCTTCACTATTTACAAATATCGTGATTACACTTATCACATTCGTTCTTTAACCTACAGCTTCTACATTTATTGATTTTTAAAGTAGGCTCAGGTTGTCTTTTTTCGTTTAATATATCTAATATTCTTTGAGCAGATTCTAAAACCATATCTCGATCTTCATCAATGAATTCCTTTTGCCAAAAAATTTCTTGCGTATCCCTTTGTCTAAGAGCCGCAACAAGTTGTAATTTTGGATTAAAAAATTCTTCAAATGTCAAGCAATAACCCCAGATCTGTTTTTTATTGGATAGATATGGATAATCATTCGGCTTGTCGTCTATAATCACTATTTGGCTCGGCATGAGACGGACTTCGTCTATCAGACCGTACAAGAGATTCCCAATCACTGGCACTTCTCTAGCTATGAGTGTTATTCCCTCTTTTATTGATTTTTTTATTGCGTCTGGAATGCTCAGTTTTAACTTCGCTCTTTTTTTGTGTTCCTCTTCTAGAAGAGAATGAATTTCTTTTCCCATTTTCATTTTTTCTGTGGGTTCAACTTCTATACCTTTTACACGCTCTAAAAATATCTGGTATTCACAATATGCTTGGGAATGAAGTAAATGTATTGGAATTTTTTCTATCATTAATTAACCCACCAATGAACAGTTAAAAATGTGGGGAGGGAATCTAATACTTGTTTTAGAGATATTTACTGAATCCTTCGAGTAAATTTATACAATCATTAACTGTCTTTTTTGTTTCTTCATCGTCTTTGAATTTCATCAGTTCTTCTAACGGGACTGATTTAAGTCGCAATATAAATTGTTGGAGTACATTTTCTAGCCCAACACTTCGTTCTTGAAAAATTTCCACAGCTTCAGCAACCTTTAACGCCTCTCCAATCGTTGTGTCTGGTTTTAGATATGTTTCTCTAGCTTCTGGAACAACAAGAATCCTACGTAAATCTCTGATTTGAAGTGGAGATTTTATTATCCCCTTTTCAACCTTAAATTTGGTAACTTTTTTGATTTCATCATCAATTAAGCTTTTTCTTATACCAAGAAACTCACTAGCATAAGATTTAGCAGCTGCTTTTTTACTGGCAAATACTTCTTCTGATAGATCGTCAATATCTTGTAGTTTGGAAATGCTCCCTTTAGTCACGCCCATGATACTTGCAACTTTTCTATCATCTCCAGTTAAATCTAATAGATCAGAAATTACTTTACTCTTACCTGTTGGTCTCCATGAAACATGCTGAACATGGAGATGTGCTAAAAGTCTAAGCCTTTCTCCATCATTTAATGGTTCTTGGATAACTATACATGGTAATTTTGACAGATACTTTTTTGTTTCAGGGTATTCCTTTGAAATTTCTTGATTATTTAAGATATAATTGGCTGCACCAAGTCTTCTGTCACCTTCAAGCAACTTATAGTTATCTTCTGATATCTTTTCGACAACTAACGGAATTGATATTCCTTGGTTTTCAACTATAGAACGAACTAACTGTGTAAACCTAGCTGATTTTTGGATATCTTCTGGTTGATTAGCTTCTTTTTCGCCTTTTCTTATGGCTATTTCATATCTTCTCGGTTGTTTAAAGTCTGGGATTATATTTTTTATCGGTATCTCTTCCATCGTTGCTTCAAACTTTTTTCCAGCGATTGTTATTTTCATCTTATCACCTCTATTATTTATTCTATTTGTAATGATAAATATAAATATTTGTAAAATAGATTATTTTTTATAAAATAAAGTCTATTAGTAATAAATTTAAAGATAAGAATATATTAATAGAAAGGAGGTGACGATATGGCTTTTCCAAATGTCGGTGGTATTGTAGGAAAATATCATAATTTAATGAAAAACGAGCTAGAACCAATTAAAAAAACTCTTGAAGAATTGAAACAAAATGATACCAAGAGACTAGAATTGCTAGACAACATCTTAACAAGAATTAAAGTAATCGAAAAAGCTGTAGGGATAGAACAAAAGACTTAATCTTTGAAGTGAGTCTTGGGAATTGAAAGTTTCATTTCATTCTCCAAGCTCCTATAATTTATAGATATTTGATCAGATCCATTACCAATGAACACGTATCTATCAGGATTGCCCTTTCGTATAGTAAAACTTTCAGCTTCTTTTGATACAATTTTTCTAATTAATGAAAAAATTTCAAAGTCAATTTTCTTTTCAATATCTTCAATTAATTTATTGACTTTATCTTTGGGTAGGGATTTATTTATTTGAATATCTTGATGTTTTTTAAGGAACAATTCAACGTCCATATAAATCATATTCTTTTCCTTTAATAAAAATATATCACGATTTATATCCAACACAAATTACTTTATATATCTCTTTACTACTTTATACCACTTGTAGAAACTAAGTACACATAATAACCCAAACAAAGCAGCCCACTCGTACCATTGATTGATGAAAGACCATATAATCAATGCCAAGAACAGGAACATCCAGAATGAGTAGAATGCTATCAGGTGTTGAGATTTCATTTTCTATTCCAATACTCCCATACCTTTTTTATTTCTTTAGAAAAGAATCTCATCCTGTCTTTTGTATCTCTACTACCATCATATAAGCCTAAGTCATATGCTAAATTAAAGAAACCATCTCCAGGCATTGCTAATATACCCATTTGTGGATTTGGTTTATGGACAACCACAGCAGATAACATAGGTCTGTTACTTTCGTGTTCATGTATCGATATATCACCTAACATCGCACATAACACCACTTCACGCTCATATGTATTTTCTCTATTAAGTTCAGCAAGCAACATCACTTCCTCATAAGTAATATAGCCTTTAGTATACGGTCCTTTTTTCTTGGCAACTTCTATTAGTTTTTGATAGACTTCTTGAACTGTTTCAACAGAAAGACGGTCATCTATTTCTTGTCCTATCAACATTTCTTTTATCCATTTGTAATCTTCCATCAAATCACTCAAAATTTAGTTGTTATCTCACTAGAAAATCCCTGTTCCTTCAACCTTTCTAGTATTTTCTTCTCTTTATCGACATCTTCTTTGCCTTCTTTCATGGCTTTAATGACTTCTTTATCACTTTTTCCACAGAATTTACATCCAGATATTGCTTCATATCTTTCTTTAACCCTAAATGTTTGTGTTTTACTTCCACCAGCAGAACGAGAAGTTTTAGATCCTAAAGAAGGTGGAAAATATTTAGCAGTAACTCCGAGTTTTTCACAAAAAGGACATTCTAATTCAACATTTGCTATTGGAATCCAACCTGACATAATAATATTTTTATAGTAAACCATTAAAAAGCTAATTTATCGCTTCCATAAGAGTTATCTATTAGGTCTTTTATGAATTCTAAAACTTTCTTCTCTATCAATGTCAAAGAATTATATCCATTCTAAGAATGTTATCAATATACGATAATTGAGATTTCAAAAATTTTTTCGTTTTGATTAATTTATGATATTCCTTTACTATTGCATCTTGGATTTTTCTTTTGGGAAGAACGAAAGGATACATCTCAATCAAATTCTTCTTCAAGTTTCCTAACTCACCCCTACCAAGAGCGAAATGCTTAAGTGCAGATTGCTGCGTTCGAATGAATCAATCCAAGTTGACCGCTTTTTTGTTTTTTGGTATCATTATACCACAATGTCTTGCCAAAGAACAAGAATCGTGTCGATGGAACATTGTTTCAGCCTTGCCATCTACCACCCAAGTTATATAATTGTCATAATCATAGTCGATTCTGTTGGCATATCTGAATACACCAGCATTGTCAGTAGCACCAGAATATATCGGAATTCCTCCTTTGTTATTTTTGTGCTATATTCTGGAAGCTCGTCTAAGCCCATTTAAACAACTATTTTGCTTGACTGAGATAATAGTTCTGACTTATATTTACTTAAAATTTCTTTAACACTTTGTAATTTTTCATATTCTTTTACTATATTATTTTGGACACTGTTTTCTTTGTTTTCATCAGGAAATATGAATTTTATATTTGCCATCTGCTCCTCATATAGCATTCCCTGAGCGGTTTTAGAGGTTACATGCGGATAGATAAGTTGTTGTTGTGTATATATGAACCATTTTAGATTAATCTTATTATCTTTTGGCAACAAAACACCACAGTGGTCATTTGGATAGAATTTGTAATTTCTATAAAAAAGCTTACCACACCTATAACCATCTTTAGTCCATGTAATACAAGAACTATTTACTATAACAGACTTTCTATTTTTTTTGAAAGTTTCGAGCCATCTCTCGTCTGCTCTCCATGTTATTCCACTTCCAGTTGTTTGTGATGCGACACATGGTAAGTTACCCTCATGTTCATATACATCTTTCTCAGTAATTCTGATGCCAGATGTGACGTGAAAAATATCACTAATTCTCATCTCTTTTCCAATTGAAGTAACTGACTTCTTTAATTGCCTATCAACAACTCTGCTCAACTTTTTACATTTGGAAATCGTGGGTGCTATTTTACTATATTGAGAAATAACTTTATCATCATAGTTATAGTCAACTTCCATATCTTTTATCATATTCCAGTTAGCATTTGCGTTGTCAGCCTTCCCTGTAGATTTTTCATAAACTTCATCCTGGATTAGAATTATTAATATATCCAATATTATTTTGTTCCTATATTGCTCTTTCAATAACATAGGTATAGCATTTTCTGAGCATGCCCATTTTTTATGTTTTGGCACGAATAGTGTGCCAGCCTTACCTTTCCTATACATAATCAATGCATACTTAGTAGAGTATACTGAATTATTATTTAGCAAAGAACTCGGCAGATAACCTAAAATTTTCGACTGACTGGAGTATATGGCTACTGGTTCATCTACTCCATTTTGATATTTATAGTCTTGATATTTGTAGAATAAGTCAGAATACAATCCACTATTCTTTATCCCGAGTGTAAACATGTCTTTAATCTTCAATCAATCACCATTAACTCTTTTTTGATTGATTCGAATATAGCAGCATTCTGTTCTTTGAATTTATCCAAAGTTATCGTCTCTACCTTTGGCTTTCTGAGATATTTCTCTGGACTAAGATTAATTAGTTTTTTAATGTTTAGTCGACTTTTATCATAAAACTTGTCTTCATACGGGTCATAATATATGTTCTTGTCGTTTAGAATTGTTTCATAGATTGCCATTAAAGTTTTCTCACTTTCTTCTCCATCATTATTTTCGAATATATTATCAATTTTCTCAGGTATGTTTTCAGTCATAACTTCTTTCAGAAGCTTGATTACATCCTTATTTTTCACTTCAATGTAAGACGTATATCCCTCTGACAATATGTCTTTCATGTCAATATATCCGTATTTATCACCATCTATATTGTCTCCCCATTCATCTGTAAATTTTTCATTAGACCTCTGAATCTTCCTCTTCCATCTCTCTTCTAACAAAGAAACATGAAATGCACCCTTTTTATCTCTCCAAAGAGACAATTCATCATGCAACCACTTATTGTTTTTATCAACTTTATCCGTTCTAAACCTCTTATCAGAATTAGCATAACCATCACAATCCACTATATACATCCATATACGCTCTGTTTTTATGTATTCCATATTTTCTACTTCTGATGCTCTTTTTTTCAAGAACAAGACATTTGTCTTCTCATGGGTGTAAGGTGCGAATTCATGTTTTGGTAGACTTATTATCTTTTCTATAATGCAATTTTTTACCAACCATTCTCGAAGATTTGAGAGTGTTGGAGCCTCTAAAATACCATCTGGTACTATTATCAACACTTTTCCTTCAGTATTCAATAATTTTACAACCTTGATAAGAAAGTTTATTTCCAGTCTTTTGTTTGAAATTATACTTTCATCGACATTAAAGTCTCCTTTACCGAAGGGTGGATTTGTTAGTATATAATCAAACTTCTTAACATTATATTTCAAAGAGTCAGGAGACTCTATTTCAGAGAATCCATCTCCTGCAAGATACATGTTTATTCTCGAACGGACAGCGTTTGCAGGATAAATATCAAACCCATAAATAGAATTTTTTGCCAAATCTATTATATCTATATCATTAATGTTTGCTGCAATATGTTTGAAAGATTCTGTAAGAAATCCTCCAGTACCACATGCTGGGTCGCATATCGTCTTTGGGGTTTTTTTATTATATGAATCCATAATTTTAGGTATTTCCTCTTCATAAAATAGTCTAACAAGAGTCTTTATAAGATGCCTGGGAGTGAAGAATTGACCGAAAATCTTCTTGGTGTGCTTGTCCATAAGTGACTGGTAAATCTCACTAAACATATCGAATTTAGAAGAATGCATGGATGGTAGCTGATCCAACACCTCAAAAATCCTTATCAAACCTCCTTTCTCGTTCTTGGTATCGTTTGGAAACTGATTTATCACATCTAAGAAATCGAATGCCTTGATTTTTCCACTCTTATCCGCTTTTATATCGAAGATTTCCTTATAACCATTTAACCCACTTTCAATAATATCTTCAACCGCCGCCTTTATCTTCTCTTTCAGAATTTTCTGCTCGCTAACTTTGAAATCTTTCCAGTTCTTGCCTAACTGAGAACCATGTTTTTCTAAGATTAGTTTTAATGCTATAAAGGATATCGTAAAGTCTATTGTCTTTTGGTTATCGTTTTGTATGAATGATATTTTTCTGTATATCTCTCTAAGTTGATTGATTATGCTGGAGATGTTTATAGACTGATCTTCCTCAGTAAACTTTATTGCCTCCAAGTTCTTGTATCTGTATACTATATCAACCAATTCTTTGGACGGAAACGCCTTAAGCTCTATTCCATCAATCAAAAGAGGTTTCCACTCTTTTTTATTAGAATTATATATTCTTAATATGCAGTCCTTTCCGTTATAGGATACTATGATTCTTATGTCATAGTCTTTATCGATTAGACATTTGGCATAATACTCTGCATCTTTTATGCCGTTCTGTACTGACTCCTTTGGATTCTTGTTGTCTATTAAAACCTTTAATTTCCCGTTTATCAATAGATAGAAATCAACCTTCCCCTTTGACTTGGCATTCAATGCTTTAGACCTTATGTAATCGTCAATTTCTGGTATGTTTGTTTTCTGCTGCCTGAATTCTGTGCCTTGAACCCACCCCAATCTTTCAAGAATTCGTGATGTCTTAGAATCTACATCTGGTTCTGATAGTGTGTTGTCCTTTACAATATCAACATAATAGTCGAATATTATCTCCGAACCGCTCAGAACATTATCTTTGTAAATCATATTTCCAACTGAATTGTTGGTGTTTTTTTTATTCATTCAAATCTACCTTTTTGATATTATTTGTTTCTCTAAATTTTTTCAAACAATCTGGCAACTCTTTATACACCCACATGCAGAACTTTGCAAATTCTTCGGCCTCAGTCTTAATATATTCTTCTATTTTTTTATAATTATTTTCTTTGTACCATTCTGGTATCACGCTTCCATCATGGGATTTACCTGTTATTTTATCCAAGCCAGATCCTTTGAACTGTCCCTTATTCATTATCACCCCACAAACTCTCAAATCAATAAACGGTCTGCTAAGTATATCCACGACATCCAATTTGTGCAATTTACATCTTTCAAGAAAGAAATTGTGCTCGAATCCTAAATTGTATCCTACTGGAACAAATGAAAAAGGGTAAGGATCCGTTATCTTTGACATTTCAATAAATTTTTCGATAATTTTCTTTTCGCTGGATTCCCATTCCTTCAAAATTATCAAATCGCCGACTGGTTCAGCAGTTGTCATGTCCAATTCCATGAATTGTATAGTAATTATTTTGTCTTTCTTTGGGTCTAGGCCAGTCGTTTCTATATCCAGATAATAATTAGGCATGTTCAAACCCCCTTATTTTATTATTCCCTTTTCATCTTTTTAATCCCGAAGGCCTTCCTTATGTATCCGAGCTTGTGCCAGCTGATGGACTTCAGGTTTCTTCTCTCTAGAAAGGCTTCCATCGCCTTCCTTTCGTTGCCCTCCAAAAAGAAGACCGTCATGCCACGCATGCTCACTCTTTTTACTGGGAAGTATTTTTTCAATGTCTTGTAGCTGGAACTTATGCCAGGATTGCCCGAGAAAATGTAGCCTTTGGATACAAGCTCTTTCATGACCTTCAGCGTCATTCCAGCTATGTATATTCTCCCCTTGCAGGTCTGCATGTCAGATGTCCATAAAACGACGGTCGTGTATCCGATTCCTGTAATCCTCGAAGCATCAGCCTTTGACAACCCGCTTTTGACCAGTTTTCTTACTTCCCTTTTTCTTTGATCGTGCTCGACGCCTTTTCTTTTCATGAGAGTTATTTGTCGAGGCTTAAAGAAAATGCTTTCCATCATTGGTAAAAGTTGGGGATTCTGAAATGCTGTTCTGACAATTCAGTTATTGAAGAACTGCGTCTGTTGGGCTTGAATCATTATTTTTCATCGTTCATTGGTAGGATTTTACATTCGGGTCTACTGAGCAGAAACTTTATCCGTAAAATTTAAATTCTTTATGCTGTGCATCGAATAGATTTGAACTTATAATTCAATCCGAATTTCTATTATTTCATAAATATAAAGACTTATAATATAATTTCTAGATATT
>Ga0315274_10013838_pt1 | contig 11471 bp, 7 predicted proteins | sample YL17G02_20_MG_FD_203700 | JGI IMG/M metagenome (GOLD analysis project Ga0315274, IMG submission 203700) | Sediment microbial communities from Yellowstone Lake, YNP, Wyoming, USA - YL17G02_20 | ecosystem: Environmental > Aquatic > Freshwater > Lake > Sediment | place: USA: Wyoming | collected...
CTCTACATCAAGGCTACCACAATCATGCCATCTGTCCAGACCACCATCACGAACGGCTCAGCCGTGTTCATGCAAACATCCGTTTAGGCATGCCACTGTTCCTACCCCGTGAATGCAGGATTTGCTGAGGTCCGATCGGCCTAGGTCACATGCCGAGTGTGGTGCTTGATGGCGTCGGCGGTGAGGCGAATTGCCGAGGGCACGCGAAGCAGACAGTCCTGGATGTCGGTCAAGGCGATGGAGTCCCTGACGGGTGCCAGACGGTTGGAGAACACCATGTTGACTACTGTACCGGAACGGGCGAGGAACTCGGCACAGAGTTGGGTGCTCCTGAGGCCGAGCGTCTCAACAGATGTCGCTGATCTGGTGGGCCAGCCTGTGAACGGCAGTCTGCTGCCATAACACGACTTCTGCCTATCCGGTTGGCTCAGCATGACACAAGATGTGGTATGGTTTCGGTGTAAACAGAAGCGAATGCCGCGACCGCCTTGGCCTCCGTTATCCGGCCTGGTTCCGGCCGCGCCATGGCCCGCTGTAGCTCCTGTAGCATCGCCCAGGCCACCAATGGACGCGTTTCGGACATTGCTCGGCCTCGCTGGTCAGCACACCCTCAGCACGATACAATATGTAGTATGGTCTCCGATGGGGGCAGAAGCGAATGCCGCGGCCGCCTTTCCCTCGCTCGCTGGCGGAGTTCCAGGCCTGGTTTGGCACGGACGAGGCGTGCCTTCGCTACCTCATCGACTCCCGCTGGCCCGAGGGCTTCCGCTGCCCGAGATGCGGTCATGGAGAGGCGTATGAGCTGGCGACCCGGGCCCTGCTGCAGTGCCGGAGGTGCGGTTACCAGGCTTCCGTGACCGCCGGGACGGTGCTGCATGCCACACGCGTCCCTCTCCGGCAGTGGTTCTGGGCGGCCTACCTGGTCGCCACGCACACGCCCGGGATCTCCGCGGTCCAGCTCCAGCGCCAACTCGACCTCACGCGCTACGAGACGGCCTGGGTGATGCTGCAGAAGCTGCGCCGGGCCATGGTGCGGCCGGAACGGGACCGGATCACGGGGATGGTGGAAGTCGATGATGCCTATGTCGGAGGCCTGGAGGAGGGTCGCCGGGGTGGCCGGCAGCGAGGAGGCAGCAAAGCCATCGTGGTGGCGGCGGTGGAGATCCGAGGACGCGGCTCGGGCCGGATCCGACTGGGTGTGGTGGAGGATGTCTCCGGGGATTCCCTGGTCGGCTTCGTCGAAGGGGCCGTCGCGCCGGGAAGCGTCGTGCTAACGGATGGCTGGATGGGCTACGTTCCCCTGAAGAAGAAGGGCTATGACCACCGACCCAAGACCCAAGGAGCGGGGCCGAACGCTCCCAATCTTCTGCCGCGAGCCCACCGGGCCTTCTCCAACCTAAAGACCTGGCTCATGGGCACCCATCATGGCGTGGGACGCACGCACCTGCCCCACTACCTCAACGAGTTCGTCTTTCGGTTCAACCGGCGACACACGCCCATGGCCGCGTTCCAGACGCTGCTCGGGCTCGCGGGTCAGCACACACCCACTACCTACAAGATGTTGTATCGTGCTGAGTCAACCGGATAGGCAGAACACGACTATATCGTGGCGCACGTGCTGACGAAGCGACCCGCTCAAGGGTGAAAGGCCGCGGGATAGGCGTTGAAGCAGTCACAGACCTCCCGGCGGTTTCCTAGGGCGCAATCCGTCACACACTTGTTTTGCTACCCCCGCGCCCAGCTAGATAGCGATACCGGAACTGGCATCGCTGGTAAGCGGAGATTGCGCACCCCCAAGGCGAGCAGTCGGGCGATGGCAGGGGGGGCCTGCGCGTTGGCCATTCGCAATGCGCTCGCGGCTTGGGTGGTAAGGCGGTGGGGATCGCCGACGCAGGGCTGGCAGCCAGACCTCCGCTGTTCGCTGGTTCAACCTCGCGACCCGACCGGAGTTGCCTCGCGTGCTGTGGGTGGAGCATCTCCCACACGATTCGTGAGGCTGGCCCGGCGTCGGTCCCCCCGCTCACAGAAAGGGCCGACGTGTGTCGCGGTCTGCCGAACCTCACCACGATCCACGGAAAGGCAAAATATGACAGAAGAACAAAGACGTCTGAGGCAGGGTCGGTCGGCCTGGCAGCGACTGCCCTTTGTGTTGGCAGCCCCGTTGGCGCTGCCCCGTCAGGTCGTGCCGTCGCTCCCAAGCCTGGAGCGAAGTCGCCTGCGTCGCTCGGCTCGCCTGTCGGTGCTCTTGGAGTTCGACGAGCCCCACATCCCCGCCAGCAGAACTCCCAGGTCTCGGCACTTGCCCGACTTGCCGCGCTCCCGCAAAGCCTCGCTTGCGGCACGCGCGTCCTTCAGCGCATTCTCCTCGATTGCCTTTGTCATGTCATAGTGCCTTCCTTTACGTTTTATGCCATATTCTGCATATGCAGAATAACTAGTCTACCGGAAACAAGCAGACCAGGGCACCCGGCCCCAGTATCACCGCCACTATCTTGTACCCCTATCCCGACAGAGGAGCACGCTCGACGGGTTTTTCCGCGTTCATTCATCACACCCTTGTCGCCTAATCGTGAGTTGTCCCCGGGATCGGACATCGGTCATACGGCGGCCAGGGAGACCCCGAGCCGCAGCATCGCTGTGTGCCATAGCCTCTCCAGCCAATCCTCCTGGATACCTTCGAGACCCGTTCCGGCGACAGCCTCCAGCGCAACGACGATTCGCCCCAGATCGCCTGCCAGGTCGACATCCTGGCCTTCCCAGTACGTTGAGTCTAGCCCAAGGATCGCCTCAGCGGCGTAGTCACACACCAGACTCAGGCAGCGCGCAATGTCCTCGTCCAGCACCCCCTGTGCCTCCGCCTCGCGCCATCCATCGCTCATTCGCTCCTGCGCCTCGCCCGAGAATGCACGCCCGATGAGCGCGCCCACATTCCCTGGATCGCGCGCTTCCTGGAGCAAGCCGAACACGTTGAGCGACCCTGCAGCGCCCAGCCTTTGTCTGAGTACAGGCAGCAGTTGTGAGAGCCGGCGTCGTTCGCTGGTTTGCGTCCATCCTGCTCTACCAAGCACCTCGGAGAGCGCCGTCACGACCCACCATCGGATCGCCAGTTCTGCGCCGTCCTCTCCCAAGGGAAGAAGTTCAGCGAATCGCTCGCAGTACATGCTGTAGTCGCCCCCGCATAGCATGAATGCGTAGGCATCGGCGAAGGACTCGTCCACCAGGTCCCCGACTTCGGCGCGCAGGTCCTTCCACCCCACTTCCCTCGCCTGTGTGCGCCGACCGCGTGGCCAATCCTTCTCAATGATCCACCGTATCTGGATCGGCCACAACCTGTTCGTCTCCTCGTCTGCACACGTCCAGCCGCCTCTTCCTCTGGCGATGGCATTTTCTACATCGTCGGGCGGCCATCGGGAGTCGTCGCGCTTTCCGGCCAGGGTCAGCACCCACACAGCATGACCCATCTCGTGCGCGACGTGGTATAGACCGGAAACCGGGCTAAACGCTCCGGATGAGCAGAGCCTGAGGACGAATGCAGACCCGAGGTACGCGAACTCAGCGGGTGTCCCCTCCTTGGAGACGACCCAGTAGGCTGCGGGCCCCGGATCAACAGCAAGCTCACGGGACCTGGCGGTGATGACGACTGCGCAGATGGCATAGAGTGCAGCCAGGACCTTCTGGATGCCGCCGGAATACTCGAATAGCACCTCTGGGCTATCTGAGGTCAGATCGTAGTAGCAGCCAACCAGGCGTTGGCAGAAGGCCTCGCTGAACAATCGCGCCATAGTGCTGGCCCTCCCGATCAGGCCCGGAGGGAGTGCCTGTTGAGCCTCCGTCTCAAGAGCGGCACGGAGCATCCTGAGGTGGAGGTACAGGTCGGCGAAGTCCCGGTGAATCCCTTCGTTGGCCATCGCCCAGTTGGTCATACGGGTGATGCTCTGAATGCAGTCTGCCACCGGCTGGGTGAGCGGGTTGGCGCGGGCACGGGCGCAGAACTGGGTGGGCGGATCTATTTCGCTAATGTCAGCAGGGCCGGGCAGGACGTCCAGGGCTGCACCGGGCTTGAATCCGAGTCTCATCTCGGTCGTGGTCACGACATCGCTCGTCTCTACCTTCTCACCCGCGGGTGAACCTGAGTACGCCAGGAACTTGTTGACATACCAGTCGAGGACCTCCGAGGCCGAGCAAACCTCACCGGCGTCGTCGCCCACGAACCCGATCAGGCCGTCTTCGCTGCCCAGTTGCCAATAGTAGGATGCTCTCACCCCCGTCTCGCGACAGGCGTCGGTCGCGATTGCTTCAACGACGGAGTCTCCGCCCGGCCTGACGCGAAGATCGACGTGCGGGCGCCAGACTCTCCCTCCGACTCTGCCGAGCGCGCCACTATCCACATATCCAAGTACTGAGTAAGTTCGAGAGAACGCCGGCTGGCGGTCCATGTTCGGCCTCAACGCATCACCGATGCCTGGGGCGTTCAGGTCCCGCAGACGGCCCACAGGCATGTTGACGAATTCGCCCTCGACTCGACCGACTAGCTCCTCTACGTTTTCGCCTGACATGACCACCATATAGTCACACCATCCAATGCCCCGGACGATGATCGCTCTTTCCTCGGTCCTCAGGTTGCTGGATAGGGCCTGGAAGAGCGCCTGTGTATGGAACGCAGTGCCCGAAGACCAAGTGAGATCGTCCCTCGCCCGCAGGAACAGGAGCAGGAGGAGGGGATGGATTCGCTGCTTCACTTCGGCGCAGAGGCCCGCCCAGTCCGATCGTTGCTGCAGGTACCCGTACTGCACATCCAGTTTCTTCAGGCCTGTGACATGAGGCATCCCACTGGTATCGCCGAAGCGTGAGCTGGGCACTCGCGCCAGGAGAACGACATCGTATCTCCCCAGACAGTCGGCAGCAAGCAGATTCCCGTCGGCATCTCCATCGGATGAGAACAGCTCGGACCGAACTGTGGTCACGAGATCAGCACGGGCGGATCTTACAGCCGGGTCCAGCCTCGCCAGCATGACGATGACACCGTTGTCGCCTATGATAGGTTGCTCCCCTGTCAACTACCTCTCCCTCCTAAGTATAGGCTCCGATTTCCCGATCCCGGAACGCTGCAATTGGAAGTCGATCCCCGGGAGACCCGGCAGGAGCGGATTGGCGACCAGGCATGGTGCCCCAGCCCCCGGAGAACACCGCTCCAGCACGGCCGCCAGGTTCCCCTTGACCTTCTACGGCGGCACCGGTGCCCGCCCCATCCCAGACCACTGACGCCGGTAGACGACTGGGGACCCGGGGGGGTCGGAAGAAGGCGTCATCGGAACGCGGCGGCGCATCCAGCGCGCGGCTGGCCAGGTAAGTGGTCGACCAGCGATCCGCCTCCGAGTGCTGCGTCGCCCTCGCCACCGACGCTTGCCCCTGCTGAGAGATGTGGACCGGCAGCGCCGCCCGAACGCCGGTCGGCACCGTGTGTTCGCTGCCCCTCGTCTGAGCACCTTCTTGCCCACCTTCCTTGGCCTTGGTTTCCTGCCCGCTGCTAGGGCTTTCTTGGCATCCCTGAGTTAGCAGGTGCGGTGTCGCGGCCGTTGTCAGCGGAGCGTCACGCAATGGCTCCAGGCGGCTCCTCGGCGCGGCCGCCACATTCCGTCGGACTCCGAAACCAGGATGTCCCCTGAAGCGCATAATGTTCGCGGTTCCCCCTCCGCCGCTGACGCGCCGAGATCGGCGCTGTGCTGCTCGATGGCCCTGTCGATCGGTGCCGTCAGCGACGCGCGTGCGGTGACGGCCAGCGATAGGTTCATGCAGAAACACCGCTCTTCTCCAGGGGTGACGTGATGAAGTCCAGGAACTCGGTGCCATACGCGGTGAGCTTCACATGAGCCCCACCGACTGTGCCGTTGTGTAACTGATCGAAGGGGACATTGGTCTCAACGAAGCCCCGGTTCCACAGGTCCCGGATGATCTGCGCGAACCGGTCATCTGGCGCGCGTGATGGGCGCACAGCATCCGAGTGGTGATGGATGCGCTGTTGGTGCGACCGCTTGTCCTGTTCAACAAGCTTCTTCAGTACCGCGATATGCGAGACGGTGAGGCCGTCAACCGCGTCCAGAAACATGATCTGCTGGTCGTCTTCGGGTGCGGAACCAGCGGCCACGTTGAGCACCGCGTTGCGGAGTGCCCCGAGCTTCTCCAGCTGGTGGTTCCGCAGGGCGATGTGCGTCGCGTGCAGAGCCGCGCTGACAAAGGCCTCGTTATCCCTCAGTGCATCCCCGGTGATGGCCTTCACTCGCTGCTGCAGCTCCGCCACCGCTTCCCACAACTGCTCAAACCACCTTGCCCGTCGCCGTTCCAGCGGCGGCGTCAGCACATCAAGCAGCTCGGCGATAGCACCGGTCACCGGATTGGTGCCCACTATGGCCTTCTCGATCCGGTGACGGAGGTCGGCGCTGTCCGGCTTCGGAGGCGGTGGCAGTTCCTTCTCACTCATGTGTCGGCATGTCCTCCCGCGTCGGTCGCGAGTCGGACGAACATCCCCTGCACCTCCTCCGGCCCCCTGCACACGACGAACCCCCACCTCCCCAGCTCTCCCCAGTTATTCACCGCGGCCACCCAGCGGTGGGCGGCGGTGTGTTTCTCGCGATCTTCTTCGGTCTCGAAGCCTTTGATCTCGAGGATCAAGTTGGTGCCGTCGGTGAGCTTCACCAGGAAGTCGGGTATGTAGACCTGCGGCACCCCCAGGAATTCGTATGGGATTACGAGGCCGAGGTGGTCGTTCCTCGCGTAGGACTCGACTTCCTCTGACGCCTCCAGGTGGAAGGCTGCGGAGGCTTCCCACGTGGCGGTGTCAAGGACAACGTGGCTGAGGTGGCTCTTCAGCGTCGTCCGGCACGGGCGACTCGTGTGGAAGTCGACCTCGCCAGTGCTGCCGATCGGCCGGTAGCGCTCCAGCTTCGGGATCAGCCGCACTTCGCCGGACTGCTCCAGTGGGCGGATGGCAGTGGTCAGCCGCTGCGTGATCATCTCGACATACCGGAGGACTCCGATCTCCTTCGGGTTCACCCCGTGGTGATTCACCTTGGTCTCGCGAAACCGGCGGACGATTCCGAGGACGTGGGGGAAGAGCAGATGCCGCGCCGAGAGCCGGAGCTTACCGCTCTTGGCATTGGACAGCGCGTCGGTCACCCGACTCGCCAGCTCGTACTCGATCTCCTGGAGACGCACCTCGTTGTAGAACGCCTCCCGCGTCTGCTTGACAGGCTTCCCCGGCCCGGCAATGCTCGGTGACCCAAGTTGGTAGCCGACACGCGGCCGGCTGATCGTCTCGGTCGGGGCGGCGCTCTGGTCGATGTCGAGCGGCTCGACCTCATCCCAGTTCACCGTTATCCCCTCGGTCACGTCGCAGATGATCGCCTCGACACGCGGGTACCGAAGCTCAAGCGCTTTCCGCTCCTCGAGCGCGTGAACCCACATCGTCGGCTTCGGCGGAGGCGGCGGATTATTGATAGGCCGCTTCTTGAACGGGATCACCTCGAACGGGACCCCATAGACGTCCACGTACTCCTCTTTGAGCAGGCCGGTTTCCGGGTCGATGTCATACTCAACGCGGCGCAGGCCGCGACCGACCACTTGCTCGCAGAGTAGTTGTGAAGTGAACGCCCGCAGCCCCAGTATCTGCGTCACATTGCACGCGTCCCACCCCTCTGTGAGCATGCCAACCGACACCACGCAACGCACGTTCTGCCCCGGCTGACCTGGCTTGCCGACCGTGTTCACCCGCTTGCGGAGCGCCTCCGAGATGTCGGCCTTGGTCGCGCCGTCGATGTGCGCCTCGGCCTCGTTCAGCAGCTTCGTATCTATCCGCATGGACGGCCGCTGCTCAGGGGCCTGTTCGGCGTGGTTCTGAAGGTACTCGGGGAAGATCGAGCCGCGGTCGAAGACCACTCGCTTCCTGCTTGGCCTCTCGGGGTCGTCCTCGACCCGCTCGCCGGAGATGCGCTCGTAGAGGTACTCCGACAGGTCCGTGTTATCGCAGACCACGATTATCGCCGGCGGGATCACGGACTCCGCCTTGTCGTACTCCTCGAAGGTCTCTTTCCAGAGCCCGGCCACCTGCTTCAGGGCGTCGTCGGCCTCGCGCGCAATCGCCTCGGGCTTCGGCTTGCGCTTACCAGAAGGGCGATCAGCCTCGCCCAGACTGCGCATGATCGAGTCCCACAGCCGGAAGTACTTCGGCTCCGGGCGACCGGTCGCGTCGACCACGGGCACGCGGGGGATCTTCACGATTCCGCTCTCGATAGCGTCCACCAGGCCGAAGTCGCTCACGATCCACGGCAGGGGCGTGCCCTCCTGGTGGCCGCTGCCGGAGATGAAGAACGGCGTCGCCGACAGGTCGATGCAGGAGAGAATGCCGAGGGTGTTGTTGATCCGGTCGAGGCCGCTGATCCAGACGGTGGCCTCTTCGCGCTGCTGCTTCTCATTCGCCCGCTGCTCGGCCGTTTCGCCCTTGAGCTTCGAGTCATCTATCGGCAGCGGCCGGTACGCGTGGTGGGCCTCGTCGTTGAAGACGAGCAGGTTTCGCTTGACGCGCAGGCTGCCCAGCACGGCGTCGCGCTCGCAGAAGGCCGAGTCTGACTCCGGCCCCTTGTCGACGACGGCATACGACTTCCCTCCCTCGACGTGCGCGCCCTCCTCCGCGAACGCGTGCCAGTTGGTGATATGGAACGCGCCCTGGTCGAGAAGCTCGCGCAGCGTCCCCGCGGGCACGAGGTCGAAGGCGCCGTAATAGTTCAGGGGGTGGTTCGGTCGCAGGACCTGGAGCCGCTCCTTGATCGTCAGGTTTGGGCAGACGAACAGGACGGCGTCGGAGTGCTTCTTGCTGCTCGGGTTCTGAAGCTTGTTGAGCACACTCCATGCCGCGAACATCGCCATGACAACGGTCTTGCCGCTGCCCGTGGCCATCTTGCAGCAGTAGCGCTTGAGCGCCTTGTAGGCCTTCGCCACTGACTCCTGGTCAGCCGGCTCGTCGAGCGTGCGGTCGCAAACCTTGCCTTCGGCGTCCTTGTACTGGAGCAGCTCTTCCCGCTGCTTCTTCGTCGCGACCTCCACCAGCCAGATGAGCGTCTCGGCCGCCTCGAGCTGGCAGAAGAAGAGCTTCCGCTCTCGGCCTTCACGCGTCCAGTGGCGGAGCAGCGTCTTGGTCGTCGTGGTCGCGCCAGAATACCCGCGCTCGCGCCACTGCTTGACGGCCTCGCGGATACCCTGAATGTAGGTTAGCTCGACGAACTGCTCGTCTTCATACATCGCCAGTTGGCCGGGCTTGCGTGTGGGGTCGCGCCAGTAGTAGCCCGCCGGCCGGCGATACTCAAGTATGTTGGGCAGACCGAACCTGTCATATGCCCAGTGCTTGCCGGGCTCGAGGTAGGGGCTGCAGATGATGGGCTTGTCGAGGCCCTGCGGGTTGCGGGGCTCGGGGCGGGCCGGAGCGGATCGAGCCGACTTCCTCACGCCTGCTCCTCCGGCATGCGCAGGACTCTCATGACCTCGTTCCCGCGCAGGTCGATGACCTTCACCGCCACCGCGCGGTGCTCACCCGGCTCGAACGGCAGCGACTCATGTCCCTTGTACTTGTCAAGCTTGTCGAGGTCGATGGTGCCCTTCAGGGCGCGGGCGAGCTTGTCCCAGGCAGTCGTCTGCGGGAAGAACGCCTGGCAGATGCAGAAGGTGCGGCCGTCGTAGTCGGTGTCGAGGAACCACGCGGCGACCTTCTCGATGGGCGCTGACGAGACCGTGTGGGCGACTGGGTCGTAGATGTCGACGCCGTTGATGCTGACGATCCAGCCGTCCTCGGTGCGCTTCAGGTCGGCGTCCGGCTCGCCGAAGGCGGTGAAGAGCTGGCTGCTGACAGTGGTCTTCAGCAGGCTGTTCCCCTTCTCGTCTCTCATGAGGAGGTCGGGGCTGATCTGCGCCCACGCGACCTGCACTTCGCTTTCCGACCGCGTCTCGTCTATTGCCGCGGTGGCTGTGCCCTCGAACGCAAAGCCGCAGAAGACGAGCACATCGAACCCGGTCCGGTTGGCCTGGCGGAGTCCCTGCTCCACCTGCTGAACTGTGACCGGACCATACTGCGGGCCGAAGGAGAAGGCGACGCGCTTGGTCTCCGTGCCGACCTCTGTGGTGGCGTCGGCGTGGAGGAACTGCCCGGCGCGGGCTACGATGTCAGGGACCAGCATCTTCTTGCCGCCGGGGAATGTCACGCCGTCCTGCCTCAGAAGAGAGACGAGGTTGGCAATGTAAGCGCCGGCGTTCTGGACGGCGACTCCGGTTGCATCGACCTGTTCCTCGTCAACAAGCGTCTCAGGTTCGCCCGCGATGGGCGAGGCCGCGTGTGGTGAGAGAATGGGAGCGGGGATCGCCTCGACCGTGAACGGGCCGGAAACGCGGGTGATCCCTTTCGCCACCTCCGGCTGATCGTACAGCGTTTCCTGGTCCGCGTTCGCGGCGATGATCGCGTCAATCTCCGGCTTCGTCCTGCCCTTCACCTTGTCAGGATCGAGGCGCGGGTTCTGGGCGATGCTCCTGAGGGTGACGTGTTGCACGGACTTGTAGACGAAGTTGCGGCCAGGGTCATTGCCGTCATCCATTGTGCGATACATCGGGAAGCTGGCAGTCATCAGGCGCTGACGGGCGAGCGCGAGAGCGACGCGGCTCGTATCAATCGTGATCCAGCGCCGGCCCCATTGCTCCGCAACATAGGCGGTCGTGCCGGAGCCGCAGGTCGGGTCGAGCACCAGGTCGCCGGGATCGGTGGTCATGAGAAGGCAGCGGCCGACGATCTGGGAAGCAGTCTGCACGCTGTAGATCTTCTCCTCGCCGAACCCGCTCGTGACGGTGTCCGTCCAGCCGTTCGTCAACACCCTGAGCGGAAAGTCATCGTAGTACGGCTTGAAGCGGAGCGAGTTGCCTATTGCCATAAGCCGGTCGGCAGCGGTGAGCCGCCCGAAGCCTACCGGGTTCGTTGACCAACCTCGGTTTCCGGGTGGCAGGAAGCCCCTGCCTCCTAAGCGCACCTCGAAGCGACTCGTCTCTCCGCCCGACGCCGAATACGCGGCCCTGTGAGTGTAGACGCGCGCACCCTCCGGAAGGTCCCGGCCGTCGATGTAGGATTCCGAAGTGCCGTCAGGCATCTCCACCCACCGCCGCTGACCTGGGAACCATTCCGCCAATGGAGTCTGTAGGTACACGGGCCGGAACTTGATGCTGCTTCGATCTTTGGCGTACCAAAGTATGTAGTCGAACGTGTTCGGCAGCATCTGGCTCGTCTGGAAGCCCCCGCGCCTGTAGAGGATCTCGCTGACCACGTTGGCCCTGCCGAATACATCGTCAAGAACCGATCGGACCAGGTGAACGTTTTCGTCGCCGATCTGCACGAAGATGCTGCCCGTCTCGCTGAGCAGCTCGCGGCTCACCACCAAGCGGTCGCG
>Ga0315274_10013841_pt1 | contig 11469 bp, 4 predicted proteins | sample YL17G02_20_MG_FD_203700 | JGI IMG/M metagenome (GOLD analysis project Ga0315274, IMG submission 203700) | Sediment microbial communities from Yellowstone Lake, YNP, Wyoming, USA - YL17G02_20 | ecosystem: Environmental > Aquatic > Freshwater > Lake > Sediment | place: USA: Wyoming | collected...
AGTACTTGTCCTGCGTCTCGACCAGGCGCACCTCCAGGTTGGCGATGATGGTGTGGCCACGGTTCTCGCGGATGTAGGAGCGGATGCGCTCGGCCTCGGCGCCGTGGACGAAATTCTCGCGCAGGCGGCGCTTGACGCGCGCAAAGTCCTCGTCGAAGGTCTCCTCGTCGCAGTAGTTGTCAATGAGGTACTCGAGGACGTAGCGGGGGAACTCGTCCATGCCGGTGTTGAAGGTCAGGCGCTTGTTGACGACTTTGCCGGTAAAGATGTCTCTGAAATGTGTGTTCATCAGCTAACTCCGCCTCACGCACATCTGGTAATCCTCCTCGGCTTCCAACTGCGCCTGATCGCCGAGTTCGCTGAAATTGAAGCCCCCTTTCTCGTAGAGGGCGCGCCCGCAGTCATAAAGCCCAGAGCGGCGGCACTGGCGGAGCCAGTCGGCGGCGGTGGCGACGTTGGTAGGCCGGTCCCGGTCGTGCGGGGGGACGCCTTCCAGCAGGGCCCGGGAGAAGCGCTTGATGTGACGCAGCGTGCCGCCGGTGCGCAGGGCCTCTTTCTGCGCCCGCTCCTCCTCGCCGGCGGGGGGGCGCCAGGTGCTTTCCGGGGTCTGGAAGAAGTACTCGGGCAGCCAGTCCGCCAGCCGGCGGCGCGGCTTGTCCTGCACCGGCAGGTACTGCTCGAACAGGTCGGAGTAGTGGACGCCGGGCTGCTCCGGGCGTTCTGCCAGATAGGTCCGCATGAAGGCTTCCAGGTGGGCGGCGGCGGCCGCCTCCCGGGCGCTTTCTGCTTCGTCCACCTGGTCGGCAGTCTCCAGCAGGTACCAGCGGCCATCCCGCCTGGGGTCCTCGGCCACGCTGCGCAATAGTCCGTCAAAGTCGTGGCGCTCAAACTCCCCCTTGCGCACCATGCGGGAGACGAGTTCGTCGTAGAGGCGATCGGCGGTGTTGCCGGGGTGGGCTTCTAGCGCTTCGGACAGGATGGCGCGGGCCTTCTCGCCGAAGGTGGCCGGGTCCTCGTCGCCAAAGAAGGTGAGTTGGACCAATTCATTGGGACGTGGCTTGCGGAAATTGATCACCAGGTCGCGCTTGGTGACTTTTTCGGCCATGAGTTGGTTGAACGACTTCTGGCCGGTGTCTATGTACAGAGCCGCTTCGGAGCTTTCCGAGACGAAACCGACCTCGGCCATCAAGTCCTGCACCAGTTGCCAGGTGCCCTCGCTGGTGTCGTGGTAGCAGAGCGAAATCCAACGCCCCGGCTTGAGCACCCGGTGGCACTCGCCCATCGCCTGGCGCATCATCTGTGCCCAAGCGGCATCGGTCTTGCCGCGCGTTTTGTTGACGATAATCTCATCGTCATGCCAGTGGGTGTCGAACCCCAACCAGGCTTCCCAGATAAAGTTCAGTTCACCATATTGGACTTTGCCGGCGTAAGGCGGATCGGTAAAGATGTAGTCTACGCCATTTGACCAAATGCCAGACAGGTCAGCGGCGCTCTGAGTCGAGATATGTACTTGAGTCGAAGCTATTCCTTCGTTGATGGCCGCTTTACCCTTCATGACATCGGACACTTTGCGACCCAGGCATCCCCACTGCTCTCTTTCGATGAAAACCTGTGGCACATAGTAGGTTCCTTTAGCGAACCCTCCGCCTGCCTCACGATACTGTTGCATGATACTGGCGCTAAGGACATTACCTTGGAAAGAGAACAACAGATCATCATCATCAATTTGTCTGATTGCATCCAAGAGAGCTGCCAGTGTCCAGAGGCTGCGCTTGGTGAACACCTCGTCCACGGTGCGAAAATCACGTCCCGGACGCCATTCATCTCCCCAGGGTTCAGTATCAGACTCGACGTTCATCATCCGGTGGGGAGGAAACCAATGTGGGATCGGCCTGGCCTTGATCTCGCGCAGCTTGCCCAGGTCGTACTCCTCGAAGAAAGCGCGTTTCTTGGGGTCGGGGTCGTCGTGGCGGCGCTCGCCGCGCCGTGGCTTGCAGCCCTCCTGGCACAGGTAACTCACCAACACCGGCACCGGACCGGACCGTGGGCTGCGGGTGCTGATCTCCTCCACCACACCGCGCGTGTAACAGTGTGGGCAAGCCCTCAAGAAACCGGGTTTTTGGGAAAAACCCGGTTTCTCCACCTCCACACAATCGAACAACGCCACCTTCTCCAGGCAGCGCGGGCACTGGAAGACGTAGGAATAGACGGTGTATGTCGTGGTGGCCCGCCCGTCGCAGCGGTCGCAGCGCGTCTCGTACAGCCAGTCCAGCTCCGGCTTGACCCGGGACTGCAACTCCTCAAAGGCACGCTGAAACTCATCCACGTCCACCGGCGTACAATAGTGCTTGGTGATGAACGTGGCCGCCGGGGACAGGTCAATCGCAATCGCCGCCCGGCCCTCCATTAATGCCGCCAGGGCAGTGCTACCCGAGCCACAGAAGGGATCGAGCACCAGGTCACCGGGCTGTGTGTAGTGGTGGATGTACTGGCGGATGGCGTCGTGGGGCTTCTTGCTCCAGTAGGTATGCATGTTGTAGATGGCGGTGGCCTTGGTGGTGGTGATGGGCTGGTCGAAGGGGGGCACGTCATAGTCGTCCGTGGTCGGGTCGTAGGGCGTGGCGTGCTCGTCCACGAAGCGGCGCAGGTTGGGGTTGGGGCCGGAAGAATAGTACCCCTCGGGCATGCGGGGAACCTCGCGCTTGAAAAACGAGGGTTGCTGGGCGGGCGTCTTTTTTCTGGCCATCGCTCCTCCGGCGCGCTAGGACTTGAGCCCCTTGGGTACTTTGCCCATCACCAGGTCGAGTTTGGAGTCCACGCGGCGGTGCAAACGGGTGGGGTCGAGCCTGACCCGCACGTCGGCCGTGCGGCTGAGGCGCACGGTCTCTTTGTCCTGACGGTAGGTGAGGATGACAGTGACCGGCCGGACGACCACCCCCTGCCGCCGGTCGTCGTCCGTGACGTCGCCCAGGCGGGGCGTCCAACGCACGGTGTAGGTGGTGCGCGCGCCGCGCAAGACCTCGCGGCGGGTGGGGATCTCGTCCAGGCTGAAGGCCAGCGTGATGGCCACGTCGGGCAGCATGAGCCGCCCGGGTGCTACGGTGACCTCCAACGCTAATTCCTCCCCCTCGCTCACGGAGCCGACCTGCTGGAGGCGTTCGACGTACAACGCCGGCTGGGCGCCCCGGCGCGGCCCCAGGACGACCATGGGCACCAGGCACTCGGCCAGGCTGAGCCCTCCGTGGGTGTAACGGTCGGGGGGGCGGTGCTCCTTCTGCCGCCTGAGGGTGAAGCCCGGGCGCGGGAACAGCACGTAGCGGACAGGCTGGGTGGGCACGGCCTCGCTGTAGGGCGAGAGGCCCATGCGCCGCACGTCAAACGCGATCACCCGCTCGCCGTCCTTGCCCTCGGGCTGGGCCTGGACCAGGGCATGCCGGTAGCGGACGTCGTGCGGGTCCGCCACGAGCCTATCCGGGACCGTCACGGTCGGCTTTGGTACGGGGACGAAGCCGTGGTCGCTGGTGATAAAGATCAGGGCGTCGTCGGGCAACTCGCGCAACACACTGCGCACGTCCTGCCGGATGATCTCGCGCACGATGGTGTCATAAATGAAGGCCAGGTCCTGTGGGTTGCCGTGCAGGTTGGCGTCGGTGAAGTTGAAGACGATGTACTCTAGCCGATCGGAGACGTAGCGCACCGTCATCCCCGAAGCGACCGTGTCGTCGTCGTGGACCACCTCGAAATGGAGGTTCAGTCCCAGGTGCTCCTTGAGCCAACCCCTCAACAGGTCCAATTCGCGGGTCACGCGGAACTGGCCGGGCAGACAGCCGGCGCTGATGGCCTTGCGGCTGAGCTCAGTCTCGGTGGGGATCAGCGCGCTGCCGGGACGGCGTTCGATCAATTCGAAGCGCTCCTCAAATATGGGACGCAGCAGTTCGTCCCAGGCGTCGCTGCGCAGCCCATCGAAGACCATCACCACCGCCTTGCGGCCGGACTGTGGGTCCCAGTGGGCCTGCAGCACGCGGGTGAGAAACTGGTGCGTGAACACCACGGGGGAATCAGGCTGTTGGAGCCAGGTTCCATAGTGTAGCCGGTACAAGTCCTGGAAGCGGGCATCTATCAGGTTCTGCACCTCAGCGATGGCCTGGACGACGCCCCGCAGTTCGGCCCGTGCGCTCTCCCAGCGCGCATCCAGCGCAGGCCACAGGGCCTTGCGTGGGACGGGCAGGACGTTGCCCACCCGCAGCGTGCGTTCCAGGTCGGACGTGTAATAGTCCAGACAGTTGAAGCGCTCGTGGTTCCAGAGGCGGTCAAACTCGTCGAAGGTCAGCTCCTCGGTGGGTGTGACCGTGAACCTCCTGGCGTACGTGGTCAGCCGTGCCGCCAGGCGATAGACCTCGATGGCCCGCCGGTAGGCATTCTCCAGGGCCTGCCACTGGGCGGTGGGCCGGTACGTGGCGGGCAGGGTCGTGTCCTCCGCCTGGCGCTCCAGCAATTCCAGCACCTGTCCGTGAAACTTGAGGGCCTTGTGCTCGATCAGGTCCGCCAGCAACGAGGCCAGCGCCATACCCCTGACGAGCAGCGAGAGACGTTCGCGCTCGAGCACCGCCAGGGCGCGCTGAGGATCGTCAATCTGCAGCCGCTCGTGGAGTAGGAAGGCCAGGCGGGGCGGGTCGGCCACCAGGAAGCCTTCGGCGTCCTGCACGTCGGCGGCCACCCGCTCCGGGTCGGCGGCCAGTTGCTCCTGCAGCGCCTGGTCGAGGAAATCGGAGGCGACGTCGCGGTAATCGTGCAGGGCGGGGTCCAGGTTGCTGAGCAGGACCTGGTACTCCAGGCCGTGCTGGCGCATGATGGCCGCCAATGTGAAGGCGCGGACGACCAGGACTGGGTCACGCTCCAGCAGCCAGCAGAAGGGGCGGGGGGCGCTGGCGACCGTCTTGCGCAGGGTCTCCACGACGTCGGACGGCAGGATCGCGCTCAGCTCCGTCAAGGCGTGGTGCTGCTCGATACACAGGCGGCGGATGTCGGCGGTGGAGAGTTTCTTGAACGGATTGATCTTGAGGGTGGCGCCCAGGATGATCTTGTACAGGTCGGTGTCCGTAAATCTGCGCCCGCCGACCTGGTGCAGTTGCTCGTGGGCGTGCAGGGTGTCCGGGAGGTTGGCCAGGAGCAGGCGCGAGAGATGGCGATCGTCCACCAGGTGGGGCCAGTGGGGGTCGCCCGTCTTTTCCACCAGGAAGTCGCGCAGCGAAAGCGACATGCGGCAGCGGGGGCCGGCCTGGGCGAACAGGTCGGGGTAGAACAGGGGAATCCTGGCCCCTTCCCGGCTGCGATCCACGACCAGCACGCAGGCGCTGGGGTCGTCGCGGATGGCCTCGTACATCTCGCGCAGGGCCAGGTTGCCGGCGCAGAACAGGACGGTGTAGCCGTGCTCCTCGGCCCAGCCATCCACGACGTGCGCGCCGGGCTGGATCATGCGCTGGGGGTCACGGAGGACGATGAGCGGCGCCGGCTTGAGGGGTTCGATTTTGTCCAGGATCCATCGTTCGAGCATCTCGTGTCCCTACTCTAATTCGATCACTGCCAGTTCGTCCTCTCCAACAGCCAGGGCGTCCAGCAGGAAGGCGCGAAATTCGGCCACGACCTGCTCCACGTCGGCACGCTCAAGCGTACGCTTGCTGGGAGAGAAAGCGGCCAGGCGCAGTCTGCGCACGCGCAGTTTTCTCAGGTAGCGCGACAACAGGCCGGCCGGGTCAGGTCCGGCGACGGTTTCACCGCCCAGGGCCTGGAGCAGGCAATCCGCCACCTCCTCGGCCGTGCGGGCCGCCAGCAAGCGGGCGATGAAGGGTTCTTCACGTCCCTGGGCCAGGCGCTCGCCCAGGGCGTCGCTGTGCAGCAGGGTAGCCTTGTCGAGGAGCGCACGGTGCAGGGCGGCCTGGCAGCGCGCCAACGCCTCGTCAGCCCTGCGCCGCCATTCGTGGGCGTTCTGGAGCGTGAGGGCGCACTGGGGCGGCTGCGGCCAGTGGCGCAGAAGGCGCTCCACCTCGGCGCGGGTCAGGGCGGTGGGCAAAAGACTGGACGGCTCATCCAGCACTTGGCGGACCACGCGCTGCACTTCGGGCCGCGGATCGGTGCCGAGTTGCTCCACCCGGGCCAACCGCTCCAGGGCGCGAAAAGCGGGCTGGGCCGGCACGGCCTCGATCTGCTGGCGCACCCGTTCGGCGTGGGCTGTCACCTGGTCAAAGACCTGCAGGTAACGCACGCTATAACTCTGGATGGCCTCCTCGGCCGGCTCCAGCAACTCGCTGAGCAGGCGCGCCTCGTTGGCCACGAAGGCATCCAACTGCCCCAGCAGCGCCCGCGCCTCCTGGAAGGTGGCGTGGACCCCGGCCAAGGCCGGCTCATCCGGCAGTGCGAAACCCGCGTAGCGCGCCGCCGCGCGCAGCCGGTCCCGGTGCCGGAAAAAGCCTTCGGTCTGTTTGAGTTCGGTACAGCGAACAGCCAGATCGTCCACTTCCTCCGGGCGCACCACGTCGTCCTGATACACGTGGTAGCCAAATCCCTTGTCCAGCGCATCGCGCAGGTGGGGGAGCGGGTTGCCCGTATCCACCCGGCTGCCCAGAAACGTTTCCCAGGCCGCGAGCCGCTCTTCCAGCGGGTTGGGCTGCCCAACGTCCTGGAAGAGGTCCGCCAAACCAGTGCGTAAACTGCGGATTGGTTCCAGCCGATCGCGCTTCAAGTCCAACAGACGCCGCACCCCATCCTGGATCTCGGAGTCCTGTTGTGCGACGCGCAGCCCCTCGTCGTCCAACAGCACGGCCGCAAAGGGGGCCAGGACCTCCCACCCTGCGGGCGGCTTGAGGCGCTGGAGCTCGTGCAAGGCGTCCAGCACGGCCGTCTTAAAGTCTACGGTGGAAACGTTGCTATAGTCAATCACGTCCACGGGTGCCTTGCCCCCAGAGAGCAAGACCCGCACCTTGCCCTCGCGCACCAGGCACAGGAGATAGAGTTGTACCATGCGCCGGCTCAGGCCATAGTTCAGCCCAGCGGGGCCACCGAGGCCCATAAAGTTCTTGCAAAGCGCGACCAGCGGCATCGCGCTACCTGATTCGCCCAACTTTTCCTCGATCCAATCCGCCATGTCAGCGGCGTAGCGACACGCGCTGAGGTCGAGCCGGCGGTCGTTGGGGCGGCGCATGATCTGCAGCGCAAAGCCATAGTTCTGGGCCGCCGAGATGTCGCGGTTGGGCCTGGCCCCCCGCGGAATCTCTCCGACTTTGACGATGCCATTGATGACGTTGATGGCGTTCGTGTCGTTGAACGGTGCAGGGACGTCAAACTCCAGTTCTTTGCTCACGTAGGTGGCATCCAGGACCTGGCCCACCAACGGGGTGAGGATGGCCGATAGTTCCCCCTCGCAGGCGAAGGGCATGTTGGAGTGGTCCATGGCCGCGATGCGGCCGCGGCTGTAGGAATCGGGTACGATACGGTATAGCGTCCCCATCTGGTCGCGCAACTGGCCCTGGACCCAGTTCAGCACGTTCCTGGCCGACTCGTCCTCCCGGCCACCGTGCTCGGCCACCAGAGCGCGGTAGGCAGCCAGGTCCACCAGGAGCGCCTGTTCCGAGGAGGTCAGAGCGTCTGGGGCCCAGAACAACACGCGCGGGTCTCGCCTGGCTTCGGCCAGGCGGTCGAGGTGGTCCGTGGCCGGGGTCGTACTGACGAACACGGCGTAGTCGAGGCCCGTTTCCGCGCTGTTGATCGAAGGCAATGGAGCCTCACGCGCAGCGATGTCCAGCAGGTCGCGCATGTAGACACGCCCGGTGACCTCACGCCCGTGCCACCTGAGGGAGACGTCCTGCTGGCTGGCGGGGGCGATGTCACGGAAGATCGAACGTATGCTGTACGCCAGGTCGAGCGTCATGAGGCGCGTCGTGACCTGCCAGCCATCCAACGCCAGCAGGGCCTCCCACGCCTGGCGCTGTTGAACCTCGTCATCTTCGGCTTCGGCGCGCGCTTTCTGGAAGAGTTCACGAGGGTCGGGGCCATCGCTGGTGGGATTGAAGCGATAGTTCTGGCCGACCTTGACCACCTGCACCAGTTCCTGTGCCACCTTGTCCGCCAGCACCTCATAGTGGTCCAGGTTGTCCTGCAGGTCAGCCTGCTGCCCGTCGTCGTGGTCCTTCCATTCCATGACGCTGTTCATCAACTCCTCGTACCCCAACCCATGGGGGGCCATGTTGGCGACGTGATAGAGGAACAGCGTCTTGATGATTTTCTCGCAGCGGCTACGGTGGACCTTGAGCGGCCCTTTGACGATCGTGTCCAGTTGGTGCCTGGCTGTCTCATAGGCCTGCCAGGCCTCCGGCCACTTGGTCTTGACGTTGGCGATCCCTTTGGTGGTGCCCGAGGGATCCTCTTCATATTCCACCACGTCGTCGAACAGCGCCCATAGGGTGATCAACTCTTGCGACTGGCGTTTACGCTGCGTCTTGAGCGTCTGCAGCATAAAGTAGAGGGCCGAGCGCACGGTGGTCAGGTGGTAGGAGACGGCGCGAACCACGTCCAGGCTGGGTGGGTAGAAAGGAAAGAAGCGTGCAAACTGGTCGCGGCCGGCGGCCGGCGGCCAGCTAAAACCGCGCTTGTAGTCCTCATAGTATTGGTCCACCGCCGCCGGGTCCGTCACCTCGCGCACGCGGGACAGGGCAATGTCGTAGTAGGCATCCGGGTCATTCAAGAGCGGCACCAGGTCGAGCCGCTCACGGGCGATGATGTTCTTGACCCCGGCCATTTTGGTCTCAATGGCCTGCTGTGCCGAGCAGACCGTCCACACCGGCAGGTTCTCCACCCTGGCCAGGCGGTTGGAGAGCACCACCAGCGCTTTTTCGTCCTCGAAGCGCTGCACGTCGGTGCGGCTCCTCATGAACAGCGAGACTTCGTCCAGAATCAGGAGCAGCCCGGCGTAGCCCGCGTCCAGCAGCCGCCGGACCATGTGCTTGAGCACGTCTTCGGCTTCCATGGGGATGTGGGGACGAATCTTGAGGTAGCGCTCGTAAAAGTCCCACAGGCGCTGGCCACAGTCCCGTTGCACGCCCGGGTCAGGGTTGTTCTGCAAGTCTTCCAGGAAGGCACCGATGTCCTCCTGCTCTTCCTCGTCGAAGAAGCGGGGGTCCCTGAGGAACCTGGAAAGGTCGTGGCGATAGCGCTCAAAATCATCCGTGTTCAGGAAACGCTCGGCCAGGATCTCGGTGGGATAGAGAGGCAGTGACCTGCCGGTCTCCAGGAAGAATTGCTCGGCCACTGCGTCCAATATGTACTCGGTCAGCGTCCTGCTGGCGTCGCTGATGCCGATAGCCCCTCCACCCTGGCCGACCAGCGTTTTGACGGCCACAAAGATGCCTTTGCTTGCGCGAGCCTTTTTCGCCAGGCCGTTCTCGTAAAAGTAATACAGGCTCTCGCGCCGTCCCAGGCCAGCCTTGGCTTCCTTGTCCCGGATCAGGTCCCATTCCGACTCGCCGCCCAGGGCCAGTGCGCCGATGAACGAGAGGAGGTGTGACTTGCCAGAGCCAAACTCGGCCTGAATCCAGTACCCCTGTCCGATGGGATTGTCCCTGCGCTCCGGGATGTAGGGGGCGGCCATTTGCCGGAAAATATCGTTCAGAAACGGACGGACCGGGTCAATGAGCAACTCCTCCACCGTGCGCCTCTCCGCCCGGCGGGAGGCGCGGGCCTCTGGAGCGCCGCCATCCGCCCAGATGTGATTCTCGACGACGTAGACGCTGATGATTTCATCGGGAACCTGGGTTATCTGATCGAGCGACTTGCGCTGGAACATCGCAGAGGCAGGGGCTTTATTCATCTCTCAGCTCCCACAGATGATTGTCGGCGACGAGGTTGACCGGGAGGGAGCGGTGACAGCGTGGATCCGCTTCGTGAAACAGGATGACGTGGTCGCCGCGCCGCTCTCCCGGCACGAGCAGCAGCACGTGGTTCTGGTTGGTCGCACGGGTGCGGAACGCGCTCAGGTCCAGGCCGTAGGCGAATACCAGTTCCAGTTGCTTCAAGATCAGCAAGTGGCTGCTGTCCAGAAGCGCACTCAGCAGGTGGTCCAATCCCTGTGCCAGCCGGCGGCGAACCGCCTGCGGGCGACGCCCTTCATCTCTGACCAGCCGGCGCAGGTCATCGTCGCCGATGCGCGCCAGGAGCGCGCGGTTCAGGTTTACCGGGCACGGAAATGGATTCCCGTGGGGGTCGCGCGCCTGGGACAGATCGGCCTGCTCGAACAGCGCTAACTGAGCGTAGGTCCCCAACACCCCATACAGGTGACGCCCTATCTCGAACTGGAGCTTCTCCCGCAGTTCGGTGATGGCCTGGGGACCAGTGATCTTCATTGGCCCTCTCCCACGTCCTGCGGAGGCCACGTTGTGGGTTGTTCGCGCAGGGCGAGCCGATCCAGTTGGGGATGCTCGCAGTAGTGGCGCAAGGCCGTCCACTGGTCAAACGGAAGCGTGAACTGCCGGAGCGTGTCAATCTCGCTGACCTTGGATAGGATCCCTAAGTCGTGCAGGTTGTAGAGTTGCTGGCGCATCCACTCGCGATCCCACAGCAACCAGCGCCGCAGCGGACCTTGTTCCAGCGTCTCGAAACCGTAGATTCCGGGTTGGGGCAACTGGGCCGTCAACACGTAGAGGAACCCCGCCAGTGTGCCCTTGTGCGTCTGGAAACGCAAGGTGGTGCCATCTTCTGCCGCGACCGAAAGCAAGCAGTAGGTTCTGAACAGCGCCTGTAGAATCTTGGTCTGTGAGGCTTTGCCTGCATCTGGCAGGTATCGAAGGACAAACCGGCGCAGGTCTTCTCGCTCGACGCGCCCGATGGGCAGGGCAGGCCAGATGAGTTCCTCGGCGACCTTGGCCGCAAGCGGTTCCGCTTTCAACACGTGATAAAAGAGCACCGGCTTGAGGTCATCCTGCGAAGCGCAGCGCGCTGCGTAATAGGCCAAAGGCACGTCCAGCCGCTCCGCGGGGAAGAAGCGCTCCAGGATATAACTGGCGCGGCGCTTGCGAGTGGAATCTGAATTATAGGGGAGCCTTTCCCACAGGTACGCTTTGAACGCTTCGTACGTCTCGAATTGGGCTGCCTGGGGGATGAACTCGAGCGCATTGGCGATCTCGTCGTTGGCGTAGGTCCTCATCTCCAGTTCGCTCGGTTCGGCAGGCTCCAGTCCAGTCTCAAACAAGGGCCCCAGCGCCGGCTCTACCTCAAGTAGTACGGGCTGTTGTGCTGGAGCGGGCAGCGGTGGCGGCCCTGACGCGGGGCGCGTGAATCGTCCTACGAGTTTGAGCAGCACCGCTGTGTGCTCTCCGATGCCGGGCACCTGGAGCAGTTCCTTGATGGGGGCACCCAGCACACGCTCGGGCCCGCCAAACCGGGCGATGAGGGCGTGCGCCAGGGGGGCCACATCCTGGCGCG
>Ga0315274_10013842_pt1 | contig 11469 bp, 13 predicted proteins | sample YL17G02_20_MG_FD_203700 | JGI IMG/M metagenome (GOLD analysis project Ga0315274, IMG submission 203700) | Sediment microbial communities from Yellowstone Lake, YNP, Wyoming, USA - YL17G02_20 | ecosystem: Environmental > Aquatic > Freshwater > Lake > Sediment | place: USA: Wyoming | collected...
AACGCTGAGCTGGGCCAAGCCGATAAGGCTATAGAAGACCTTGACCGGGCCACCAGTATTGAGCCGAACAGCATCGAAGCGTGGACGGCAAAAAGTGACTTCTACCGTTCTGCGGGCCAATCTGACAAGGCAGTCGATTGTCTGCAGCAGGCGATGTCTTTGGCTCCGGATAACATTCAAATCCAGAAACGCGTTATTCCGCTTCTGTTAGGGTCTGCCGATAGAGGCAAAGTCCAACAGGGCAAAGCCTTTCTGGACAAAGCACTCCAGTCAAGTCCCACGGATATTGACCTACGGCTGTTCAAGGCCCGGTCGCTGCTGGGCGAAGGAACGGCTCCGGCGATCGCAAATGCCGAAAAAACACTTCAACAGATAACCGAACAGCAGCCGCAAATCAGCGAGGCCTGGGTGCTTTTAGGGGATATTGCCCTGAGTCAGAATCAGCAGGCAAAAGCCCTTGATGCGGCTATGCGAGGCCTTGCCCAGAAACCAAATGACAGGGCATTGCTGCTTATCAAAGCTACTGCTGAGTTTGCCCGGGCCCCCATTCTGGCGATTCCTACTCTCAGGACCTTGCAGGAGCTGGACCCAAATGACGTCGATATTGCGGTGCGCCTGGCAAGGACATACATCGCGGCGGGCCAACCAGAAAATGCGGTTAAGCTTCTGCAGAAACGCCCCGCCTCGTCCGGCAGTACTCTGGAACAAAGAAGATTAAATACTGCTCTGGCCGCAGCCTTGTACAGAAGCGGCAACAAAGAGCAGGCTCAGAAAAAACTCGACCTCCTGCTTCAGGCTGACCCCAATGACCCTTCGCCGTTATTAGCACAAGTCCAACTGTTTCAGGAGGATCAACTCTGGAGTCGGCTAAATGATACGGTCGCTCAGTGGCTGCAAAATCACCCAGCGGATGTTAATACACCGATTGCCATCGCTGGGAGACTGGCCGCCACCGAAGACAGCCAGGCGAAAAAAATATCCGAAGATTTACTTCGCCACGTTCTGGAACGCAGCCCCAGCAATCCGGCTGCTATGACCACGCTTGCTATGCTATTGCAGACACTGGGACGCCAGACAGAATCAGCCGAACTATATCGGCACGTTCTTGAGCTCAATCCTGATAATGTGATCGTTATCAACAATCTTGCCTGGATATTGTGCGAGGAACAGGGAGAATACCAACAGGCGCTTGCTCTTGCCGAGAAGGGCCTGAAAGTAGCCCCGCAATATATCGACCTTATCGATACTCGCGGGATGATACACTACCGGCTTGGCCAACTCGAAAAGGCCATTGCCGACTTCACCAAGTGTCTGGAGCTTTATCTTGATACCGCGCCGGCAAAAGTCGCTTCACGTTTTCACCTGGCGAGAGCCCTAACCAGGAATGGGCAGCCCACCGAGGCGCTCAAACAGTTGAACCAAGCTTTAGACCTTCACAAGCAAAAGCAAATCGGAGGATTATCACCTGCAGACCTGGCCGAGGCCCAGCGTCTGCTCGAACAGTTACAGAAGAAGGGTAGCTGACATGTCTCAAGCCCCCCAGTCGGCACCGGAATTTGCGCCACAAGACGGCGTTTCTTACGCAGACCTGAAGGTGATGCTGCTTGACAAAAAGCAGTGGTCCTACGTGCAAAGGCGGTACGAGCTTACGCCTCGCGAACGGCAAATAGCCGAGCTTATTTGCCAGGGCCTGCGAAACGGCAATATTGCCAAGTCTCTGCGCATAAAGCCCGGCACGGTAAAGACCCACACAAGAAACATCTACCGAAAGGTCCGCGTCAAAAGCAAAATCGGCATGCTATTGACGTTTGTTACCGATGTGAGAGTAATTCCTGCCGAGTACAACCACACCCTTGCAACCGGCCTTCCAGATTAGATATAGCCTGTCTGTACAGGCCCTCAACTCATAGTTCCCGCCAGTCGGGCACACCAAACATCCTTCCCACCATAGGGCCACCCGCCCGAGCATACCAGCGGTGCTTGTAAATCCTTGCGTCTAATCGAATTATACACAAGCACGCCCGCGATATACCCCTTTGGATCTATATCCGAAGGCGTAGGCGCTTATTTTTTCAGGCGCGATAGCTGGTTGGTCAATAATCCCGCAGCAAATTAAGTAGTTCTACGTATTTTTGCCAAATTTTTTACTTTTTCTGTTTTTTTCTTGAATTTTCAGGCCAGTTCTGGTAAAAAGGTGAAAATGTACCTCCGTAAGGGGGAGGCCATCCACAATCAGTCTGCTGAGGAGAGGTGGCCGGCAACATAGTTTCTGATGATGAAGTGTCTCCGTGAGGAGAGGTGAATTTCGATGCACAAAGCCGGTAGATGGCTGACTGCACTCCTATCAATTTCTGTGGCTACAGCTGTATACGCCGCGCCGACGGCAATCGCGGAGCGTCCCGCTGCCGCGGTTTGCACTTTACGCCCCAGTGACTATGCTGATACTCCTGCCGCTACGGCCAATGTCACTGAAGTCGCCGAAGCCTACAACTGTCACCTTGCAAATATCGCCCATGAGCTTCTAAAGCCGCCTGGTGATTCGATAGATTCGCCCGTACCGGCTGTTGCGGCAACTTCTTTGCCTGCGGTTCCTGGTGCGCTTTTTATGGGACTCACGGGCTTTCTTTGCGTGTCACTCGTTAGAGATCGAAAAGTCTGGATAGCAGCATTGGCCGGCCTTTTGTGGGCAGGGCAGGCAGGAGTCACCGTGCTGCCACAAGTGGCTCACCACTTGGCCGGTAGAAGACACGCCACGCAGTGTTTTTCGCCGAACGTCGCTTATGTCCCCACACTTGACCACTCGGATCGCCCGCGAAGTGACATCGAAGGGACGCGGTATATATGTTTACTGCGTTATCTGGCTGGAATACCTGATGGGTCACTGCAGTATACGTCATTGCGAGCGCAGCGAAGCAATCTCAGGAATCAACGCAATACCCAATACGACATACGACATACGACCAAATCGCCTCAATTCGCGTTGTCGAGGTTGTACGCTTACATTTTATCCGCAACCAAGCGCTTGGCGTGTATAACCAAGAGGCATGCCTATTTTTCACCGGCATTTACTTTTGAGAACCTTGCTCGCGGCCCGCCTCTGTCGGCGTAGGACCTGTAGATTTCCTTCTACGTGAAGGGCCATCGCGCGAGGCCCTTCAAGTATAGGCTGGTCTAAGTTTTGATTAACGATGTGCTATATCGTTCGCAGTTTCGCAATAAAACAAACGTCTTAAACATCTTAGGAGGAATGCGCATGAAAAATTGGAAATTGATTGTGTCTTGTCTGGTAACTATATTAGTTGCGGTCGCGATGCCTGCAAAGGCCAATTTCACCTTCCAGCCGAGCGACCCCGACCTGGATGATCTCGATCACTACGACTATTACGTTTGGGTAATAAATTCCCCGGAACTGCAGGATCATACCAGTACCATTACCGGGGCCACTCTTATGTTCGACAACATCAACGACTACATCGTGGAACTTGGCGATATTATGTACATTCGCCTGCTGAGTGAAGGCGATGCTGCCAATGCAGTTGGGACTCTGGGCATGACACTGGTGGTACCGGGAGGTAACCTCTATCAAGGTCATGACAACCAGGCTAGTGGTGATGCCCTTCTGGACTACGGCACCCAACTGCATCCCCCCTCCCCCTGGACCGACTTAGGCCCTGGCCCGGAAGACCTTACCTACTCATTTAACGCGTCTCAGCTTCAGTCACTGAAGGACCTGATCGCGGTGGATGGCGGGTTTGCACTCGGCTTCGACCCGGATTGTCACTACTACAATGATGGTGTCAAACTTGTGATCGAATCCCCGATTCCCGCTCCGGGTGCTATTTTGCTCGGCAGCATTGGTATCGGCCTTGTCGGCTGGCTGAAAAGACGTAGGACACTCTAAGAGACGTAGAACATTGTAACAAGTGAGTGCAAATAAAGGCAAAACAGGGGCAGGGCTTCTCGCCCTGCCTCCTGCACGCCTTATAAAGACCTTTGAGAGGGAGAACATGGTGAAAAGACTAATACTTATCGCTGTTGTGGTTGGGACCCTTGTTGCCACCCCAGCGTACGCCAACGTGACATACAGGTTCACTCACATTGCAGAACTCGAAGACGATCCTACTCAGGTTGCCAACGGCGCAATCGGTGAGGCTCAGTTCTTTGTCGACGTGAGCGATTTCGGCGGTGGTCACGTGCTTTTTAACTTTAGAAACACGGGGCCCGAACCGTCCGCTATCAAGGGCATTTATTTTAATGATGGCGCGCTGTTTGGCTTAGCATCGGTTATAAACGGTCTGGGAGTGTCGTTAACACAAAACAGTGTTGACCCGGTGAACCCTCCGGAATTACCAGCCGCGCAGAATTTGGTGCCTCCTTTCGTGACTACTGCTAATTTTCTGGCCGATGCTGACAATCCAGCGGGCACCAATAAGAAGGGCGTCGACCCATACGAGTCAGTGGGGATCGTTTTTGAACTCAAGAGTGGTATGGATTTGGATAATGTGCTCACCGATCTTAGTAGCGGGGACCTTCGTATCGGAATCCATGTCGGGAGTTTTGAAGAAGGCGATAGTGAGACGTTTGTCAATAACGGCATCATCCCTGCTCCGGGCGCCATTTTGCTCAGCGGGATTGGTGTTGGCCTTGTCGGCTGGCTGAGAAGACGCAGAGCACTGTAAGGGATTACTGTGGAACACAGTAAATAAGGAGGTATTGAAATGAACAAATTTGTAACAATTTTGACAGTTGTTGGACTTACATTTGCGTTGGCCAGTCCGGCAATGGCAAACATAACAATCAGCGATCTACAGCCAGGGAACAGTTGGTCCATTTTAGTTAACGCTGGTCTCCCTGCCTTTGACCTAGTCGGCGCAAAGATTTCATCAGCAGGGGACGTGTACGAGAGTCCCGGAGCAAGAAATTTCTCCAAGGGAGGTTGGTCACTGGTGATAGATAATCCCACACTGGTTTCCATCGCAGGACCAGCTACTACTTCTCTGAGTTGGAGGCTATATTTCGCCAACGATGCTGACAAAGACGTGACCTTAGACTTTGCAGTCTTCAGCGGGGAGAACCGGATCTGGACAAGCAGGTACACAATAGTAAACGGATCTACGAGTTTCCCTCCATCTATCTATGAGGCGAGTTCCCAATACTGGTTGCCTACTCGTGCCGATCTGGTTCCTGCTCCTGGCGCTATTTTGTTGGGCAGCATTGGTGTCGGCCTTGTCGGCTGGCTGCGCAGACGTAGGACACTGTAAGGATTTACATGCGCCCGGGATAGTACATTCGTCCTGTCCCGGGCGTATCACTATCTTTATCTTTTGAAGACGGATCGGAAACGACAGATTAAGGCTGAGATAGCGGAAGCGGCCAAAGGTATGGGTGTTTGCACTGGGTTTTTGTGGCCAGCTTCCGAAAAGCGAGCGTAACATAACAAAGGGTAACAGTTTAGTTAACGGAGGGGTCATATATGACCAAGAAGATCGCATTTGCTTTGATTTTATGTTCCTTGATGACCGGGCTCGCTTTTGCGGTCCCAACTATCAAGTTGTACAATGGTGATTATGGGACTACGAACGGAGGAGAGTTTAAGGTCAAAGTAACTTCGGGCCCACTCGGCCCATATAGTACGGACGACGAGTTCTATACTTTTTGTGTGGAGTACACTGAGCACATTAACTACAACACAGAGTACGACGTGCTCATCAGCGAAGCCGCCATCTACAATGGTGGGGAGCCAACCACTTCGGATCCGCTCGACGCAAGAACCGCCTATCTTTTCACCAAGTACGTTACCGGCGGGTTAGGCCCACGCACCGATGATCTGGCAAATGACCTTCAAAGCGCAATTTGGTGCATCGAGGAGGAAACTGGCGGTGTCAACAACTATCTCGTTGCCCTGGCAAATACCGCAGTTGCCTCTGGTGGTGAGTGGGAAGGAAAAGGATTAGGCAACGTTCGGGTGATGAACCTATTCGCAGAAGATCATGCTGGCGAGTATGGCTATGGCAAACAGGACCAGTTGATTCTTATCCCCGCGCCCGGTGCTATTCTGCTCGGCGGGATTGGCGTTTGCCTTGTCGGCTGGCTGAGAAGACGAAGAACACTGTAGGAAACTGAGTGTAAAAAACCGAATATGGAGCGGCAGACAGGGACGTTTGTCTTGTCTCCGCTCCTTTTTTGTTGTGTGAACTCAAATCGGAGAAAAAGGAGGTGAAAAGTGAAAAAGTTGTTAATAATCGGTTTGGCTTGCTGCATTCTGACGGCGGCCGGACCGGCGTTCGCGGGTTTCAGCACGATCCAGAACGCCAGCTCTGGGAGTGAGCCTAGCCTCTGGGAAGCACTGGACATCGTTGCACCGACAGGCGGCGCGGGCTGGCAGAGCACCTGGGATCTAAACAATAACACCAGTGGTCGACGGGTGGATGATATTATCGACCAGATCTGGATGGACGGCACCGTTGACGTGACGGTGAGCACTTTGTTCTGGGGTGGTACAGATTACCCGTACGACAGTGCCGGTCAATATTTCCGTTACGACGAGGATCTTGACGGCTCCAGCCCAACCAACCTCACGGGTGTGGATGACCCCGGTGACTCAGCCCCGTTTTCGATTAGCAACGGATTCATTATTGGCGACGGCGGCGGTACCTACGGAGCTTGGAGTAGGGAATCCCTTAACACTGGGCCGCTGACGGATCGAATGGTGACATTCAATGTGGCAGGGCTCGATATTTACGCTTGGACAGCAGGCAACAAGAGTAGTCCCACTACAACGCTGCTCGATTCCTCGATAAGTGGACGGGCGTACATCGTCGCATTTGACGCTGGCAGCGATGGCGACTATCAGGATATGCTGGTACTCATGGAAGGCGCTCAGCCGATTCCAGCGCCGGGCGCTATTTTGCTCGGCGGGATTGGCGTCGGCCTTGTCGGCTGGCTGAGAAGACGCAGGACACTTTAATTCGTCGCTCGTGACTCGTATGTCGTAGCAATCTGCGCCGTACGTTGTCAGGCAGTTGATGTATGGACGATGAAAAAGGTAGGGTAACGCTTAACCCTTGATCGTAAGTGGGAAGGAGGCTCGCCAGGAGGCGAGACCTCCTTCCTGCTCGTCTTAAAAACTTTTCTAAAACATAAGGATGAAATAATAATGTTCAAATCAAAGATATGGGTCGTTGCGGCAGCTTGTTGCTTGTTCAGCCAAGCCGCGCTGGCCGTGCCCACGTTTCAGGTCTACATAGAAGGTGCTGTTCCTGGTGACTATAATGGCGACCAGGATACTTGGTTTGCGACCAGTTCCTCTTTCACCTTAAAGGTTGTTGGGGCTTACAAAAATGGGACGACGCTCCTGACGGAGGGTACTCTTCTGCTCTCAGTGCCGGAAGGGCAAAGCGGCGGTACGATTACAATCAGTGATGCTGATTTGTTGCACACACCACAGCCGACTGTTATCGGTGGTGTTTTTAACCCGAAAGAATATGCGAAGATCGACTTGCTGACAAATGAGCCGGGTAACAGCGATGGTTACGATGGCTATAAGACTAAGGAATTTTTCCCCGACGACATTACCTTTAACAGCCACTATCCGTTGAAGGACGATGTTTCCAACTTCCTGATTTATGACATAGGTGACTTCGCCAAATCGTATCCGGTGCCAAACTATAATGCCGACACGAGTGACAGTGACTTTGTGCCTCCTGATGATCCTAGCTTTCCCCCTTACGGAAGCAACCTCGGTGAGGTGAAGACTTTTACGGTGACCGTAAGCGGGTTTACCTGGGTGCACTTTGACGCTTATGGTTATGAGCTAATTAGTGGAGGCAAGAGAAACCCGGTATCTAGTTGGGAGATTAGTCCTGGCTCCCACGATTCTACCTACATCATCCCTGCTCCGGGTGCTATTTTGCTCGGCGGGATTGGCGTAGGCCTGGTCGGCTGGCTGAGACGGCGAAGGACGCTGTAATTCGTGGCTCGTCCCCCTGCGTTCGCAGGGGCAAGCCTGTCCCCGCGGAAGCGGAGATGACTCGTGTCTCGAAGCGATGATTCGCGATGGGTTATGGGTCCCCTCGATTCCGCTCGGGGCGGGCGTGCGTTGGGAAAGTAGAAGAAACGATCGAAAAAGGGCTTGCCGGGTATTCCGGCAGCCCTTTTCGTTTTGACGTGGCGTGATACGTCGCTTGTATTTCGTCGTGCGTGGTGCGTATTGTGTTCGGCGTCCCGCAGTGCTCGTCTGCCGTCTCTCGTGGGGGCATCCGCCTTTGCCAGGCAAAGACTCTCACTTATGTCGAAGGGACTGCAACGTATTCAGCGAAAGAATGAGACTTCGGTATGGGCAATTTATCCTCGAGCAAACCTCGAAGGTGCATCTCTATAGCTTTGTACATATTTCGAGCGACTTGGTCGCGGGTGTTGCCGGTAGCCACACAGCCGGGTAAGTCCGGCGAATAGGCCGAGTAATTGGCATTGGCCTTTTCGATAACAATCAGAAAACGATACATCGGTTCTATCCCTTCTTCGGTTTATTCAATTGGGCTTGCTTGAATACGCTGTTGAGGGTACCCGGCGCCAAATCGTCTCTAAGATGACCGGCAATGGTGACACGGCCTGCTTTTGCAGGGTGTTTATACTGCCTATGACTACCTTTGGTCGTGACCAGGTACCAGCCATCGGCTTCCAGCAGTTTGATTACGTGACGAATTTTCATGCGCAGGTTCGCAGCACCTTTTCTCTGCTTACTTTAGGGGTTTGCTCGCCTTCTTTTATGGCCCGTGCCAGGGCATAGTCTTTCACAATCTCGCCTATGAGCTCGTAAAGCAGATCTTTGCGTTCCCGCAGTAAGTCCACAAGAGCCTGCTTGACTGACTCCTTGATTTGTCCTTCATCTAATACTTTATAGGCCATGCTCAACTCCCGCAGCAGCACAGAACTCCATACAGGCCCCCCCCGTGTCATCTAAACATTATTATATCAACATCTGCTTTGCTTGTAAACAGCCAAGACATTGTGAATTTGACGTGAGCAGCGAAAAAGTTGTAGAGGACAGAACGGTTGAGGACTTTGCCCTTTTTCTTTTTCCGGAGAATAATAAACCCCCCAGCCCAAGCCAGATATGAGGCAAGCGTGGTACGATGGCTGCAGACATTGCCACATGAGGGCTTGAATGAATCTGGCTTTGGAGGCTGGGCTGATGAAAAGGTCGAAATGGCCCGCGAAGCAGTTGCTCTTTTGAGCCAGAAAAAAAATCCATCCCCAACATTTGACAATAGCTCAGCCGGATCATGGGAAGATAAACTTTTCCGAAGCGGTTGACCTGAGCTCCGGGGCTGACCTTAATGCACACATGAACGTCTCGCACAACAGGATAGAGATAAACTCCAGTGCCCTGCCGTCTTTGAATAAGTCGGCCACCTTATATCTGTACAATCTCACTTTTTCAAATCCCAGAATATTAAGGGACGGATCGGTATGCGCTTCAACAATATGTACGAAGATAAGCTACTCGGGAGGGACTCTGGTCTTTAATGTAACAGAGTTTACGGTTTATTCAGCAGAGGAATCCCCGGTTGAACAGCAGCAAGCTGTTGGGAGCTGTTACAAAGAAATGCAGCTAATCGCTCCGTCAAAGATCAATCTCACGCAGGGAGAAAGTTTACAGATAAACCTGACCGTAAGAAACACCGGTTATTGCGACCTGTACTCCATCAATATAAGCCTGGATGTTCCTGCAGGCTGGCGAACCACGTCGGAAGTAATTAGTAGCTTGTATAGGGGCCAAAATCAGACAATCGCTCTGCAGATAAAGCCCTCTGGGTCTGCTCTGGGCAATTACACCCTGACGGCCAAGGCTGATTCGATAGGCGAATACGAAACCCAACCGATAAGTATTTTGATTGTCAAGAAGCCCGAACCTGCGCTCCGCATCCCGCAGGAGGGTATCGGCCAAGCGCCACAGGAGGAGTTTGGGAACGTTACCAAGGCGGCGGAAAACGCAACAGATGAAGCTGAGGCTGGAGCCAGCGAAGGGCCATCAGGGTACAAAACAAGAGAAATAGAATGGTTTTACTATGCTCTGGTCCTGGTTTTATTTGCCACCCTCGTATCAATTTGGTGGAAAAAGGGCTTTATTGGCGGTCTTGCGAACCGGTTAAGGTTGGGCAAGTCTTTGAAAAAACTAAAGTCCCGGAGTAATCGAGCACAGGTTTGCCTGTCGATGAGTGTTCTGGGAGGCTGGGACTTGATGTAGAGAGAACCAGGAGAGGTCCAAAATATCCTCACAGAAAGCGGATATGAATAGATAAACGTCCGGCTTGAACCGGAAAAGGTTTTTTGCATCGTCAAAGCGAGAAAACCGGCATAGTTTCCCGCCACCTGCTGGCGATGCTCTTTTCTGCCGTTTTTTCACGGGCGTATATTCCACGTCGTGAAAACAGATTCGGCCAATGTCACCAACTCTGTCGTGAGAGTACTTCTGATGCCAAACGCAAAGTTACGCGACTATCTTGAGGTATCACTCCCGATAATTTAGATTCGATAGTGGCAGACGTGGCAATAGTAACAACCTTATCCAATCCAGCATCGAGACATTTTTGAACATTGGCGGCCGCATCAGAGTTGCCCGTCTCAATTTCAAAGGCTGTACGTTTGCCATCCCTGCTGGCCACAAGGTCGACAGCCTTGCCGCCGCCAATTGGTACTTCCTCCTCAACCATGTAGCCGCAAGTTTTGAGGTGCTCGGCCAGACGGTGCTTCCAGTATCTGTGCTCAGGTCCGCCAAACCTGTCTGTTTCAGGCTCGTTGATGCCCAGGACTGTCTTGCCAAGTTCGGTCAACGACAATATCTTGATTCTTGCATGTCCTACGGCAATTGGACTGGATATGATAAGCCCCCTGTCCAAAAGGGATTTTTGCAGGCTGGTGCCGCGACGAGGAGAAAGACCTAACCGATAGTACCGTTGTATTATTGTTGACGTTGGATGCTTCCAGACATCTTTAAGGAATTCCTCCTCCTGCGTTGTAAGCTGAATTGCGCACATATTTGGCCCTGATTTTTCCACCTTTTCATCTTTTGCTCCGCAGGAAATCCCCTGAATTACTCTGTCTCCCGACTTATCCAGCCTGGAAATGCCTTCTCGGCCTGAAATAACTGTGGAAAAACTTGTTTGGTGAGTATCTGCAAAGTCAGGAGATGAGCTTGCCATTACGCTGAATCTTCGGCGGAGATGCTCATCTGTTACGCTTCCTTTATTGAGCTGAATCAGAGGCAGCTTAATCAGAAATGGGAAGAACCACCGGCCCTGAAGCTTGGCCACTGCCCAGCCGACCTCGAGCCTGCCCAGGTAGCCAGCCTGCTCGCTGTCGAGGTGGAGGCAGTCCTGGATCATTGCGATATCGCCCCTGTGCTTGAGGTTAAAGGCAAAGGTAGTGTACGTGTTGCCTAAAGCGGGCTTGGAGATAAGGCTGGGA
>Ga0315274_10013843_pt1 | contig 11469 bp, 9 predicted proteins | sample YL17G02_20_MG_FD_203700 | JGI IMG/M metagenome (GOLD analysis project Ga0315274, IMG submission 203700) | Sediment microbial communities from Yellowstone Lake, YNP, Wyoming, USA - YL17G02_20 | ecosystem: Environmental > Aquatic > Freshwater > Lake > Sediment | place: USA: Wyoming | collected...
TGCCAACAAAGAATCCTGGCAGGACCCATGGAAAAAAGAGAAAATTCAACAGATTGCCACTTTGCTCAAAGCCGCTCTGGGCGCAGACCGGATGGTTGGATTGAAGATGAACGTTCCCCAGAAACGCCTGGAGGAAGTGGTGGCGATCCTTCCCTGCCTCAATGCTCCGACCATTGCTTCTTTGTATCAAAGCGATTGGTACTCGGTAGAAGTCGTGGTCAGGGAAGAGGTCGTGCGGGAACTCATCCCCTTGTTATTGAGAAAAGGCGCGGAGGGGATCATCGAGTATGCCCTGAATAAGGTTATCTAAGATTTATTTTTTCGACATTCAATTTTTTCCTTGACTTTTTTGCCCGGTTCATATAAATATATTCCATTTCGGTTCGCCAAGTTTCCGTTTTTGACAGAGAAGCTGATAATTTCAAAACCCTTCGTAAAGGATTGGTCATGCAGACTCGGGTAACGAATCTATACATGCGTCCCTTATTGGTGTCCCCCCTCATCCTTCTCTTGCGCACCCCCGGTGCGCAATCTTTCCTCTCCTAAAAATTATTTTTGTTATCTCGTGTCTCAGTAAAAAATAAATTTTTGCATCCGCCCGTAGATATTGGCCATAAAGGGGAGTAGATATGGAATGGCGTTTGACAGCAACCACTTTGTTCTGTAAGGAAGTACAAAAATGGGTGCCGGTTATAGTTTATAAGGAGGGGAGGACCAGTTGTGGTTTCTTCCGCCGGCAGGGAGGCCACAAGAGCAATGGCCAGCTTTTGCCGTGCTCAGGGCCTCAGGACTGCTTCGTATGCCAGGCTTACCGAGAAGATGTTTTTCGGAGGAACGATCAAATGCTTAAGGGGAGGGAACGGCAACATGAAGAAAAATTATCCACATAGGGAAGGACTCATTTTTTTGGCTCTCATTTTTTGGGCAGCCACGATGACCGGATGCGCGGGGCAAAAACCCCTTCCGCCACAATCGGCGTCGGAACTCTTGCCGATTACGGCAGAGGTTGTGGGCGTGGAGCGGCTCAATGATATTGCCCCCAAGCCGCCTTTTCAAAGAACAGACACCTTGGTCTTCCGGGTGAGTTTCCGGCTCTCCAATCCCAACCCGGCGCCGGCCAAAGTGGATGATCTCTATTTTGAGGTCCAAGTGGATGACGGCACTCCGGACCGCACAATCGTGTTAACGGGTTCGATGCCGGGAGGTTTTATCCCGGCTCGCGGAGAAATGACGTGGTCCTGCACGGAACCTTATATCTATGGGGGCGTGCTTGGATCCTACATGCTTCGTGGCGTCGGAGGAGCGGAGGGCACGCAGGGGGCCGCCCAGAAATTGGAAGAGCTTTGGAAAGAGCTGGGGGCGGACAAACGGAAATTTTTTATCGAGGGCAAAATCGCTTCTTCCCTTCCGGATATTCCCGGTTTGGGGATTGTTCATCGCAGGATCAGCGCCGAATTCACCATACCGAAATTGTAGGAAGATGCGAGGAAGATTGCGGTGAAATCCATTACGGAAGATACCTGGTCCCAATTTTACCCCCATCCGGACGAGGACTCGTTTCCGAAATTGTTGAAGCGTAATTACCTGAAATGGGGGGCGAAACGGGTCGCTTACCGCTATAAAGACTATGGAATCTGGCATGAGCTCAACTGGCAGGACCTGTATGAGCGGGTGAAGTTTTTTGCCTTAGGCTTAGCCACTCTGGGCTTTGGCCCTCGGGACAAAATCGCCATCTGTGGAGAAAACGCCCCGGAATGGTTCATGGGACAAACCGCGGCCCAATCCCTGGGGGGTTCTTCCGTGGGCCTCTATACCGACTCGATCCCTGCAGAGCTGCAATTTATCATCGACCACTCTGACGCCCGCATCGTCATGGCCGACGATCAGGAACAAGTCGATAAAATCCTTTCCATTCGCGAACAGATTCCCAAGGTGAAGAAAGTAATTTATTGGGTGGCCAAGGGTATGTGGGGATATGAAGACCCCTGGCTGATCGGCTTCGATGATGTCATGGAGCTGGGGAAAGCCTATGCCGAAGCCCACCCCGATACTTTTGAGAAGTTTGTCGAGCAAACCAAAGCCGATGATATCGCCGTCCTTCTTTATACTTCCGGCACGACCGGCCAGCCCAAGGGTTCCATCGTCACCTATCGTAACCTGCTGGGCTTATTTCAGGGATGGAGTGCTGCCCTGCCCTGGAAGGAAGAAGATGAAAACCTATCCTTCCTCCCCCCGGCCTGGATCGGGGAACAGATTTTTACGGTGGCGCCGAACTTAACCAAGGGAGTGGTCATCAATTTCATTGAAAAGGCCGAAACGGTCCGATCCGATCTTCGGGAAATTGGTCCCCGGGTGATCCTTTTGGGAGCTCGCCAGTGGGAGATGGTCTGCTCCGAAATCCAGGCCAAGATGATCGATGCTCCTTTCTGGAAAAAATTTCTTTACCAGTCTTTTCTGCCCGTTGGTTATAAAATTGCCCAAGCCCAGGAAGAACGGAAAAAAGCGAGCCTGCTCTGGCGGGTGCTGAATTTTGTAGGTTATTGGGCTGTGTTCCGCCACTTGCAGGACAAGCTCGGGTTGACGAAAACCCGGACCCCGATTTCAGCCGGAGCAGCCCTGAGCCCGGACACCTTCCGGTTCTTCCGGGCGATCGGTGTACCCGTCGTTCAGGGATACGGATCTACCGAGGTCTCCGGTCTGGATGTCCTGCAGACCGAAACAAATTATTTCCGATCCGAGGGCTCAGGCCAGCCTTTCCCGGGGGTAGAGATCCGCTTGACCGAGGACGGAGAGATTTTACTCGGAGGCGTGGGGGTCGTTCAGGGGTATTACAAACAGCCGGAAGAAACCGCGAAAAGTTTCCAGGGCGGGTACTTCCATACGGGCGACGGCGGATATATGGATGAGGATGGGGAGCTCTACGTCATCGACCGAGTGAAAGATATGCAGACCATGGAAAACAATGAAAAATTCTCCCCCACTTATATTGAAGGCCGCTTAAAATTTAGCCCGTTCATTAAGGACGCCATGGTGATCGGGAACAACCGTGCCTATGTTACGACGATGCTCAATATGGATTTCGAAAATACGGGTCGGTGGGCGGAGCGGAACCATATCGCCTACACCTCGCATCCCGATCTTTCGCAAAAACCGGAAGTCCGGAAGCTTCTCGCCGGGGCCATTCGGCGGGTCAATACAGCTTTACCCGAGGCAACGCGGGTGAAGAAGTTCATCGTTCTGCATAAGGATTTTGACCCTGACGAAGCCGAATTAACCCGCACCAGAAAACTGAGAAGGGATTTTGTGGAAAAACGTTACGCGACCCTGATTGAGGCCATGTATCAGGGACAAAAAGACGTCGACATTGAAACAACCATTACGTACCGGGACGGCCGGAAATCGTTGATGCGGCTGCCGATTTATATCGAAACGACTGCCGGGTGAGGGGCAATGGCTGAACCCATTCGCGATATATTGAAAAAACGGGAGCAGCGCTACAGTTATGGATTAACCCTGCTCCGCGAATGCATGGAAAAGAAGCCTCCGGGGATCGCTCCGGAGAAAAAGGGAGCAGACGGCATCCTGTTGCGCACGGAGAACGTCTCTCTGGATTTCGGCAAACTGCACGCCCTCGAAAATGTGAGCCTGGAAGTCAGAGAAGGCGAGATCCTGGCCATCATCGGACCCAATGGCGCAGGCAAGACATGCCTCTTGAATGTCATCAGTGGATTCTACCGCGCCCAGAAAGGCGAGATCTTTTTTGCCGGGGAACGGATTACCCGATTTCCTTCTTACAAAATTGCGGAATTGGGCTTATGCCGGACCTTTCAAAATATCGGTTTATACACCGGCTTGTCCGTGATCGACAATATTATCGCCGGCAGGCACCCCCACATCCCCTATCATTTCCTTACGGGCATGCTTTATTTCCCCTGGGCCCGCCGGGAGGAAGCCAGACAGCGGGCCATTGCCGAAGATATTATCGACTTTTTAGAACTGGAACACATCCGGGGATCGATCGTGGGAAACCTGGCCTATGGTTTAAGGAAGCGGGTGGAGCTGGGCCGGGCCTTGGCGTTGGAGCCCAGAGTCCTTCTCCTGGATGAGCCCATGGCGGGGATGAATCTCGACGAGAAGGAGGACATGGCCCGGTTCATTATCGATATCAATGAATTTTTGAAAATCCCCGTCGTGTTAATTGAGCATGATATGGGGGTGGTCATGGATATTGCCGACCGGCTTGTCGTCTTGGACTTCGGCAACAAGATTGCCGAGGGACCGCCGGAAGAGATGAAAGAAGATCCGAAAGTCATCGCGGCATATTTGGGAGAAGAATAAAGATGGAAGAAACGCTCAAAGCAATCGTTTTGGGGAGTTGTAACGGCGGCATTTATTCCTTATTGGCCGTCAGTTATGTGGTGATCTATAAATCCACTCGAGTATTCCCCTTTTCTCAGGCCGCGGTTCTCATCGTAGGGGCCTACATCATGTGGTTTTGCCTGATTGCCTGGCAGCTGCCGATTTGGCTGGGATTTATCATCACCTGCTTGGCCGGGGCTTTGTTAGGGATGATTATCGAACGGGCATTTATGCGCCGTCTCGTCGGTCAGCCCATCTTAGCCTCGATCGTCGTAACCTTATGCCTCATGCTCCTTCTGCGCGGGGTGGGAATTATTTTGGGAAAGGGAAACATTCAGGGATTCGGAGAATCGTTCCTGCCCGTGGGTGCCTGGCAGATCGGCTTTCTTCATATCCCGGAGATCCAAGTCATCGGTTTTATCCTTTGCACCGGGCTGATTGCCGCCCTGATGCTGTTCTACGAGAAGACGCGAGCCGGTCTGGCGATGCGCATTGTCCATGAGGATCATGTAATGGCCCAAAGCCTGGGCCTCAATGTCCGGCTGGTTTTTCAGTACAGTTGGGCGATCTCCTGCGTAATTGCGTCCGTGGTCGGCATGCTTTTAGGGAACATTCAGGGAGTGGGCTTGGCCCTGGATGCCAATGGCCTGGTGGCGATTGCCGCCGTACTCGTTGGAGGGTTGGAATCGTTCGCCGGGGCGATTATCGCCGGTCTGGCCATCGGAATCCTGCAAATGTTAACCATCAGCTACATTGCTCCTCTTCTTCCCGGCGAGACTACGATGGTGGTTCCCTTTATCTTGCTGCTTCTGTTCCTTTTTCTCAAACCCTACGGTCTTTTTGGATTGACCCGTATCGAAAGGCTATAAATGAGTATCAATATCGACCGACCCTGCGGAACTTTTGACCGGAACTATTTTCAAACCCAGGAAATTTTCCGGACCCCCCTGCGGAAAGCTTTGTTGGCCGTATTGGTCGCGGGGCTTTTCCTGCTCCCTTTCCTGACCGATGATTACGGCATCTCCATTCTGACCATCATCTGCGCCTTTTCGATCGGCATGCTGGGCCTGCAAATCATCACAGGCTATTGCGGGCAAATTTCCATCGGGCACGCGGCTTTTATGGGCATCGGGATGTACACCGTTGGAATCCTCCAGCGGCATTTTGGGTTAAGCTTCTGGGCCTGTTTGCCTCTGGCAGGGCTGGTTCCCATGCTCATCGGAATGCTGTTTGGTCTCCCGGCCCTGCGGATCAAGGGTTTATATTTGGCCTTTGCGACGCTGGCCGCTCACTTTGTGATTGTTTACGTCATCAGCAACTGGCGCTCCGTTACCAACGGCACGGATGGGATTTGGATGAAGCGCCCCGGTCCGCTTTGGGGAATCAACTTTGCGGCGGACCGGAATTATTTTTTTCTAGTATTGATCATCACGATTCTAATGGTTTACTTGGCGACGAATCTAACCCGGACCAAGCTCGGCCGGGCCTTAGTGGCCGTGAGGGACAATGATATCGCCGCCGAAGTGATGGGCATCAATATCGCCCATACCAAGATTCTGGCCTTTGGGATCGGATGTTTTTTCGCCGGGATCGCCGGGGCACTGGGCGGAGCGTATTATGAATATGTCAATATCGAATGGTTCGGCCTGGATGATTCCATTTGGTTTTTAGGGTTCCTGGTTGTGGGGGGGTTCGGCAGTATCTTTGGAGCCATTGCCGGCGCCACCGTTTGGAAAATCATGGACGAATTCAGCACCGTAGTCACTCCCCTGGCGGAAACTTTCTTAGGCGGGGCGGCCTTTTATGCCTCCGCTGCTTTCTCCTTGGTCTTTTATTCTTTAATTATTATCATCTTCCTGGTCTTTGAACCCCGGGGCATCGCCCATCGGTGGCAGATGATCAAGCGGTCGTATCGGCTGCACCCGTTTCCTTATTGAGGGTGCGGCTAAAATGGAATCAACATTTTTAGTTAGAGAGAGGGGGAAAAAATGGGGACAAAAAGGTATTTTTGGGTAGGTACGGCAGCGGCAGCTTTTATGATCTTTTTTTCGGATCTCGCAGTTGCTCCGGCGGCGGCGAAACCTTCCATCACGATTCATAACATCATTGATCTTACGGGAGCCTATGCCCCGATCGCCATCCCTTCGGAAAAAGGGGGAAAGGATTATTTAGCCTGGATTGCCGACCAGGGGGGGCTCGACGTGGATCTCGACGGCAAGGGGGATGTGGAGGTTAAATACGTTTGGGCGGAATTCGGCAATATCGATTCCCGCTTCATGTCCGCCTATAAAAGGTTTCGGATGGGCAAGCCCAAGCCGACCATTATTGAGATGTGGTCTTCACCCAATCAGGAGATGATGAAGCCGATTCTCGAGAGAGACGGCATCGTCTGCTATGGGATCGGCTTCAGCGACCCCCAACTTTACCCCCCCGCCTGGAATTATATGGATTGCTGGAGTTATGGGGAATCGGCGGCGGGGGCGATCGAATATTATATCGATCACCTCTGGCCCAAAAAAGTGAAGGGAGAAAAAGCCAAAGTGGCCCATTTAACCTGGGATTCAGCCTACGGCCGGGCGGCCAATGAACCGACCAAAAGACACGGGGAGAAAACCGGGAAATACCAGGTCGTGGTGGAACGCTTCTGCACTATGATGCCTACGGATCCTGAAATTATGGGGTTCCTTTCTGATTTTGAAAAAAAAGGAGTAGACATCATCTGGTCCAATTCGATTGTGCAAACCCCCGTCGTCATCATGAAAGGCATGCATAAGATGGGCCTCGCGGGCAAAATGGTGCACATGGCCAATCTCTGGGCCCCGGCCGATCAACTCCTGGAAATTGTGGGTCCGGGATCCGCAGAAGGTTTTATGTGTCCGCAACCCGTGTTTATTCCCGTAGCCGAGCCGGATGTTCCGGGGGTCAAGTTCGCCAAGATGCTGAATGAGAAATATCGCAAAGAGCCCAATATGCCCAACATTCAATATATCCGCGGAATTCGCATGAAGGCCAATATTCTGGAGGCCGTGCGCCGGGCTCTGGTCGGCGTTATGAAGCGGGACAAAGTCGATCTGGCGAGCGCCTGTGAGAGGATCACCGGGAAGGATGTGAAGGAATTCGGCCTGCAGACGTTAGCCGGTTATACCGCGCGGGATACGACCACCAAGTTTCAAAGCGCCCCCGCTGGAAAAGATGATCGGCGCCTGGCCAACCATGACCGCTTAATCGGCATTAAAAACGGGAAAGTGACCATTCTTTCCCCGTGGTATAAAGTTCCCCGGTTGATCCCGGACGATATGGTCAATCAGGGTTTATTTAAAGATGAAAAAATCAATATCAACTATGTCCCTGTGAAATAATCCGGGGGTAACGGCCGCATCTTTTTCTAGGGAGGGGGAATCCGGAGAACGTCTTCATGCTGGAATTAAAGAATGTGGAAGTCAAATATCTAAATACCATTTTGGTGCTCAAAGGGGTCAATATCCGCCTGGAACCCGGGGAATTCAATTGTATCCTGGGCGCCAACGGAGCCGGGAAGACGACGACTCTTAAGGCCATCTCCGGATTGCTCCGCACCGAGGTGGGCGAGGTCTCCGATGGAGGCGTCTATTATGAGGAAAAACCAATCCATAAGTTACACCCTGAAGATATTGCCCGGATGGGAATCCTGCAGGTCATGGAGGGCCGGCGCTTAGCCGACCACCTCACGGTTGAGGAAAATTTGCGGGCCGGCGGTCTCATCATTCACGGTCATGGAGCGCAGCCTAAACGAGACCTGGAGGGGGTGTATAACTATTTCCCCAAACTTCGGGGAATTAAACAGGCAACAGCTGGTTACTGCTCCGGCGGCGAGCAGCAGATGGTCGCGATGGGACGTTGTCTGATGGGCCACCCGAAAATCATGCTTCTGGACGAACCTTCCATGGGACTGGCCCCGATGCTGGTTCGCGAGATTGCCAGCATTACCCAGCGGATCAATAAGGAAAGCAAGGTATCCATCCTGTTGGTGGAACAAAATGCCCATATGGCCCTGGAACTGGCCTCGTACGGGTATGTGATGGAGAATGGGCGGATTGTATTGGACGGTGCCGCAGACAAATTAAGAAACAATGAAGACGTCAAGGAGTTTTACCTCGGATTTACCGGAATGGGAGAGAAGCGCAGTTACCGGGATGTGAAGCATTATAAGCGGCGAAAAAGGTGGTTAGGATAAGGCAACGAAATTGGCGAGGTAATCGCGGAGCGGCAAGGGATATTCCCTAAGAGATTCAAGGAGGATTTTTTTGAAGCCAAGCGTGTTTTTTGCGATAGGCCTTTCTAAGCGGAAAATTTTCTTGACAAGTTTTTGTTGGCTGTGTTACCCAAACTTGATAATAACCATTTCTATAAAGGGTATCTGTTCTTATCAAGGTGAAGGTTTTGGCGGAAGATGCTTGCAAAGAAAGACCCTCGGACTTTATAAATTATTAAAATTCTCTGAAAGGAGAAAACAACCGTGTTTCCAATTGTCGAAGACAGGCTATTGGCGGCAGCGGTCAGACAATTCAAAGTCGCTGCTCCGGAAATCGCCAAAAAAAGAAAGCCTGGGCAGTTCATTGTCTTACGCATCAACGAAGAGGGTGAAAGAATCCCTTTGACCATGGCCGATGCAGACCCGGAGGCAGGGACTATCACCCTCATTTTCCAGGAATTGGGAAAATCCACAGAACAACTCGGCAAGCTCAAGGCCGGAGATATGATCTCCGATTTAATCGGACCCTTGGGAGTTCCCACCCACATCGAAAAATTTGGGACCGTCGTCTGCGTCGGTGGCGGAATCGGCATTGCTCCGGTTTATCCCATCGCCAAAGCCATGCGGGGGGCCGGGAATACTGTCATCTCCATCATTGGCGCCCGAACCAAGAATCTTCTAATTCTTGAAGAGGAGATGGCCAAGGTATCCCATTCCCTGAAAGTCTCCACGGACGATGGGAGCTACGGATACCACGGTTTCGTCAGCGACATCCTGCAGAATGTCATTGATGAGGGTACGACCGTCAACTTGGTCGTGGCCATTGGGCCCGTGCCCATGATGCGGGTGATTTGCAATGTCACCCGTAATCAAAAAATCAAGACCGTTGTCAGTCTGAACCCCATCATGGTCGATGCCACGGGAATGTGCGGCGCCTGTCGGGTTACGGTGGGTGGAAGAACCCGGTTTGTTTGCGTAGACGGCCCGGAGTTTGACGGACATGAGGTGAATTTCGTTGAACTCGTCAAACGCCAGCGGGCCTACCTGGATCAAGAGAAGCTATCCCTGGAAACTTTCCGCCATCAGGGGGGAGCTTGCCTGGGAGGTAAATCCTGATGACTGAGACCACCGAGAAGAAAAAAAGAACCCAAATCCCCCGGCAGAAGATGCCCGAGCAAGATCCGAAGGTTCGGGCTAAAAACTTTGATGAAGTTCCTTTTGGCTACACTCCAGAACTGGCCAAGCTGGAAGCCAGCCGATGTTTGCAGTGCAAGAAACCAACCTGCATAGAAGGCTGCCCGGTGTCCATCGACATTCCTGCCTTCCTCGATCTCATCCTCCAGGGTGATTTCTTGGGCGCGGCCCGCAAGCTCAAGGAGATGAACAGCCTCCCGGCGGTTTGCGGCCGGGTCTGTCCGCAGGAAGACCAATGCGAAAAGGTTTGCATCTTAGGAAAGAAGGGTGAACCTGTGGCCATCGGCAGACTGGAGCGTTTCGCTGCTGATTACGAAATGGCTCATGGGGAATTTATCATGCCTCCCAAGGCACCCCCCACAGGGAAGAACGTGGCCGTTGTGGGTTCGGGTCCAGCCGGTCTGACGCTGGCCGGAGACCTGATCAAGAAAGGCCATCAGGTTACCATTTTCGAGGCCCTGCATAAAACTGGAGGGGTATTGGTTTACGGCATCCCCGAATTTCGCCTTCCCAAGGCCATCGTCCAGGCCGAGGTTGATTACCTAGAAAAAACCGGCGTAGAAGTTAGGACCAACATGGTTATCGGCAAGATCTACACCGTGGATGAACTGATGGCTAACGGTTACAATGCGGTCTTCCTGGGAACCGGTGCAGGTCTCCCCACGTTTATGAACATCCCTGGGGAAAACTTCAATGGAGTTTATTCAGCCAACGAATACCTAACCCGCTCCAACCTGATGAAGGCTTATCTCTTTCCCCGGTATGATACCCCCATTGCCAAAGGCAAAAAGGTGGCGGTCTTGGGCGGAGGAAATGTAGCCATGGACTCGGCGCGCACGGCCCTTCGCCTGGGAGCTGATGACGTTTACATTGTTTACCGGCGTTCGAAGAAGGAACTTCCCGCTCGAATCGAGGAAGTACACCATGCCGAAGAAGAGGGCGTCCAGTTCCATTTCTTAACTTTGCCCGTCGAGATTTTGGGTAACGAAGATGGTTGGATATGCGGAATGAAGTGTCAACGCATGGAATTGGGAGAACCCGATGAATCCGGCCGCCGCCGGCCCATCCCGATTCCCGGCTCAGAATTTACCTTAGAGGTGGACATGGTGGTTGTGGCCATCGGCACGGGAGCCAATCCCTTGGTCCCGTCGACCACTCCGGATCTGCAGACCAACAAATGGGGTTATATCGTCGCCGATCCCGAGACCGGAGCCACGAGCAAGAAAGGGGTCTACGCCGGGGGAGATATCGTTACCGGCTCAGCCACGGTCATTCTGGCCATGGGGGCCGGGCGCAAGGCGGCGGACGCAATCCACAAGTACCTCGGGGGGTAAAACGCAAAGGGCTTAGGGCATAGAGCATGGCGAAAGGCGAGAAGATTGAAGATTGCCATTATATTCTAGTGGTAAGAAGATAAAGATAAAAAAGGCTTTCTTCAGTACGCCCTAACATTAGCAGGCTGCTGAAAAAGTCCTTTTCGGCTGTTGGCCGTCATTCCCGCGAAAGCGGGAATCCAGTCTTTTCAAGACCTTCTAGACTCCCACTTCCGCGGAGTGACGGTGGATGCAGGTTTTTCAGCATCCTATTAGGGACATGAAGACCCTCTAGGTCGATGAATTTGGTGGCAACCAGAAAGGTCCCGTCCTTCCAATCTCCTTGAGCGTTCCCACCCTTTCCTTGCGGTA
>Ga0315274_10013844_pt1 | contig 11469 bp, 10 predicted proteins | sample YL17G02_20_MG_FD_203700 | JGI IMG/M metagenome (GOLD analysis project Ga0315274, IMG submission 203700) | Sediment microbial communities from Yellowstone Lake, YNP, Wyoming, USA - YL17G02_20 | ecosystem: Environmental > Aquatic > Freshwater > Lake > Sediment | place: USA: Wyoming | collected...
TTCTTTGGTGAGTGTTGCCAACAAGCCCATTAGTAATATTATATATATCACCACCTTTTGAAAATTATCTATTTTTATCAATATGGATATTATCAATACAACGATCGAGACCATAAAAGTAACTATATTTTTGAATTCAATATTGTATCCAATCGTCCTTTTTAAATAAATATAATTAATTATTGGATGAAAAATAAAACTGATCAAGTAACCGGCACAGATTCCTTTTATTCCGTAATTTTTAATTAACATGATGGAAATGCCTACAAAAATTAAATTAACAAATAAATCAATAAATACAAACATTTTCAATCGTTTTAATGGCAATAACGCAACTCCCATTGACCATCCAATAATTTTGAAAAAATCTCCGAATAATTGGATTGGGAGAATTTTCATTATCGGTAGAAATTCCTTTGAGTATAAAATTATTATAAAATTTTCCTTAAATAGAATTATCCCTGAAATGATTGGAACCGTTATTATCATCGACAATCTCATAATATTGTTTAATTCTTTTATCAAATTATCCTTGATTTTTATGCTGCTGATAAATGGATAAGCATAAGTTCCTATTGAATCAAGAATAAGGGTTATGCTTTGGCTGGAAATTGCGAAAATCGCTTGAAAATATCCTGCGTTCACCATATCCAGACGTTGAACGATTACGGTTCGTATGAACAATAATCCGACCAATGTTGATGTTCCAGCAATAAGACTAGCGAAACCAAATTTTATTAGATTCGTCGCTATTTGTGTATCTATTTTCCCCTTAAAAAGATTTAATTCTATTTTAAATAAATTGGTTTTTCTAATAATTGATTTAATAAATATCATACTTATTAAATATCCTATTGACATTCCCCATATCGCACCTTTGATGTGATATAACTTTATTAAAGGGAAAAGAACAATGACGGTTATGAATGAATTGAATATTCCGGCTAAAATATATTTTTTAATTTCAAGAAGCCCTCTAAAAATTGAACGATAAAAATTAAATAGAACAAGAAAAGGTAGTCCGATAAAAGATATTATTATCAATGCATAATAAATTTTATTGTCTAATAAATTTTCAGATATTTGCTTTGAAAATAATATACCGAAAGTTGTGAAAACCATCGTACAGACAAATATAATTTTTAATCCAGTAACGATAATTTGATGTATTTTTTCCTTTCTATTGCTTAAATTTTCTGCTATGTATTTTATCAATCCTACATTAATCCCAACGGAAGCAAAATTTGATATAACCAGCGATAAATTAGTGAGTTGAGAAATCAGACCAACACCGTACGGACCAAGGCTCAATGCAATTATTTTATTCCTCACAAATAACGCAATCGCATTCGATACGGATGAGATACCAGACAAAATTGTGGCTTTAATCAGATGTTTTATCTTCCGATCCTTTTCTTCAAGATCACGGTTTGGATCCATAAACCCAATAAAATACATTTAAAATGAATAGGGTATATTTTCAATGCGCATATCACTTTATCCAATGCCAATTTCAATTCAAATTGGTTATAGTAGTTTTTACCTATTTTATAATATAAATCTGCAATACGACGATTTTTTTTACTCCCTAATTTAGAGGCCTCCTCTGGATATCTCTTCGCGTTTTCATTTAAAGTAGTAATAATATCTTCACAAAAAAAATTGATTCTGTTACTGAAATTCGTTTCATGCAACCGAAATACGGCCAAAGGTTCATTAACATATTCAATTTTATAATTGGCCGCTATTTGTAGCCACATATCATAATCATCGGTGGTCATCATTCTCCCGGTTTGATCAAAATATCCCATTTTTTCAAAGCAGGTCTTTCTGGTCAATGTCGTTAGATTCGGAACAAAATTCCTTAAATATAATTTATTAAATACCATCCCCCGATAAGGTTTTACATTATTAAAACAAGTATTTTTTAATGTTTTTCCATTCTGCATAATGTATGAATCGGAAAAAATCATGCCAATTTCCTGATCTTCTGAAATAATCTGGACCTGCTTCTCCAATTTTTCTTTCAACCAAAGATCATCATGATCAATTAATGCAATCAATTCACCTTTCGCCTTTTTTATTCCAAAATTTCTGGCGCTGGCGGGACCCCCGTTTTGTTTTTGATATCTGGATATTTGATCTCCATAAGATCGCAAAATCGTCATTGTGTCATCAGTTGAACCATCATCTACAACAATGACTTCTATCAAACGATAGGTTTGATTGAGGACGCTGTCGATCGTTTCTTTGATCCATTTCGCACCGTTATAGGTCGGTATGATAACACTTATTTTAACATAGTCTTGAATGTGTAATTCCTTTCAATGAGCGTAAATTGTTTGATCGCAATACCGAAAACCGTCCAGAGCAAAATTTGCATTTGGTAACCCCAAATGCTGGGTTCAACCAGTGAATGTAATAAAACCCCGATAGTACCAGCAAAAACACCCCATGCCATCAAATGATCCTCTTCTCCCTGGAGGGATTTACAGTTATTCAGTTGGATTTTAATTATTTGATAAAAAAGACAACTAAAAATGATAAACCCGATGATTCCCGTTTCTCCCAACAAACTTAGTACAATATTGTGTGCGCTTGTATTTTTTTCGAAAATATTTTTAATGTAATACCCTAGATTCCCATACCCGACACCAACCAGCGGATGCTCTAAAAATATTTTCCATGAATTGATCCAATTGATTACCCTCGTCAATACAGTGATCTGTTTGTCAATGTGCACCAATCCGGTGAAAACATATAAAAATGCCTCCTTGAAGTATACCGCTATGAAGGGTATAATGATAACCGTGAAATAAAAGAATACCTTTTTCGTTCTTAGAAATTTTTTTGTCAACAGCAGCAGAGGGAATACAATGGCAAGGAAACCACCTCTCGATCCAGTCAAGATTAATGCACCCATCATCATTAAAAAGGCGATCCAATAATATATCCGTTTTTTATACGATTGCATTTTTGAAAACGATAATGAATAGGCCATCGGAATGATGAGGATTAAAAAAGAGGCTAAATAATTCGATCTTCCCCAATTTAAATACAGCCCTTTATGGAATTCATCGGTCTGGAGATTCCCTTCTCTGGAGGATACCACAAATATTTGAATTGAAAGAAGCAATCCCCATATTATTATGAAATTAAATAACTTTTGTATTTGATTTTTCCCTATTATTACATTGTCAATGAAAACCAATACAAGCAAACCAGAAAATAAATACCTCAAACTTAAAATGCCCCAAACAAAACTCTTTGATCGTTGGAGCGTGATGCCACAGTAAAGAAGAAAAAGAGATAAAAGAAGGAATATCAATGGAACAGAAAAAGAGACCGAGTATTGATTAAGATAGGCTCTTGATAAAAAAATTAACAAAATTAAAAAAGTTAAAATTATATCAATATAAAATAGAGGCGGTGTCTGAATCAACTCTATCTTACCAAAAAAGATGCTGATTAATAAAAACACAATACCGTAAGTAAAATCGAATAAGATCGCCGAAATGAAAAAAATGAATAGAAATGGTAAAACAAAATATAATGAAAAGCTTGGATATATTATGATTGTCGAAAAAAGAATAATCTCAAGAAAGGTAAAAAATATTAAACCTCTGAAACTTCGCTTTTGCGCAAATTTGATGGGTATCTCTCTAATAAACATTTGGATAACATGAACGATTCAATTTTTTAATTTCAATTGGATATTCTTCCAATTTTCTTTAAAAATAGCCCACAGGGTACTGCAAATCAAACTACCAAATCCACATAATAGCACGATAACAATCCTTTTGGGCTTTGCCTTTTTTACGGGTAAATTTGCTTCATCCAATACTTGTACTGTTGGTGTATCTTTCGCTTCCTGGATTTTTGCCTGTTCTAATTGCGGAAGTAAAAATTCCATGATTTTCTCTTGTATCATTATTTCTCTAACCAGTCTTGCATATTCTAAGCCTAATTCTGGTATTTCATATAAAGAGAAAAGAACATCATCTTTATTCACATTCTGTCGATTTTTAAAACCGAATTTAAGCTCATCATATTTCTTGTTTAACTGATTCATCTCGCCTTTTACACGTAGGATTTCTGAACTTGAATTACCTATATAGTTTTCCAAAAATCCCAATTCAAATTCTTTAGACATAATCTTGGCTTTCAATTCAGCGGCCGTTGAAATTGTCGCGCTGGTCTGTTCTGGAAGTGCAACAGCTCCATTTTTCCTTTGAAACGCCTTAAATGCATCCTCCGCGCTTTTTAGATCACTCTGATTCTGAACATATCTCTTTTCAATAAAGGTACGAGAGTTTCTTGCCCTTTCAGTTTTCAAGTATTTGTTGACTCGATCTAACTCAGAAATGAAAAAATTTGCCATTGTTTTTGACAAATTCCTTGCCTCATCCCTTTTTGCTTTTGTTGGGAAGTAAGGTGTTTTGACTTCAACGTTTATCGTAAATGTTCCTTCATCATCCGTCTTGATATTTACAAATTTTCTTAAGTCTTTTACTGCCGCTTCCAGGTTTTTCCTTTTATATCTTTTTATCAGGTCGAATTGATGAACGACTGATTCCATGACAGTTCTGCTGCCAATAATTGCCATGAACATTGATGCTTCTTCGGAAACAGACCCGAGATTCAAACCCATTCCGTTCAACGGAAGTTTACCAAGCAACGACGATATTCCTCCTATCTGACTTGTTTCTTCGACAGGGGGTAATATGGTTGTACGTGAAACATAGGATTCCGGTAAAGAAAGACTTATAATTATTCCCAGGAAGCATATTATAATAAAATTAATGAGAATTATTTTTTCCCATCGTCTGAACAACTTGATAAGTTCAAAAATATCGAATTCGGTTTTCATCATAATATTAAGCCCTTTTTGAGAGGATTGTTTATTTTCCAAAAATACCGGCGGCCTTTGCCGCAAGTAACAAGGAAATTAATACTGAAAAAATTGAAAAATAATTTTTTAACCTCTCATCCAAATTTTGACCAATATTCACGATATCGCCCGGTTCAATGATCTCGTTTGCTCCTTTTTTCGTTTTGCCGGTCCGTATATGATAGACCTTGATCCCCTTGATATCCGAAGAACGATAATCTCCCCCTGCCATTCCAGCGTAATCTCTCGCCTGCATGTTCATCAAATAGGGATAAGCACCCGGAGACAATACAGATCCCTTTACATATACGAAATTCGATGGTAATAAAATTTTATCTCCAGGTAATAATTGAATTGCGTGATTAATTGAATCCGGATGAAATGGAATAATGGATCTATCAAATCCCTTTTTATTCTTGTCATTTTCAGTCCTGCGAAGCAGAAAAATCTTTGACAGATCGGTGTTCTTCTTTAAAGCACGAATCCGTTGTAAAAATTCCTGAACTGATTCCATTGGAAATATTTGGTATATCCCACTGGTTTCAAAATTGCCTTCTACGGTCACCAGGTCTTTACTGAGTGTCATCGGGGGCACATAAACCACGTCGCCGCCGTTAACATAAAGGTTTTCCTCCAATCCACCGGATTGTTCGAAACCATCAAGATCAAAAAGTTTGCATGAACCACCAATGCGCCTTAATTCAATCTCGCGCTTCCATGCCCGTTCAGTCACACCTCCAGCGATAGCGATCATTTCGGAAATTCTGTTTACTGCCTGTGCAACATAGGTTCCGGGGAATTTTACTTCGCCAACAACGTGTACCCTGAAAAAGCGGAGTGATTCAAGGGTCAGAGAAACCTTGCTTTTTTCATAATAGGGCTGGGATTTATCAATAACTTCCTTTTGAACTCCTTCTAAGGTCCTACCGGCCACCAATATCTCTCCGACAGAGGGTACCAATATTTTCCCTTCCGGATTCACATAGATTGCATGTTGCATTTCCATCGCGCCCCAGATATTAAACGAAAATCCATCTCCCGGCCCTATGATGTACGTCTTAGGATCGACCGATTTTTCGAGCGCGACTGGCTGCGTCATCTGTTCCCGCAGTTTTGCTTCCTTCTGCTTTTTTAGAGCCTCAAAATCGTCGCGAGTGGTTTTTTCATCTTTGAATATCTGGGAAAAATCAATCGCCTTCGGTATGTTGGCTTTTTTCGATAAAAAATTTTCATCATCTGTCAACTGAGCAAAAACGATCTGAGTGAAAAAAACTACCGGTATGGCGATCAATGTATAGCGAATTCGTTCCATTTTTTCAGATTACTCCGGTTAGGCTTTGACAATTTTCTCGCGATTCCTCTTCACGCCTTTCGTCGCATTCCTCGTATCGATCACCAGTTTCGCGTGAGTGACGATCTTTGGGTAATCGTAAGAACTATGATCCGTCGAAATCAAAACCACGTCGTACCTTTTAAGATTCGCCGGTGTCAAGGGCACGCTCTTCATTTCATACCGGTACTTCCTCACGTGCGGCATTTTCGGGATGTAGGGATCGTTGTAGTCGACTTTGGCGCCCCTGTCCTCCAGAATCTCGATGAGCTTCAATGTCGGGCTTTCGCGAACGTCGTCGATATCCTTTTTATATGCCGCCCCCAGAATCAGGACTTTGGATCCCTTGATGCTTTTCTTATGTCCGTTCAGCGCTTCGCCGATTCGATGAACCACCCAGTAAGGCATCTGGGTGTTGATCTCGCCGGCAAGTTCGATGAAGCGCGTCGGCATGTCGTATTCCCGAGCCTTCCATGTGAGATAAAAGGGATCAATCGGGATGCAGTGCCCGCCCAGGCCTGGGCCGGGATAAAACGGCATGAATCCGAACGGCTTGGTGGACGCCGCCTGGATGACCTCCCACACGTCTATGCCCATGCGGTCGAAAATCATCTTCAATTCATTGACAAGGGCGATATTGACGCTTCGGAAGATGTTTTCGAGAAGTTTGGTTGCCTCCGCAGCCTGGCTGGAGGAAACCGGGACGGTTTGCACAATGATCACGTCGTAAAGCGCCCTGGCGCAGTCCAGGCTGTAGGGATCGTTCGCCCCCACGACCTTGGGAATGGTTTTGGTGGAATAATTGGGATTGTTCGGATCCTCGCGTTCGGGCGAGAATGCCACCCAGAAATCCCGATTGCATACCAGGCCGTTCTTCTCAAGGATGGGTTTCATCACTTCCTCGGTCGTGCCGGGCCAGGTGGAGCTTTCGAGCACCACCAGCTGCCCTTTTCGCAGATTTGCTGAAACCGCCTCAGACGTGTTGATGATGAAGCTTAAGTCGGGTTGCTGGTGTTTGTCGAGCGGGGTGGGTACCGCGATGATGATGCAATCCACTTCCGGAATCCGCGAGAAGTCGTCCGTCGCGTCAAAACGGCCTGAATCGACGACGGAGGCAATCCGGTCCCCGGAAATGTGGCGGATATAGGATTTTCTGGACTTCAGGGATGACACCTTCTTCCCGTCGATGTCGAAACCGATGCACCGAAATCCCCCGTTGATGAACTCGATCAACAAGGGCAATCCCACATAACCCAGGCCGACCACGCCCACGACCGCATCTCTGCTGTCAATTTTATCCTTCAGGTTCATCCATGCCTCTCCGGTTTAGAGGTCGCGTTCATAATGCTTTTTATAATATTCAAGATATTCGCCGCTCTTGAGTTTTTCCCACCATCCCCGGTTGTTTTTATACCAGGCGACCGTCTCCCGCATTGCCGCTTCGAAAACATGCCTCGGTTTCCATCCAAGTCGGCGGATTTTTCCGGTATCGAGCGCGTAACGCCGATCGTGTCCGTCCCGGTCCTTGACATACGTTTTCAGCGTTTCAGATTGGCCGAGTTCGCGTAGAATCAGGTCCGTGATTTCCAGGTTGGTCCGCTCGTTTCCGCCGCCGATGTTGTACGCTTCGCCGTCCTTGCCCTGATTCATGACCAATTCTATGGCTTCACAGTTATCCATCACATAAAGCCAATCCCGCACATTTTTCCCGTCACCGTAGAGTGGCAACGGTTTACCGTCAATGGCATTGGTGACAAAAAGCGGGATGAGTTTTTCCGGGTACTGGAACGGTCCGAAATTGTTGGAACTCCTGGGAATGACCACCGGCAGTCCGTAGGTAACCCAGTAGGAATAGGCCAGCCTTTCGGCTCCGGCCTTCGAGGCTGCATAAGGGCTGGATGGCATCAGGGGATCGTTTTCCCTGAACAGGTCGTTTTCGATGCTTCCATACACTTCATCGGTGCTGATTTGAACGAATCGTTGAATCCCGTGCTTCCGGGAGGCTTCCAGAAGCACAAACGTGCCGAAAATATCGGTACGTATAAAATCGTCAGGGCTGCCGATGGATCGATCCACATGGCTTTCCGCCGCAAAGTGAACGATGGACTCAATGCCCCCGATCAGTTCGTCGACCCGCTTTGCATCGCAGATATCGCCCCGGACGAAACGGTAGCGAGCGTCCTTTTCCAGGTCTCGCAAATTGTCGGGATTTCCAGCGTAGGTCAGCTTGTCCAGATTGATGATTTCGACATCTGCGTGTTTTCCGAGCATGTATCGGATAAAGTTACTCCCGATGAATCCGGATCCTCCGGTTACGAGCATTTTTCTCAACAGTTCATTCCCGCATTTTCAATTGGTTCACCATGCCTCAACCCATTTTGATCGCCCAGTCATACGGTATCTGATCCGTATTGAAGGGCAATCGGTATTCGTCAGGGTTATTATAATCATAAGGTTCAGTCACGCAATTGATGGTCAGGGCTTCCTCGCTGCTGATGCATTTCCATCCATGATATACATATTTGGGCACATGCACCAACAGGGGATTATTCTCCCCCAGAAAAAATTCGTTCAGTTCATTTTTGGTTGGAGAATTTTCACGGCCGTCGTAAAGGACCAGCTTCAGCATCCCCTTGACAACGGAAATGTTGTCATTTTGGAGTTTGTGAAAATGCCAGGCCTTAATCACGCCGGGGTAAGTGGTGGTCAGGTAGACCTGACCGAAACCTTCGTACAGGGGGTCATCACGACGTAAAATCTCCATGAGACGGCCCCGTTCGTCTGGAATCACCCGAAGGGGTTTCACGCGGACATCATTGATCATGAAAATCCCTTTCCAAGCACTTAAACTTAAAATTAACAAAATCGAAGACAAAAGTCAACCACGACTTTTGCATGCTTGGGTATTATTCTAAAAAACCGAGACGTGTATATACTTCTGCGGATTTTTTTTCACGTCTGAAACGAGTGAATCGAGATCTGCGAGGGTTTTTACGAGATTGTCGTACAATTTTCTGTCCTTAACGAGTCTTTTGACCGTGCCATCTTCATGTTCGACTTCCCGCAAAAGCCGAGAAGCAACGACCAGGCAGCTGTCCAGTCGGGTGATGCTTTTACCGATTCGAACTGCCGTGGAGTCTTCCTTGAGGGTCCGGGTGATCGATTCAATTTGCATGAGCGTTGAACGGATCAAGATCCGGTTATCCTCGAGTATTCCCCTTGCCTGGGCCGAAGCCCCTTCTACATTTTTCATCACCGTGTTCAACCGCACCGGATCCGCAAACCCTTTGAGCCGGACGAGGATGGAATCGATTCCCGCGATCATTCGAGTCCCCGAAGATAAAACATCCCCTATCTTGAGGCTTGCCCGACCGGGAAGGGGATTGCTATCCAAAAGAAGTTCAGGCCCTTTCCCGAGCTCAAGGTGAACCTGCTTTCCTCCCATCAAATCCCTGTCCTCGACAACCGCATAGGCGTCCGAAAAAACACGGATCTCACCCCTTATCCTTAACGTGACCTCGATGCAATCCGGCTGGAGCAGGATGTGTTCCACTTCGCCCTGCTGCATGCCACGAACCATGACCGCGTCGCCCTTTTCCAAGCCGCGGATGTCGTCGAACCGCGCTATCAGCCGTCTGTTTTTCGAGAAAAAATCCGTCTTTTTGCCCCATACGATTCCGAGAACGAGCAACAGGACGCCCACCGTAACGACAACGCCGACGATCAGTTCATGTCTTTTTTCTCTCATTCCTCTCACTCGAATATGTAATCGGGATCATGTTCATAACCGCGCAGCTTCTGGCTGATGGTTTGGGCCAGCTGGTTTTCAAAGACCTCCGCCGCATTATAACCGTAAATCTTGAGCAGTTCGTTCAAGGCGATCACTTCAACAATCATCGATATATTCTTACCCGGATAAATGGGGAGCCGGACCAGATGGACTTTTTCTTCGAGAATTTGGACGGACATTTCCTCAAGTCCAAGCCTCTCATATTTTTCGGATTTATCCCAGTCGACCAGTTCGACTTGGACTTCCGCTTTTTTCATTTTACGGATGCCGCGTATTCCAAAAATCGCATAAATATCGATGATGCCCAGCCCTCTGATTTCCATATGGTATTTTAAGGTCTCGTTTACCATGCCGATCAGGACGCCCGAGGTCCGGCGGACGATGGTGACAATATCGTCGGCGACAAGACGATGGCCACGGGAGACAAGATCAAGGGCGACTTCACTCTTCCCAATGCCGCTTCTTCCCGTGAGCAGGACTCCAATTCCATACACATCAACCATGGAGCCGTGAATCAATACCCTCGGGGCAAATTTTTCATCGAGATAATCGCCGAGAAGCTGGAAAAGCTTGGTGGTGGCAAACGGTGTCCGAAACACGCTCAGTCGATAGTCTTCCGCGAGTTTGAGAAATTCGGGCGGAATTTCATTGTCCTCGGTTACAATGAAACATGGGATATCAAATGAAAATACTTTACGGAGACATTTTTCACGCTGGTCGAAGGAGAGCTGGTTTAAATATTGGATTTCCGTATTTCCGCAAATTTGCACACGGGAATAGGTGAAAAGATCCGTGAAACCCGCCAAAGCCAGTCCTGGCCGATGGAGGTCTTTCTCGACGATCCGCTTGCTGAAGCTCCCCTCTCCGGATACGAGCTGGAGTTTCAGGCGTTTTTCGTTTTCCTTGAAAAGCGTCTCGACCGTAATCAGTGGCAGGGTCTCAGATTGAGAATTCATGTATTTTTATTGTCCTGCAAGATCCCTGCCTTATCCTGAAAGGCGGATGGATCGATCGCTTTCCCCCTATCAAAACCTTTCAGTTTCTCTTTGTATTTGATCAGTTGCCGCTCAAGCTTGTCAACAACATGCCGGACGGCCAGCTTCATGTCTTCGGACTGTTCCTTTGCCGTAAGAATCGTGCCGAAAACGGCAATTTTAATCTCGGCCGATCTCGTCTTTTTTTCCCAACCCAGGATCACTTCTGTGTCGATGATGCCGTCATAGTATTTTTTCAATCGGGACGCCTCGGATTGGGTGAAGTCTTTCAGTTCATCGGACAGTTTAAAACGCCGGGCCGTGATGTTGAACCGCATTATGGACTCCTTTCGGGAAAACCGTATTCATGACTTTGAACTCTCGGACCGGGGATGGGCCTGTTTGTAGATCTGTTTAAGCCGGTCCCGGGTGATATGCGTATACACTTGCGTGGTTGACAAAGACGCGTGACCCAGAAGCTCCT
>Ga0315274_10013845_pt1 | contig 11468 bp, 9 predicted proteins | sample YL17G02_20_MG_FD_203700 | JGI IMG/M metagenome (GOLD analysis project Ga0315274, IMG submission 203700) | Sediment microbial communities from Yellowstone Lake, YNP, Wyoming, USA - YL17G02_20 | ecosystem: Environmental > Aquatic > Freshwater > Lake > Sediment | place: USA: Wyoming | collected...
GAAAAGAGGCGTCCCAGATGTTCGGTTATATCATAACAGCTCTGGAGAATAACGATACCGCCGCCGCCCGATTGGCTCTGGTCAACGAGGACAATCTGAACAAAATGCAGATTGTTTTTCGCCGCAGCCATGTTCAACGCATGACCGATGGAACCTGCTCGGCTGAAGCAGGGCTGATATTTATTGATTTAGTTGACAACGTTGAGAAGATGGGCGACCATCTCAGTAATATCGCCCAGGCGGTCATCGGCGGCCTGCAATGGGCGGAAGTTGAGCCAAAAGCTACCTTGAGGCGATAAGCCAACGCAGGTACGGCGTGCCACGCACACCATAATCGTAACCGTTCACAGCGATAAATCAGCGTTTTTATGTCATTGCGAGGCCGTTAGGCCGAAGCAATCCTAAGGTCTCGTAGTGCTGAGATTGCCGCGCTCGGCGGAGTTTACCCTGAGTGCAATCGAAGGGCCTCGCTCGCAATGACGAAAAATGACCAAAATCCGACATGCTACCCTGTGAACGATTACGTCCAAAGATTGGTATGCAGAAACCTGCATACCCTACGGACTATCTCAGAACTGTCACCCTGAGCGAAGCGAAGGGTCTGGCTGGCGGAAATAAGAGATTCTTCGCTCCGCTCAGAATGACAACTTGTGGTTTGAGATAATTTCTAAGGTCTCGTAGTGCTGAGATTGCCGCGATCGGCGGAGTTTACCCTGAGTGCAATCGAAGGGCCTCGCTCGCAAGGACGAAAAATGACCAAAATCCGACATGCTACCCTGTGAACGGTTACATTTTCTGTTGACTATTTGCTATTGGAATTCTCTTGCCCATATATCCTGTTTTGCCCAAATTCTTTCCGTGTCAGTCCGTGCCAGTCCGTGTTTTCAATCAAAAGTGCTGATAGCGCGAACCAAAAATCGAAATTTTTCAAATTTTTTTAACTCCTTTGCAGCAGGGCGTTTACGCTTCCGGCTCTGATTGCCAGTCCACGATTTTTCGCATAAAACGCGCAGATCCAGCCAATTATGGAAGGCCACTTGTAGTGGTCTGTAACATCGGATACTGCGTGTCATTGCGAATAAGCCTTCAGCCCTGAGCGCAGCCGAAGGGGAAGCGAAGCAATCTCTTCTTCCTTTCGGAAGGGGGCACAGCATCGAAGTCCGCTTCAACATTCCGAGACGGCTGGAAAAGCCCTTGCTCTTTCTGGTGCTATTATATCGGCGGATTCGCTACGGCTATCCGTTCCGCCGGATACCGCTGACGCTGGGCAAATTCGCCATCGTTGATCCGGAGGACTACGAGCGCTTGCGTACGTATAAATGGCACGCCCACCAGAGCGTCCATACCTTTTACGCCGTTCACTCGCTCACCAACGGCAAAAAAGAGCCGCGAAGAAATTTGCAGATGCACAACCTGGTGATTGACGTGCCGCCCGGCATGTATTGCGACCATATAAATCACAATGGCCTGGATAATCGAAAGGCTAATCTCCGCCCGGCCAGCCGGACGCAAAATGTCTGGCACAGACGGAAATTTACCCGCCGTACCTCTGGCGGATTCAAGCCGTCCAGGTCCGGCCCTGACGGAAAGCCCAGCCGATCAAAATACAAAGGCGTGGATTGGGCAAGCGATATGAATCGCTGGCGAGCGCGCATCCGCGTGAATGGCAAGCGGATTTCTCTTGGCTCATTCAAGGACGAAATCGAGGCAGCGAAAGCTTACGACCGCGCCGCCAAAAAATATCACGGCCAATTCGCCAGTTTGAACTTCCCTGATTAAACCCGCCATCATTCCGAGCATTTCTTGTCCCGTATATGCATCTGGTGCACAATGTTGAAAAACGTTGCAAATTGTCTGCAAAATCGTATAATCCTCTGGTGAGCCCATTCGACTACGCTCAGAGCCTGCCCTGAACGCAGTTGAAGGGGTAAACTCTGTCGAATGCGTATGCGCCAAACAAATCTATAAAAATAAGGCAAAAGTATGGCGAATAGTAGAAAATTGGAGCTTAAGATATGAAAGTAAAGACAAAGAGAAAGCCCCCTGAAATTGTTATACGGGATAGCAAACCGGTGGCGGTTATCCTCGATATTGGCGAATATCAGGAGATTCTTGAGCGCCTCGAAGATGTGGAGGACTTGAGGACGTTGCAGGAGATGAGAAAGAAGCCGCTTCATTTCAGAAAGCTAAACGAATTCTTAAAGGAATATAATGCAAGTGTATGAGGTATATCGGTAGAAAATGGGTTCTATTGAGTTGGACCAGAAAATCGAGCAGGCTGTCCAGGCCTGGCTGCGAAGAAGTATCATGGAGATTTTGCGGCATTAAATTTTGACAAATAGTACCGGCTTTACCGGATACAATTAGCGAGATACTAAATACGACGTATGACATACGACATACGAACAAATCACCGCCAATTCGCCACCCTGAACTTCAAGTAAAGACTCTTTGGTATGCACAGCATACCCTATGTGACTACGTGACTATGTGACTATTGTCTTTTATTGATCGTGGTCTAAGAGTGCGATGGTTTCTTTAAGGTTATCCTCAAGACCCTGAAATGCTGGCAAGGCACGCAATAGGCTGAAGTCCTCAATATACTCGGCGATTCGGTGAACAGCGCTATTGTGGTTGAAGGTTTTTAAACGACGACCATGCAACCCACTCGCCTCGCACAAGATTCGGTGAAGTCGTGCTTTCGGGTCGGCCATATTTTCCAGGCTGCGAAGACTTGGGAGGTTCAGTGGTTCGGTTGCGCTTGGGTTTCCCGCGGCTCTTCTGATGGCGGCAGGATCACACAACAACCATGCTTCGAGCATTCGCACCGGAACGACGCAAACTGTGCGCGGGACATTAATAGTGGCCGTCGCTTTCTCGACAGCTCTGGTAATCTCAACAACCCTTCGGTCTCGCGAAACGCGTTCTGCATCTCGATGGACGAAGAGTAGGTCGCAAGGGTATAAATCAAGACTCCACCTGATCCTCTCAGGCATTGTTCTTGGAGGAGCAGGCAGGCGTCTGAGGTCCGCCCATTCACCGTGGACGGCAATTTTGGGGAGGCGTTGTTGCAAAAGCCAAGTGAGTATGGGCATCAGGGCTTTGTTCGAAGCACCGTCAGAGAGTAAAGTGTAGCGCAACTCATTCATTTCAACTGGTGGGGCATATGGGGCTTAGGGTACAGGAGGCCCTGCACGTCGGCTCGGTCGACGACTCGGCGAGGTTTTCTGTACCGCTTGGCATGGCTTGTCTCGCCAACATCCTCATAAGGTTCTGCGAAAGGAACGGGGTTAAGATAACCAAGCAATTTACCTTTTGGACACACACGCTCTTGTTTGGCGTTTGGCGACTTCTCGACTCGCCAAGTGTTGGGTAAGCAGCTAAAAGACACGCCTTTCAGCCGCCTTTCTCCGCGAAAGGATTCTTTGAATTCCGCAACCAAAAGACTATCGTCTGGGACCTGCTGAACAACCAATGGAGAGTGAGTATTGACGATGACCTGGCGAAGTGGATTCTGAGGGTCCACAGGCTCCATAGGGTCAGTTGCGATGTCCTGAAGAAGGCGAATCATCGCAGGTATCCGCTCTGGGTGGATGCCGTTCTCCGGTTCTTCCAAGCATAGCACGCCCCGGGCTTCAGGATCCTGTGCGAGGACAGCCAGCGCCAAGAACCGTAGAGTCCCATCAGATAACGCCCGTGCGGCATGTGATGTCCTGTCTTTACCGGTCACGTATAGCGTAAGTAGCTCCCTGCGTTCATCGCGGTCGACCGATAGATCGCGTACGTCGTCGATCAGTTCGGCTAAGCGATTCGCGGTTTGCGCGTATATCATGGGTTCTTCATCACCTTGAGTTCCATAACCACCTTTGCCACTCACTTCTTGATGTGCCAAGCGATATAAGGTTGCTGGAAGGTGAGAACCATTGGACCCAAGTTTAGTCGGGGCAGAAAATTCATCAGGCTTTCGGAGAGCTGATGGTTCGAGTTGCAGAAGTTGCCAAGATTGCATTTCTCGGCGTGCAAGCAACGCAGTGCGGCTTTCCGCAGCATTGGTGACAGAGAGGACGGTTCTTGGCAAGTCGACAGCTCGACGAGGGAAAGGCTTTCCACCTCCGCCGTCCTGGTGGAGTTGTATTATCCTGCCGCCATCCGCTTCTTTGGTTGATATGAATGCCGACCAGCGTTTGCCGGTCACTGCCGACCTGCGCCATTTGGACACATTGTGTGGAAACAATAGATGCTTGTGCGCTTCTCCGAGAGTGATATAGCCTAATTCTTCCTTCAAAAGTTCCAGGGAACCCAGAGGCGTAAAGCTTTCGCCTTTTCGATAGCCCAGAGCAATAGAATAACGAAGGAAAGTTATGGTTGCTTTTGCCGTTTGTCCCAGATCGTCTGCCCCCTGGGCGGGGACAATCATCTCCGCCTCAAAAGACATATTGCGTTCGTACTCATCACCGTACCTGTAGAACAGACTTCTGACATCTGCTGTTTTCCCGGTCTCGTCCCGAACATATAAAGCAGCTTCCATCAACGGACGGTCGGCTAGTAGACTAAGGAATCTTATAGCATCAAATAGGTTGGACTTTCCGACGCCGTTAACGCCCGCGATACAAGTAAAGGGCCCAAACTGAACATCCACATCAAGAAGGTTCTTGAAACCGGAGATTTTCAACCGAGTCAACATATTTATTCCTCATAAGCTCGGGATCTAATTAGGATTACAATATACGCTATAAGAATAGCAAGGTCAACCCGCCAATCTCATGAAGCCATCTCTGAGACTTTCGGCTGGCGCCTCTAAGAGGATGGCTGACTATTTCTTTAGATTGCCGCGTGGCTCCGGTCCAAACAATGATGAAGAATAAGCAACCCTCTAATGAATCGCGGAGCAAATAAGCCCCGGCAACGAATTGCAGAATACATAACAAAAAACCCGCAATGAATCCACCGCCCATCTGGCGCATAAACTGCGGGGCCAAACATAGATTTACGCAGACTTGTGGTCGAGGAAGCCTTCGAGTTTGCGGGCACGAACAGGATGCTGCAACTTCCGTATCGCTTTGGCCTCGACCTGCCGAACACGCTCACGAGTAACTTTGAAGATTCTGCCAACTTCCTCCAGCGTGTAGGTGTAGCCATCGCCGATGCCGTAGCGCAGCTTGATAATCTCCCGCTCGCGATACGAAAGCGTTTTTAAGACTAAATCAATTCTCTCCTTGAGCATCTCCTGCGTAGCTGAGGCGACGGGCGAATCGACCTGGTCGTCTTCAATGAAATCGCCGAAGTAGCTGTCCTCGCTTTCGCCGATGGGCCGATCCAGGCTGATCGGATGCTTGGATATATTGAGCACCCTGCGGGTTTCCTCCACGGTCATTTCAGCTTCGGTGGCAATTTCTTCGACGGTAGCCTCTCTGCCCAGCTCCTGATGCAAGATTTTGCCGGCGGCTCGCAGTCGGCTCATCGTCTCTATCATGTGGACGGGAATGCGAATAGTCCGCGCATGGTCGGCGATGGCACGAGTAATCGCCTGGCGAATCCACCAGGTTGCGTACGTGCTGAATTTGTAGCCCCTGAGGTACTCATATTTATCCACCGCCCTCATCAGGCCGGTATTGCCCTCCTGAATCAGGTCCAAAAAGCTCAGGCCTCGGTTGCGATATTTCTTGGCGATAGAGACAACCAGCCGGAGATTCGCGCTGGACAGGGCTCGCTTTGCGTTCTCGTATTGACCAAAGACTCTATCAATCGCCCGCAGTCTTTTTTCGAACAGTTTAGGGGTCTCCAGCACCAGCTCCTGCAGGCCTGTCAGTTCTTGCTTGACGGCTTCGATATCTTCGGCGGTCATCAGGTTGTTGACGCCGGCCTCGATGGTCTCCTCCAGTTGCCGCATCTTCTGGCAGATGCCGTGCAGCTTATTTCGCATCGCCTGGATTCTGCTGGTGCGCAAGCTAAGCTCTTCGAGCAGCGTCGCGATTTTTCGCCGGTTTCGATGTATTCGCTTCAGGTACGACTTTTGAGCGGAGGTGTCCTGGGTCTCGAGTGATTTCTTGAAGATGCCCTGGTTGATTTTGAGCAGCTTGTTTACGGTCGTGATGTTCTCGGGCAGTCGCTTCCTGATTACATTTTTTGTAAGGTTCTGTACGGTCCCGGTCTTGACCGTTCGGTCGAACGACATGGTGCCGTCGTGCACTTGCTGCAGCAGATCGATCGCGTTTCGGGCGCAATAGTCACATTGCAGCATCTTCCTGCGATAGGCCATCCGACTTATTTCGATTTTTCTAGCCAGCGATATTTCGTCTTCTCTGGTCAGCAGCGGAATCTGGCCCATCTGAGTCAGATACATGCGGATAGGATCGTCGATGCGGCGTGAAATCTCGCCTTCGATCAGCTCTTTTTCGAGCAGCTCATCTTCCCCGATTTGCTCTTCTGCGGCTGTTTCTTCCTCTTCTAAAGGTTGTTCAGGAGCTTCAAACTCTTCTTCTGCCTTACCCAGCTCCGCAGATTCCACATCCTCTTTGTCGAGTAAACTGATCCCCATTTCATCTAACGTTGCCAGCAGCCCATCCAGGCGTCCGGGACTGATGGCCTCATCAGGCAGCTCCTTGTTCATCTCCTCGTATGTAAGGAATCCTTTTTTCTCGCCCCTCTCAATGAGGCTCTTTATCCGTTCTTCAGCGCTGCCAGCCCCCGCCCCGGCCGAGCTGTCGTTAGGCTTGGCCTGTTCAGGAGTATTTACCTTGTCTGTGCTTATATCCTTTGCCACTACCGGCACCTCTTTAGTCTCTTGAGCAAACGTACTTGCAGCCCCTTGGTATGAGGGGGCTTACGCTATTTTACGGTTATTATCGGCAATTGTTCGCTACACCATTCCCACGTTGTCACCGTGTTGGTTGCCCTTATTTTTATTAACGCACCGCAGAAAGCCGGTTCCATCCTGGGCTGCTTTTAGCCGGTCCTTTTCTTTTTGAGCCTCGTATCGCTCCAGCACCTCCAGAGCCCCGGAAAGCCGGCGCTCAAAATTGCCCTTTTGCTCGCCCGCCTGCGCAAGCTCCGCGATACACCTGCTAAGCTCGACCGATTCAGCTTTCGCCAAAACCGTTTTCAGCGGGGCGCCAATACCGGCGCTAATCGCCTCGAACAGCATCTGTGCCGTTTGCCTCAATATCGGTACATCGAAAGTCTCGACTGTAGTTTTTTGCTTTACAGCCTCAAACAGCCTCGGCTCATTGAGCAAAACCTCAAGCACCTCGCGCTGAGCTACAGCAAAAAGCCCCTGGCCGTAATCTGTGGCCGGCTCTTTCGCTTTGTTCTGATTGTTTCGTTCCGCCTTTGCCAACCGGCCGATTCGTTTGCACAGCTCGGTGTTAATCTCCTTGCCGTCAAGGCCGATAATCTTTGACAGCCGATTCAATATTAAGCCTCTATCCAAAGGCGGCGTGTAACCCGCCCACAAGCTCGTTGCGATGGTCTGCAGGAATTCGTCCGTTGCCGTTTTTCTGCCGGCCAGAGTATCGTCGCTGCCGAAGCTCGCCAGCAGCCGGTTCCATTTGAACTGCAAGACGTCGACCGCATCGGCCGCCAGCTGCTGGAAGGCTTCCTTTCCGGCAGTCAAAAGAAAGTCACACGGGTCCTTTCCCTGCGGCACCGAGGCCAGCTTGATATCTATCCGCTGCGACAGGCAGACTTCCAATGCCCTGTTGGCCGCTTCGATGCCCGCCGTGTCACTGTCGAAGATCAGAACTACTTTTTTCGCGTATCGGCGTAAGATTCGCCCGTGTCCGTCGGTGAAACTGGTCCCTAAAGCAGCAACGACATTGCTGCATCCGGACTGGTGGGCCATTATGCAGTCGGTGTAACCTTCGACCACAACGGCCGCGCCCGTCGATACAATCTCGTGCCGGGCCTGCTCCAGGCCGTAAAGGCAATTGCTCTTGTCAAATAGAGGCGTGGCCGGCGAGTTTATGTACTTTGCGCCTGTCCCATCCAGAGTCCGACCGCCGAAGCCGATCACCCTGCCCGTGACATCGGTAATCGTGAACATCAGACGATTAACGAATTTATCCTGATTCTGCGCGGTGACTAAACCGGCTTGTTCCAGCAGCTTGGGTGGGATATTTTTGGCCTTCGCGGCTCTCGATAAGGCGTCTTGCGAATCAACCGCCAAGCCTATCTGCCATTTTGCGGCACTTTCGGCGGTTATACGCCTTTGAGCGATGTAATCGCGGGCGTTCTTACCCTTGTTTTGGTCGGCCAGATTCTGCTGGAAGTATTTAGCCGCCCAGGCATTGACTCTAGCCAACTCGTTCGGGTCAATGTCCGTTGACTGCTGGCCGGCGCCTTTGACAGATTTGGCAGGCTTTAATTTTATGCCCGCGCGGTCGGCTAATCGTTGCACGGCCTGCGGGAAGGTGAGATTCTCCCGCGTCTGGACGAAGGTAAAGATTCCGCCGCCCGCCCCGCAGGCAAAACACTTGTATATCTGCTTGGCCGGATTGACATTCAGGCTCGGGCGATGGTCATCGTGGAATGGGCACAGTCCGACCATCTCCCTGCCTTTTCTTGTCAGGCTGACGTGCTCGCCGATTATGTCAACGATGTCGTTCGCCTGCTGAACCTGGTTTATTATTGCCTGGTCGAATGCTCCGGATATTGCCACTTGTCCTTTGGCCCTCTTTTCGCATCCAGCGTTTGGATTTCTCTCCCGCCCCTAATATTTCTACCGCGTAATACCGCTCCGAGTTCGTTTTGACCCACCTCTATCCGCGGGCTGCTAACGATGTTACTAAATAAATATAGCCGAAGAACGGCAAAAGTCAAGTCGCCGCAGAAAATCGCCGCTTTGGCCTTGCTAAAGGGGATTCATAATATTTTGGACACCTGGCCAAATAAGACATAAGCCCGCGATACGGTGTACAAGAGCACACGTGATAGGTACGCGAGCGACCCGCACGCCAGCGCTGCCAAATGAGGGCCGGCAGAACACAGAAGACAGGAGTCAGAATACAGAAAAAGGGTTTTTCGGTTCCCGATACTGGATCCCGCTCCGGCGAAGGCCTTTGCCGACACGAGTTCTCGATTGCCTGACCTGTCATTCCTGCAAAAACAGGAATCCAGGTCCTTCCCGCGAGTATACGATACCCTGGATCGGCAGATTCTAACTACAATTGGTGTGAGGGCCATCATCCATTCTTTGTCATCTTGAAATTAGAGACCCTACCGGTGTCATGTCGAGTTGGCTAGAATGCGCGGGTCAGGACGCCCCATCCGTTGGTCGCACCTCATCATCGACTATCGCGGCTCCTGAGGGTAGGCCGGCAGTATTCATGACGGCCTCGACCTGCTGACGCGAGACACCCGCCACCGTAGCGTAATCGAGGGCCAATCCGTGCACAGTCTGGAATGTGATCGTGTTTGTGCCCTCGTTCTTTGCCTTGTGAAGTCGAATGACCAGCCGGGCCAGTTCGTACAGATCATTCGCGCACAGAAACTGAACGCCCTTGAGCGAACTCAGAGGTATCCTGCCCTGGTACATGGTAACCCCTTGCGCGTGCCAACTATTGTTTATCTGGTTTCCGCATAAAAATCAATTATTTCCGAAACTCACCGTTTTCTGTCCCCTGTCCCCAGCCGTTAACGGGGCGCTGTCTCTATTACTCCCCTGCGAATGGACACATTAACTTACCCACAATAGACTCAAACAGTTCATCGTCTTTTGGTATTTCCCACTTGTTCCATTTTATCATTTCATCCGTCTTAGGCGTTGATGGTTTTCGCCCTGTTACCGATTTTTGTATAGGATATCGCCCATACGTAATCGCGAATGATAGCCGCGACAAGATTTTCTTCTCTTGTGTCGTCAGCCCCAACTCGATGTTCTCTGACACTTTTGTCGCGAGTGAGTATAGATCATGATCTTTTGTGCCCAGAATGCCGCGGTACTTGCCTTTATTGGTCAGGCGGCCCCCTGTCTTCAACCAAATCGCTTTCAACAGGCATTCAAGCGCCATTCCTCGCAACATCTTTACTACCATATGAATCTTCATGTAATGCCATGGGTCGTCTGGGGGTTTCGGAGGATCACCACAACTACTATTTAAGGTTTCGGAAGCCGATAATAGACCATCCGTTCGAAATAACCAGAAATCGCAATCATTGCCAATTCTATCAAACAACTGTTGTGGCGGTAAGTCGAAAATATCATCTGGCATGGGGGCCTCTTCTCTCTTCTTAGTATTCATTATATGGTTTCCGCATAAAAATCAATTATTAGCGAAACTCACCGTTTTCTGTGCGCTGTCCGCAGGCGTTAGTTGGGCACTGTGTCTATTTGTGTTGCTCAGGTGTTAGAGATTTCTGGTTTTCCGGGGTCTTCTTTATGGTTTGTTCGATCCTTTGCAAATCCTGTAAACCTGTTTCCACCCTTTGTTTATTTTGTTCCCACCATCCTTTTGCAGCGGTATACTCAAAAACATCCCTCCTGGAGAAACCAGTAACAGATTCGAAACTATCTAGAGCGTTTTTCCTTACTTCTAACTTTTTATCATTTTTTACGGCCTCAAGCAAAGCCTCTGGGACTTGCTTTTCTTTCCTTTCTTTCAGAAGTTCTGCTGTTCTTGCGCGAACTTGCCAGGGTTCAGCCCCCCTTAAACCTTGAATGAGCGCCTCTGTTGGGATCTCCTTATCTGTAAGTTCTTTGCCTGTTTTAGGGTCGCTATATCTAACGATAAGGCCTTTTATGCGAGTCATGGTTGCAAAATGATTTTTGACACGAAGAATTTCTGAAAGCGCACTCTTTTTTATATGTTCATCTGCAGATGAGTCGTAAATATTTTGCAATTGTTCAAACGGGCCTGCATCTCCAGTCGCGATAGCTTCATCGCTGAGTTTGAGAACTTCATTCCTATTTTTAAGATAGTTGACTTCTTGAGCGAGGTTCTTTAGTTGTAAGTCGTATTTCTCTTTGAATTCTTGAAGGTCTTTTTCAAAGAATACAATTTTTTCGTTCACAGACAGAATTGCTTTTTGAATGGCAGGGTTTAAATTATCTTCGATGATTTTGTGCGCCTGGTTTTCCGCCACAAGATTCAAAGTCTTCGCTATCTTGGGCTCTGCAAATTTGAGTGTAATTGACTCTGTAATAAACTTTTCCGATTTGTCTATGACATTAGTGTAGATACAGTACAAAGCATATATCGTTAGCAAGCTAAAACCACCAACAAGAAATGTGGACCATTTTTTTAACCACTTTTTTATGTTTATTTGTATTTCGGATACAATATCCTCCTGGTTTCTTTTCAACTGCTCAATCTGCCGTTCGACTTTCTTGACCTCGGCGTCGATATCTCTTAGAAAGTGTATGAAAAGTAACCTTTTGTCCGATAACTGATATATGGACAGAAGGAGTTATCCAAGCGATCTGACAGATGAACAGTGGAACTTGATCGAGCCTTTCCTGCCAGCGGCCAAGC
>Ga0315274_10013846_pt1 | contig 11468 bp, 6 predicted proteins | sample YL17G02_20_MG_FD_203700 | JGI IMG/M metagenome (GOLD analysis project Ga0315274, IMG submission 203700) | Sediment microbial communities from Yellowstone Lake, YNP, Wyoming, USA - YL17G02_20 | ecosystem: Environmental > Aquatic > Freshwater > Lake > Sediment | place: USA: Wyoming | collected...
AACAACAACAACAACAACAACAACAACAACAACAACAACAACAACAACAACAACAACAACAACAACAACAACAACAACAACAACAACAAGAAGAAGAAGAAGAAGAAGAAGAGGAAAGCGTTGCTGCTTTTTCCCTTCTTCCGGTGTACGAAAAAGTGCGGCGCGACGCGCGCGCGCAGTTCCAACGATAGTGTGGGTGGGTTGGAAGGGGAAAAAAAAACTTGAAGAGAAGAGGGAGGGATTTTGGAGGTGGGGACGCTGCTCTGCGCTCGCGCGCTCGCTCGCCCGCGCTTTTCGAATAATAAGGGGGAACCAGCGGAATTCGACCATTGGGCCCCGAAAGCGCGGCGGCAGCGGCGGCGGCGGCGGCGGAGGGCGGAAGAGGTGGGGAGAAAAAAGAGGGGGGAAGAAGAGTGGGGGGGGGTCTCGGAGGGAAAAGCTGTTCTTGCTCTCTCTCTCTCCTCTCTATCCCATATCTCTTCTCTCTCTCTCTTCGCTCTTCTCTCTCTCTCTCCTCCCTCTCCTCGCTCTTCGCTCTCTCGCTCTCTCCCCCCTCAGTCGAGGGCAGACCTAGAGGGCGAGCCCTGCTTCTTGTCCCTCGCGCGGAGGTTGAGAGGGCGCAGGGTCCCTGGAAGGTGCAGCGCCGCGGCGCCTCCCCCCTTGTGGAGGAGGGCGGCCGAGGAAGGAGCGCCGACCGGCGGAGGGCAGGAGCAGATCGACGCCGACCTGCGCCTCCCGTAGAGCGGGATGCCGCGGCGAGCGGTCTGGCTGTTCACCTGCTTCTGCGCCTGCATCTGCTGCTGCATCTGCTGCTGCTGATGCGAGCAGCAGCAGCCAAAGGCGGTGGCGCCGTTGAGGGCGTCGGCCTCGGAGAGGGTGCAGCAGCCCGAGCGCGCGGACGCGAGGGCGCGGCTCTGCTGGCGCTGCTGCAGCTGCTGCTGCTGCTGCTGCGCCGGCGGCGACGGCGGCGGCGACGGCGAGCGGCGGGGGTGCGGGGCCGCGGGCGCGCCCGCGAGGGGCGCCCCGGGGCGCTTCCTCTCGCCGTTACTCGGGCCCGGGGCCAGCGGCGGAGGAGGGGGCAGGAGGTGGTCCTGGACCCGGGCGCCGGCGGCAGCGAGGTCGTTGGCGGAGCTGGCGGGCGAGTGCTCCCACGACGCGCCGAGGGGCCCGCCGCCGCCGCCGGCGGCGTTCCCGGCGCCGGCCTTGCTCAGGACCAGGGGTGGCAGCCCGCCGCCGAGCTCCAGGACGTCGCCGGGGAACGGGAGGGGCGGCGGGAGGCGCGCCTCCGTCCTCGGGGGCGTGACCGGGGCCTGCGGCGCCAGGGCCGCCGCCGCCGCCGACGCCGACGCCGACAGCGGCGGCCACCGCGTCCCGCCCGAGGAGCCGTCGTCCTTGCCGTTTTCCTTGCCGCTGCTCCGGTTGGTCCGGTTGGTCCGGCTGGTGGACGAGTTGGCCGGGGAGGGGCAGCGGGAGCCGCCGGCGTGGCGCGGCAGGGCGCGGGGGGAGAAGGAGGGGGCGAGGCCCCCGGCGTCGGTGCCGCTGCGGCGGCGGCCGCGGTGGGAGCAGTCGGCCGAGGCGAGCGCCGCGAGCGCCGACGGCGAGGACAGCGAGGCAGGGGGGACCCTGCCCGACCCCAGGCTGGAGAGCAGGCACTGCAGCGAGCACGCCGAGTGCCCGTCGGCTGCCCCCGACCCGCACGTCACGCACCGGTTGCCCGAGGGGGGCGGCGCCGTCGGCGGGCGCCTCGCGCGGAGCATCACGACGCGGTGGCCGTTGATGCGGTACGACTGCGCGAGGCGGAGCAGCAGCGCCGCCGTGGCGCTGCCGCCCGCGGCGTCCGCGGCGGGGCCCCCCTCCCCTCCCGCCCCGGGCCTCCGCTCCCCGGAGGGGAGATCGAACGTCGCGGCGTCGGAGAAGAGCACGGCGTCGGCGTAGGCAGCGCGGCGCACGCGGACGAGGGCGTGGCCCCGGTGGGGGTGGGGGGCGGAGGCGGGGGAGCACGGGGGAGCGGGCGCGGCGGCGGCGGCGGCGCGGCTCGCGGCGGCGCTGCGGCGCGCCGAGCCCGACGCCGGCGAGGCCGACGAGAGGCCCGCGCAGAAGTTGCAGGCGACGGTCGCCGCCGAGGGGCCGACCGCCCCGGCCTCGAGGGCACAGGTGGCGCAGAAGTAGATCGCCTTTTTGAGGGGGGAAGTGTGAGAGAGTAGGAGAGAGAGGAGGAGTCTGAGCGGAAAGGGAAAAGGGAGAAAAGGGAGAAGGGAGGAGGGAGCAGAGGCGGGTAGGCAGCCTGCCGTCGCGCGTGAAGACAGACGCTTCGATGCGTGGGCGAGCGAAAAGCGAAGGCGGAGATCGTTCGATCGATGGGGGCGGGCCCCCGCTCTCGGGCGGTGATTCCCCTCTTTCGATTTCTTTTTTGAGCGCCCTCCCCAGCGTCCGCGAGCCCCCATCCCGATCCAAAAACTCACCGGCGATGCCGATCCGCAGCAGGGGCATCCCGTCGCCATGTGGAAGATGTTGTGGAGCCGCGGAGACGAGGCCAGCGAGAGCCAGGCCGGGAGAGGTTGCGACATTGTTCTCTGTTAATTTTTTTATTTTATTTTTGGCTTCTCGTTTTTTTTGGGTCGGGGCCTTTCCGGTTGTTTTGGCCGCCGCGGAGCCTCGGCTTTCTGGATGCTTCCTCCCAAAGGCACCTCTCCAAGACCAGCGAGCGTGCAAAACTGCCATCAAAGGTGCAGAGAGGGAGGAAAACGCGCGGGGGGGGGCGAGGCTACGCGCGGAAACGGCCGCTCGAAAAAGGAGAAAACTTCCGACCTCGATCTCTTGGGGCGCAAGCCGTCAATCGCTCCGATAGCGCTTTGCTCGTTTCTATGTTCTCCCTCCCATCTGTCCCTCTCTCTCTCCCCGCTGTCTCCTCGCTTCGATCCGCGGGCGATTCGGTAAGAACTTACCAGAACTGACGCGATACGAGGGAAGTCGTTCGGGGGGTCTCGAGGAGGGCTCGCTGAGGAGGGGGGGGGGATAAAAAGGTCGGTTTATGAACAAAAGTCGCCCTTTTCCTTTTTCTTCTTTCGAGAGAAGAGAAAGGCGGCACAGTCGACTGTCGACGGAACGTTCAAAGAAACTTCGAAAAAAGGAAGAATCGGCACCTCCCCAGAGCACCCCCCCACCCACAGCTCCTCTTTTTCCCCAGCCTCTTTTTCCCCCGTTTCCGACGCCCTCTTTTTCCCCCTCTGCTGCATTTCCGATGCAATTCTGAAGTCTGATTGGTTAGTTTTGCATTTCAGATCACGGGAATCAACCGGCAAAACGGAATATATCTATACCCCAAAAAAGGGCACTCTTCTAACCTCCCTCCCCTCTGTCGCCGCCCCTGTCGCCGTTTGCTCCCGAGGGCGCGAGCGAGCTCCCCGCCCTCGGCCGCAGCGGTGAGCCGCCGGGGCCCCCAGCAGCAGCCGAGGCCGGAGGCGTCGCCCCAGTCCCCTCCCCCTCCGCCGTCGTCGGCGTCGAAGCGGAAGAGGAAAGAGGCGGCGCCCCAGAGTCGAGCGAGGCACCGCCCCTGTCGCCGTCGCCGCCGAGGCCGGCGCCTCCTCTCCTCTTCCTCGCCGCGGCCTCGCTGCCGCTGGTGCTCACCGCGGGATAGGAAGAGGAGGAAGGCACGAAGGTCTCGCAGGCAGAGGCCGCGGCAGAAGGGGGGTTTTGAGAGGACGCAGAAGCCGCCGCCGCCGACTCCGCCGCCGCCAGAGCCGCCCTCTCCGCCGCCGCCAGGGCCGCCGCCCGCTGCTCCGCCGCCACCTTCCGGTACTTGTCGTAGTTGAACAGCGCGACGCCCGCCACGAGCACCGCCAGCCCGGCGGCGTTGACCCGCGAGAAGGACTCCCCCAGGAAGGCCACCGCGGCAAGGACGGTGACGATCTCCTTGAAGGTGCCGGCGACCATGAAGGTCAGCGCCGAGGTCAGCTTGATGACGGTGAACTCGACCCAGACCATCGCGAACGCGATCGCCGCGCCCCCGGCGACCAGCCCCAGCGTCAGGCCGACGGACGCGGGCGAGTCGAAGTAGGGGCTGCGCGGCAGGACGACCCAGAGGCGCTCGGCGAGCAGCGAGACGAGGGCGACGGTCAGCGCCATGACGGGCATCAGCGCAGCGACGACGGCAACGGGGCCCTGGCCTCCTCCGTGGCCGCGGCCTCCCTCGCTGCCCCCGCCTGCCTCTGCCGCGGCCGGGGAGCGGACCGGAGAGCGGGGCGGCGACGGCGGGGAAGCAGAGGCAGAGGGAAGAAGCTTGCTGCTGCTGCGGCTGCTGCTGCTCGCGCCGCCCTTGCCCTTCCCCCCCGAACCGCCGCCGCCTCCGCCGCCGCCGCCGCCGCCGCCGCCGCCGCCGCCTCCGCCTCCCTGGAGCAGCACCTGCGTGATCGTCCACCGCAGGCCCGACAGCGCGCTCGCGGTCATCACCAGCGCGAACCCGACGCCGTCAAAGTGGGCCTCGCCGTAGACGAGGAGCATCAGGCCCGAGGAGATCACGGCGACGACGCCGGCGAGGGACCAGGAGGGCCTGACGAAGTTTTTTTTTTTAGTTTTTTTTAGGTGAGTTTTCGGGGCGTCGTTTTTCCTTCGTACTTCCTTTTTTTCCGACCCACAAATACTCACTTCTCGAGGCCCCACGCGAACGCGAACGCCAGAAGGAACAGCGGCGTCGTCGACTTGCACATCGTGTAGAACGACAGCGAGATCAGGCTCAGCGAGAAGTTGGACAGGCCGATGTCGAGGCCCGTGCAGACGCCGTTGGGGACGACCTTGGTGCAGTACTCCCTCCAGGAGAGGCGCGAGCCCGCGTCCCCCCCCGCCCCGCCGGGGTCCCCGCCTCCTCCCCCTCCCCCTCCTCCCTGGTCCGAGAGGGAGAAAGAGGCCTCGTTGGGGGAGGCGGAGCGGGGAGGGGACGAGGAGCCCGCGAGCTCGGGCTGCTGCTGCTCCGAGTCGCTGAGCCGCTTCCACCGCCGCGCCGGCAGCGCGGCCGCGGCGGCCCCTCGCCTCCTCGCCGGGGGCGGCCGCGGCGGCCTCCCCCTGCCACCACCGTCACTCGCTCTTCTTCCCAGGCCCCCTCCTCCCTCGACCCCGAGCCACAGCGCCGCCTTCGCCATCAGGATCTGCACACAGAACTGCAGCGCGGTCATCAGCATCGGCGCCGGGAACGCGCCGCGGCCCGCGACGCCGTGGCCATGGCCGAGCAGCGTCCGGTTCCAGAGGCTGAGGCAGGTCGAGAAGAAGTACCACGTGAGGATCAGAAGCAGGTTGCGGGCCGCGACGCGCCATACGTGGGCCGGGGCCGGGTTGGGGAGGCCCGGAGGGGGGGGGAGGACGAGAACGGAGTCGCCTGGGGTCGAGGTCGAGGGGGCGCCGCCGTTGTTCAATCGCGACGACGGGTGATGGTGAAGATTGCTGTTGTTCCCGCCGTTGGCGCTGCCGCCTCCATTGGCCCAGCCCGAAGCTCCCGCGTCCGACAGGGCCAGAGGAGTGTTGAGCAGGATCGGCTGGAGCTCCAGGGCGTGCGAGTCGCTGCCGCCCAGAGCGCCGCTGCTGGAATTCGGGAGGCGCAGCGGCGGGAGCTGCGACTGGAGCTGATGGTGGTTCCGGCCAGAAACTCCGGCCCCTCCACCTCCTCCGCTCATCGCGGCTCCAATCGGCAGCGGCTCGCGCGCGGGGGAAGGGCCTTCGCGTTTCCCCCTCCCTCGTCGACCAGGGAGATCGAGGAGACGGGACGGGAGCGCGACCAACGGCGCGTGTCGAGAGCTGAAAGAGAGAAGATGAAGACTTCGAGAGAAAGAGAGAGAAAAAAAAAGTGAACAGGGACCTTGGTGGAGGAAAAAAACTCTGTGCGGGCAAAGGAAACTTTGCTGCAAAGTTTTGAAAAAACTCTTCAAGTAGGCTGGGAGGGCACACAGGCCCCCCCCCCTTGAAATGAAAATGACACTTACAAAAGGGACAAAAGCGGGAGAGAGAGCAAGTTCTTTTTAATCAATTTTCATCCTTTTCCGAATCACCCTCCTCCGCCGGCAGCCGTGGCGGCGGCAGCGGCGGCAGCAGCGGCTCCGGCGGCGGCGTCCCCGGCCAGCCGCGCCACGCGCAGTCTCGCTCGCCTCCTCGCGCGCAAGAGGGTTGCAGAGGCCGCGGAGGCCAGCTCGGAGACGGAGGAGGTTTTGGCGGCGGCGGCGGTGGAAGAGGTGGTCGGAGCTTTTCGTTCCGTCGTCGTCGCCATCGCACTCGGCTCTTGCTCGTCGTTCCTCGCTCGCAGACTGGAAAGTCTGGAAGCGGAAGTAGAAGCAGTGGGGACGGCGGCGACAGCAGCAGCAGCAGCAGCAGCGCGCCGGGCTGCTGCAGCAGCAGCAGGAGAAGAAAAAGAAGCAGCGGACGGAGAAACCAGAGTCGTTGCTCCGCTCACCCGATCTTTTCCTCCTCCTCCTCCTCCTCCTCCTCCTCCGCTCACGGCCCAGAAGGGAACGACCCCGGCCGCCAGCGGCAGCGCCACCGCCAGCGCCACGTGCGTCCCCACGATGGCCAGCGCGAGCCTCCGCCGCTGCGCGGCTATCGCCCGGCGCCGCAGCGACGTCGAGGCCGAGGCCGCGGAGCTGGAGCTCATCACCGACGACACCTTGGACGCGACGCGCGCGGCCGAGGCCGGGAGCGCCGCGGCCGCGGCGGCGTGCCCCAGGACCCAGAGGGCCCAAAGCGTCAGCCACAGCTGTGCGTGGCCGCCGAGGGCGCGCACGGCGGCGGAGCCCGCCACGCCGCCGCAGAGGCCCAGGCCGAGCAGGAGCCTCGAGAAGAAGGGGCCGGAGCCCGCGAGGCCGGCGCGGCCGTCGCCGTCAGCGCCCGCGGCGCCTCGGACGACCCACGAGCGCAGCGCAGCCCTCGAGGCGAACAGCAGGACGCCGCCCCCCGCGGCGGCCCGGAGCATCGCCCCGAGCCAGCAGAGGGCCACCGCGGCGGCAGCAGCCGCCGGAGCGACTCCCAGCATGCGGAGCACCGTCGAGGAGTGCGCCAGGGACGCAAAGTCCGCAAGGAAGGGCAGAGAACTTCCCTCGGCGCCTCCCCCGATCCCGGCACGGCAGTGCCCCGCCGGCGCGACAAAGAGGCCGTGCCTCCCTCCGGCCGCGAGGGCCGCGGCCACCATCACCCCGAGCCCGCCGGCCAGACAGTCCGCGAGCGCGGCCCTGGTCGAAGCGGCTGCGGCCCTCGCGGCGGAGGCCGCGGCGCCGCCGCGGGCGACGGTGGCGATCCCGGAGGCCGCCCGCGCCGTCTCGGCGAGCGACGCGTTGGCCTCGGCCGCGAGCACCGCGCGCTCGCTCGCCGCGGCCGTCTCGCCCATCCCGCGCCAGGCGTGCACGATCAGCCCGACGAGCTGGACGCGCTCCGAGGTGCCCAGCGAGGCCGGGTCGACGCCGACGGCCGAGAGCATGCGGGCGACGGTGCGGGCCGCGGCGGCCCAGCGCCCGTCGTCGTCGTCGGCTCCATTGTTGACGGACGCGGGCGTTCCGTTTGCAGCGGCGTTTGCGTTTGCGTTTGCGGCGGCCCGGTTGCTGTTCCCTCGGTTGGCGGCGTTTCGTCCAGGGGAAGCCGCCCCTCCTTCGGGTCGCCTTCGCCGCTGCCTCGAGCTGTGCGGCGACTCGTCCTCGTCGGAGCCGGCGGCGGTCCCGGGCGCTTGCCCAAAGGGCGCTCGGTCGCCCTCGTCGCCCTCGTCGTCGTCGTCGTCGTCGTCGTCCTCGGTCTCTTCGGCGGCGGCGGCGGCGGGGGGTCTCGGGGCCGACGCGGGCCTCCTGCTGACCGGGGAGGCAGCAGTAGGGGCCTGCGGAAAGGGGAACCGGCTCGCGGGCCCGGCTGGGCGCGCGGCGAGGGCGCGGAGGCGGTGGCGCAGCACCCCGCCGCGGCCGCCCCCTCCTCCCCCGTCGCCTGCCCCCGCCGCCGCGGCATGAGCAGCCGCGCCGGCAGCCCCCGCCCCGAGCCCGCCGGTGCCGTCCAAGTCGGCCGGGCCCCTCCTCGACGGCCTCCCGGAGGAGGAGCCCGCAGAGCCGGCGCCCTCGCTCAGGGCGTCCGACGGGGGCAGGCGACGGGCCGGGGCGTGTGCGAAGCCTCCTCCCGCGGCCGCCGCCGCCGCCCCTGCCGCCGCCCCTGCCGCAGCCGCCGCCGCTGCCGCCGCCGCTCGGTGGGAGCGGCTGGGTATCGCCCGTCCCCACATTCCAGCTCCTCCTCCTCCTCCTCCGCCGCCGCCGCCGCCGCCAAACAGGAGCCGCGCCCCGGCTCCCCCGCGGCCCCTCCTGCCAAAGGGCGCGACGGGCCACCCCCTGCGCCTCGGGGCGGCCGGGGCCCCGCCGCCCGCCGCTGCCGCCGCCGCCTGCCGCCGCTTGCCCGCCAGGAAGCCTGCGAGCCCGGCGACGGCGGCGGCTGCGCAGATAAGCGCGGCGAGGGCCGCCGCCGCGGGGGAAGAGGAGGAGGAGGAGGGCGGAGACAGGGGCGGTTTCCTGCCGTCTGGCAACGGGAGGGGGGCGTCGCCGTCGCCTCCCGCCTCCCCGCCTCCGCCTTCCTCCTCGGCGGCGAGCTCCTCGGCGAGCGCCGCAGAGGCCAGGCGCTCCTCCTCGAGGGCGGCTCGCCACCCCCGCGGCGGGGCGCTGTGGTCGGGGTTGCCGCTCGCGAGAGCGGCAGCAGCAGCGAAGGAGCGCGCCAGCGCCGCTGCCGTTGTCGCCGTTGTCACGAGTCCCGTCGACCTCGCGCCGCCGAGCAGAGAGGAGGCGCTGGCCCCGCCCAGAAGCGTCGCAGCCAGCACGGCCGCGGCCGCCAGCGCCGCGGAGGCGCTGAGAGAGGCCGAGGAACGGCGGCGATGAGGGCGTAGAGGAGGCGAGGCTGATGATTGCGGCATTGGTCTTCGTCGTTGCTCGTCGTCGTCTTGTCCTCCGCTACCACCGCTCGTGCTCTCCTGCTGCGTCGGAGTGGCAGCATCGCTGCAGCTCCAGAGTGGTCGCAACATACACGAGAGAGAGAACGCAGCTTGCGCGCACGGAGGCGCGGCGCTGCGGCCGAAAAAAAGAGAAAACGACAAGTGGGGAGAGGGAGTAGTTTGACATGCTCACAATCGATCGAGCGATCAATCTCAGATCGGAAAGCAATCGGCGTTCTCAGCGCCTCTTTCTCGCTCGCGCCTCGGATCCTCAAACCTTTCATTCCCGGCAACCAGATAAGACGTGCAGGCCCTCTGCGCGCCTGCGCGTGGGGGTGGAAAAAACCAAAAAATCAAAGAATGGGCTTTGCCGTCGTCGCATGGAGCGCCCTCGCCGCGTCGGCGTCGTTGCTGCTCTCGCTCGTCGGCGGGCCCGCGCACTTCTCGCCCAACGCCTGCGCCTCAGTCTCGGCCGCGCTCCCTTACGCCATCGTCGGGCAGCCCGCCGCCCTCGCCGCGATCGCCGACGCCGTCTGCGACCACCTGGCCGAGACCGCAGCAGCGGCCGTCGCGGGAGGCGGGGCGAACAGCAAGCGAGGAGGGGCAGGAGGAGGGGGCGGCACGAAGCCGCTGGTGCTGTCGGCGCACGGCCCGCCGGGGGTCGGCAAGAGCGCCGCGCACGCCGTGCTCGCCGCGGCTCTGTACTCTCCCGCGGACCTTTCTTCCGTGCTTGAGGGCCTCTCTCGGGCCGAAGAGGAATCGGAACTGGAGGAAGAGGGAGAGGGACCGGAGGAAGCAGGGGAAGGACCTCGGCGGCGAGGGAGAAGGAAGACCGAGCCGCCTCCTCTGCCGCTGCTGCTCGCCGACTGCCCGGGCAAGGGCTGCCCGGGGTACCGCGTCCTCTTCGGCCTCGATTATTCCGACTCGGCGCGGTCGGGCGCACTATCCGCGCTGCGCGAGTCTCTGCTGGAGCACGTCGCGAAGCACCCGCAGGTAAGAGCAGATGCAAGAGAAAGGACAAAGTTTTGTTTCATATTGTTTTCTTTTAGACCTAAGGGTTGGGACGCATTTTTTCACTCTGAATTGCACTCTCTCCTCCTCGAATTGACATAAAACTTCATCCAGTCCCTGATCGTCGTCGAAGAGTACGACAAGCTCGACTGTGACGCTCGAGGGCTGATCCGGCAGCTGTTCGGGACCTCGGGGGCCGCGGCGGGCGTGGTGACCGAGGACAAGACGGGGGGCTCCTCCGCTGGCGGCGGCGGCGGCGGCAGCGGCGGCGACGGCGAGACCCCGAGCTTATCCTCCTCTCCTCCTCCTCCGCGCCTCACGACCACGATCGCGCCCTCGCTCGCGCAGTCCATCATTCTTCTCGAGTCCAACGCAGGCTACGCGCAGCTCCACGAGCTGCTGGAGCAGGCGTCGAACGCGGCGGAGGACGAAGAGAAGAAGAGGAAGAAGGAAAGCGACGGCGGGAGAAAGGGCGGCGACGGTGGCAGCAGCAGCAGCAGCAACGAGCCCGCTTCTTCTTCCTCTTCCTCTCCTTTGCGACGACGAGATCGAAACTCGAGAAGCAAAAAGCCCGACCCCGACGCGGCCCGCCTCGCCGTGCCCCTCGAGACGGCCGCGCGCTCCCTGAAAGACCTCGTCTTTGCCCGCTGGGTCTCGCAGCGCTGCGAGCCGCGCGCCGACTCGGCCCGCGCGCTGGCCGCGATCGACCACTTCCTGCCCTTCTACCCGCTCGAGAGGCCGCACCTGGAGCGGCTGCTGCGGCGCAGGCTGGCCGCGAGGAGCCTGCGGGCGCGCAGAGAGGACGCGCTCTCGCTCGAGGAGCCCTTCGGCCGCGACGTCGTCGCCTTCCTGGCCGACAGGGCCGACTTCGACGGGCGCTACCCCGTGGAGGGCGGCAAGGAGGCGTCGGCGCTGGTCACGAGGTACGTGACGCGGGTGCTGGCCGACGCGCAGAGGGCGCGGAGGGGGCGGGCGGAGGCGCTGAGGGAGGCGGAGCGGGCGCTGGCCGCGGCTGCGGCCGCCGCGGCGGAGGCGGCGGCGGCCGCGGCGGCCGCGGTGGCGGCGGCGGCCGAGGTCGAGGCGGCGGCAGCGAGGAGTGCTGGAGGAGACGGTTCTTCTTCTTCGTCGTCGTCGAAGCCCGTGGCAGCAGCACGAAGGGCGCAGCAGCAGCAGCCTGCAGTCGTCGCGGCTCCGGCGGCGGCGGGAAGGCTGCGTGTCCCCCCGGCGAGGGGCAGGCTCTCGGTCTCTGCGGACGGGAAGAAGCTTGAGGTGATATTGCTCGAGGTGGGGGACGACGTTCTCGACAAGGGAGGCGACGAGCTCGAAAAAGTGAGCAGCAGCAGAAGCAGAGCGAGGGCTTCTTCGAGCGCCGAGCTTTGAAGTGACAAACAGCGACATCTCTCTCTCTCTCTCTCTCTCGTGTAATTCAAAAAAAACGATACTGAAAAAAGCTAACATGAAAAATGCGAAAAATGGGGTGCAAAAATTTGACCTCTCTCTCTTTTCACCTCTCTAAGTGTTCTCTCCCTCTGTC
>Ga0315274_10013850_pt1 | contig 11466 bp, 8 predicted proteins | sample YL17G02_20_MG_FD_203700 | JGI IMG/M metagenome (GOLD analysis project Ga0315274, IMG submission 203700) | Sediment microbial communities from Yellowstone Lake, YNP, Wyoming, USA - YL17G02_20 | ecosystem: Environmental > Aquatic > Freshwater > Lake > Sediment | place: USA: Wyoming | collected...
CCGGTCAAGAGCATCGAGGTAAGGAGGAGCGTCCGCACATGGAATTCGGCGGAACGCGCACCATCGGTGTCTTACATGCTCGAACCGGTGCCTCAAGGGCTTCCAGATCTTGAGTTCAAGGTCGATCCCGCGCAGCTACTTTCGCCGGGCGACGAGATACGATTTGACATGAATCTCTCATCATCATGGGGCCAACTGCAAGTGGACGGGGAGTTTCCCGGACATCCCGACGACTATGCCCCGGTGCGCGGCTATGCCTTTCGCCTTCCCGTCGCCTTGCGCAATGACGACTACAATAGCCGCCAGGCCTCGGGCTTCCACTTCGGCGTCCAGCTTGACGACGGAACAGTTGTCCGACTCGACGGCGGAGGAGGTGCTGAGGTAGCGCCCCTGGCGACGGCGAATTGCAGCGTCGTCGGGACCATCTCCTTTGAGGGTTTGAAGGACAGGCCAAGCATTCCGATTCCACGACTCGTTCTACTTTATCGGAACGGCAAGTTCTACCGGCTTATTCGCGTACCGGAGGAGATGAGGCGCAAGTGTGTTCAATCAATCGAAACGTACCTGACGGTCCAACGGGCACAGGCGAGTCTTGAGAAATGGTCTCAAGAGAACCAGCCCGATGCCGGACAGATTGCGTTTGATGATTACAGCGTCGCGGGCAGGAACGTTTGGGCGGCAGGTTACCGGCATGGGTATGGGGGCTTCGGACGGCTCCTCCACAGCGCTGACGAAGGACTCACATGGGAAGTTCAGTGGCAGGGGGACCGTCGCGGTCCCGAGGCGCATCAAGTGCGCTTCTTCAGCGACTCCGACGGATTTCTTGTCACCACCAAAGGCATCCTCGGGACAACCGACGGGGGCAAGACCTGGAGAACCGTCCTGGACATTCCCATGGACCACGCCCAGTTCAAAGACAGGGATTGCATTACTGTCACTGGACAACGCGAAGACCTCGAGACAACGGACGGAGGCAAGACTTGGAGGAAGGTCGCACATAGCGACGACGGCACACCAGAAGTCACAGGCGTGTCATCCGACGGCGGCAAAACGTGGGGCCGGCAGGATTCCGCGATTACATCGACAGCCGATCGCGCTGCGAAGCCGACCGTCGAAAGCCGCGCAGCGCCCAAGGAGAGGTCCGCTGCCGAGGAAGGCTTCGCCTATCCTGTCGGCGCCGGGCGCAATGACGGCCTGAGATGGGAGGTCACTCAAGGTTTTGCAGCGTATTATGCGAAGGAGGGGGGGTACCATCCCGGGGAAGACTGGAACCTCGTCGGCGGCGATCCCAACGCCGATCTTAACGAACCTGTACGCGCAGTCGCGCAGGGAACCGTAGTCAAAGTCTCACTCCTTCCGGCTAACAGAGGGTCCCTCATAGCAGTAAGACACGTCGCCCCCGAAGGGCGAACATTCACGATCCCCTCAAAGAGCGCTTCGGTGGACGGAAAGGCTTATGCATACCCACAGGAGCACACGGACACGATATACTCAGTCTACGTTCACGTGCAGCCGGCCGCAGCAGCGGCCCCGGGCAAGCGGGTGGAGCGCGGGGATGTCATGGGGACTATCGCAGATATCGCCCCTCTCAAGCCGCACCTCCATTTCGAGATACGGCTTGGCACCGCGAAGTATTCGGATTCGTGGTCCATGGTGTACGACGCTGTCGAGAAAAAGCCCGAGCCTGCAGCAGAGCGAGAGCTGCCGGTGTCGGTCAGGGTCAGAACAAGGGTGCCGCTCCTAGGCGATGTTGAGATAAAACCGCAGGCACGCAAAGCCCCCACAGCAGCCGAGACTGCGCCTGGCACATCAAACTGGGCGCGAGTCAACGGCGCCTTTACTGGCTACTACGTGGATGTGCAGAAGATGATCGACGCGGGACTCATAGACCCGAGTTCGTTCATAGAGGCTAACCGGGCAACCCGGGTCAAAGCGCCGGGCCTTGCCGGCAATCGCTGAGCCTCGCAGTCGCTGCAGCAAGACGACGGTGAGAGCGATTACAGACCGCGCGGTGGAGGGAAGCGCGGCTCAAACCATGCATGTAGCCCGCGGGCCGTGCCTCAAAGTCCCCGTGAGCGTCCAAACGCAACGCACTTGCGCGTTCCGACGTCGGGCGCGCCCCTTAATTGCGCATGAGGGTGTCCAGGAGCCGCGAGAACTCCTGCATGAACCTGCGGCGGTCTTTCTGGGAGAACGGCTTCGGGCCTATCTCGCGGCCGGTCACCTGCCGGATGTGCTTCATGAGGTCGCGCATCCCGAGGGCCTCGCCGATGTTGTCCTCGGTGAACTCCCTGCCCTTGTGATTTATTGCGCGCGCTTTCGCTTTGATCGCCCGCGAGGCAAGAGGAATGTCCCCCGTCACGACCACGTCGTTTTCGCGGCACTCGCCGGCTATCCAATTATCCGCCGCGTCGGATGCCGCCCCGACGACCACGACTTCGACGCTTGAAGGGGCGCCGACACGGACGTTGGCCACGAGGACGACCCGCAGTCCCCGCTTCGCGGCCGCGCGGTAGATCTCGGCCTTCACGGGGCACGCGTCGCCGTCGATGTAGATTGTCGTCATGCGATTTTCCCTTAGCCGGCTAATTTGCCTGAGCCTGAGGACGTCCGGCAGCGGCCAAATTGCAGCGGCACTTGCCGATTGGTCGGACATCGGGTCTCAAAAAGTAGAATGTCCTGCTCTGTTGAAAAGAGGGCAAAGCGCAATTCGGTGACAGACATCCTGCATCGCCCCAGGCTACGCAGGACAAGTCTTCTCGACCCCGCCGCAGGCGGGTAAACCGCAGTCTGCGCTGAGTCAGTCACCGAATTGCCGACACCGGCGGCGGCACCCCGACAAGTCGGGACTCACCGACGGGCAGACCATGCCCCGGAGCGTTCGCCCTCACCCCTGCCCCTCTCCCGGAGGTAGAGGGGAATCGGGCGCACGCCGTGCGCCCCTACGGCGGGGAGTCCGCTGTGCGGCGCACGCAGGCGGCCGCCAGTGGCACAGTTTTCAACAGAGCAAGAGTGTCCCGTCTTCCCTGAAAAAGTAGAATGTCCCCTTTTTCGATGAACACTGCTGGACAAGCCAGCAGTGCCACACTTTTCAACAGAGCAAGAATGTCCCGTTTTGTCAGAATGTAAACGTCAGACTGACAAGATATGTAAACCCGTCTCCCTGAAGGCGATGATCGCACTCCCAGTCATCATCATCGTCGCCGCCCGGCAGGTGTCCGCGTCCGCCTTCCCCCTTGTAACTGTCGAAGAAAGTCGCGTGGTACTGGACTCCCGCGCTCAGGCACACGCTGTGCCCGATGTAAACTGCGACGCCGCAGCCCAGGTTGCCGCCGACGTCGGAGTATTCCGCGTCGCCTATGCTGCCCACAGTGTCAATGGAACCCCTCTTCACCGTGAGAAACGTCAACGACGGCCCTGCCAGGACGTACGGTTGGACGGGACCGTCGACCGGCAGAAATGCCTTGGCATTCAAGGCCAGCGAATTGATTTCCGCCCTGCCCCTCATCGGCAAGGGGTCTACGTCCATCTGCATAGTCCAATCGTGCCGCGACTGCTGGAAAGTCAGTTCCCCCGCGAACCAGCCTCTCCTGAAGCCCGCGATAACGCCCCAGCCGCTGCCCCCGTGTATGTCGGGCCGCAGAAGCGCCTGGTGCGGGTCAGTAAGGAGATGCCTGCCGTCGAAATCTTCCCACATCGTCGTGTACGGCATGTAACTGCCCAGGTAGAATCCATCGTAGGGGGTGCTTTCGTCCTGCGCCGGCGCCCCGCCGGCGAAAACCACTACAACGACAGCGGCGAGAAACGCTCGAGCCCGGCTTCCGTGAGTTCTCATGACCTATTCCCCCTTCCTGTTTCGCATCGCCGACTTATGACGGCTCCTGACGCCTGCCCCTGGAAATGCTGTTCGGACAATATACTCTGCGCCAGAATATCATCAAGCAAAAAAGGCGCGCCGCGCGAATGGAGATCGGCTTGCCCTGTCGAAAAGACAGGCCCCCGTTCGCGCCGCCGGGGCATTGCGGCTGCCAAAGAAATGCGGCACTACTGGCCCACCCCGGGCGGCTAAACTTGCCCAGCAGTGATCAATCCCCTCTACCTCCGGGAGAGGGGCAGGGGTGAGGGCGTAAGGCCCAAGTTTACCCACCTGTGGAGGGCCCTGCCCGTTGGTAACTGTCTCTACCTCTTCCATAAACTTCAGTATCTCCTTTACGTCCTCGGTGTCCTTGCCGGTAAGCAGTTGGAATTTCCCGACGACCAGGAGCCCCTTCCCCGGCAATTCTCTTCACGCCGGCAGGCGTCCGCGTATAATGACCAGCGACAACTGATTTGTGCGACAGGCGTTCTCACGGCGAGGTGCTGGGCCGATGCTCTACAGTGTGATAATGGCGGGCGGGACCGGAACGCGTTTCTGGCCGCTGAGCCGCAGGAAGAACCCCAAGCAGGTCATATCCCTGGCCGAGGGGCCGAGCCTCTTTGAACGGACCGTCGCAAGGCTCAAGCGGCTCGTGCCGCCGGAGAGGACGTACGTGGTCACGCGCGCCGAACTGGCGCCAACCCTGCGGGCCCTGGCGCCCCAACTGCCGAGGGAAAACGTCATAGGCGAGCCGGTCGGCCGGGACAGCGCCGCGGCGGTTTTCCTGGGGGCGTCGATAATCGCGCACAAGGACGGGCAAGCCGTCATTCTCGTTTCCGCCGCGGACCACCTCATCGCGCCGGCCGCGCGCTTCCGGGCGGCGGTGAGGAAGGCGTCGGGGCTCGCCCGGCACGGTTTCCTCGTCACCTTCGGAATACCGCCCACGCGCCCCTCGACCGCCTACGGCTACGTGGAGTGCGGCGCGGCACTCCCCGGCGTCGCGGGCGCGTTCAGGGTCAGGAGGTTCCACGAGAAGCCGAGCTCCCGGACGGCCCGGCGCTACCTGCGCGCGAAGAGGTTCTTCTGGAACTCCGGGCTTTTCGTCTGGAAGGCCGCGACGATACTCGACGCGGCCCGGCGATTCGCGCCGGAGCACTTCGCGGCAATCAGTCCCCTCGGGGCGCTTCACGGCGCCGCCGGATTCCAGGCCTCGCTTGCCGCCGCCTACCGGAAGGTGAACAGGATTTCAATCGACTACGCGATCATGGAGAAGGCCCGCAACGTCGCCATGCTAAAGGCTGATTTCGACTGGGCCGACGTCGGAGGGCCGCTGGCGCTTCGCCGGTGCATGAAGGCCGACGGGGCGGGAAACATTCACATCGGGCTTGTGGACCTTCTGGACTCCCGCGACTGCGTTGCCGTTTCCGGGGACGACAGGCTGCTGGCCCTTTTCGGGTGCGAGGACCTCGTGGTCATTCAGACGCCGGACGCGACTCTCGTGTGCCCGGCTGACCGCGCCGAGGAGTTGAAGAAACTCGTCTCGCGCCTGGATGCGCGCTCGGATACGGCGGAGTTCCTGTAGGTGCCTTCCGTGCGAATACTTTCCGTAGACTACGGCGAGAAGAGAATCGGCCTTGCGATCTCCGACCCCACGGGCATCTTCGGCCAGCCGCTGGAGACCATTGACGCGTCAGACCCACGGTCGGCCGCCGTCTACGTCTCCACGCTCTGCCGGAGCCGCGGCGTCGAGACTATCGTCCTCGGACTCCCCAGAAACATGGACGGGACGCTCGGGCCAAAGGCGCGGGAAGCGCTCGTCTTCAAGGATATCCTCGAAAAGGAAACGCAAGTCCCCGTCGTCACCTGGGACGAAAGGCTCACGACGGCCCGGGCCGAGCGGTCGCTCCGCGAGACGCGCCTCTCCCGCAAGAAGCGCCAGCAGCGCGTCGACGCCGTCGCAGCCCAGGTAATCCTCCAGGGCTACCTTGACTGGTTAAAGAGAAAACCGCCCGCCCCTGGTTAGTAGGGGCGCACGGCGTGCGCCCCATGTAGGGTGGGCCCGCCACAGGCGGGTAAACTTCGGCCCACGCGTGAGAACTCCTCGTCCCCCAGGGGCCCACGGCATCCGCGGGTAATTCTATGTTTTCCTTTACGCCCTTTCCGTCCTTGGCGTCCCTGGTGCCCCTGGCAGGGGGTCGTGTCCTGCGAAGCCTTGGCGAAGTCTACCCGCCTCCGGCGGGCCCGGTCCCCTTTGTAGTAATTCCAGGTTTTCCTTTGCGTCCCTTACGTCCTTGGCGTCCTTTCTGGTGAGACCAGAGTGCCGTTCCGGCTCCAGACTGCGCAGTTCGTCGGTTTTCAACTTGAATTTTAGACGTCCAGGACTATTCTACGATTCTGCCGGTGGATGGTGGCGAAGTGGAGGACGGCCCGGCAATCTTGGCGCTCGAGGGCGCAGGTTATGTACGGCAGCGGCGGCGCTCCTGACGAGGTCTCGCGGTGCGTGGCCGTTTTTCACGACGCCATTGCCTCCGGCCGTGTGGACGAAGCGGCCGAAGCATTCGCCTTTGACGCCGCCCTCGAATACTGGCGGAATATTACGACAGCGTTGGGCGTCCGCTGTGAAGGCGGCGGCGCGTTCAGGCAGACGGTCATGGAAATCCTGCGGCGGCAGGAGGTTCGTGAGAAAGTATCTTCTTGCCGCCTCGCCGATTTCAAATGCAAGGTCATCGGCGGCGTCGGGAGCGTTGTGTTCAAACAGGAAACTGTGGACGGAGAAAGCCTTACGGGTGTCGCGACGGTCGCCGTAGAAGCGGGCAGGTGGAAGGTCAGGACCTACCCCGGGGTCTTCCCCGGAACGCTTCTTGCGGAGGCAAAGCAAAGCGCTGCCCGGGCGCGTGATGGAGGTCCGCGGAAACCATGAAAAAAGGGGACGCGAAGAGCCTTTACCATCTGCTTTCGGCGGGTTTCGGCGAAGTGGAACGCGGAGCCTGGCGTCCGAATGCCGACATCTATGAAACCGACGAGCACATAGTCGTCTCGATTGAAGTGGCCGGCGTCCGCCCCGAGGACATCAGCGTTACCGAGTACGCCGACAGGATAGTGGTGCGGGGCGTGAGGCGCCCCTACGCACCCGGCGGGCGCAAGCGCTACCACCAGATCGAAATTGCCTGCGGCGAATTCGAAAAGGAGATCATCCTCGGCGGGCCGTTGGCGGGCGCTCACGTCGAGGCCGGCCTTTCGCTGGGCATACTTTCGCTCAGGATCAGCAAGGCCCGCGTGGGCGAAAAGGCCGAGGTGCGGTCCATTCCCGTTGAGGCGTAGGCGCTTATGAGCGGCGAAAAAGAACCCAAAGCAGCCCCGGCGGCACCCGCGGCGGCGGAAGTGCGCGCGCCTTCCGACCTGCCGGTCGTGCCGATTAGCGATAACGTGGTCTTCCCCTTTACCATTGTCCCTCTTTCGATAATGGCCGCCAAGGCGGTGGCCGCCGTGGAATACGCCATGAGCCGCGAGCGAATGCTCGCGATGGTAGCGGTCAAGGAGAAGTTCGAAGGCGAATTGACGCCCGACAAACTGGCCAGCGTCGGCACCGCGGCCCGCATAATGCGCCTTTTCAAGGCGCCCGACGGCAGCCTCAACCTCATCCTCCAGGGCACCATGAGGATCAGACTCTCCAATGTGCGCCCTGCCGGCAACGTCATTCTCGCGTCGACCGAGAGGTACGCCGAGTCCGAAGTGGCCGACCGCATCGCCGCCGAAGCCCTCATGCGAAACGTCCTCGAGCAGTTCAAGCGCCTGGTGCAACTGACGCCCTACCTCTCCGAGGAACTTCAGACCATCGCCGCCGAGATAGACAATCCCCTCCACCTCGCCTACCTGGCCGCCGCGCTCATCCGCATGGACAAGGACGCAAAGCAGGAGATCCTGGAACTCAATCTCCCCGAGGAGAAACTCAAGCGCGTCTACAGCGTCCTGCAGCACGAGTTGGAGATACTGGAACTCGGCAACAAGATCCAGGCCCAGGCTCAGACGGAAATCGGCAAGACGCAGCGCGAGTATTACCTGCGGGAGCAGTTGAAGGCCATACGCAAGGAACTTGGCGAACTTGACGCCGGGATGGAGGAGATCGAGGAACTCCGCGGCCGCATCGACAAGGCCGACTTGCCGGAAGAGGTCGCCCAGGAGGCCGTCAAACAGGTCGCCCGCCTGGAAAAAATCCCGCCCTCGTCGGCCGAGTACACGGTCGTGAGGACCTTCATCGACTGGATATTGAGCCTGCCGTGGAAGGCGTCGACGCCTGACGTCTTCGACCTGGAACGCGCGCGCACGATCCTCGACGCCGACCATTACGACCTCGAACGCGTCAAGGACAGGATAGTCGAGTTCCTCGCCGTCAGAAAGCTCAAGGAGAATACGCGCGGGCCGATACTCTGCTTTGTCGGGCCGCCGGGCGTCGGGAAGACGAGCCTCGGCCAGTCCATCGCCAGGGCGATGGGAAGGAAATTCGTCAGGATGTCGCTGGGCGGCATGCGCGACGAGGCCGAGATCCGCGGCCACAGGCGCACTTACGTGGGCGCGCTGCCCGGGCGGATAATCCAGAACGTCCAGCGGGTCGGCACGAATAACCCCGTGTTCATGCTCGACGAGATCGACAAGGTCGGCACGGATTTCCGCGGCGACCCCTCCAGCGCCCTCCTGGAGGTCCTCGACCCCGAGCAGAACTGGAGTTTCCGCGACCATTACCTCGAACTTGCCTTTGACCTGTCGAAGGTGCTTTTCATCGCCACGGCCAACATCACCGACACGATTCAGCCCGCGCTCCTGGACAGGATGGAGATAATCGAACTGCCCGGCTACACCGAGGAGGACAAGGTGCACATCGCCCGGGCGTACCTGGTGCCCAAGCAGATCGGCGAGAACGGCATTCCCAGGGACAAACTCAGATTCACCAGGGAAGGGCTGCACGAGATCGTCCGCAAGTACACCCGCGAGGCGGGCGTGCGCAATCTCGAACGCGAAATCGCCGCCATCTGCCGCAAGTACGCCGAGAAGTACGCCAACGGCTACCGCAGGCCCTTGGACGTCGGCGCCAGGCAGGTCGCCGAATACCTCGGCCCCGCAAAGCGGCTGCCGGAGATGGCATCGAGGACTTCGCGCGCAGGAGTGGCCACCGGGCTTGCCTGGACGACCGCCGGCGGCGACATACTCTTCGTCGAAGCGCTTGCGATGCCCGGCAAGGGCGGCCTCATACTCACCGGACAACTCGGCGACGTCATGCAGGAGTCCGTCAGGGCCGCCTTGAGTTACGTGCGCAGGTCGGCCAACGGCCTTGGCGTCGACGACAAATTCTTCCGCACCAACGACTTTCACGTACACGTCCCCGCCGGAGCCATCCCCAAAGACGGCCCCTCGGCGGGCGTCACGATGGCCTCCGCCCTCGCCTCGATCGCCACGGGCCGGCCCGTGAGAAAGGACGTCGCCATGACCGGCGAGATAACGCTCTCCGGGCACGTCCTGCCGGTGGGGGGGATCAAGGAGAAGGTCCTTGCCGCCGGGCGCGCGGGGATAAAGAAGGTCATTCTGCCGGCCTCAAACAGGCCTCAACTTGAGGAAATCCCGCCGCGCGAAAGGAGGGGCATGAAGTTCGTTTTTGCCGACACCGTCGAGGACGTCTGGAAGGCGGCCCTCTTTGCGGCTGTCAGGGGCCCGAAATGACACAGGGGCTCCTCGCGCCGGGCGAAACGCTCGCGAAGATGACCGTCGAGGCGATAGTTGGCAGGGGCGGAATGGGCGTCGTCTACAAGGTGCGCGACCCCAAAAGCCATATCCCCTATGCGGTCAAGGTCCTGCATCCGCACCTTCTCGGCCAGCGCGACTTCGTCAAGCGATTCAGGACCGAGGCCAAGACCGCGTCGAAGTTCAAGCACATCAACACCGTCCACGTCGAGAAACTCAAAGGCTGGGGCGGCGCCCTTTACTACGTTATGGAATTCGTGGACGGCAGGCCCCTCGAGGAAATCCTGGCCGAGCGCGGGCCGTTCCACCTTGACAGGGCCTTGAGGATCGTGCGAGACGTCGCCGGGGGTCTCGCCTGCATTCATTCTAAGGGCTACGTTCACCGCGACGTGAAACCCGGCAACGTCCTCGTCCGCCCCGATGACCACGTCAAACTCATTGACTTCGGCCTCGCGCAGAAGTTCGGCTGGGCCAAGCGCACCAGAAGCGGCCACGTCATGGGAACCGCCAAGTACATGCCGCCCGAACTCATCGAAGGATCCGAGGTCCGTCCCTTCACCGACGTCTACTCGCTCGGGATCACGGCCTATGAACTCCTGACGGGCGCCGTGCCCTTCAATTCCGACAACGCCGATGTCCTCGTGGATATGCAGCTGTACGCCAAACACAAACCGCTTGCCGCGGTCCTCGGTGGCGTTGACGACACACTCAGCGACTTCGTTGACAGGATGCTGGCCAAAAGGCCCCGCGAGCGCATCCCCTCCGCGCAACTCGTGCACGGGTGGCTTGACTTCTACATTACCACCGGCAACTTCGCCCCTCTTCCCGGCTCGCGATATCCATAACCCGCGCCACCCATTGCTCCCTCTTCCCCTCTCGCCCCGGGAGAATTTCCCTTCTCCCGCCGGGAGAGCAGAGGTAGGGTGGGCCCGCCACAGGCGGGTAAACTTTAGCCCACGCGTTGGAACCTCCCGAAGACCAGGAACCCCGCCCACGCCAGGAACGCCTTCCCAAGGGGCACAGCGGCGCCCTCCCGCGACTGTCCCCGTGGGGGCCCACCCATTCTGTCTTTTTCATGTGGCGAATTGCTTGGGAGCGGCCAGACCAAATCGAGGGACGCAATATGCTCCTAAGCCTACTGCTGATATAGACTTATGTGTCGTGCCAACCACCTGACACCCGCAGAATTCACGTTCGAGCACCCAAGAGTCGCAGAAATCCCGGCATTTTCTTGCGTCATTTTCGATTGTTCTTGGTATAAATGCATGGATAATAGTTAACGCGTGATCTGAAGTTTCGGGCAGGAGTTGCGCATCCCGTTAGCCTTGACCACATTTGAACGCGGGAACCGCCCCCGGCGGCGGTCGTTTTCTGTCTTTGGGTCCTGCCCTTTCTCAGCCGCGCTTGAACTGGGCGTAAGTTTCCGATTCTTCGTCCTTTTTCTATAGGGGAACGCAGATGAGCAGGTATTTCGCAATAGTTCTGATGTCGTTTGCCGTTGTGATAGGGCTCCCGGCGAACCTTGCGGCGGACGGCCACCGCCATCACCCTTCTGTTGAAGTTACATTCCGTGCCGTAACGGCCAACAGCGGGGCGCACGTTGACATGGACGGGGTATCCCACTACCCGACTGTCACCTATGTGAAGACGAACGGGCGCGCTGGAAAGGCGTATCCTCGTGACGGCGTTGACGTTACGGTCCGGGTAAGGGCCTCGAGCGCCTGGACGTATTCCGCTACCGCCCGGGCATCCACGGGCACGCACAGGTGGTATTGCGGCGAAACCCTTACCGGCACGGCCCCGGCAACCGGCGCCGAGACGGTCACCAGGAACTATTACGAACAGTGGCTGCCCGCCATAACGCTTTCCGGAACCGG
>Ga0315274_10013851_pt1 | contig 11465 bp, 10 predicted proteins | sample YL17G02_20_MG_FD_203700 | JGI IMG/M metagenome (GOLD analysis project Ga0315274, IMG submission 203700) | Sediment microbial communities from Yellowstone Lake, YNP, Wyoming, USA - YL17G02_20 | ecosystem: Environmental > Aquatic > Freshwater > Lake > Sediment | place: USA: Wyoming | collected...
TTTCATTCCCTGTTCCTCATCCATAATCATCGCACCGGTCAATTCCCCGGGAATTTTTAGCTAAACATCTGGTTACATGATATAACCTGAAAAATCATGTGAATATTAAACCAATGAACGGCAAAATATGGATTAATGACAGAGAGACCCTGTGATACCTGTGATAAAGAGTGTGTTGGCGGTATAATCTATGGCAACTGTCAGCAATTCCTCAATTGGCGCAGGGAGATCGATCGGATAGACGTTTGCCTGGATATCATACTCTCCTTAAGCCGGGCAACGGTTACCTCTGAATAATAACCTTCATAGCACGTTTCTGTGATACATTCGTATCGCTGTCTCCTCGGTTCTGCTCGCATGAAAGGGAGGATGACCGTTATAACAATAGTTTCTTGGGATCTGGTGAAATCATCGAAAAAACAATTATCGCTCTTTGGGGCTACAGCAAGCGTTACCTCTGCCCTCACCGCCGGGGCAGCCGCCAGGGAGCGATAGTTCCTCATAATGGGCTCTGGAGAAACGGACATGAACCAATCGAGTTCACACCCGAATCATGAAAATCGTCCTCACTACGAAAGACCTCCGCTTTAGGGCCTCTCCGAGGCACGGCGGGCAGGGAGTTTTTTTGAATTTTAGTCACCGATCCGCCACACAAAGAAGCCCCATTGGGGGGCGGCAGCATTCATCGTACCTGATGGACAGAGGGGTAACAATCCTCGCCTCATAGCTGAATACTACGATTTTCATAGGTAATGTTCAAAAAAACTTGAACGCACAACAGGGGTTTCACCCCCGCCGCTTTGTGCTCCCCCAAAATACGATAACTCCTGAACAGGTATTACGTTACCATCGCACTAAGTGCAGGGGCGGTATGCGGACAGGTACTGTCCTCTTCTCTAGTATTCGGATGATTTTTCATAATCGCTTGAAAAAAAACAAGATCTTCCCCCGAGCTACAAGACCCGTTTTTTATGAAACTATAGTCACTTCACCAGATCAAATATCCAGCGGCTCACGCTCGGCGCAACATTACCGCACCGTCGCTGTACAACCACTTCAAATCCCTTCATGGTAAATTCCCCGGCAAGAAAGTCTGCCTGGTTCCGGTTTTTGAACGTGGTGAAATGGATCATTCCCCCGGGTTTTACCCGTGGTGCAAGCACATCAAAGATCGTATCCATCCCATACGGAGTCGGGATGATCGCACGATCGAATGTGTGAACCGGAAGAAGCGACATATTAAAGGCATCACCCAGTATGGATGTGACCCGATCTTTAACACCGTTCGCCTGCACATTCTTGGCAAGCCAGCGGTATGCTTCCGGATTCTTCTCAACAGCGATGACATCCGCACCATGAGCCGCTGCCGGAATCACAAAGGGTCCCACACCACAAAATGGTATAAGTACGCGTTCACCGGACTGTACCTGGTCAGTGACCCGTTTGCGCTCGCTCGCAAGCCGGGGATTGTAAAAAACAGTGCCCACATCGAGCTGGTACGCAAACTCATACTCATGATGGACGGTAACGGTATCGCTCCCGGCAATAATCGCATAGCAGGCAGTACGGTTGCAGCCATCGAGCCGCGAGGTTTTGTTGAGTACGGTTTTGATGTTTTTACGCCGGGAGAGGATGGCATGAGCAATTGTCCCCTCATACCCAAAAAGGTAAGGGGACAAGGAGATGACAGCAATGTCCCCAATCACATCGAAACGGTCCGAAAGGTAGCAGAGTGCAGAATCCGGAATGATGCCTCTCAACTGATCCTTCAGGCCCATGATTACCGGAATATTCAACTGCAATCCCGATAAACGTGAGCGAACTCGTATCCTCTCATCCACCTGATGCATATATTAATGAACCAGCACTGCCAGTGTCTTCATTATGACACAGGTCCGCGCTGTCGAACGTGTTCTCAGAGCATACGCAACGGTTGAAGGTGCCGGCGTCCGTCTTCACCGGGCATTTGGCAGCTACGAGGTCCCGCAGTTCGACCCGTTTTTAATGCTTGACGATTTCCGGGCACAGCGGCCGGAAGATTACCTTGCCGGTTTTCCCACGCACCCCCACCGGGGCATGGAGACCGTCACGTATATGCTCAAAGGATCTGTGGAGCACAAAGACAGCATGGGAAATGCCGGGAGCGTGAATGCCGGTGATGTGCAGTGGATGAGCGCAGGATCCGGTATTATTCATTCGGAAATGCCAAAACCGGTGAACGGGCAGATGGGGGGATTCCAGCTCTGGGTCAACCTGCCCCGCTCGCACAAGATGATGGATCCGCGGTACCAGGAGATACCACATAATCAGATTCCAACAGTCTCCCCGTCTAAGGGTGTCACTATTCTCGTGATCTGCGGTACGGTACAGGATGTTAACGGTCCGGTGCGGGATATTGTTGCTGATCCTGAATATCTCGATGTATCCATGGATCCGGATGCTGTTTTCTCCCATCCGGTGAAGGAAGGATATACAGCTTTTGCCTATGTTATTGGCGGGGAAGGGACGTTTGATCCCAGGGAAGAATACCCGGTGAATAACCGGGATTTAATTCTGTTTGGCAAGGGTTCATCGACATGGGCCCGATCATCCGGGAGGGGTTTTCGATTTCTCTTCTTTTCCGGAAAACCGATCCATGAGCCGGTTGCATGGCGGGGTCCTATTGTCATGAACACGACTGATGAACTGCGTCAGGCATTCAGGGAATATGAAGAAGGGACGTTCATCAAAAAGAACGCCTGAACGTTCCGGTGTTTTTACTATTTTTGGGAAGTGACTCTACGAAGAATTCCTCTTTTTTTACCTCATCAGACAGGGTGACATTTCTCCTTCAGGATACGGTGTTCCGGCAGATCTTTGAAGTGCCGGAATACCGGTTCGATGATATGCGTCCGGATGACCGCGTCATTGATATCGGTGCAAACGTGGGAGCGTTCTGCATCCGTGCATCCCGCTGCTCTCACTCCATCGTCGCGGTTGAACCGGTGACTGCATCTCTTCTCCGACAGAATATCCAGCTGAACGGGGTTCCTGTCCGGGTCATTGAGGGAGCGCTTGGTGACGGGAAGAAAAAAAAAGTCTGGTGGGATGATTGCGAAGTCATTTCACCTACCTACCCGCTCCGGAAAATCATCGAAATGGCCGAAGGTTGTGATTTCCTGAAATGCGATTGTGAAGGAGCTGAATGGCAGATAGTGCCGGAAGAGCTCAATGGTATCCGCCGGATTGAGATGGAACTGCACGTTCCCCCGATCAGCGGACCCCCCAACCCGGCACTTCTCGATTACATAGGGCGGCACTATCATTTCGGGATTGAACGCAAACCCGTTCATGCAGTGCTCGGGGTGATGGGTGTGCTCCATGCTGAAAAGAAATAAGAATTTGGTTCGGGTTTCCTCTGAGTATTTTTGGCTTTGTAGAAACAGACATGAATCGATTCGGTTCACACCCAAATCATGAAAATTGTCTTATATATGAAGAACCCCCGCCTCAGGGCCTCTTTAGAGGCACGGCGGGCAGGGAGTTTTTTTGAATTTTTTGTCACCAATCCGCCGCACAAAGAAGCCCTGTCGGCGGCGGCGGCATTCATCGTACCTGATGGATAGAGTGGCGGTTGGGAATTCAATGGATTATTTCCGCCGGTTCTTTGTGATGAAGAAGGGATCGCAGAGTATGACTGCTGCCGCTCCGCTCGTCATGGGAGAAATCCAGCGGATGGCAGAAAGCCTCCAGGAGGAAATGAAAAACAACCAGCGACTTCGAAAACACGCGTTCGGGTTTCCCCGGCGACTCGCAATGATAAAAAAACGGGGCATTGTACCCGGCATTGGCACAGCACCCTACTCTATTGTGGTCGCGGAACGCAAAGGGTATCCTCCCGTGGAGCTGCAGCCGCTCGCACACTGCAATGGAAAACATGTGGCTGAAGGCAACTGCGCTGGAACCCGGGTTCCAGCTGGTATCGATCACATCGGAAATGGCGCACAACCCTGAGTTCTGTACAATTCTCGGGATTACCCCGGTTAAATGGGAACTGATGGGGTGTGCAATTGGTTACCCGCAGGAAATGCTCTCTCCTTCAATCCGCCCTCCTGTTGAGGACGTCACGCGGTGTCTGGAGTAATTTTTTTTATGTATAGTCCCCTGCTAACGACTACACCTCGTGTTCCCCCAGCTTGATGCTACGATTCACTTTTAGATACTTTGGTCATCAGATCAAGGTCGCGCCAAGAACACATTCATCATTTACTATGATGCGGGAAGAAACTGGACCTGAGATAGGTTGATCCTCATCGTGTCTCTTTGTTGAGAGTGGGAATGTTAAGACGGCTGAAAGAGCAATCTGTATGCCCGGGCAATTTCTGCCACACTCCAGGCCTGGGCGATGCATCCTCCTGGAACATAGGGCTCGTCTCCATCAAAGATCTCGGACAGGTAACCAACACCCGCCTCTCGTAAATGATGGAGAATCGGGACAAGAATCTGTGCAATCCTTTCCCGGTGAATACCATTTCGCAGGAGCGCCTCTATATAATAACCGGTGAGCCAGGGCCAGACGCACCCGTTATGATAACTGCTGTCTCCTGTATACCGTCCCTGGTATTTCTGATCTGACGGCGAGAGGGTACGAAGTCCATACGGCGTTAAAAGCAATGTATTGATAGTGTTCAGGGCTGATGTTGCCTGTTTTGGATTTACCAGGCCAAGAGAGATTGCAATTACCTGGTTCGGCCGGATAGAAGGGTCAATCGGGTCGATCAGGTCATAGAGACATTGTCCTTCCTGGTTCCAGAACCGCTGGAATGCTAAAAGTGCTGACTCAGGATGGACTATTGTCCGGATCCCCATTGCCTCAGCTTCCTGTAAAGCGTTTACCCAGAGAGCATTGATCTCGACCGGCTTTCCCTCGCGGGGGGTGAAATCAGTATCCATCCACGTGCTCTTCGGTGCAACCGAGATGAGGTTATGATCCAGAGAGGCAATGTGAGAAAAAGGATAATTCTCCAGAATAGTACCGATCACGGGTTTCATTTTTTCCATGAAGTGATCATCCCCCCACCGGCGCCGGTACCGGAAGAGTGCATGGATAAACCACAACGAGGCATCACTGGTGTGATAATTATCGGGAAATCTGTTGGGGATCACACCATCCTTATTCATATCAGAAAGCCGTTTGAGCACTGCACGGGCTTCATCTTTAAGCCCTCGATCAATTAACAACCCGGTAACACTGATAGCAGAATCCCGCCCCCAGGATTCGCAGAACCAGTGGTAGCCGGCAAATATCTCATCTCCATGGCAGAATGCATCTGATGCCCATTCCAACCAGTCGAGGGAGGTTTGCGGCGACTGTGTACGAGCGGTGTTCTGCGAAAAATATGCATTTCTTGTGCACCGGAACGTAATGGTGGAATCCCGCACACGGCCTTGAAAAACTCCTGGTGAATGGAGATCCTCAACTGATTCGTACCCCCGTTCATGTTCCCGCTGATACCAGACATTCCGGTAGGTATCAGGGTGAGGTTCATAGGGAAGATCCCCGTCAAAGAGGAGGTCACCCCATCGAAAACCATCGCGTTCATGTATGCAGTCTGGATGAGGAACCCTGAGAACCTCATGTACTGACCGGTCGGTAATAAGGGGACGAATCCACAGATCTGCATCACCCGCAACATGATAAACAACCAGGAGGTTTCCGTCAAACGTAATGGTCTTTTTAATGATGATATCGTCAATCATGTAGATCCACGACGGGGGGTACGTGGAAAACGCGTCAAGGTACCGGAGTCCTGTATCATTGGATGCCCCCACATAGTGCTGCGAGGAAAAACGGATCCCGTTTACCATTTCATCGAGTCCGGCAAGGAGGAGGCGCCCGTTATGAACAAAAAGCCCATGGTATTTTCTGGTGTTACCACTTACTGTCGAGGAAGAGTATGCATGGCCCGATGTCATTAAAAATTCAAGATTCCGGGCGACACCGGGTATCTGGAGCTCTCGCCCGTACTGGAACACAATCAGCGACTCCTTTTAATTTTTTAGCTATCCACCAGTTCCTGGTATACCCCTAAGGTCTTTTCTGAAGCAATTTCCCAAGTAAAGTGCTCTTCAACACGGTTCCTGCCATTCTTCCCCATCATTGCAGCAAGGTCAGGACGTTCCAGGATATCGACAACATATTTTGCAATATCCAGAGGATCGTACGGATTGATATGGTAGCCACAGATTCCGTCACCACGGGGAATCACCTGCTCACGAAAACCGGACGTACCGCGGGCACCAACAACAACAGGTTTTCCCATCGACATTGCCTCAGTACAGACAATGCCAAACGGTTCATATTTTGACGGGAAAACAGCAACATCAGATGCAGCATAATAAAGGAGGCGTTCCTCTTCCGGTACCATCCTGAAGTGCAGTATAACGTTTTCTTCCAGGTGCAGATCGTGCACCATCCGGCTCAGCATCGTCTCCATCTCCCCCATGCCTACGATAACAAGTTTTGCATCCGGGATCTCTTTTATGATATTGGTCATTGCAAGGGCAAGCGTGTCGGCTCCTTTCACCCAGGTAAGCCTGCCGATGAAGAAGATCATGGGAGATGATCCGATCCCGATCTGTTCGCGGAATGCTTCCACCTGCCGCGCCGAAAACCGCGTGGCATCGTATTTCTTCTCGTCCACACCATTGTGGATCACCCGTATCTTCTGCCCGGGATATCCATGGTTCACCAGTTCGTCCCGCATGGCATAGCTGACCGTAACAATGCGGTCTGCAACGGTAGCAGACAGGCGTTCAATATCTTTGATGGTCGGGGATCCGGCTGGATTTCTTCCCTGTTCAGTTGAATGGAAGTGAAAGACGAACGGTGCGCCAAGGTTTCTCCGGGCGATGATACCGGCAAGCGCAGCGAGCCAGTCATGGGAAACGAGCAGATCGTAGTGCTGGTTTTCCTTCAGGACGAGGTTATTTACTAATTTTGATGCCGAGAGCAGATTGTACAGAATGGTTTCAGCGAAAAATTCCTGCCCGTTATCATCCCATGTCTTCACTTCGGCCGGGTTAACTATGGAGAAGATATCGGAAAATTTCATCAGCCGTGGGCGGTGAACGTCAACACCCGACCAGGTATCTGAGGTGGGGTCATTGCCCCTGTTTCGTGAAAAAACTGACAGGAAATGTCCTTTACGGATGAACTGACGGGAAATCTCGGATGCGTATGTCCCCAGCCCCCCCCGGAAAAAAGGGGGAAATTCATCAACAAAACAGGCAATTTTCATGCGACCACACGGGAATAGGTTTCTGTTATTTTTTTGCCTATCGGGCCCCACAGGAATATACGTTCAACTTTTTTCCTGCCCCGCTTTCCCAGCGCAATCGCCTGTGATGGTTCATCGATCAGCGTGTTGATCCCCCATGCAAGCGAGTCTGGTTCAGGTTCCACCTTCACTCCGTCAACGAATGTATCAATGTTTTCCGAAAGTCCTCCGACATTGGATGCAACAACCCCTTTCTCAGCACTCCACGCTTCCAGCAGTACGAGACCGAACGGCTCGTTCCTGCTGGGGATTACCACGAGATCGCAGGCGTTCAGGAGACGGATGTACTCAGAATCGGGAATGTAACCGACAAAATTAGCAGGGAGATCCTTTGCCCGCTCCACCAGAAACTGATGCATGTCCCCCTCTCCTGCAACGATTAACTTTGCATCCCAGTGGTTCTGGCACACTGTTTTCATTGCCTCGATAAGCAGGTCAGGACCTTTCTGGTAGACCAGCCTGCCGATGAAGAGGATGAGCGGAGCGAACGGGTGGATCCCATATGCCTGCTTTACTTCACCGGCGTCGATCTCTGCGCGGAACTGGCGCGGCACCACCCCATTCGGTACCACGTCACATTTCCCGTCGGGCACATTATAGAGATGCATGACCTCGTTTTTGAGCGCAGCTGAAACGGCCGTCACCCGCTTTGCAATCAGTCCCCCGTACCACTCCTTGCCGGAGATCTCCTTGTACTCCCACCAGTCGCCGGACTGGTTCCCGTTCCTCCCGTATTCTGTTGAATGATAGGTAAGAATGGTGTTCCGATCCTGCAGGGTATGGAGTGCCTGGACTGCATGCCAGTCATTGAAATGGAGGAAATCAAATTTCCGGTTTTTATCAAACCTGTGGAAATTTTCGACCATCCCCCGGCTCATACTATCACAATACTCCACAATGTTATTGCCCTGGGGCTGGCAGTAATGGTAGTGAACTCCTTTGATCGTCTGGTCCTGGATCCAGCCACGGGTGAAGTAGTGCACCTCGTGCTGCATAGCCAGCGTTTCAGCGAGATGGGTCGCGGCACGGGCAAGTCCGCCCACGCGCTCGGCATAGAGGGATTCCCAGCAGAAAATGGCTATCTTAAGTGACTCCAAAGATGTTCCCTCCATTCACAAACAAGGTTCGTAAGATCCTGTCGCTCTGTGCAATCCTTAATTCTCTCAGCAAGCATGGCGTCATCAAGGACATCCGCAATCCAGCGCGTAAAGTCCCCCCGCTCCAGATGGTGCTGGATAGAGTCCTTTGCCACGACAGGTAATAGCTCGCAGAACTGGTCAAGGCTGTACGCCGTATAACCGATAAAACCGGAAGGAGAATTGAAATGGAATGCGGTTTCGGGGGATAGTGAGCGCAGTGTCCTTGCTGCCTTGCGGTTCTTCATGAATCGTATATTGCGTTCCTCATAGTCTGCAAGAATTCTCATGTATGTCTTAAATGCATCTTCACCCTCGAGATAACAGAAATACGAGTGAACTTCGCCGCAGGAACCATACTTGGACGCCATGTAGTAGAAATGATCGCTCGTCTGGAGATATCGCCAGACCTGCTTATCCTTTGCAAAGGTGCGTGCAGTCTCAATGGCCTGGAATGCCGTCCGCTGCCGGTCGTTTCCCATCCAGGCGGATGTATCCTTCTCGATATCAGCCCATGAGATTGTCTCAAAGACATTGATCGTTCCGACCGGTGAATATTCCGCAAGCACCTTCGATGGCAGTACCGTAGGAACACCCTGCCGGGCAAGTTCCCCGGGGAGGTGCCGCAGGAATTCGAAGATACCGGTTTCCGGCCATAAATGCTCCCCAAAAGTTTCGTAGTCTAAAAAGACATTCACTACATCACCGGGAGATTGTGCCACCCACCGTGCATAGGTATCTGCTGTCAGGGGATACATGTCCCATGAACGGTTTGCGAACCGGAAGGCAATGTCATCTGATAACCGGGTGTTCCGCAGAAGTACGGGAATGTCCCTGCAGGTATACAGGTAATCAGGGCTCCTCCAGCCCAGGATGCGATCTACTCCTTCGGTAAAAATCCCGGCAAATCCCATATCCCTGATGTGGCTTGCGATCTCGTTATTGAACGTAAACTCCGTGTTTTCAAAGACCGTCGGTTCTGCATGGAACAGCTCGTGCATCAGAGTGGCATGCATCCGGACCTGCTCAGCAAATTCGGTTTTGTCATGGAAACAGCTGGCGATGCTGTGGTAGTATGTCTGGGCAAGGATCTCTGCATTCCGGTGGGTGGCAACCTGCCCGAACAGGGCAAGGGCATCCGGACTCCATTTTTCAAGCTGTTCGAGAAGGGTGCCGGAAAATGAGAAGGCACAGGAGAAGCCCTCGTCCATCATGTCCAGTATCATTGTTGTTGCAGGTATGTAGCATTTTTCCGCGATACGGAGCAGGAGCTCCCGGTTGACCTCATCAAAATACAGATTCACGAGATCCTTTTTTTTAACCTTTGGATCCTGCGCAAAGTGCCTGTTCAGCCGGTACGGCTGGTGCACCTCGAATCCTATTGATAGTGCTGGCATACCTTCATCCAATCCTCCATTAAAGACCGACTCAGGGAGCCGTGCCAGAACCCTGGAACCGTTCGATGCCCTCTGCGCCTGTTTGTAACCGGTATCAGAATAAAAAATCAGAGAGAGAATCAGCACGGGGGTTCTGTGCGATACGAATCCTGTTCCTCAGTCATAGTGAAGATACCAGAGAGAAGATATAAAATTTTCCTTTGTCTACCATTTTTGAGAGAGAGATTTTTTTTAATTGTGAATACTATCAAAAAAACCGGGCGAATTTTTCAATCAGAACCGGTCTGCAACGAACGTGGTGGATGAAAGAACGTCGCCAAGCCCGGTTGTCTTGTGAATAGTGGGTGAAATGTACGTGGGGACGAGCACCATTATCCGATCATCATCCCGGAAAATCCCCGGTGTCTCATCCGGACCAAACACTTCACGGACAGCAGCGTACGCCCCACGACCTTCTCGTGACAGGATCTGCTTTCCCCATCCCGCTGTATCGGCAGTCACCCGTGCAGCATAGAGGAGGGCATTCCGGGATACTTCCGGCTTTGCAGTTTCGGATTTCAGGATAAGAATATAATACCCGAAGGTATGGAGATGAATCCGGGGCACACCCGTTGCCTCTGCAAGGGCGATAGCATCACGCACGCAGGCAACGGGAGAAGAGGGCAGTAGAGCCGCTGACGCCCGATCAGGTGCCCGCAACGCATCCATGAACAACCCCAGTTCCCGTTCATTGAGCCCGATACTGTCAGTATTCGGAATGATATGACGGAGCATCATCGCCATAACATACCGGTCTGCACCAGAGACGCATTCAACATGTGTCCGCATGAAGGGATGAACACTGCGGATCATCCGGATCTGCCGTGCTGCGGTCACAAATTCCTGTTCCGTCCGCAGATACTGGTAGCCTGAGAGAAATGCACGCCGGCAGGCAATAATCTGTTCCAGAAATGAATTCTCAAACGCCTTTGGGATGATTACGGTGGATGAATCGTGGACAGGCGACACGATGAACCGGTTGCTCCGCGGGACAACCCGGTCAGCCAGCGGTACCAGGTCCGGAGAGTATTCAAAAATCAGATGGATGGTGTCAGAACGGTTGCCTGCTCCTGATTCAAATGTCAGGGGAATGGCACCGGCATGCTTCAGGAGAGCACAGGTCTTTTTGCCGGCACCGGGTACAGCACAGGTAACAGACGGGATGCCCAGTCTGCGCAGATGAACTGCAGCAATTCCTGCCTGGCCTCCCACAGTGAGCCTACCGGAACGGGAAAATGGTTCTGAAAATGTATGATATGCTGATGGTTCGCTTATGAATACCTCATCAGCAGAACAGTATTGCATGGATTGGTTCAGCCTTTTTAGTATCGCACCGAATCCCTTGACGACAAGCTGCTCAAAGGATCTCAGTAGTTCGGGTGTCACCGGAATAACACGGTCGATATTGGCATTGAACCCGGTAATTACCGGATCCATCTGCGGTTTTTGCAGGGTTTGATACAGGTTCTCCCAGACACCGGCGTTCACAAAAAACGTCACCTTCCCGCACGCCAGATGGGACGTAAGAAGATTATAATGTTATTATGCGATGACCCTCGCTTGTTCTGCTCCTG
>Ga0315274_10013852_pt1 | contig 11465 bp, 10 predicted proteins | sample YL17G02_20_MG_FD_203700 | JGI IMG/M metagenome (GOLD analysis project Ga0315274, IMG submission 203700) | Sediment microbial communities from Yellowstone Lake, YNP, Wyoming, USA - YL17G02_20 | ecosystem: Environmental > Aquatic > Freshwater > Lake > Sediment | place: USA: Wyoming | collected...
ATGTCATTGCGAGGAGCGGAGCGACGAAGCAATCTCCGCGTACTCGTAGGTATGAAGGGGGACGGTGAGATTGCCACGTCCGCCTTTGGCGGACTCGCAATGACATAGTGGAAAAAGGAAGGACTCACAAGGACATGTAATAGAAGTCTACTGGGCCCTCTTCAGCACCACCAGGACTCTCTGCTCGTCACGAGAGCGTTTTGCCTGGGCACCGGGCATGGCACTTTTCAGAAAATCGCTCAATTGGTGTGAGTCGAACAACTCTTCTTCTATTGCTTCTTCTACAACGTCTATTTGCGCCAGATTTTCAACAATAGCGGTCGGTCTGTCCATTGAGATAGAGATTTGGGTGCCGCCGCCAGGGGAGCCTCCTATGGATATGATGCGTAAGCCGGGAAGGCGCTGCAGCGATGTGCGCAATCTCTCAAGCTGGGCGAAGTCTACAGGCGGTGCTACCACTATCTCCACACGCTTTTTATAAGCGGCTCCCTGCTGGTCTGTTTTACCTTTGGCCTCAAGGGTGTCCTTTTCCTTCACTGCCTTTATAATCTGTTGGGGCCTTTGCGCGGCTGGAGCGGCGGCTATTCTCTCTGCCTCTTCAATAATCTGCCGGGCTTTTTGCTCAGCTTCGGCGATTATCTTGCTTGCCCTGGACTCAGTGTCCAGAGCGGGCTTGTACGTCTTAGCATCCATATCGACTTTGTTCCTGGCCTGCTCCGTAGTGTGACGGGTCTTCTCATCGGTGTCTGGAACTGGCTTGCCAGCTTTAGCTTGATATCCAGCTTGTTTCTTGGCCTCCTCGATAAACAGACGTCCTTTTTGTTCGGCTTCTTTAAGGGTCTTACTTGCCTCAGCGGCGGCCTTCTTTTTTGCCTCCTCGATAATCAGACGTCCTTTTAGCTCGGCTTCTTTAAGGGTCTTGCTTGCCTCAGCGGCGGCCCTCTTTTTTGCCTCCTCGATAATCAGATGTCCTTTTTGTTCGACTTCCTTAAGGGTCTTACTTGCCTCGATATCGACTTTCTCCCTGGCTTTCTCAAGAATTTGGCGCCCTTTATGCTCGGCTGCCTTAAGCATCTTGCTTGCGTCGGCCTCAGCCTTCTTTACATCCTCCGACTTCTTGCTCTCCATAACCCCCTCCTTATCGAATCAGAGCATTTTCAACTCGCAAGATATGAGCTCGGCCCCTTACCGTGAGGAATATAACCCTTTTCATCCAGCTTGTCTACAGTTATGATGAAGAGAGCACGATCCGGGCAATCTATATGCTTTTCCTGCGACTCGTGTGGTAAAATAAACAAGGTGTTGGCTGCTATTTATTATCGTCAAATGATTAGCTAGCCGGATTACAGAATATGTATCGAACAGATATGGAGTTCACCGGGGAGCGCGTTGTGCCGGGCAAGACTCCTCAAACGATTTATGACGAGCATATATATAGATATATCTTTGCTGCAAGCCTGGCCGAGAGCAAGGTTGTTCTGGATGTGGCATGTGGGACCGGCTATGGTGTAGGTTATATGGTGGAGAAAGGGGCCGCGGAGGTTGTCGGGGTGGACATATCGATGGCGGCGGTAGATTATGCTCGGGAGAGTCTCGGCAGGAATAATGAAGCAAGTTTTATCTGCGCTAACGCCATTAGATTACCTTTCACAGATAATGCTTTTGACATTGTTGTTTCTTTCGAGACCATAGAGCATATCAGGCAATACAGGAAGTTTTTGGCTGAGTGCCGCAGGGTGCTTAAGGAAAATGGTCTATTGATTTGTTCTACTCCCAATAGGAGAATCTTTTCTCCGAACCTGGCAAAGCCTATAAACACTTTTCATGTTAAGGAATTCTGGCCGGAAGAGTTTTACCGTTTGCTGCGCAGATGTTTTGCCGATATCACGTTATACGGGCAGTGCGATGTTAAACTCGCAGATAATTCAGTAGATCGGACTAACTACTACGTGCATGATTTTAACGACGATGAGCTTGTATCATCGGCATACATAATTGCTGTGGCAAAGAAACAGACCAAGAGCCGCTCATGATATCTTTCCCCAAAGTATCCGTAATCACTGTAAATTGGAATAACTTCAACGACAGCGCCGAGTGCCTGGAATCCCTCAGAAAAACGACCTATCCTAACTTTGAGGTGATGGTAGTGGATAATGGCTCGGTGGGTGATGATGTCAGCCTCTTGAAGCAGAAATTCGGAGATTCCATCAGGCTAATTGTGAATGACAAGAACTCCGGGTTTGCCGGAGGGTGCAATATAGGAATTAAGGATGCTCTGGCTAGAGGGGCCGATTATGTGGTGTTGTTGAATAACGACACAGTGGTTGCCCCTGACTTTCTGGAAGGTCTGGTCAGAGTCGCCCAGAGCGATAAGAGGGTAGGGATCGCCGGGGGCAAGGTTTTTTGTTATGAACTTCCCGAGTTGATATGGTTCGCCGGGGGTATTATCAATTACAGGACAGGGAGAACGCCCATTAGAGGCAGCGGGGAAGCCGACAAAGGTCAGTTTGACGAAATAGTGAGGGTTGATTGGATCAGTGGGTGTTTCATGTTTATTTCACGAGATGTGTTGCAAGCTGTAGGTATGCTTGACGAGAGATTTTTCTTCGGATGGGAGGATGTCGACCTTTGTGTCCGTGCTGCCAGAAAAGGCTTCAAGGTTCTTTTTGTTCCGGAGTCCAGTATTTGGCATAAGGGTTTTGGGATCAATAAAAGGGATAGACTCATGGGGATGCCTGTGTATTACGCCACAAGAGGCCAGTTTCTGTTTATGGACAAACATTTCGCTAAACCTCAGCTTGCTGTGGCCTGGCTATATTTTATTGTCACCTTCCCCAGGTGTGTATGGGATTACTCGCGCATACTGCATCGGTGGGAGGTGCCTCTATATATCCTCTGGGGAATTGGCGGTTACCTGGGTATCAAATTTCGAGAATATGTGAAAATATAGGTGGGCTGCCTGAAAAACAGTAGGGGGCGTTCGACCGAACGCCCCTTTTTCTATGAGATGACTCGTAATTCTCTTACTAGATTGACGCTGCCAGTATTTCAGCCAGGTCCATGGCTTTGAGCTTACCCTCTGCCTCAAGAGCCTTAATTGCATCTTCAAACATCTGTAGACAGTAGGGGCAAGCCGAAGCTAATATCTCAGCTTTGGTGTTGATAGCTTCCTCGGTGCGCATATGGTTGATCCTTCTACCGGTCTGCTCTTCCATCCACATCCTGCCTCCCCCGGCGCCGCAACAGAAGCCTTTGCTCTTTTGATGCTTCATTTCCAACGGGTCTGCTCCGGTTAAATAGTGCATGATTTCTCGCGGCGCCTTGTATATATCATTGTACCGTCCCAGGTAACAGGAGTCATGATACGTAGCTTTCTTGTCTAATTTCTGGGCGATAGTAAGTTTGCCTTGTTTCAGCAAGTCAGCGATAAACTCGGTGTGATGCACAACCTCAAAATTGCCCTTGAATTGGGGATATTCGTTCTTGAGCGTATTGTAGCAGTGAGGACACGAGGTGACGATTTTCTTTACCCCGTAGTTGTTGAGGATCTCTACATTTTGCTGGGCCAGCGTTTGGTACAGGTATTCGTTCCCTATCCTGCGGGCAGGTTCGCCGCAGCAGGTCTCTTCGTTGCCTAATATGCCGAAATTGACTCCTGCAGCCTTCAATATCTTCCCTACCGAGGTTGCCACCTTCATATTCCGTTCTTCAAGGGCTCCGGTGCAGCCAACCCAGTAAAGTATTTCTACGTCTTTATTCTCCGATAACGGCTTAATGCCGAGGCCGTCAGCCCAGTCTGTTCTGGTGGCCATAGTGCCTCGCCAGGGGTGGCCTCTCTGTTCCATGCTTCTCAGAGCTCCCATGGCAGTTTCGGGGAACTGAGTCTGCTCCAGCACCAGATTGCGCCGCATCTCTATTATCTTCTGCATTGGCTCAATGAAGACAGGGCACTGCTCAAGGCAGGCGCGGCAAGTAGTGCATGCCCAGATCACGTCCTCGGTGATTATGTCGCCGATCATCTTGCGCTCGGTGGTTTCACCGGCGGTATCACATACGGCGGGTTTACTGCCTTGCCCCGGGTTATCGGCGGTAGCTGTGGCCACGGCTGCCGCCTTGGCCTTCAGGAGAAGCGGCGCCTTTTCGACAAAGAGGGTTTTCAGGTCCTGAATCACCTTCTTGGGCGAGAGAGGTTTCCCACTGAGGTGAGCAGGGCAGTTGTCCTGGCAGCGGCCGCAACGAGTACAGGAATCGAAGTCGAGCATGTCTTTCCAGGTGAAGTCCTCGATTTTGGAAGCCCCAAAGGTTTCGGTGTTCTCCAAGTCGATTGTTCTTAGAGCGCCTTTGGGTGTCAGTGACCTGAAGAATACATTAACAGGGGAGACAATAATATGCGTCAGCCTGTGGAAGGCAAGGGAGATGTAGACAATAGCCCCTATAACTAATGCCGTATGAAACCACCATAAGCCCTGATACCAGCCTATCAAATGGGCTCCGCCATCGAAGGCTTTAGCGAAGCCGTAGCCCAGGAAAGACCACTTCTCCCATGTCATTATTGGCAGGTCAGTGCTCTGCGTGGCTGTGACTTGTATACGAAGGCCTTCCAGTATAAATCCGGTGAGCACGATGACGAAGATGAATGTCAAAGCGGTAGCATCGTCGAGGATATTGTCCAGTCTCTGCGGTTTCTGAATATATCTCCGAACCAAGGCTATGATCACTCCCATGAGGAGCATGATACCGCCAAGGTCATTAAGGAAGGAGAATGCTAGGTAGGTGTTGCCGTGCAGGAACGGTACGCCGAGCCGGCTGGTTATGTAGTGGTCTATTACATCCACCGCGGTACCCAGTATGAGAAGCAAAGCGCCCCAGAACAGCAGGGCGTGCATTGAACCTGGGTAGAAGTCTCGAAGTATTCTCCTGTGGGCGAAGCCGTCAACTAAACCGGTAACGGCGAAGGTCTTGGTCCTTTTCCATAGGCTGGTGGGGACAGTATCTTTCTTGCCCACTCTCCAGAGGCGATAGCGATGATAAACCGCGTAGACGAAGGCTGCTGATGCAATAACAGCGAGTATGTAGACGATCCAACCATTCTGGATATCGAAGAATATCACTCGATGCGCTGCTTCAGACGCAGTTGTCGGCATAAGAATCCTCCTTTTGCCCGCTGGGTGAATTTTATCACATAGTTACGGCTATGCCAAGCCCCTGATGTCTGACTGGCTTACTGGTTTAGATTGCGAAACGCTTGACAATCAATTGACGTATGTTATACACTACCTCGTAGTACGAGGTAGTGGGTGTAAGAATATGAGATACGGGCGTGAATTGTTGAAGGGAAGCACTGACCATCTGCTCCTGTCACTGATAGGGCAGGAGCCTATATATGGATATCAATTAATTAAGGAAATAGGGAAGAGAAGTGGTGGTTACTTTGAATTTAAGGAAGGCACCATTTACACAGCTTTGCATAGGTTGGAGAAGGAAGGGCTCATCGAAGGTAAGTGGGAGCGTATCCCAAATGGGCAGGAGAGAAGATATTACTACCTCTCCAAGACAGGACGCCGTGTCTTGAATGAGAAGAAAGATGAATGGCGGGGATTCTCGGCTGCAGTGAATTTGGTTACCGAACAGGCAAATACAGGCTGAGACCGGGGATTAATCAGATGTTGCCAAAGCTTAAACAATATATAGCAAGGGTCAAATCGTGCTCGAAGCTGGACCCCACAGCGGAGAGTGAGATTGTGCGGGAGCTTCAAACTCATTTTGAAGACGAGATAGGGGAGTTGTGCCAGGCGGGTTTCTCTACCACTGAGGCAGCAGATGTGGCGACAGGGCGATTTGGAGCACCGGAAGCGGTCGGCCGCCAGATTTATGAGGTGTATAGCAAAGGAACCTGGAGCCAGGCTTTACTCGCGGCTGTCCCCCACTTTTTACTAGCTCTCACTTTTGGCTTGCATCTTTGGCAAAATAACTTATGGCTGCTAGCTACTGCACTGATGGTAATATCAGTGACACTCTATGCTTGGAGGCATGGTAGACCCTCGTGGTTCTATTCTTGGCTGGGCTATTCTCTGCTAACTTTGTTCGTTATCGTATTTCTGGTTCTACTTGCGGTTGGGCAGGGACTATCTCGGTTTATGCTGGGAAGCGGCGTGCAATGGGTAGTGATGGCAGTCTATGTACCCGTTGCGCTTTGTTGGTTGGGCTACATCATCGTTTGTATAGTACGCAGAGATTGGATACTCGCTTCGTTTATGATGCTTCCATTTCCTGCAATTATCGTGTGGCTCTTTGCCGTAGAGCAGGGTGTCGGGCTTGCGGCATATGGCAAGGAGGGTCTTCGAAGTGGTGATCAGGGTGTGGTGTTTACCTTTCTCGCTCTGGGAAGTGCAGCAGGGACCTTCATTCGTCTCAGGCAGCGGTTATTCAAGATCGTAGCGCTCGCGGTAGCGACGTTGCTTGTTTTAGCAATAGTATGGCGCTTTGCTGAAAGTAACATTAATCCTCTTATCTCCCTGTTTGTGTCTTTCTGTTTTATCAGCGTTTTGCTGAGCCCCTGGTTATTGCAGAATAGAGTGGCGCAGCGTGGAAGCGAGATGGAAGCCTGGGGAGAGGCTTCCGTTAAGCAGGCTGCCAGAAGAACCTGATAATAAGTAAATCAGACGGGACGTTTCAGCCGTTTCATTATAGGCGAAAGGAATATAGTGAGAAGACGGAGACTTAAGACCTTTCATGGATAGGGTTGCTATTGTTACTGACAGCAGTGCGTGTGTGCCTAAGGAGGTAATTAAGCAATACGGTATACATATACTGCCATTGATACTCATCTTTGAGGACCGATCCTATAGAGATGGGGTAGATATAACATCTCAGGAATTCTACGAGCTCTTGAAGAAGGCGAAAAAGGTTCCCACTACCTCTTCTCCGTCGCCCGGTGAATATCTTGAGGCATTTCGGGAGGTAGCTAAGCAGGCTAGCGATATCCTCTGCATAACGCTTCCTCCTCATTTGAGTATGGCATTTGACTCGGCAACTCAGGCCAGGGAGATGGCGAGGGAGTCGATACCTCACGTTAACATAACGGTTTTTCCTTCCCGTAGCGCGGCGCTGGCCGAAGGGTTTATAGCCCAAGCGGCGGCTCGAGCAGCAGACTCAGGCAAAGATTTATCTCAGGTTGTCCAGGCTGCACAGGATATGATGGATAGGGTCAATGCGATCGCAATGCTGGACACGCTTTACTATTTAGCCAAAGGGGGACGCATCCCAAAGGCAGCAGCGTGGGCTGGCTCACTGTTTAAGATCAAGCCTATTTTGGATGCTACAGGCGATGTGCGTCTGCTGGAACGCTGTCGTACCAGGAAACGGGCGATGCAGCGGTTGCTCTATATAATGAGGCAGCGGAGCGGGGGGAGGCCAATATGCGTGAATCTGATGCATGCTAATGCTCCTGAGGAGGCTGAAAGACTTAAGGCTGATATACTATCTCAGTTCGATTGTGTTGAGTTCTATGTCACTGATTTCACGCCGGTAATAGGCACGCATACCGGGCCTGGTTCAATCGGGCTCAGCTTTTATACTGCCGATTCGACATAGTAACTGATACAAGCCTCAATGCGGACAGGAGGCTTGTATCAATCGTGTTGCTGTGGTCACCGATAGCGTCTCTTGTCTACCCAAAGAGTTGACAGAGAAATAGGCTATTAAAATTGTGCCGATAAGTCTTATAATAATACGGTAATATCTATCGGGATGGTGTTGACATAACTCCGACAGAGGTTTACCAGCTTTTGGAAACAACCAAGAGTGTTTCTACTACCTCGTCTCTCTCACCAGGGGATTTCATTCAGGTCTACAAAGAGCTCAGCGAGTCAGTAGACGGTGTTGTGTGTGTTACTATATGCTTGGATATAAGCATGATGTTCGATTCAGCAATGGAGGCAAAGTAGATAGCGGCTGAGGAGCTTCCTCAGCTTACCATTCTTGACTTTTTCCCATGAAGGGGTAGGGTTATTAGAGAGGGCTAGCAGTAAACCCAGGGTTGTGAACTGTCTGTTGGAGACTATGGAGAAGAGGACAAAGGGCAAGCGAGTGCGTGTTAATATTATGCACGCCAATGTAGCAGAGGATGCGGAAACCCTGAGGGAGAGGACATAGTCTGGATTCAAATGCGTTGAACTTTATATAACCGATTTTACACCGACCATGGGTATGCAGGCTGGACCTGGAACGCTAGCTCTCGCTTTTTATAGCGAGGAGGATGTAAATGTGGGATAAAGTTGCCCTTGTTATAGGGTTTTATATCTTGGGCTCGTTTCCTTTGCTGTATCTGTTAGGCAGGCTTCACGGAGTAGACCTCAGACAGTATGATGATATGCACATCGCCCTGTGGCGACATGTAGGGCGTGTCGAGGGTTTCATAGGCGTGGTCTTCGATTTCGCTAAGGGTGTTATCGCTGTTTTGATTGCACGTGATGCTCTGGGCTTTGAGCCTGGTTGGGTTGCCGTGGCCGGTGTGGTTGCGGTAATAGGGCAGATGTGGCCTGTGTTCTTGAAGTTCGATGGGGAGAGGGGAAACAGCACGGGGCTGGCAATGTCAGGTGCACTTGCTACATATGCCATGCTTATCGCTTTGGTGCCTGTTGTAATAGGAGCCGCCGTTAGAACAATTCCCCGGTTGCGGCAGCGAAACCAGAATCTGAACGAGAAGCTCAAGTTCGGGGGACCGCCCAGTCTGGCTCTGCCCCTCGGTATGGCGGTGGCTTTCGCTGTGATGCCACTGGCTGCCTGGGTGGTGGGTCAACCTCGAGAGGTAATATTCGCTTTCGTTGCTCTTTTCGTATTGATTATACTGAGAAGGCTCACCGGCGGATTGAGCGAGGACTTGCGTAAGCCATCGTGGAAAAGTAGTATGTTGATAAACCGTCTTCTCTTCGATAGAGGCGAGATATAGGCGAATTCTACTAAAGGGCATCGTATAAGTGATGCCCTTTTATCAAGTGATTGGTACTTAGGTACTATTGTTTGGGCAGGCTCTGTTGAATTATCATGGGACAATGGATGCAGAAAGCGTTGCTACCGATGTACGAGAGCTAAAGAACGCGCTGGGCAGACTTCCAGAACCTGTAGCCAAGCCGGTGCTTATTATAGTCAGCGGCTTGCCGGGTACGGGGAAATCCTACTTCAGCCGCAAGCTGGCGGATAGGTTGCCCAGCATAATCATAGAGAGCGATGCTTTACGCAAGCGCCTCTTTCCAACCCCTACCTATAGCGCTGAGGAGAGCCACCGCCTTTTTGGTGCCTGCCATCGTCTTATTGAAGAGTTCCTCGGCGGCGGAATCTCAATGATCCTCGATGCCACTAATCTCGTTGAGCATCATCGTGAGCCTTTGTACCGAATAGCTCAGCATCTTCAAGCTAAGCTTATCCTGGTGCAGGTGGAAGCTCCCCGTGAGCTGGTGCGACAGCGCCTTCAAGGCAGAGCAGAAGGAGTAAATCACGAAGATAGGTCGGACGCCGGTTGGAGTATTTACCAGAGGATGAGGACGAGGGTAGAACGGATTAGCCGCAACTACTTTGCCGTCGACACCTCCAGAGATATTACCCCTGTCATTGATAAGATAGTGCGCGAAGCAAAGCGGTAGGATTCGACGTTTAATTATATCTCCTCAAAATACCCCAGCGTTATCCTCTATCGTTGATATAGTACAGTGCAAACTTCATTGCCCGTCAAATTCGTTTGTGCTATAGTTGTTTAGTGAAGCGAGCGGTGTTAGCACTTAATAAGGGGGACAGAGGTGTTTGACGAGTTGAAGGTCTTCAGTGGCAACGCGCATCCGCGTTTGGTTCAGGCGATTTGCGATTACTTGAGCATCCCCTTGGGCAAAGCAGAGGTGTTCGAATTCAGTAATGAGAACATCTTTGTTAAAGTCCTGGAGAATGTTAGAGAGCGCGATGTCTTTGTCGTACAACCTATTTGCTCCCCTGTCAACAAGAATCTCATGGAACTTTTAATAATGACCGATGCCATGAAGCGCGCCTCAGCGGGAAGAATCACGGCGGTGCTGCCCTATTTTGGCTACAGCCGTACCGATAAAAAAGACCAGCCGCGGGTTCCTATAACGGCTCGATTGGTAGCAGACCTGATTACCGTGGCCGGAGCTAACAGGGTGTTGACTGTAGACCTTCATGCAGGGCAGATACAGGGCTTCTTCAACATCCCGGTGGATGAACTTACTGCCATGTATATTCTCAGCGACTATTTCTCCGAAAAAGCGGTAGATAGCTTTGTAGTAGTGGCGGCCGATATCGGCATTACTAAGCGTGCCCGGGACATTGCTGCCAGGCTCCATGTCCCCCTGGCCATTGTCGAGAAACGCAGAATAGGCAACGCGGATAAATCAGAGACACTGACTATTATCGGTGAGGTCGAAGGGAAACGTGCACTGCTCGTTGATGACGAAGTGGATACCGGGGGCTCGCTTACAAGCGCTGCCTCCGCCCTGAAGGAATATGGCGCTACGGAGATCTATGCCTGCTGCACACATCCTATACTGTCAGGCCCTGCTGTGCAGCGCATTGCTTCGAGCCAACTCAAGGAATTGGTAGTTACAGACACTGTCCCTGTGCCTGACTCAAAGAGGATAGGGAAAATCACTGTCCTCCCGCTGGCATCTTTAATCGGGGAGGCGATACATCGCATTCACGCCGGGCTGTCAGTGGGCGCGATGTTCCAGTAGAGGGGATTGCATGTTCAAGCGGCTTATTAGCTTTATCGGCGATTCCAATGAACGGGAGATCAGACGGCTGCAGCCGGCGGTTGATAAGATCAATGCCCTTGAGCCTGAATTCGAGAAGCTCAGCAATGATGAGTTGAAGGCGAAGGCCGCTGAGTTTAAAGCTCGCCTTGGGGAGGATGAGTCACTGGATTCTCTCCTGCCCGAGGTATTCGCTGCTGTCCGCGAGGCTGCTAAACGTACCATAAAGCAGCGACATTTCGATGTCCAGCTACTGGGAGGGATTGTCCTTCACCAGGGTAGGATCGCGGAGATGAAGACCGGTGAAGGCAAGACCCTGGTGGCTACCCTACCGGTGTCGTTGAATGCCCTGACCGGCGAAGGCGTTCATGTAGTCACCGTGAACGATTACCTGGCGAAGCGCGATACGCAATGGATGGGGCCTATTTATAATGCCCTGGGCCTATCTGTTGCCTCCATACAGCACGAGGCTGCTTTCCTCTTTGACCCTGCATACGAATCTGATGACGAAAGGTTGAGGCATCTGCGTCCGATTACCCGCCGCCAGGCCTATGAGGCCGATGTCACCTACGGCACCAACAATGAGTTCGGGTTTGATTACCTCAGGGATAATATGGTGGGCGATCTCTCCCAGTGCGTGCAGCGTGACCTCAATTACGGCATCGTCGACGAGGTGGACAATATTCTCATTGATGAAGCACGTACCCCGCT
>Ga0315274_10013853_pt1 | contig 11464 bp, 9 predicted proteins | sample YL17G02_20_MG_FD_203700 | JGI IMG/M metagenome (GOLD analysis project Ga0315274, IMG submission 203700) | Sediment microbial communities from Yellowstone Lake, YNP, Wyoming, USA - YL17G02_20 | ecosystem: Environmental > Aquatic > Freshwater > Lake > Sediment | place: USA: Wyoming | collected...
TCACGCCGATGGCTTCGAGCATCATCCTTCATGTCGACGACAAGGCGAACTACTTCGGACTGGTCCTGAAAACGAAATCCGAAGGCCTCTTGATGGCGAGGCCAGAGGGCGTATCATCCGGTCAGCAGGCCTCAGGGTCCGGCGGGCCAGGGGCCAAGCCCATTCTCCTGAGGGAAGCGTGCGACCTCTGCGGCGGCGAAGTCAGATGCGTCAAGATATGTCCTGCTCGCTGCATCACGGTGGTGGACTGAGATGTATCTCCGCAACAACAGAGTGGGGATATTCGACCTTTCGTCGAACGAATCGTCCGAGCAGGAGCTCGGGGATGAGGCGAACTGGGATCGTTTGAGCGCCTTATACATCGCGGACAAGCTGGCATCCGAGCATGGAACCGATTCATTGGTTCTCGGCACCGGTGTGTTAACATCCAGCTTCGTGCCCGCTGCGTGTGCTGGAATCGTCAGAGGAAGTCCGGGGAAGAACGGAGACCCGAGGGTCATGCCACTGTTGGGGTTTGCTGGCGTGGAGCTCAAGCTTTCTGGTTTCGATTTCATCGTCCTCAAAGGAGCTTCGGAGAGTCCAGGCTATGTCTGGATCAGAGACGGCATCGTGGAATTCGTGGAGTCCGAGGAGATGAAGAAGAAGGACTCGTGGGCCAGGACCGACAAGATCAGGGCCGATCAGGGCGACAACAAGATACAGGTCCTGTCCAACGGCCCGTGGGGGGACTCAGTGAATCCCGCCTCGCAACTTGTCACGGATTACTGGGGCGGAGAGGACAAGTCGGGACTCGGCGCTGACCTGGGACGGAAGAACCTCCTGGCGATAGCATTCAGAGGCATGGGGGAGCTCGAGCTCTCAGAGCCTGAAGGTCACCTCCAGGATTCTATGGTCCTGATGGCCGAGCATATCCAGAGGTTGGGGAAGAACGAAGGTCTCGCGTCATACTCGAAGGCGTTGGAGCGCGAGGATTTCAAGAAACTGCTTCACAGGAACATCGCATGCTACGGATGCCCGTTCCCGTGCAGGTCGTTCCTCAAGACATCGGAGCCAGCGAATGAGATGAAGCTCGTGGCAAACGAGCCTGGGTACCTCCACTATGACATACCCGCATTGGAGAAAGCGTTCGCTCTCGGTTTCGACGCCATGGATGCCACCATGGCATTGATGAAATGCGCTCGCGCAGGCGCTGAGCCGGTCACTGTGTTGTCCTATGCCGCAGAGCTGTCGGCGAAAGTCAAAATGAGCTCCGTCGCTGAGGTTCTCTCCGACCTTTCGAAAGTTTCGCAAGGCAGGGCCGTCGGCAACTTCGAACTGTCGTTCGACGACCGAGCGCAATATCGTTCGTGCTTGGGTCTGGGGCTCTGTCCCAGGTACTGGTCGAAGGTCGGCTACGATGAGGATGCCGTGACCCCATACGGAGAAGCGGCTCTGGGGCTTTCGTCCCATTCGAAGTAGGTGGACGAGCCCTCTGGCTCCAAAGGTTTTTTGTAAGACCTACGGTTTAGTCCGTGTTAGGTTGGATCGTGAAGATACTCGTGACGACCGGCATGCCCGGCTCCGGCAAGGAGGAGTTCCTGAAGTGTTGCGAGTCTCGCGGCGCCAAGATCGTCCGGATGGGCGACATCGTCCGCGAGAAGGCGAAGCAATTCGGCCTCGACTCCTCGGACTCCAGTATCGGCACCTTGGCAAACGACGAGCGGAAGAGGTACGGGATGGACATCTGGGCGAAGAGGACCATCCCATATGTGGGAGGAGACTTGGTCGTGATAGACGGGACCCGCGGACCAGACGAGATACGTGCCTTCAAGCACGCGTTTGGAGATGATCTCAAGGTCATTGCGATCCACGCATGCGCCAAGACCCGGTTCGAGCGACTGTTGGTCCGGGGTCGGGGCGACTCGCCGATGACACGCGCCGAGTTCGACCTGAGGGATAGGAGAGAGCTGGACTGGGGCCTCGGCGAGGCTATCGCGATGGCAGACCATATGATCGTGAACGAGTCATCGTTGAAAGACCTCAAGAAGAACGTCGATTCGTTGTTGAACAGCATCCTCGGGAAGAAGTGATCCTCTTGGAGTTCATCGCTGTCAAGCCATGCAAGTACGATGCCTACGAGGCCGTTCCAAAGGCGAAGGTCTCCCTTGATTTGGACGAGTGCGAACTTACGCTGGCGAAGAAGGGGTATGAGATCCTGTCGAATGCGAAGGTGATGCTAGTGGTCAAGAAGGGAGCGGAGATCACCATATACCCCCGCGGCAGGCTGCTCATGCACCCAGTCAGCGAGAGGGACGAGGCCGAAAGGATTGCGAAGGAGCTGTTCAAAGTCCTGGGGAAATAGAGCCCGGGCATCATTTTCTTTGGTGTTCCTCAGTTCCATATATATACATCTCCGTGATTCAATCGCCGATAACGAGAGGGGGCAAGTCCCTATGATAGAGATACAGAACCTGTCAAAATCCTTCGGACCGATCAAGGCGGTCGACAGCCTGAACCTCAAGGTGCCGAAGGGAGAGACAGTAGGATTCCTTGGTCCGAACGGTGCCGGCAAGACAACTACTATCAAGATCATGACCAACCTGATAAGCGCGACGAGCGGCCGCGCAGTTTTGCACGGCGTCGATGTCCTCACGAACCCGAAGCAGGCTCTCGACAGTGTGGGCGCGGTCGTCGAGACACCGGAGTTCTATCCATTCCTCACGCCTCTCGAGACCCTGGCGTATCTCGGCAGCATACGGGGGATGCACTCGGACGAGATCAAGCGGAGGAGCAACGAAGTCCTCCAGGAAGTCAAGCTCGAGGAGTGGAGGAACACACGCATAGGCAAGTTCTCCAAGGGGATGAAACAGAGACTGGCGTTTGGCCAGGCACTGCTTCACGAACCCGAGATACTGATTCTCGATGAACCCACGAGCGGCCTCGACCCGAGGGGCATGGTCGAGGTGAGAGAGATAATCAGACAACTGAAGAAGGAGCATTATACGATCTTCATGAGCTCTCACCTCCTGCTGGAGGTGCAGGAAGTCTGCGACAGGGCAGCCCTCATCGACAAGGGCAAGTTGCTCGTCTACGACTCAATGGACAACCTCAAGAACCTCACCAAGGTCGCGAAGATCGAGGTGACGACGGTGTCTGGAATCACAGACGGTCTGATGAACAAGATCAGGTCAATGAAGAATGTGCGCGTCGTTGAAGGAGTCAACTCGCAGACCATCGTTGTGACATTCGAGGGGCCCATGGAGGCGCGGGCAGAGCTGTTGCAGGCGATCCAGTCTTTGGGTACCAGGGTCACTGGTTTCAGCCCGGTGGGCCTCCCGTTGGAGATGTTGTATATGGACCTTGTCAAGGAGTCGAGGTGATGACAATGTCGGAGACAGTCAAGGTTCACAGGCACATCCCGAGCGATGCGGCGCAGGTGCCTATCGTCTGGCGATATGAGCTCCTGAAATACCTCAGGTCCAAGAGGCTTGTCGCATCCATTGCGATTGCAGCCGTCGTTGTTGGCCTTATCTACGCGATTCCTATCCTGACAGGCGACGGGTATGGCAACGCTACGACGCAGCAGTTCTCGGTCAACTTCATGCAGTTCGCGAGCATCCTGGTCGTCATCTGCGCGACATTCTTCGGCGCGGACTCCATTGTCGGAGAGTTCCAGAGTAGAACTGGGTATCTCGTGTTCCCGACGCCGATGAAGCGCGAGGTCTTGTTCTTGGGCAAGTTCATGGCCAGCATGACTTCCGGGATAGTCGTGATGACGCTCTTTTATCTGGGCGTCGGAGGCCTCTCCTTCGCGACGGTTGGAGGAGTCGATGCGGACTTTTTCGCATCGTATGGCTTCGCATTGGAGTATCTCTTGGCCGCGATGGCAGTTGCCTACTTCATAAGCTCGATCATGAAGGGCTCGACAGGCGCGACAGTCCTGACATTCTTCTTGTTCATCATGATCCTGCCAATCATAGACGGGATCTCCATGGTCAGCGGCGTAAAGGTGCAGGGCTCGCTGTCGTTTGCGGGCGGTGCAATAGTGGACATTCTGATAGACCCGTATCCCGTGGACGTGAAGCAGGACTTTGGTCAGGGCATGTCGTTCTACAACTTCTACCCAGATCCTGCCATGGCGGCACTGGTGATGATAATCTACGTTGTCGTCGCCCTGGTCCTGAGCATGGTCTTGTTCAAGAAGAAGCAGCTGACGGGTTAGGCGATCACCTCAGAGGGACTGGCGGACTTACCTACTCCGAAAACATCTTATAAAAGCAAGACTACTGTCAGTCCACTGGATGGGACGAATTTGCGTTGCTCGCTGAATGCCGTTCTAGTCATTGCGATTGCTGTATCGTTCCTCTTGCCCCTGACGCCTTCCGGTGTCAGCGACTACCCAGTCAGGGGGATCGAAGGCACACAGCCACGCCAGCTTGCGCAAGTGGAATCGGTCATCGCTTTCCCTTCTCAACTGAACACTAGCCTGAACGTCACCGAATACCCTCTGGTCTCCAGGGCTCTGATGCTGTCGGGAGGGTCGACAGACGCCTCATTGGCGGATCTGGATTATGATAGCCAGACTGACCTCCTCGTCGGGGTCTCGGATTCGAAATTGATATCTGTCTTCTACAGACAGGCGGATGGCACGTTCCCGACTTACGAGTCTTTCAACGTGAGCCTCACGGATAACCCGATCAAGGTTGCTGCTGTCGATGCCTTTGCCTCTGGCGATCTCCAGATTGTGGCATTCGAACGCGCGGCGAATGCATTTGACTCGGATCACATCGAGATCTTCAATAGGACAACGGCGACTAGTTACAGTAGAATAATGGATCGCATTCCCGACGCAAATGCATCCGACATTGTCATCGGGAACTTCACCGGAGACAAATATCCAGACATTGCGGTCGCATCGTCCGGAATCAACCCCTCAACAACTCCTGGGCGAGTTAAGGTAATGCAGGGATTTCTCTACTCAAGCTATGTGTTGCTGCGAGGAGGCAATGGCACAAACGCCTTGGCGGCTGGGGACTTCGACGATGATGGCCTGGACGAGCTCGCGGTCGCAAACTACTATGATTCGACCGTGCTCCTGTATCATCAGCCGTTTTGGGACTTCATGCCTGCATATGCTAGACTTAATCTTACCGGGGCGCCGGTCGATCTCGTGGCAGGCAATTTCAACGGCGACGACCTCACCGACCTGGCAGTAATCACACAGGCTCCGTCAGGACTACATTTCTTCTATCAGTCGTTGGGTTCTCTACCCGAAGCGGCCGATTACAGTGTCAATCTGCAATTCGCCCCGTCAGGAATCACCGTGGGTGATCTGAACGGGGATCTGAGAGACGACCTTGTGCTCATCTCCAAGTCCAGCAATCTGAGCTTTGGATTCTTCGGACCCGGCACTGAGTTCTGGCCGAGCGTCCCAGATTTCGAGTTCCCGGTTAGCGGAATGCCCAGGTCTATATTGATCGGGAACCTTGATGGCGATTCCAGGAACGACCTGGCAGTCGCCAGTGCTCGCGCAGACTGGTCCGGGTCGCACATCGCCATCTATCCGGCCAGGTCCCCGACCTTCTCCAACAGCAACGCCACGACGTGGACGGACCAGTCGGATGCCACTTCGATGATCGCTGTCGGTGATCTGAACGGAGATGACGTCGAGGACCTCGTTCTCATGAATCACGACGCTGGCAGTTTCGATTATCAACTCTCGTTCAACAACGTCGTCCAGCCGCCAATCTCACTAGGTTACCTGCCTAGCCATATCCTTGTAGAGGACTTCAACAACGACGGGTTCTCAGACGTCCTGACTACGATGTCCGGAGGACATACAGTCACAATCACCTTCGGGGGCAATCCTTTCCCCAGCTCATCGACTCAGCTGACCTGCAATGGCGGGATCATGGACGTTGCCTTGGGGGATTTCAATTCCGACTCTCTGCAGGACTTCCTGATAGCAACGGACGACGGAAGACTTGACTTCTTCAACAACAGCGGCCAAGCCGAGCCGTTCGGTGCTCCGTATGAATTCGCTCCGACTCTGGGTGCGGGCATATGGTCAGTCGTCGCTGGCGACTTCAACTCAGACGGCCTGACGGATGTCGCTTACACGCACTCCATCAGGAAGATAACGATACTCCTCCAAAGCAGGTCCGTCCCATTCGGGCCAGCCTCAGAAAGCGTACCCTTGTCGCATAGTGTTGGGTCCGACTTCACCTCCGTATGGAGCGGAGATGTTACGGGCGATGGCAAGACAGATATCGCCGCGATGCGGCAGTCAGATCCTTCAATCTATCTATTCAATCAGACCACGTTCAGGAGCTCGCCGCACCCATATGGAACGCTCACATTCCCGGAAATGCCCAAGTTTGTGTCAGTCCTTGACGCCACTGATCGCGGATATGCGGACGTTGTAGCTATATTCAATTCAGCCGATCTCCTGTTCCTGTACCGTCAGGAAGGAGGCACGCTTCCATCCACTCCATCGATGACCTTCGTGACGGGCGCGGGTCCGAATTACGCCGTTATCGGAGATGGCACTCGCGACCACCGGGGAGACCTGCTCGTGAACGAGATCGGGTCGCACACTGTCTCAGCATGGTCGATGATCAACATGCCGCCAGTTGTGCACGCAGGCGGTCCATATGCGGCCAGGGAGGGTGATCTTCTCCAGTTGAACGATACAGTGACCACGGGCTCCTCCGAGATACATTTCATGAACTACACATGGGACTTCGGGGACGGAAGCCCGCTCCTGGTGGGCAGATATCCGAGGCCGGTCCACAACTACACATCTATTGGAACCGACACCATGAGAAAGTACACCATAAACGTCACGGTCAGAGACCCAGCGAACCTCACATCCACCGATCATACCTGGGTCAATGTCTACGACGCCTACCCGCGAGTTGACTTCAGATGGACGCCACTGAACCCGCGCGAGGGACAGACGGTGAACTTCACAGACGACACATATTCTTTCGATGGATTCGCGGCGATCACGTGGAAGATCGACGGAGTCATCTCTGGTACGGACCACAACCTGAGCGCTGAGATGCAGAACGGCAATCACACAGTAACACTCGAAATCACGGACTTGGATGGCACTGTTCGGAACAAGTCATCCATGGTCGAGGTCAGATCAAGTCCACCTGAGCTGAGAATCGTTGCGCCGCCATCGGCCAACGAAGGTCAGGCCGTGACATTCATGGTGTTGGTTGATGAGTGGCACGGAGGCCCAGTCGACCCAATAATCAGCTATGAGTGGGATTTCTCATACGTCCCTGGCATTTTCATTCCAGACCCGTACGCAGCAAACAGCAACACGACCACGCACAATTTCTCTACAGATGCGAATCCAAGCGTATGTCGAGTGGCGGTGAACGTGACTGACTCGGACGGGGAATCGAACATCTCCACTTGGGATATCTTTATCTTTGATGTGGGGCCCGTCGCAAACCTGACGCTATCGACGACCGATCCCCGGGAGGGGGTGCCATTCTCGTTCATAAGCCTGTGCACATCATTCGACGGGATCGTCGAATGGAATTGGACTCTAGTGTATCCAGATGGCCACAATGAATCCTACTCGCTGGACGACTCGGAGATGGCGGCACTTGAGTTCGCGGATCTCCAGGACGGGAGCTACACGATGTTTCTTGCAGTTGCCGAGGCTGACGGAAACAGGAGTTACAGCAGCTTGCCGTTCCACGTGAGAGAGATTTCCCCCTTCGTCAATCTGACTAGTCTTCCAGTCCCTGGATGGGACGGCTACTACGAGGAATTCTCCAGCATAAGCTTCTTCACGAACGTGACGGGCCTTGACCCCGCCGTTCTGTTCGAATGGGATTTCAATGCTCCGGGGGCCGAGTTCAGGGCGGACTTCGTGGGTACTACCGGCAGCTCTAAGTTCACATACACACAAGTCGGAAACTACACGGTCAAGGTTCGAGTGACAGACTCTGGTGGCTCAACTTCGATTCAGCCGCTCTCGGTTGAGATACGGCAGAGACCCTTTTACGGGGATTTTGGGATGCTCGTGACATACACTAGGGATTTCAGCAACTCAAGCTATGTGTCATTCAGCTTGTTCCCTCTCATGGCGAGGCAGCCGGACGTTGTGCGTGCGTTCTATGACTTCGGCAACAATTCGACCATGACTGTGGACGATGACCTTCTCGCAACCGTCAACCATACCTATGCTCTGGGATCGGACTATCGAATCAACATTACAGTCACTGATGACGACGGGTATTCCTTTCTTATCAGCAGCATGATTTGGAACCAACCTCCGACGATCAGGCTCCTGAGTCCAGGACCAAACTCTGTAGTACGAAGTGGGACTCCGCTTCTGTTCTTGATCAGTCCCGGGTCCACGCCATTGCTTTCCTCAGGATACCATCTTGATGGGAGCGGACCTCAGTCGTTCCGGCATCTGTATGAGATCGGTACCACCGGATTGACTCAGAGCACCCACTCCGTCCTTGTAGTGGCGGTGGACTACGGGGCGTGTATTGTCAGATTCAGGACAAATGTGACGATCGACGATATCACTCCAAATGCACTGCTTTTCTCAGATAGACTGCATCTGTTTGGAGGAGGGAAAGTCAACATCACGGTCAAAGTCGATGATCCAAACGTTGTTGCCAATGGCATAGTGCTCTATGTCAGATTCCAAGGGGAGAGTGCGTTTTCTTCATTCACTGTCACCAGACACGATGGTCGGACCTTCTACAGGGTGTTGCAGCTTCCGACTAGGGAGGGCAATATCTCGTTCTACGCTGATGTTTCGGACCTGGCTAGCAACTCGGTTCGCACACCATTGTATTCTCAAGACGTGAAGCTCCATTTCTTGACCGCTGCGTGGCCTTATCTGCTCGCGGCAGCCGTCCTGGCATCCCTCAGCACCGCTGGATACTTCTTGCGTGAGGGGAGAATCGCAGTCGATGAAACGTTCGTCATATACAAGGATGGCAGGCTCATATCTCACACAACTAGAAGACTCAAACCCGGCATGGATGATCAGGTCCTTGGGAGCATGTTTGTGGCTATCCAGGATTTCGTGAAGGATTCGTTCAAGGACTTGACATCCTTCACTCTCAGAAGGCTGGATTTCGGAGAGAAGAGCATAGTGATCGAGAAAGGTGATCACTTGTATGTCGCGGCAGTTCTGCACGGTGCCGCCTCTCACAAGGTCGCTTCGAGAATGGAGAAGATCGCAGACGAGATTGAGGAACGATTCGAGGAAGAGCTCAAGGAATGGGACGGAGACTTGGACAAGCTGCGGGGCGTGAACGACATCGTCAAGACCCTGTACTCCAGGATGCCCACGCTTCCGGGATCCTTGTGGACTGGCGAGACCTAGGTGATCCGTTGAACCCTCCACTTCCTGACGCGCTCACGATTGTAGGCGTGACCATCTTCTGTGTTGTCATGGCCAGCGCGAGCTACTATAGGAAGATTTTCAACCTATCGGGCTCGGTCTCCGCCTTTTTCGTGGGGATGGTTATTGGCATCTGCGGAGACGTATTGTGGCTGCTCCTGCTCATGGTTTTCCTCCTCTCGAGCTTCGGTGCCACCAAGTACAGGTTCGAATGGAAGAAGTCTGAAGGTTTTCAGGAAGGCACGAGAGGTGAGAGGACTTGGAGGAACGTCGCAGCGAACGGCGCGGTTCCCGCCTTGATTGCCCTCTTGAGCTTCGTCGCGCAGTGGTCGAATCCCGCTGACGATCTGTTCCCCAAGAACATCGCGAGCTATCTGTTCGCATCGGCCATCGCCGTAGCCGCATCTGACACTGCCGCGAGCGAGATAGGCATCATCGACCCTAGGGTCTACATGATAACGACCTTCGAGCGCACGAAGAGAGGCACGGATGGCGGGGTGTCGTTGACCGGCCAGCTCGCCGCTTTCGTCGCCGCTGCGTACACTTCGACCGTGGCCTACGTGCTCTTCGCGTTCTTCAACGAGTCACTTGTATCCGGTCCTGCGACGCTGTTCATTCCTATGCTATGCGGCTTCCTTGGATGCCAGATTGACAGTGTTATCGGGGCGACGCTCGAGCGCCGAGGCAAGGTAGGCAAACTGGGGAACAACCTCGCCTCGATAGGTCTTGGCACGCTGATAGCGTTCGCATTGGCGGTTCTATAGGCATTTACCAGGACCTCGATGCCCGGACTGCTAGGCCATGGTCTGCCGAGCATAATGTGATATCTCGATTTGGCTCGTGTGGCCGGATTCGAGGCTCAAGGATGCCAGCGGCATCTCCAAGGCTCGCGTGCATCCCATCGCTAAAGCCTTGCGATGCTCTCGATCACCGAATCGAGGGAGTCCACGCAGCTGTCCGCTTCTGCGGATCTCCGGGCTCCCGGGGGCACAATCTGTATCGCGTGCATCCCCACCTTCTTTGCCCCAAGGATATCGCCATCGCAGTCGTCACCTATGTGCACGGCTGCTCTTGGGAGCACTCTGAGCCTGTCGAGCGTCACTCGGAAAGCCCCTTCTGAGGGCTTCCTGACGAGTATCTCGTTCGAGAATGTCATGAAATCCGTCCTGCGGAGACCCCCCAATTCATCGGGGGGAGGAAGCAGGTCGCCCGATCCTCCGCAACTTCTGATCTCCGATATGCCTCGCTATCGCTTCCGCAGACACATGCCCCACCGTCCCAATGTAATAGCTCGGGCTCCATAGATGCCCCTTCCGGAACATTGTCCGCAGGATTGGATGCTCGTCGAACAACACCCTCGCGCTGATTCCTTTCAGAGCCTTTACGATCCCGACAGGAGATTCAGTCGGGGGTGCTCCGATGAAGAGATGCACATGGTCGGCCATCACTTCCAGCTCCTTGACTTCCGAGCCCCGAGACTCCGCTATCGCAGTCATCACGGTTCTCAGGCTCTTCTGAACTACCACGGGCAGTTCCTTGCGGCACTTCGGACACCAGACAATGTGATAGGTGATCCCGTGCGCCACGTTCCACTTTCACCATAGTCCCACAGAATCCCATATACACCATGTGACATGCAATCTGTTCGTGGAGCGAACCATAACCGTTAAGCTGGAACCATCCGAAGCCATTGGGCAAACCGTCCGCATTTTCAACCAAGCCACGAACTTCTTTCTCAGATTGGGCTTCCACAACAGGACGCATTCCAAGAGGAAGCTCCAGGCGCTCGGATACTACGAAGCCCGCGACAAGTGGCCTGCGCTTCAATCCTCGCTTGTCCAGGGAGCGCGAGATTGCGCCGCTGATATGCTGAAACGTGAGCGGTGCGGGAGATTGCCGATCAAGAGACCAGACAGCTCTGCGAGGTTCAACCAGAGGACATTCAAAGCCTTCCTCGACAGCGGATCCCTGTCTCTGACCACCGTTGAGGGGCGACTCAAGGTTCCGCTTCGCATTCCCGAGTACTTCAGGAAATATGCCGGTGGCCAGGTCAAGGCGCTCAGAGTCCGGGATGTTGACCACGATCTGATGGCC
>Ga0315274_10013854_pt1 | contig 11464 bp, 9 predicted proteins | sample YL17G02_20_MG_FD_203700 | JGI IMG/M metagenome (GOLD analysis project Ga0315274, IMG submission 203700) | Sediment microbial communities from Yellowstone Lake, YNP, Wyoming, USA - YL17G02_20 | ecosystem: Environmental > Aquatic > Freshwater > Lake > Sediment | place: USA: Wyoming | collected...
CAAGGCCCCTCACCCTGGCCCTCTCCCGGAGGGAGAGGGAAGGGTACCGGAAGCGGCACGCGCTGGCCCGCCAGGCGCACGCTCGTGCGATTCCAGCCGTGGCGAGCCAGGCCCGGCTGACCGCCTTCCCGGCTGTAGCGCGCCCCGGCCAGATGTACCACCTCGTCGTCGAGCATCTGCCTGGCTGCGTTCAGCCCCAAGGGGATGAGTGCCCGGATGAGTTCCACCTTCGCATCCAGTGCCATTCCGGCGAACTCCTCGGCGCTCACCAGGGTCGGCTCGCCCAAGACCCGCCGCTTCTTGCCCTGGCGGCCACGACCTGCTACACTTCTCATTGCCGGCTCCTTTCTTCCTGGTTGGGGTTCCGAATGAACCCGTTGAGGTACTGCCAGTTTGAAGGAAGCCGCCTTCAATTTCAACTAAGAATAGCACAAAGTCCCGTCAAGTCAGGATCGCTAGATCATGAAGAGCCACTATTTAGAAACTATCTCAAAAGGCCCCCGCATCCGCGCGAACGCAGGGCTTTGCCCTTGACCTTGCACCTTTTGAGATAGTCTCTTAGATAGGCATCGGCGATCCGGCGTCGTCTCTCGGAGAGACCGCCTTCAGGCGGTGGGTGCGGCGTCCCACTGAACCGGATCGCGGACGCCTATCTGGCATACGCGCAAGAACCAAGGGAGTGCCATGCAGCCCGAAAGCACGAGGCCGAGCGAGCGGTGCCCTTTCCGACCGACGGAGTGCGGCGATCTGAGTCCGCTGCGCCGCGCCCTGGAGGCGGTGGGCTTCACCGAGGAGGCCCTGGCGAAGACCGTCCTGGCCGGCGAATCGCGCCGGCCCCTCGATGTCTCGTCCGCGTTGCGGCGGACCGCCGCGGACTCCCCGTACAACGCGCTGGTGCGGCTGTTCGTGCTCGGGCGCTCGGTGCCGGAGGCCGCGGCCCGCAGGGCGCTGGCGCCGGCCGAGCTCGAGCCGCTCCTCGCCCTGGGCCTGCTTCGGCGCGGCGACGGGGGTATCCGAGCCGCGGTGGCTCTCCGCCCGTACGAAGACTTCTTTGTGCTCTGCGACTTCTGGCCCGATTTCCTGGGGGAGCCTGTCCCGCGCGACTACGTGCCCGGGGTGGCTCCGGCGTCGCGTACCCTGGCGGGCCTGACGGTTCGGCGGCAGGTCGAGTCCGCGCTCGACCTCGGCACCGGGATGGGCATCCAGGCCCTGTGGGCGGCGCGCCACGCCGGCCACGTGATCGGCACCGACACCAACCCCAGGGCGTTGAACTTCGCGGCGCTCAATGCGCGGCTCAATGGGCTGGCCAACATCGAGCTGCGTCGGGGGGACCTGTATGAGCCTGTCGCGGGTTGCCAGTTCGACCTGATCGTGGCGAACCCGCCTTTCGTGATCTCGCCCAGCTCGGATTATGAGTATCGGGATAGCGGCCTGCCGGGCGACACGGTCTGCGAGCGGGTGGTCCGCGGGGCTCCGCCCCTGCTGCGCGACGGGGGCTTCTGCACCATTGAGGGCAACTGGCACCACCAGGATGACGACGACTGGGCCGAACGGCCCACGCGATGGCTCGAGGGTTGTGGCTGCGACGCCTGGATCCTCTGCTCAGCCACCCAGGACGTCCTCGGCTACGCCGCCGACTGGCTCGGTCCGGACAGGGCCTCCGACCCGGCCCGCCACGAGCGCCTCCTGGACGAGTGGCTGGCCTACTACGAGCGCCTGGGCATCGGCAGGATCAGCAGTGGCGCCGTCGTCCTGCGGCGCCGCTCCGCGCGTGCGAACTGGCTCCGGGCCGAGAAGGCGCCGGCCGGGCAGCCTGCCGGCTCGTGCAGCGCGCAGATCCAGCGCCTCTTCGCCGCCCATGACTTCCTCCAGGAAGCGACAGGGGATCAGGACCTCCTCGGCCAGGCATTCGCGCTGGCCCCCGAGCACCAGCTCGAGCACGTCATGCAGGCCGAGGGGGGCCGCTGGGTCGTCAAGGCCGCCCGCCTGTCTCAGACCGAAGGGCTCCCCTTCGTCGCCAACGTGGACCGCTGCGTGGGCACGGTCCTCGCCGGCTGCGACGGCGGCCACACGCTCCGCGAGCTGGTGGCCGACCTCGCCGCCGGCCTCCGCATGGACCCTCAGCGGATCGCTCCGGCCTGCGTGGGGGTCATCCGCAAGCTCCTGGAGACCGGGTTCCTCACGGTGGCGCGCCGCTCGGGACACGCGGAGGGGGGAGACGAGCCTTAGCGCGTCCAAGCTTGGGGTAAGAACGAGCAGACGCCGCCTTCCGCGGCGGGCGACGAGAGAAGACCGCCTGAAGGCGGAACTACGAACGAGAAGCCCGGTCTTCCTTTGCGTGCTGGCGATCCGCGAGGCCCCTGCCCCGGAATCGCGAAGGACGCTCAGCCGCCGGCCGGCGGGGGAGCGGCGTACTTGGCGGCGATGCGCTTCAGGATGGGGACGTTGTAGAGCCACCAGGTGCAGGCGGGGGTGGTCGCCACCTCGCCCGTGTCGGGGTCTTCGTAGGCGAAGGCGGCGCCGCACATCTCCATGCGTTCCGATTCGATGGAGTGGGTTTCCTCGAAGGGGAGGATGATGGACGTGAGCCGCTCGCCGACGTAGGTGTGCCTGGCGAGCTGGTCGTAGAGGGACTTGCCGAAGAGCAGGCCGCCCAGGAGGCGCGGGATGGCGAGCCAGGGGCTGCCCTTGGTGAGCCGGCCGACGTGGATGTTCCTGCGGAGGAACGGGAGGAACGTGCGGAGGACGAGGAGCTTCCCGCGCAGGCGCTGGAAGCCGCGCCGGGCGTCGAGCCGGGCCAGCTTCGGCTCGATCTTCCTGGCGAGCTTGACCGCCTCGGCGGCAAGCTCCTCCAGGGGGCGCTTGAGGTAGTGGCTGATCGGGTGGTAGCGCTGGCCGTCGGGGATGAAGATCGTGGCCGCCTCGCAGTTGGGGTGGACTTTGTGGAAGGTGCGCGCGCCGCCCGAGCGGAAGAACGAGAGCGCCCGGTCGAAGTGGAACTGAAGCCCCAGCGAGACGAACTCCACCTTCTCGTCGGGGAAGGCGTCGGCGACGATCTCCTGCACGTCCTCGATCGTGGTGGTGATGCCGGGCTCGAAGCGGCCCGGCTCCCAGGTCTCCGTAAGCGGGAGGAAGTGCAGGCCCTTGATGTGGTCGCGGTGCTCGTAGCAGACCGCGAAGAGGTCGGCCATGTGCTGGTCGTTGATGCGCCGGGCGACGGTGCACATGATGATGTCTTGCCGCTGCTGGGCGAACTTCTGGAGGTTCTCGAGGGCCTCGAGCTTTTTCTCGTAGGCGCCGGGGCTCTTCCGCATGCTCGTGTAGATCGCGGGGTCCCTGCCGTCGAAGCCCAGGAGGACCGGGACCTTCATGTCGCAGACCCGCTTGCAGTAGGCCTCGTCGGCGAGCTTCAGGCCGTTGGTGACCAGGTGGACGCGCAGGCCGAGGCCGTGGGCGAGGGCGATGATCTCGAAGAGGTCGTCGCGCAGCGTCGGCTCGCCGCCGAAGAGGTGGACGACCGGCCTGGGGTCCATCTTCGAGAGGCCCGTGAGGACGTTGCGGAAGTAGGCCATCGGCGGGTAGTAGTCGAAGCCCATCCACGGGGCGTTGGCCACGCAGATCGGGCAGTTCATGTTGCAGCGGTTCGTCAGGTCGAGGAAGACCATGCGGGGCGACCGCGGGTGTCGGCACGCCGTGCAGTCGAGGCGGCAGATGCGGGCCGTGGCGGTGGCGGGGTCGTACTGCCAGATGTCGCGCTTGCGCTGCCACGTGGCGGCGTCGTTGCTGACGAGGGCCTCGGTCGTGCCGCAGGTGGGGCATTGCTTGCTGAGATAGACCTTGCCGTCGCGGAGGACGTGGGTGGCTGGGACGCGTTCGCTGCACTTGTCGCAGACGCCGTAGTTGACACACGACACGGCTGAGCTCAGGGGTTGTTCCTCCAATCGGGGCCGTCGTGGCTCACCGGCATTCGCCGCGACGAGACATCATGATACCGGCATCGCCGCGCGGGGTCAAGGCGCAATGCCCTCGCCCAATGGGAGGGACTTGACACCGTGGCTGAAGCCGTGCATGCATGGGGCTCGCGGCGCCGCTGAGTGTGGCCCCGGCGGCGCCGCTCACCCGGGCGCGGCCCTCCCCGACATCCTCGAGGAACGCAATCATGGACAAGACGGCGAGGCTGAGAGTGGAGTGGGACAAGATCCTGGCGATTGTGGACGCCTACCAGCACCGGATCGATCCGACCTACGCCGCGCCGCTCGAGGAGTTCCAGCGGCGGCAGCGACTCGTCCATGAGGCCCTCGCGGAGCACGGGCTCGACGTCGGGGTCGTCTTCTCGGACGAGCACTACTGCGGCGACGTGCCCTACCTCGGCGGCAACACCAACGTCGCCATCGAGCAGGTCGCGGGGGCGATGGGGCCGACGGGGTTCCACATCATCGCCGGCCTGGAGGGCGGCTACGTCGCCGAGCAGCTCGCCCCGCGCGCCGGGGCCGCCGTCCACAAGGTCGAGATGCTCCAGCTCGCCGACGAGAAGTACCCGATCGCCGCCGAGAAACTGGAGGACGTGCTCTCCGCCGCCGCGGGCAAGCCGATGAGCCAGATCAAGAGGGTCGCGCTCCTCACGCCGAGGCAGGTCATCCCCGCCAGCCTCGTCGCCTACCTCGAGAAGCTCGTCGGGAAGAACAACATCGTGGATGCTCAAGAGCTTTACTACCGCGTCAAGTACCTCAAGTCGGACGTCGAGATGCGGCTGATCCGCGATGCCTGCGTCGTGGCCGACGCGATGCTCCGCGGCATGCTCGCCGTGCTCCAGCCGGGCATGCTGGAGACGGAGGTCGCCGCCTGGGGCTACTTCATCGGCCGCCAGCTCGGCTGCGAGGACTGCGGCTTCAAGGTCATCGTCGGCGTGGGCGAGGCCAATCGCACGCTCATCGGCAAGGCTCTCAACCGCCCGATCCGCGAGGGCGACTGGGTCCACCTCGGCGTCGCCCCCACCCGCGACGGGCTGAACTCCTGCATCCGCCGCTCCGTCATCGCTGTCGAGTCCCCCGCGCTCGTCACGCCCGACCAGCGCTACTGGTTCGACTTCATCGAGGAGGCCTATCGGGCGGGCTACAACAAGTACGTCGAGATCGCGGAGAAGGGCCTCCCCGCCTGGCTCCAGGAGCAGGCCCTCGTGGACTTCTTCGAGTGGAAGGCCGAGGAGGTCTCGCGCCGCTGCGGCAAGCCGATCCCGCTCGCGCGCCTGAAGCCCTACACGGGCACCCACAACTCCGGCTACACCGAGTGCCAGGAGTTCTTCGGCGCCATCACCCTCGATTCCGAGGAGCCGCTCGGCGAGCAGATCGTCACCATGCTCGACGTCGCCCTCCGCGGCTTCGGCAACCACTGGAACGACGCCGTCATCCCTGGCTTCGACTACATCGTGGTCGAGAACACCCTCGGCAAGTTCGGCCGCCGCGTCGAAACCCTCACGAAGCTCCCCATCAACGTCCAGTCCCTCGTCGGCAACGTGGATGAGACGAGCCTAGGCTGATGCATGACCTGGCTCCGCTCAACGTCCAGGCCCCCGTCGGCAGTGCGGGTGGCTTGGTGTGAGAAGAAGCGCGGAGATTCCTTCGCTTGCTTTCTGGCCTCAATGCAAGCATAATAGGGTCGTTGAGACGCCAGTTCCTGCCGCGTTGTTCGGAGGTCAGGCCGTGATTCGGTTCAGCGCCCACTCGGACGGGAAGGTGCTCGTGCCCGACGAGCCGGTGAAGCTAGCGAAGGGGCGGCGATTCCTGGTTACGCTGGAGCCCGTGAAGGAGGCGCGGGCGAGGCCATTGCCCCCAGCCCGGTGGTTCGAGAAGGCCCTGGAGCTTTCCCGGCGCATGCCCAAGGACCTGCCCAAGGACCTCGCCGAGCAACACGACCACTACATCCACGGGACGGCGAAGCGGTGAGCATGGCCTTCGCGGACACGTTCTACTTCGTCGCGGTGCTGAACCCGGAGGATCAGCACCATGTTCGCGCGTGCCAGCTTCAGGAAGAACATGACTTCGATCTCGTGACCACTCGCGCCGTGCTTCTTGAGGTGGGCGACGCGTTTGCGGACGCGAGCACCCGCGGGTTGGCCGCAGAACTCCTTCATTCCGTCGAGGCAGACCCCCGGGTTGAGATCGTCTCGCTGGACGATGCGCTCTATCGCCGGGGACTCGAGCTCTATGTGGACCGTCCCGACAAGAGCTGGAGCCTGACCGATTGCATCTCTTTCGTGGTCATGACTGACCGCGGCCTCTCCGACGCCCTCACTGGCGACCGCCACTTCGCACAAGCCGGCTTCGTCCCCCTGCTCGCGCAGGTATAGGCGCTCACATGGCACGACCGACGCCGCTGAGGTTGCCCTCCGCGGTTTCGGCAACCACTGGAACGACGCCGTCATCCCCGGCTTCGACTACATCGTGGTCGAGAACACCCTCGGCAAGTTCGGCCGCCGCGTCGAAACCCTCACCAGGCTCCCCCTCAACGTTCAGGCCCTCGTAGGCAACGTGGACGCGACGAGCCTGGGCTGATGCATGACCTGGCTCCGCTCATGGGTTTCGGCTCGCGTCAAGGTTGACATTGCGGGGAGAGCCGGATAGCATGCGGGAAAGGAGAGAAGGCATGACGCTGAAGCGCATAACGGTTGACCCAACAGTCTGCACCGGCAAGCCCTGCATCCGGGGCCTTCGCTTTCCCGTTTCCCGGCTCTTGGGCCTTCTGGCCAGGGGGGAGACCAAAGAGGCCATCCTCAAAGCCTATCCCTACATCGAACCAGAGGACATTGACGAAGCCCTGCTCTATGCCGCCTATCTCGCCGAAGAAGAGACCGTGGAGCTCGCACGTTGAGGTTCCTCATTGACATGCCGCTCTCCCCGGCTCTCGCCGGGTGGCTCACCCAGCAGGGGCACGACGCGGTGCACGCCCTGCACCTTGGGCTGGACAGGTCGCCGGACGAGATAATCCTGGCCCGGGCACGGGATGATGGGCGCGTGGTCATCACGGCGGACTTGGACTACCCTCGGCTGCTTGCCCTGACGCAGGCGGAGGGTCCGGGGTTGATCCTGTTCCGTGGCGGGGACTACAGCGAGGAGGAGGCCCTGGACCGCCTGAGGGTCGCCTTGGACAAGGTGGCGGAGGCGGATCTGCCACATTCCGTCGTTGTCATCGAGAAAGCGAGGATTCGCCAGAGGCGCCTGCCCATATAGACTCTGTTGCGGGAAGTGGCGCGACGTTTCCCTCCGCGGCTTCGGCAACCACTGGAACGACGCCGTCATCATTGGTATCAGGTCTTTACTTTTCTGCCGTGAGGCGGGCGAAGAGGAAGTCCTCGAAGGCGGGGAGGCTTTTCCAGGACATGGCGCAGTCCATCGGCTTGCCCTGGGGGTCTATGCGGGTGAAGCCGTCGTCGGTGACGCGGATGCTCAGGCGCTCCATGTTGAGGAGCTCGGTGGAGAAGGACAGGTAGGCGGCTACGGTGTCGAAGAGGACGGAGCTGGCGTCAATCTTCTCGGGCTTGTTGGGGTTGTGGGCCTTCCACCAGATGCGGTAGTTTTCGATGACGGCCTTGGCGATGGGGTCGGCGCTCTCGGCGACTTTGCGGTACTTGTCGCCGCGGAGGCGGACGATGCCGCAGGTGTCGAGGGGGGTGATGGTCATGGGCCAGGGGGCGGTGAAGACGGCCTGGCAGGCCTTGACGTCCTGTTTGACGTTGTATTCGGCCTGGGGTTGTGGGCGGCCGTCGTAGCCGCGGCGGACGCTGCCGTGCATGCCGACGAAGCGGGCCTTCTTCGCGAGCTCGGGCTGCCTGACGAGCGCGGCCCTGATGTTGGGCACCGGGCCGATGCAGAGGAGGGTGACGGGCTGCGGCGCGGCCATGATCATGTCGATCAGCGCGGACACGCCATCCTCGTGCACCTTGCCCGGATACTTCGAGAGGTCATAGCCGGCGACCCAGGGCGCCTGGGGTCCGCCCTTCTGGTTCTGGCGGATGCCCACGGCCACGGCCACATCGGTGCGCTTGGCGGCCTCCAGGAGTTTCGCCGCAATGCTCGCGCGGTAGACGGTGTCGCCGGTGTCGGTGACGACCATCTTGAGGTCGATCTCGGGCGACTTCAGGAGGAGCGCGAGCGCCCAGGTATCGTCAATATCGCCGCCGATATCGGTGTCGAGTATGACGGGGATCTTCCCCGCGGGCTTGGGCGCCGTGCCTTCCGCAGCCACGGCCACCTGGATCGCAACAAAGCCCAGCGCCACGAACACCTGTGCCTCGAAGCTCATCCAGGCTCTCCTCGCTACCTGTGCTTTCTCCGCTGATTGGGCGGAGGCCATTTCCCGGCTCCAATCATAGCGCGACGCGACGCGTTGTCAAACCCTTCCCTCCCGCGGGAGTCTGGCTCCCAGTTGTGGTAACCCGCATCTTGCCCGATCGTCCTCGTCCTTCGTCCTCGTCCTCGTAATCGATGCTTCGTGGGCTGAGAGGAGAAAGAGTCGAGGACGAGAGACGAGGGCAACGGACGAGGACGATAAGCGACGAAAGCCGCCTGCCATAGCCAGGGGCCATACTCGTGAGCGGCTCCCCTGACACGCCCCCGGTTTGCGGGCCGGCGGCATGCCAAGTGCCGCGCCGGCTTCAACTTAGGGAGGGACCTCCTGGGGAGGCGGCGCATGTCCAGCAACACCAGGCACTTCCGCCTGCAAGCCCCCGGATCGCCAATCCTCGGCCTTCCACCCATTGTGTGGCACCCGCCAGACTGCCACAGTATGGGTAGAACCGCGAGAATCGCCGATTCTTGCCATTCTATCCATTGTGTGGCTCCCCTCCCCCTGGAGTTCCCACACAATGGACAGATGGCCTCCCGGTGCCCTGTTCCGGCTGTTTTCAGCCCCCTTTCTCCCCAAAAGTGCTCGAGATGGCAAGAGCGAACCGGGGGCGTGTCAGGCGGCTCCCCTGTTGACTTCGGCCGCGGCCAGGGTATAATCGCGAGCGACGCGCGGTCACTGTCGCGGCCCGCGTGGGCAACCGGCGCATCGCTGCCGCCAACCCTGATCGCGCTCCCGGGGCCCGGGCACGCGAAGTCTTCTCCCGACTGTTCCCATGGCGGCGCCTCCCAAGCTGCCTTGGGGGTCGTCCGGATCGGGTTCTTGGGACAAGGGGGCGTGAGATGCCACGGAGGTTCGATTGCCCTGACTGCGGGAAGCCCATCGTCACATTCCTGCGCGTAGGCGAGGTGGCCACGTGCCGAGAGTGCGGGCGCGAGGTGCTCGTCCCTGAGTCCGCTACGGAGACCGAGGAGCGCCCCCAACTGGCGCGCCCTCAGACAGACGCCCCTCCAGTGGCGAGCTCCGATACCCCAAGCCCCGAATCCGCCGACGAACTCCGTCGGCGGGGAAACAACTACTACGACCGGGGCGAGATGGGCGAGGCTGTTGCCGCCTACACCGAAGCTCTCCGCCTCGATCCGAGGAACGTCCCTGCCTATCTCCGACGGGCCGCCGCCCTCCGCGAGCTCCGCCGATTCGGTGAGGCCATCGTAGACTGCGATGCCGCTATCCGCCTGGACCCTGAATCGGGCCTCGCTCGCGGCGCCCGCTACGCCATCTGCAAGGTGGCTGTTGCCGCCTACACCAAAGCTCTCCGCCTCGATCCGAGGAACGTCCCTGCCCATTCCTGTTCCCTCTCCCTCCGGGAGAGGGTGAGGGTGAGGGTCGCCAAGACGGGCGCGGGCCTGTCCCTGGGGCCCTCACCCCAGCCCTCTCCCGAGGGGAGAGGGAATGCCGCCACCCGCCTGGACCCTGAATCGAGCCTCGCTCGCACCGTCCGCGACGCCATCTGCAAGGAGAAAGCAGGAGGAGCGGAACCCGCCACCTGCAAGGAGAAAGCAGGAGAAGCGGAGGCCGCCACGCCGGTCGCCCTGTTCCGGGACATGCTGGGGCACTTGACCCCCAGGGTCTTCGTCACCCAGATCCTGGTTGCCGTGAACGTCGTCGTGTTCGTTGCGATGGTGGCCAGCGGAGTGGACGGTTTCAGCCCTAAGATTCGCGATCTGGTGGAGTGGGGCGCGGACTTCGGCCCCTACACGACCCAGGGCGAATGGTGGCGGCTCCTGACCTCCACCTTCCTTCACATTGGCGTCATCCACCTGGCTTGCAACATGTGGGTCCTCTGGGGTGCAGGGCGCCTCGTGGAGCGGCTCGTGGGGAACGTGGGTTTCCTCGTGCTCTATCTTGCCTGCGGGTTGGTCGGGAGCCTGGCGAGCGTCTTCTGCAAGCCGCTTCTGGTGAGTGCGGGTGCGTCGGGCGCCATCTTTGGGGTCATCGGAGCGCTCCTCGGCTTCCTGCTCCGGTGCCGCGGCTCGATCCCCCTGGAGACTCTCAGCGCGTTGCGGAACAGCGGCCTGGCGTTCGTGCTCTACAACCTGCCTCTTGGGCTGATGCACAAAGAGGTCGACGTGGCGGCTCATGTCGGCGGCTTGGTTGCCGGGTTCCTCTGCGGCCTGGCGATGGGCCAGCCCGTGAGGCCCGAGGCTGCCGCTGGCCGTCGAGCCCGGAACCTCTGGGTCGCCGTAGGCGCTCTGGCCTGCGTCACACTGGCCATACTTGCCCTGTCGAAGATCGGAGAGTCCGAGGAGTTCGCCAGGCAGAGGGCGGAGGCCCTCAAGGGCGAACCGATCGGGCCTGAGAACGAGGAGATGCCGAAGATTCGCGAGCTGCTCGAGTCTGTCGGCCGAGCGTTCCGAGCAGCCGATGGCACGGAGCTCAAGGAGCTCTTTGACGTGGACCGAATGTACGAGGAGGTCCGCGGGCTTGGCGTATTGAAGGGGATTCCCGTCGCCAAAGACAGGCAGATCGTAGAGGGTCTGCGCAACAAGCTGCCGGAGCTCTTAGCTCAGGTCGCCGAATTCGCCAGCTACGCTCGTTTCGACATCAAGAACCGTCAGTTTCTGGCTGAGCGTGGCGAGGCCGTGCTGAGCGTTCGCCACTGGGCGGAGGATGGCAGAGCGAGCGGAATCCGCTGGTGGCTGAAGAAGCGCGGCGGGCGTTGGCGCGTGTACGACTTCGAGGAAATCCGTTTCCCGCTGCGGTTCTCGGGCTCTATGGCGATCGGGATCAGCCACGGCAGGGAGAATCCGCGTGCGGCGAGGCAGATGCGTGACATGTTACCGAAGCTCATAACGGTGGCACGGGCAGTGATGCAGGGGGATCTGGACACCGCGGAAAACGCCTTGACGGGGATCGATGACTCCCAATGGCCGGGCGTTCTCAAGGCTTGCCGTGCGCTTCTCCAGGGAGCCGTGCACCTTGGCCGCGAAAGGCCCGCCGAAGCCCTGAGTTGCCTGGATCGAGCTGAACGCCTACACAGTGACATGCCGGTGCTCTCCTTGCTGCGAGCAGGGGCTTTCAACGTTCAGGGGGAGCACGCCAAAGCGAAAGCGATGGCCGAGAA
>Ga0315274_10013855_pt1 | contig 11464 bp, 7 predicted proteins | sample YL17G02_20_MG_FD_203700 | JGI IMG/M metagenome (GOLD analysis project Ga0315274, IMG submission 203700) | Sediment microbial communities from Yellowstone Lake, YNP, Wyoming, USA - YL17G02_20 | ecosystem: Environmental > Aquatic > Freshwater > Lake > Sediment | place: USA: Wyoming | collected...
ATGCTCTCGAAGAAAATCCGCAGGCGGTCTTTCCAGTCGTCGGCTGTCATTTTTTCACTCCAAGGCTTTTTTTGATGATATCACACTCTCGGAAAATTGAAAACGGATTACTTTTCCTCAACCTCGAAAATCTCCTCACCCCCCCTATCTTGCGTCCTTGTAGCGAGATGCGGAAGCCCTTTAACAGGACTGTGAATATCCCCGTGAATCCCTTGTGACTATCTTCTCTAACTTGCTGAAACGCTAGCAATTCTGGCTATCTGCACTGAAATTGGGCAGTCGGGAGGCGACCGTTTCCCAGACAGATTCCGGGCTGATCTCGGAGAGTGAGTCGGCGATGTGCAGATGGACCCGGCCGAGCGGCGCCCACGCAGACGCATATTCCCGCCTGAAGAGGGCCACCACTTCGGCTCCGCAGGCAGCAGCCAGATGGGTGACTCCGGAGTCATTGCCAAGATAAAGACCGGTTTCGCTCAAGAAAGAGGCGAGCGTCGTCAGGCCGGGGCGCCTGACCCAAGTCCAGTTTGGAGGAAGGGTTGCTCTTTCGATCTCGGCCTCCATCCTTTCTTCCGCCTCGCCCGTTACCAGCGCGCCCGCGACACCGCGCTCCCCGAGCCGGCCGATGATCCGGAGGAAATTTTCCAGCGGCCAGCGCTTGCTCTCGCTCCCGCTCCCCGGGTGGACGACCGCCCCGCGCTTTTTCTTCATCCCGCCGACAATACCCTCCGAACCGAGGGCCCTTTGCAGCCGTCCGGTCGGAAGACAGGCCCATTCGTCGATGGAAAGAGCCCCGATCTCGCCGATCGCTTCCGCTGTCTTCAGGAAAAAGAGCCGGTTCAACGGCCCTGACTCTTGGGGATTGATGTGGATAAAATGAATTTCGGCGGACCAGGCGCTTGCGGCCGGTGCTCCTTTGAAGTTCCCTTTCTGGCCGTGGGTCCAGCCCATGATCATATCGAATGGCCCCAGCCGCTCGCGGCGCTCCGTCTCTGCCGTCGGCGCCTCGGAAAAAAGAGGCAGAAGCCTGGGGCTGTCTTCCGGTATGATTTCATCGACAACTCCCGCTTCCTGGAGCAAGGCGCCGTATTCCCCCCGGCAGGCCAGGGTCAGGCGGGCATCTGGGTATTTCCCGCGGATGAGGCGGATGGACGGCAGCGCGATCAGGAGGTCGCCGAGCCCTCCGAACCGGACGAGAAGCGCCGTCTTCATCCTATTCTCTATACGGCCGCGCACGCGGCGGAGTCAAGGCCGCGGACAGGAATCTGCCGGCTGTTGTCAGCAGAAAAGGGAAAAATGTTTATTTAGGTGGGCAGAAGTTTTCTCCAGCCGGCTAAAGAAAAACTTGGTTTTATTATATCAGAAAAAAAAGGGAAATCAAACTATTTCCGCGCTCAGCCGCCAGACTTAATCCGCTCGGCGAACCGCCGGCCAAACTCCTGCCCTTTGACCAGGTCCTCCGGCTTCGGGCTCCCGATGAACTCGAGGGTCTCGCCGAGCTCCCACTTGGCCGGTTCGATGATTCGCTTGACCTCTTTAAGCGCCCCGCCGCTCCAGCCGTAGCTCCCGAAGTAGGCGGCCTTCCGGCTCAGGACTCTCTTGCTGACCGCCATGGTCAGGACTTCGGCCATAGGGGGAAAGAGCTTGACCTCGTAGGTGGGCGCGCCGATCACAACACCCGCCCTTGTCCAGAGAGAGGGCAGGATGTAGCTCACGTGAGTCCTGCCCACGTCAAACACCTCGGCGGGCACACCCGCTTGGGAAATCCCCACGACGACGGCGTTCATCATCCGCTCCGTGTTTCCGTACATGGACCCGTAGATGAGCGTCACGCCCGGCTCCGTCTTCCCGGAGGCGCACTCGGCCCAGCGGCGGTAGAGGTCGACGATGCGCTGGGGGCTGCGGCGCCAGACTAAACCATGGGAAGGAGCGACGATGTCCACGGGCAGGGTGGCCAGCTTGCCGATGGCGTCCAGGACGCGGGCGCTGTAATTGGCGACGATATTGGCGTAGTAGCGCTGCGCTTCCTTTTCAAAAAAATCAGGCTGCGTGCACTCGTCGTCGAAAATCGTCCCCCGGAGCGCCCCGTAGCCGCCGAAGGCATCGCAGGAGAAAAGGACCTTCTGGGACTCCTCGTAGGTCATGATCGTCTCCGGCCAGTGGACAAAGGGCGTGGACAGAAACCTCAGCGTGGGGCCGCCCAGGGAGAGCGCTTCGCCGTCGGCCACGACGCGGACGCCGTCCTCGATGCCGGAAAAGCCGCGCAGCATCTCCCTGGTCTTGGCGGACCCGAGGATGACGGCCTGGGGCGCCAGCTTCCGGAAGATCCGGAGGAGCCCGGTGTGGTCGGGCTCCATGTGGTTGATGACTACGTAGTCGATCTTGGAGACATCCGCGAGCTCCTCGATCTGCGACAGGTACTCATCGGCTTTGATGGACTTGGTCAGGTCGATGAGCGCCGTCTTCTCCCCTTTGACCAGGTAGGAATTATAGCTGACGCCCTCCTGGGTGATCGGCCAGAGGCCCTCGAAGAGGTCCGTCGTCCGGTCGTTAACACCGACCCAGGAGATCCCGGGCTTGAGCTCGCGTGCGGGCATGATCATTCACCTCCATGGGGATCAAGAGAGCGTTGAAACATGTAGTATACCATGAACTTCAGTCGGCGGCCGGGTCGAGAAGGATGAGCCGCAGGTCCATGACGTTGGTCCGGGTCGGGCCGGTGATGATCAGGCCACCCGCCTTTTTGAAAAAATTATAGGAGTCGTTTCTCTCCAGATATTCCTCGGCGGAAAGGCCGCGCTTCGCCGCCCGGAGGGCCGTGGCCGCGCTGGCCCACGCACCGGCGGCGTCGGTCGGGCCGTCCCGGCCGTCCGTCCCCAGGCTGGCGACCAGGAAGTTCCAGGCGAGCGGAACCGCCTTGGTCGAACTGGAAGGCATTCTCTCCATTAACTCCAGGAGGGCGCTTAGGACAAACTCCGTATTCCGTCCTCCCCTCCCCTTTCCCTTGACCGTGACCGTCAACTCGCCACCCGCCAATAGGCAAAGCGGCACTCTCCTGGATTTTCCCGGCTGCGCCATCCCGGCCGCGGCCGAGGCATACTTCTTGGCCACCTCTCGGGCTTCGCCGGAATCGTCGGCGCAGAGGATAACAGGGCGAAAACCAAGCTTCTTTGCCCGGCCGGCCGCCGCCCTTAGGGCCGTCCCGATATCGCCGATGACGAAGGTCGAGACATTCCGGAAAGCACGGTCGCCTTTCCTGAGTGTCTCCGGGATTAGGCCGGAGAGCCCTGCCTTGATGACTGTCCGTACCGAGGCCGGCGCCTCAGCCCACAGACGGTATTTTATCAGGATGCGCCGTGCGTCCGCGTAGGTCGTCGAATCCCAATAGGTCGGGCCGGAGGCGATGCTCTCTAGGTCGTTCCCGATGACATCCGAGACGACAAGGTTGACGACCGCGGCCGGATAGGCGGCCTCGGCCAGACGGCCTCCCTTCACCGCCGACAAGTGCTTCCGGACCGTGTTCAACTCGACGATATCGGCCCCAGCCCGAAGGAGTGAATCCGTCACCAATCGTTTACCGGCCAAAGCAACCGGCCGGCGGGGCAGGCAGACCTGGGCGGACGCCCCGCCTGATATGAGCACTAACACAAGGTCGTTCGGGCCTGCTTTTTGAGCCAAAGCATCGATCCTCCTGGCCGCCCGGACGCTTCTCTCGTCAGGGAGAGGATGGGCCGCCGGAAGGCAGGTGATCTTATCCGCAGAAACCCTCTGTCTGGGACCGCAGACCGCTATTCCTCCAGTCAGCCGGCTGCCCAAAATCCTCGCTAAGCTCTCGGCCATGAACGGCGCGGCCTTGCCCATGGCGATGAGAAAAACGCGTTCATATAAGTCCAGGTCGAACACTTTGCCCCGGATGCTGAGCTTCGGCCCTTGGCGCCGGACGCTCTCGCGGATGAGCCGGTCCGCCCGCACCTCCCTCATCGCCGTCCCGAAAATTTTTCGGGCCGCGTCCGGAAGATTAAATCGCCGGCGCTTTGTCTTCATCATTCTTAATATACTCGATTCCCATATTAGCTTCACGCAATCTTCACCTTTCCTTGACACCGCCTCCCGGCCGGCGATATGCTCTGCTTAACCGAATCTTAACCGAATCTTGACCCGCCGAGGGATGCTATCCTCCGTGGTGAGGTGTTAATCTAAACGATGGGTGACCGAATGCCGAATTCTCCGGTCCGCCGTCCGGCCCGGCCGCGCTTCTTCCTGGGGCCGAGCCAGAGACTTGTCGGAGTCTTCGTTCTCTTCATCCTGCTTCCGGGCGCGTTCCTCGGCGTTTTCGCGCTGCGGGTGTTGAGACAGGAAGGCCAGCTCGCCAGACAGCGCACGCGCGAGCGCCTGGAAAGAACAGCCGAAGAAATCGGCCGCGACCTGAATTCGGAGTTCCGGCGGTGGACTGATGCGGCCCGCACGGCGGCCGGGGTGAAGACATTCGAAGCGGGCTCCTTTCCCGATACGGTCCGCCTGGCTCTCCTGGAACCGGGCGGCGGCGTGTATTTGACCGTATCCGACAAAGGTCTCGAGGGGTTCCCCGCCGGGGCTTTGCTGTATGTCTCACCGAGCATGGTGCCGTCTCGAACCTCGCCAAGCCGATTTCCAACTGGGCTGGCCGAAGCCGAATCCCTGGAAATAGCCCGGGAGGATTACCCGAACGCCATCCGCGGTTACCGAAACCTGCTCGATGCAGCCGACGCCGGGCTGCGGCCGCTGATCCTCCAGCGCCTCGCCCGGACGCTCCGCAAGGCCGGAAAGACCGAAGAGGCCGCCGGAGCCTACCGGGAACTCCAGCGCCTGAATACGGCTTGGATCGGAGGGCTGCCTTCGGACCTCATCGCCCAATACGAACTCTGCTCTCTTGGCGCCGAGCGTGGCGATTCGGCTGGACTGTCTCAAACGGCCATGGCTTTTTATCGCGATCTGGCGCTGGGGAAATGGCTTCTCGACAAACCTCGTTATCTCTTCTATTCCGACCGCTGCCGGACCTGGTGCCGGGAGAGCCTGGTCGCGCCGGACGAATTCGACCGCGTCCGAACGACGGAGGAGCGAAAGCTCGCCCTCTCCCGGGCCGCCGAGGAGTTGCTGAACCAACCCCGAGGTATTTTTTTCGGCGAAGCCAACACACACCTCGCCTTCTGGAATACCGATCCGTTTGCCGTGGTCGTCGTTTCCGCCGGCTTCCTGGAATCGCGTTGGTGGCCCCAACTCCTCTCAACCCGGGGGGAAGACCTCGAGGGGACTCTGTCCACTCCTGACGGTCAGACGGTTTTCGGATCGTCTCCCTCGGAGACGCCTCCTCTCGCTGTGACCCACGACTTCCGGATCGACGACACGCCGTGGCTCCTGCAGGTTTGGCCCGGCCGACCGGAGGCGATTTACGCGGATATCAGACAAAGACAAGCGCTCTCGGTGGCAATGCTGGGGTTCGTCGCGGTGCTTCTGGCCTTCGGGAGCTACATCACGGTCCGGATCGTGAGACGGGAGCTCGAGATCGCCAGACTGAGGGCGGATTTCGTCTCGACGGTCTCCCACGAATTCCGCTCTCCATTGACGGGGATTCGGCAACTTGGCGGGATGCTGCTCGATGGGCGCGTGACCGACCCGGTGAAACAGCGGGGCTATTTCAGGATGATCGTCCAGGAAAGCGACCGGCTGGCCCGCCTCGTCGAAAACATCCTCGACTTCTCGCGCCTGGAAGAAGGCCGCAGGGAGTACCGGTTTGAGCCGCTCGACCCGACCCCATGGCTGCGAAAGCTGGCCGCCGAGTTCGAGGCGGAAATCGCGGTGGCCGGAGCGGCGGTCGAAGCGGACATCCCGGACGGGCTTCCCGCCATGTCGGCCGACCGCGAAGCGCTGGGATCGGCGGTCCGCAACCTCCTTGACAACGCCGTGAAGTACTCTCCCGGGGCGAAGACGGTTTGGCTCGACGCCGCGGCCGACGGCGGCGAAATCAGGATCGCCGTCCGCGACCGGGGGGTCGGGATTTCCGAGCAAGACCGGAAGCATATCTTCGACCGGTTCTACAGGGCCGATGGAGAGATTTCGAAGCGCGTCAAGGGAGCGGGCCTCGGGCTCAGCCTGGTCAGGTACATTGTGACGGCCCATGGGGGCACGGTCGAATGCCAGAGCCAGGTCGGCGAGGGCAGCACCTTCACGATCCGGCTTCCGGTCGCGACGGTCACAGGAGGAGGTTGAGATGAACGAACGCATCCTCGTTGTGGAGGACGAACCGACGATCGCGACGGGCCTTCGAGACGACTTGGAACTCGAGGGATTCGCCGTGGAGGTCGCCGAAGACGGCACGGCGGCCTTGAGCCGGATCCTCGAGGGAAAGTTCGACCTCATCCTGCTCGACTTGATGCTGCCCGGGATGGACGGTCTCGACGTCTGCCGCCAAGCCCGTTTGAAGGGCGACCGCACTCCGATCATCATGCTCACGGCCAAAGGGCAGGAGGTGGACAAGGTCGTGGGCCTCGAGCTGGGCGCGGACGACTACGTCACCAAGCCCTTCAGCCGTCGCGAACTCCTCGCCCGGATCAAGGCCGTGCTGCGCCGCGCACAAGACGGTCAAGAACCAAGCGGAATTTATCGCTTCGACGACGTCAGCGTCGACACCGGCCGGTGCGAGGTCTTGCGACGGGGCGAGAGGATCGAACTGACCGCCATGGAGTTCAAGCTCCTCACGATCTTCCTGGAACACCGCGGCCGGGTCCTGACGATTGACGAACTGATGCAGGAGGGCTGGGGGAGCAATGCCGTCCTGACGGACCGGGTGATCTACACACATGTCAGCAACCTCCGCAACAAGCTGGAGGAGAATCCTCAAAAGCCGCGATTCCTGATCGGCGTCCGCGGTATCGGCTACCGGTTCGACAGGTAAAGATGTTCAGGCGGGAGCGGTGACCTTGACCGAAACTTGGATAAGGCTTGACCCGAGCTTGGAGCAAAGAGGATGCACTTTCCTTATGATGTCATCGAACTCGGGAGGTGCAAGATGAAAAAATCAAGTTTTCTTTCGCTGATCGTTCTCGTCCTGGCCGTCTCTCTGCTCTCGGCGGGTCAGACGGCGCAGAAATCACAGTCGGCCGACGTCCTTCTCGGCGCCGCGCTTCATCAAGAAGAAGTGGAGGGAAACCTCGAGGCGGCGATCAAGATTTACCAGAAGCTGCTCGCGGATTTCTCCGGGAACCGGCCGCTGGCCGCCCAGGCCCATTTCCGCATCGGGATGTGCTACGAGAAACTGGGCCGGAGAGAAGCCCAAAAAGCCTATCAAACAGTCATCCAAGATTACGGAGAGCAAAAAGAATTTGTCGCTCAAGCCCAAGAGCGACTTTCGAAATTAAAAATCCCGGGCGGAAAATCTGAAGAGCCGGAGGGAATCAGAATCAGACAAGTATGGAAAAAACCTTATACCGATTTCCTGGGATCCGTATCTCCCGATGGACGGTTTCTCGCTTATGTCGATTGGGGAGAAGGAGACCTGGCCATCCATGACTTGATAAGCGGGGAAAACAAGATCCTGACCCATGAAGCGGACCTCGGCCTGACAAAGGGTTTTGCCATGAACCCCCTGTTTTCTAAGAGCGGCAGGCAAATCGCGTACTCCTGGTGGCATCCCAACCATACTTATGATCTGCTTCTCGTTGATGTGGATAACCCCTCACCCCGTAAACTTTACCGCCGCGAAGGCGAGCATGTATATCCTGCAGCATGGCTCTCTGATGAAGAGCTTATTATTGCCAGACACAACTATGCGACGAAAGTGGCTCAATTCTGCTCTCTCAACATCTCGGATGGGACAATACGCGAGCTGAAGACATTCGAGATCAGAAAATGGCCCCGGTTGTCCTGTTCTCCGGACGAAAAATATATCGCTTATGATTTTGCCAACGAAACCGACGGTGGCAAATTTGACATCAATCTAATGACGATGGAAGGGGTTAGTGAAATTTCCCTGGTCAAACATCCGGCTAACGACAGGGTGCTTGGCTGGGTCCCCGGAAGAAAAGAGTTCTTGTTCATAAGTGATCGTTCAGGGACATGGGATCTATGGGCAATACCTGTTGATGGCGGGAAGCCATCCGGACCGGAAAAGCGGATATATACGGATATCGGCGAAGTCGAACCGGTGGGCTTTGTTCAAGACGGGAATTTCTATTTCGGCTTTAACAAGCGTAATTTCAATGCTTATCTTGCACCATTCAATGCCGAAACAGGTGAGCTTAAGGAGAAATCAGGAAAGACCTTATTGGGTTCGAATTTCTGGCTAGGATGGTCTCCCGATGGACAATACTTATCCTATATTGAGGAGGAATCCGGAGCGGATAACCCCCACCGGCAACTCATTATTCAGGACCTGAAAACCGCCGAAGAACGTAAACTGGCGGATAACCTGACCGCCATTTCGTCCTGCTGGTCTCCGGACGGCAACTCGATTTTAGTTGTCGGTTTTGAAAAAAGCAGCCGTTTAAAGAGCGCAGGTGTTTACTCCGTTGACGTGAGAACAGGCCAAACAACCCAAATTCTCAATCTATCCGATTATAAGAATAAGATTAATCCCCCTGACGACGACGCCTTTCCCCTCTCCGATGTCGAGTGGTCTTCGGATGGAAAGAGCATCTTCTGTCTGTTTTTTACCGACCGGCTTGTGAAACATGATCTGGCAACCGGGGAAGATACAATCCTTTACAGGCACTCTCGGTTTGAGAGGAGCGTCTTTCGGCGTTCCCCTGACGGCAAAAGCCTGCTTTTCGGAGTGCGGAATCTAGAGGAAAAGAAAAGTCGTCTCTTCACGATCCCTGTAGAAGGTGGGCAAGAAAAGGAGTTGTGCACTCGTCAGGAACCGGGTGGTTTTGGAACGGCGATGTGGTCTCCCGATGGGAAATATGTATATTTTACCGAGATGCAAGATGGAACCAGTTTGTGGCGCATCCCTGCAGAAGGGGGAATTCCTCAGAAGGTCTGGCACTCAAAAAATAGAGCTGATGTCTGGGGTATTCACCCTGATGGAAAGCAAATGGCGCTTGCCATCCGTGAACTGGAAATGGAAATCAGAGTGATTGAGAACCTGGCTCAAGAAATTGAAAAAATCTATGATCCATCCAAATGAATCCGTATAGATAACAATGGATGGATGCGGCTTGTATTGGCCGCAGGCGTATTCTAGAATAGGGGCAAATCATCAGGCGCGGGCAAGGGTCCGCGTGACCGCCTGGTGAAAAGGCCGATGCAGAAACGCCGGCGGATAGTCCTTCTTTTTGGGCTCGGGATCGTCCTTCCCAGCCTGCTCCTTGGATATCTGGCCTTCCGGGGCATTCAGAATGACCGGGCCTTGGTCGAGAAGGAGCGGCTCGAAGATACCCGGCGGGACGCCGACCGGGTCACCCGCGCGGTCGAAGACGCGATAACGTCAGTCGAGGAAGCGCTGGCAAATACAGTCGCGGATCATTTGGAGACGCCGTTTGCGGAGTTGGCTCCCGCGCTGGAAAAGCTGGCGGCCGAAAACCCGCTGGTTGAGCAGTTCTTTTACCTGCAGGACTTCAAGGATATTCGTTTCCCCATCGCCAAGTTTCTTTATGTCGCGGACGGCCGCCGGGAAGCCGGCTCCTCCCCTCCTGCCGATCTAGGCAATTCAGCGGAAATCCAAGCTGCCCAACGGCTGGAGTTCCGGCAGAAAGACTATCCGAGGGCTCTGGCCGCCTATCGTCAGGCTCTGAAACAAGCGAACGACCCTCGCCTCGAAGGTCTGGTCCTGAACGCCGTCGCCAGGGTTCAGAGGAAATCCGGGCTTCTTAAGGAAGCGGCTTCGACTTATGAAGACATTGTTCAAGGGCACGGAGGAATCATCATTCCGGGAGGGATGCCGCTGGGCCCGTCCGCCAGCCTGGAAATCTGCGCATTGTCCCGCGAGCTGGGGGATCTTACGAAGTCTCTCCAAACATCCCTCGGGCTGTATAAATCTCTTCTCGGCCGGGAGTGGACGCTGGAAAGAGCCGAATTCGACTTTTTCGCGGAGCGCGCCAAAATCCTAATCGAAGAGGTTTTGGCCGGGCAGCCGCCCGGTCTCGATATCCCGACTTACCAGAGTGAGCTTAAGACTCTTGGAGCCGAAGAGGCGGAACTAAGAAATAAGACGGAGAGGATGATCGCCTTCGAGGAGGGCGCAGCGCTGGCCCTCGAGGCAAAGCTTCAGGGCGGTACGAATGAAACGAATCGGTCCTTCGCGAGGGTCTCCCTAGATATCCGGAATCATTCCTATTTATTCTCGATAGTGAGGCCAACCGCGCCGGCGAGTGAGGCATCGAACGCGGCCTGGGGGATCATCATTGACGCCGAACGGCTCAAGGAGAATTCTCTCCGGCCGGCCCTGCGCGACAATTTCCCACTGGGCGAGACGACATGGGCTGTAAAAACAAAGGACGGCGCAGCCATCCTGTCATCGGAAAACCCGCCCACGGGTCCGGTGACATTCAGGACGAATTTCGTCTCCAACACTCCGGACTGGACTCTGGAATTCCACCAACCGCCGCCCCGCCTCATCAAGGCGTTTCTTCTGTCACGGCGGGGCCTCTACTCTTTCGTGTTCCTCCTCATCGCCGGCATCCTCGTCTTCGGGCTGACCCTTACCATCCGTTCCGTCTCCCACGAGCTGGAGCTGGCCCGGATGAAGTCGGATTTCGTCTCGACCGTGTCCCATGAGTTCAAGAGCCCCCTGACCTCGATCCGGCAGCTCGCCGAGATGCTCCAGTCGGGAAGGGTGCCTTCCGAGGAACGGCGGCAGCAGTATTACGATGTCCTGCTCGAGCAGAGCGAGCGGCTGGCGCTGCTCACGGACAACATCCTCAGTCTGGCCAAGATCGAGGAGGGCCGGGCGGAATTCGCGTTCGAAACGACTGATGTCTCCGCCCTCTTGGCCAAAGTCGTCTCCTCTTTCCAGGAAAGGGTACGCCATGAGGGTTTCGATATTGAGCTGAAAGTCCAAGGCCCGATTCCCCTCGTTTCTGTTGACCGCACCGCGCTTTCGCAAGCCCTTACCAATCTGATCGACAACGCCATCAAGTATTCCGGGGATTCGAGAAAAGTCGTGGTCGGCGCCTCCGTCGAGGGACAGTCCCTGGCCATCACCGTGCAGGACTTCGGCGTCGGCATCAAGAAGGAAGACATCGACAGGGTGTTTGAGCGCTTCTTCAGGGGCGGCGACGAACTGACGCGGACGGTCAAGGGGAGCGGCCTGGGGTTGACCCTGGTCAAGGAAATCGTCGAAGCCCACCGGGGGAAAGTCCAGGTCGAAAGCGAACCGGGAAAGGGCAGCGTGTTTTCGATCCGGCTGCCGCTTCTACTAGGAAAGGAAAGCTGAGATGGCCAAGATCCTGATTATCGAAGACGAGGAAAGCATCCTCATGCCCTTGGAGGACAA
>Ga0315274_10013856_pt1 | contig 11463 bp, 12 predicted proteins | sample YL17G02_20_MG_FD_203700 | JGI IMG/M metagenome (GOLD analysis project Ga0315274, IMG submission 203700) | Sediment microbial communities from Yellowstone Lake, YNP, Wyoming, USA - YL17G02_20 | ecosystem: Environmental > Aquatic > Freshwater > Lake > Sediment | place: USA: Wyoming | collected...
ATAAGGATTACTCGACCGGGTGGCGCAAGCCGCCCCGCACCGCCCTCTCGGGATTGAACCTGGAGGTGCCAAAGGGCAGCGTGATCGGCCTGCTCGGGCCGAACGGGGCGGGAAAGACCACCACGTTGAAGTGCATAATGGGGCTGATCCGGCCTCAAGATGGAAGGATCTGGCTCTTCGGCGAGGAGGGGGTGGATGCCAGGAAGAGGAGATCCATCGGCTTCCTCCCGGAACAGCCGTATTTCGACCTTTATCTCTCCCCGCGCAAACTGCTCGCATATTACGGCCGCCTGGCGGGCATGCATCCCTCCGATATCAAGGCAAAGACCTCCTATCTACTCAACCTCGTGGGTATGGGGGAAGAAGCGGACCTGACTATGGACAAGTATTCGAAGGGGATGCTACAGAGGATAGGGCTGGCCCAATCACTACTGACGGAACCGGAGTTCCTCGTCCTGGACGAACCTTCCTCGGGCCTGGACCCCCTGGGGAAACTGCAGGTGCGCGACCTGCTGGAAAGCTTAAGGGGCGGTGGGACCACCATCCTCTTCAGCTCCCACCAGCTTTCCGAGATCGAGGAGATATGTGACGGGGTGGCCATTATCCATCAGGGCCAGAACATCGCCTCCGGCGGGCTGGACGAACTGCTGCGGTCTCGGGATGAATCCGAGATCATGCTGGAGAAAGCCCCGGCGGCTCCCCACGAAGGCCTGCCCGCGTCGGCATCCTGGACCGACGCTGCGCAGACGAGGCTGGTGGTCGACAAGGGCGATCTCAACCAGACGTTGAGGACCCTGGTAGATAGCGGGGCGGTTATCTCGGAAGCCAGGCAAAGACGCATGACTCTGGAGGAGTATTTCCTGGAGAAGGTAGGCAGCAAGGGATGGGAGGTAGGGCAATGAGGGCGGTCGGCGCTTTCGCCTGGAGCGTAGTGCAAGACGCGCTGCACCGCAAAGTGTTCTACGCCATATTGGCCTTCACCGTGATCCTGATGCTGCTCATCCCCCTGCTGCCCAGCGCGGAGGTGGGGGTTCAGATCGACCTCTTGCGCGAGGCTGCCCTGGGGCTCACCAGCATCATGGCCTTCCTCCTCGCCGTTATCCTGGGGTCCACCATCATCCCGGGAGAGCTGGGGCGGCGCACCCTGTACAACACCCTCTCCAAACCCGTCCAACGCTGGCAATATTACCTGGGAAAATATGTCGGCATAGTGCTGGTCGTTGCCGTATCGTTGCTCTTTACGTTCGTAGTCCTTGTCCTGTTCGTCCTGATAAAGTTCGGCCTGTTCAATCCCGGCCTGGCCAAGGCGTTGTTCGCGATACTGCTCGAGGCCATGGTCCTGGCCTCCATCGCCATGCTCGCCTCGGTCTATTACAGCCCCCTGGTATGCATCCTGTTGGCCGGCCTTTTCTACGTGGTGTGCCACGTCAAAGGGGATTTTCTTTATCGCGGGATGACGGATGCCGCCAACAACCCCCTCTTACGGGCGCTGTCGGGCGCGGCGTACTACCTGCTCCCCAATCTCGAGCGGTTGAACATCAACGAAACGATCGCCCATGGTGAGAGGGTGTTTAAGGTGGGGCCGGTGGAGATGCTCCTGCTCACCGCGGTAGCCATGATGTTTACGGCTATCTTCTTATTCCTGGGTAGCTTCCTTTTCTCCCGGAGGGACCTGTGAAAAAAACGGTGCTCGTACTGGTCATCATCCTACTGCTTGCGGCGGCACTTTTGCAGTGGGGGCTGGACAGGACGCCGGCCGGTGCGGATAAGGAGGAGATCGCTACATTCCCGGCAGCTTCGAGCCTTCTGGACCTCCTCGGTGGAGCAAGGCAGTACCTGGCCTTCACCTTCTATATCAAGGCCGACAAGCTGCACCATCTTTACTACGGCAGTTTCGCAGACGAGGCAGAGCTGGTGCCGTATTTCATGCTCATCGCGCTCATGGATCCCAATTATGAGAGTGCCTATTATGTAGGGGCGGGGATCACGGATGCACTGGGAAAGCGGGACGAGGCTATCGATCTTACCCTGCAAGGGATAGAGGCCAACCCCGAATCCGCGGACCTTTACTACGGTCTGGGGGCGCTTTACCTGGAGGAGAAGCGGTATGAGGAAGCGAAGGAGGCTTTCGAGCAAGCGCTGCAGCACCAACCGGAGACGATCTCGAAAAACCTGCTGTTGACCGCCCTTGCGGCTGCCTGCAGTGCATTGGGTGACGAGGAGGCGCAGCGGAGAACCCTGATGGAAAAAGCCCTTTATAACGAAATGAGACTTTATGACATGGAGATGACATACGAACAGGTCAAGAACCTGGTCAGGGTCATCAACGATACCCTGAACGCGGTGACGGCTGTCAGCGAAGGGGAGACGCAGAGCGAAGACGGGCGCTAAGAAAAGGATCGACAAATGAACATCGCATCGATTGCCGGAAGGGCGGCAATCGTCGATAATCAGGTTGGCAGCAGCAAGCATAGCTATGCCAAACGGACAAGGGCGTTTAGCTCAGCGGGAGAGCGCCTGCCTTACAAGCAGGAGGTCGGCGGTTCAAATCCGCCAACGCCCACCACGCATAGGGCCGGCCCCGGGCCGGCCTTTATCTCATAGAGGCTTATCCAAAGGCAGAGGCCTGCTCCGCGTGTTGACCGTTCCCGCGGGGCGGTCATATGATGATTCTGCAGGCGATATGAGGGATAGAAAACGGAGGCCGCAGCATGGAGAAATCCCCGGAGGAGAAAGCCGAACTCCTCATGGAGTTAGCCGAGGCGCCGGCCAGCCGCCTCGAAGCCGAGCTGGCCTTTCGTTTCCTGCACACCCACATCGAGGCCGATATCAAGCGCAGCGGGGAGCTGAACATCCTGGACGTCGGGAGTGGTCTCGGGGAGGTAGCCCTCCGTTTCGCCGCCCTGGGCCACAAGGTGACCATGCTCGAGCCGCAGGCCTGCCTCCTGCAGACGGCTGAGGAGCGGGCCCAACAACAACTGCCGGACCGGACCGGCCTCATGAGGTTCTTGAACGAGCGCATCGAGGACCTCGAGGAGTGCATCAGCGACGAGTTCGACCTCATCGTCTGTCACGAGACCATCGAGTACGTCGACGATCCGCTGCGGGCCTTTAACGTCATCACCCGCGTATTGAGGCCCCGGGGCACGCTCTCCCTGGTCTTCCTCAACCGCTACGGCCTGATAGCGCGCAAGGTGATCGTGGACGAGAACGTCAAGGAGGCCATGGATACCTTCGAGGTGGACGAGTTCGATACCCAGTTGCACCATGGACGCGGCCGCCTTTATGCGGACGCCGAGATAACCGCCCTGCTGGAGCCCCTTGGCTACAACATCGATGGCCAATACGGGCTGCTCGTCTTCTCGGAGTTCATCGACTGCTCCCTCTTCGAGGAGGGAGAATGCTTCAAGGGGATGCTGGAGTTGGAGGAGAGGGCTGGGCAAGAGCCTCACCTCAAAGGCATCGGTAAGTTCATCCAGCTCATCTGCTCCAAGTCCTGATATCGCATCGGCACCAGGGCGCCAGGATAGCTCGCAGCCTAAAGAGAGAAGCCGCCACCATTCCTCATGGCCTGTACATCCGGAGATCGTTAAGCAAACCAGGAGAGTACTGGTTCCACCGTGAGGTCCCCCCCTGTGATACGACACGGAGATGGATAAACGGAGAACCGGTGTCCGCTAATCTGATTTGGATGTTCGGGTTCCACCTTGGGCTCAGCCTGCGCGATACGGCGCAGCGAGCACATGATTAGGAATGCGGCGTTTTAATCGGATATGGGATGTTCGGGCTCTCCCTTGGGCTCAGCTCGCGCGATACGGCGCAGGGAGGACGTGGTACCGCTCAAGCCCTTCCTGACCACCGCATAGGTCAGGAGCTGCTGGTACAGGCTCTCGTCCTCCAGGTCCCGCCAGCGCAGCTGACGCTTGGTGCGGGTGAGGAAGAGCATGGGTATCCAGGTGCCGGTGTTTACGTAGTGTTTCCCCTTTCTCCCACCCAGCACGGGTTGGAGCTCGTTGGAGTAATAACGGTGGTCGTGACCGAACGCCACCGCATCGATCCCGTCGTCGGACAGGAGGATATCACGAGCCGCTACCGAGAGGGCGTCCTCGCGCGTGGCCAGCGAGTCCAGTAGCAGGTCCTGCTGGCCGACTCTCTCGACCTCGTCCTCCTCGGGGAAGTCAGAAAGGAGGCTCTCCGCGTCCTCCACTCCCTGCACCTCCACCCGTCCACGCCCGGACACGAGGTCCATGAAGCGCTTACGCGAATAACCCCAGGAATCCAGGCGGCCTTCCCGCTTGCGCCGCAGCAACTCGCGGCTCTCCTTGAAGGGAGGGAACCCCACCCTGGACATGAAGTGCAGGAGCTTGTAACCGTAGGCAGCCTTGAACCACCAGCTCTCGTCCTGGAGACCCATAAACACCATGTTGGGGATAGGCCGTACGTTGTTGATGAACGGGTTGCGCTCGCTCATCATCCCGTTGGAAAAGTATTCCATGAAGCAGCTGCCCCAGCTCCGCTCCAGGCGCAGTTCGCCGGTCTTGGGGTCGCGCAGGAAGGGGTGAGTGAAGTTCTCGAACACGCTGTCGGCGTAGTACTGGTTGCCATGCTCCACGTAGAGCGAACCGGTGCGGTAGATGCCGCTGGACTCGAAGTGGAAATGGTTCGAATCCGGACCTCCCAGTTCTTCCAGCAGGCGGTCGCGCACCCGCGGCCAGAACAGGTCCACGTCGTGGTTCCCCGGCACCAGGACGACGCGGTGCCCCTTCTCCATGAAAGCGCGCAGGGAGATGAAGAGATCTCCGTGCGCCCCCAGCACCCTCTCCAGCTTGCTCAGGGACTCGCTCTCCGTGCCACCCAGGCGGGAGAAGGGGCGGGACGAATCCTTGTCCAGGGTAACCGCGACGAAGTCGATGAAGTCGCCGTTGATGATGAGTTCCGTGCCGCGGCGCTTGGCCACCATGTCCATAAAGGTGATAAAGCTCTCGTCCTGGTTGAAATCGTCCAGGTAATCGCCCGCTCCCAGGTGCAGGTCGCTCACTATGTATCTGGTCTTGGCCACCCTAGATCACCATTGCTCCCATTAATCTTCCGATCAGTCCATGAGTATAACACCTGCGAGGTTAATATCGACTCTATCGGGCTGGGCTTTTTCCCGTACGGGCATCCAGATCGAAGAGGCAAGACCGCCCTCGGGTGATTGACGGGTTTTTCGTTATCACGCTCTCACCAGGGTAATATTATTCATCGATGACCGGCGGGACAAGTCGGCGCAAAGGGCGATACCTTTCTCTCCCCCCTGCTGCTTACGCTCGACTTTGTGACGAGGAAGGCAGGCCAGCGCAAAGGGCGATACGCTTTCGTTCCCGCACCGCTACCTACTTCCCGCTGCCTACTCTTATAATAGTGATAATTTACCGTTGAGCGTGGAGAGGGATATGACTTGCAGAGCAGGGGATATCATCGCCCTTATAGAGGAGCTGGCGCCGCCCCACCTCGCCGAGGACTGGGACAACGTAGGCCTGCAGGTGGGCTCGGCACGGGTGGAGGTGGAAGCCGCCCTCATATCCCTGGAGGCGGACCCCGAGGTCGTGGCGGAGGCGCGCGGCCGGGGGGCCGGATTGCTCGTCTGCCACCACCCTCCCATCTTCCGTCCCCTGCGCCGCCTGGTGACGGATGAACCCACCGGGGCTCTGCTGCGCGATGCATTGGCCTCGGGCGTGGCGATCTACGCCGCCCATACCAACCTGGACGCCTCTCCCCACGGGGTAAACGCGGCGCTGGCAGGTCTTTTCGCGCTGCAGGACCAGCGCCCGCTGCTCGGGACAGCGGCGGAGGAGGGATACAAGCTGGTCACGTTCCTGCCGCCCGGGCATGTAGCCGAGGTGAGCGCCGCCCTCTTCCAGGCCGGTGCCGGGGTCATCGGCGACTATACCGGTTGCTCTTTCCGCGTGGAGGGGATGGGCACCTTCACACCGGGCCCCGGTTCCCATCCCGCTTACGGCGAAGCCACCGGGGCCAACGAGGTGAGCGAGGTGCGGCTGGAGCTGGTAGTGGCCCGGGGGAGGATCGGAGAAGCGGTGGAAGCCCTTCTTCAGGCGCATCCCTACGAGGAACCGGCCTATGACGTCTATCGACTGCACGTTCCGTCCGGCGCCGGGTTAGGCAGGGTCGGCGACCTGCCCGCGCCCGTGAGCCTGGGGGAGTTCGCACGCAGGTGCCGCGTGGAATTGGGAAACCCCGCAGCGCGCCTGGCCGGCGATCCCGCCATCGCGGTACACCGTGTCGCCGTCTGCGGGGGAAGCGGGGGGAAGCTGTGGATGCGGGCTTTGGAGGCCGGCGCCCAGGTCCTGCTGACGGGCGATGTCAGCCACCACGAGGCGCGGGAAGCGGTGGCAGCGGGGCTGGCCGTCATCGACGCTGGCCACTATCACACCGAGAGGCCGGTGGTGCCCCACCTGGCTTCAGTACTGTCGGAGAAGACCGAAGAGAAGGGTTTGAAGGTGGAGATACTCGTCTCAGACGTGCATACTTATCCCTGGATCGACGGAGGTGCCGAGTGAGCGAACTGGAGACCTTATACCGGGTCCAGGAACTGGAGACCCATATATCCGAGCTGCGAGGCCGCGAGGAGAACCATCCCCTGAAGGCGGAGCTGCAGGAGCTCGCGGAGGAAAAGGATGCCAAGCGCGCGGAGCTGGAGGCGGTCGAAGCCTCACTGGAGGAGTCCCGCAAGAAGCAACGCGGGATGGAGGACGAGGTACAGCGCGTGGATGAGAAGCTGAGCCGCGAGGAAGGCAAGCTCTACGACGGCAAGGTGACCAATCCCAAGGAATTGCGTGGCCTGCAGGCCGAGGTGCGCTCGTTCAAACGAAAGAAAGACACCCTGGAAACGGCACTGCTCGAGGAGATGGAGAGTCAGGACAGCGTAAAAGCAGAGGCCGATAAGCTGCAGGCGGACGGGGACCTGCTGCAGGCGGAGATAGACGGGAAAAAGAAGACGCTCGAAGATGAAACGGCGGAGATGGCGTCGGAGCTTGCGGACCTGGAGGGAAAACGGGACGAACTGCGTTCGCAGGTGGACGAGGAACTGCTGGAGCTCTACGACGAGCTGATCGCAAGCAAGCACAACCTGGTGGTGGTCAAGGTCACAGACGGGGTATGCCAGGGATGCCGGGTGGAGCTCCCGGGGATCGAATTCGACCGTTTTCTCAAGTCCGACAGGGTTTTCAGGTGCACTAACTGCGGGCGCATCCTGGTGAAGTAGAGGGCGGGGTCCGAGGGCCGAGACTGGGACGAGGCGGTGGATCTTGGAACCAAGGAAGAGCAAGAGGAGCGTAGTGGAGCCGACCTTTCAAGGCGCGAGGCGCTTCGAGGAACTGCACGTTTACGTGGATGGAGCGGCGCGCGGCAACCCCGGGCTCGCCGCCATCGGGGTGCTGGTCCTCACCCGGCAGGGCAAGAAGGTCGCCGCCTTCGGTGAGGCCATCGGCGAGACCACCAACAACTACGCGGAATACACCGCCCTGGTCCATGCCCTGCGGTTGCTCTCGGTCTTCGAGGTGGACAGGCTGCGCGTCTACACCGACAGCGAGCTCATGGCTAAGCAGGTGAAGGGGGAGTACCGGGTCAAGGAGAAGACCCTGCACAGCCCCCATACACAGGTGATGTCCATGCTGCGCCGCTACAAGGACTGGGACATCGCGCACATCCCGCGCGAGGAGAACGCGGAGGCCGACAGGCTTGCCAACCGGGCCTTGAACGAGGGCGCACCGCTGCGGGGCAAGCCGGCGCGCAAGGAACCGCCTCCTCCCGCAGGACAATCGGCGCTCTTCTCCAGCGATCCCGCGGAACCGGGGGCGTAACCGCCGTGTTCCTCGTCGCTCACCTCGGATTCACCGCCGCCCCCGGAGCCCTCGTCGCGAGCTGGTGGGGAGAGAACCGCGGTTTCGCGTCCAAGGCCCCGGACCTGAGGTGGTTGCTCGCCGGGACCATCCTGCCGGACATCATCGACAAGGCCCTGGGGCAGGTGCTGTTCAGGTCATACTTCGAGAACGGCCGCATATTCTCGCATACCTTCACCCTGGCCCTGCTCATGTCCGTAGCCGGTACCTACGAATGGAAACGGCGGGGCGACAGCCGCATCCTCCTCCTGGCTCTCGGTATAGCCAGTCACCTCGTGCTGGACCGTATCTGGCTCGAGCCCACCACCGCTTTCTGGCCCGCCTTGGGCTCATTCGAGAGGTATCCTTCCCTGCAGAGCATTCTGGAGCAGATCCGGGAGTATCTGGGCGACCCGTTCTTCTGGGCCACGGAGCTCGCGGGAGCGGCGCTCCTGGTCGCCTCCCTCCGCTACCTGGGCGTAAGGACCATGCGCGACCTGAGGTCTTTTATAGTCTCCGGGCGGTCGCCTTCCCTCGCCCAGTTCGAACCCGGTTATTCGAGGTAGCGTCGCGAAGCGTGGGGTCGCGGGAGCCGTACCGCGCAATGCCATGCCAGGACGACAGCACCTTCTCTAGACCGCATACTCCCGGCCCGGCGATCGCCATTGCCATACATCCATGGATGCAAATAGAATGTTGGGGTCATGGGAACCGCATATCTACTGCGACACGGTGAAACGGAGTACCATGCCCAGCGCCGCCTGTTGGGCCGCATTGACATCGGGCTCAACGAGAGGGGGCACGGGCAGGCCGCCCGCGTGAAAGACTTCTTCGAAGGCTTGAGCCCAACGGCCATATGCTCCAGCCCCCTGAAACGCTGCATGGAGACCGCCCGGCCGGTGGCGGAAGCACATGGGCTGGAGATAGAGGTCGTGCAGGGACTCATGGAAGTGGATATGGGGGAGTGGGATGGCCAGTACTTCGACGATCTCTTCAAGGAAGAAAACGAAATGGTGGGGCGCTGGATGGCCAACCCTTCCTCGGTGACCATCCCCGGGGGCGAGGACTTCGGCGCGGTGAGGGAGAGGGTGTTGGCCGCGACCCGCGAGATAACCTCACGCCATCCCGGCGATGACCGGGTACTCATCGTGGCTCACGGCGGCCCTATACGCGGCATCCTGTGCGAGGCGCTGAAGATGGACTTAAACGACATGTTCCGCATCCAGATCGACCTGGCTTCCATCTCCGCCGTCAAGTACTTCGACGGGGGCATCCCGGAGACCGCCATGGTCACCCTCGTAAACGAGACCTACCATCTCAGATAGGGGTCAGGTCTTGCTTTTCGGTACCTCATGGGGTATCAGGAACGGTTGTTGCATGAATCCGTTAGCAGGCAACGCCAGGAACATCAGGAGGTGCGGAATTGTCAGGGCTCGAGCCCACTGACCTTGGAAAGATAAACTGCCTCCTCTTCGACCTGGACGGCACCCTAGCGGACACTATAGAGCTCATCATCTTCTCTTTCCAGGAGACCCTGCGTATCCTGGAGCTCCCACCGCGCAGCGAGGCGCAGATCCTTTCTGAGATCGGACGCCCGCTGCACCTCCAGGCACGGGATATCGACCCGCAGCGGGCGGAGGAGATATTTACCCTCTACCAGCGCCTCTACGAACAACATCACGACGGGCTGGTGCGTGAGTTCCCCGGCATCCGGGAGTCGTTGGCCGGGCTGGTCGAGAGGGGATACCGGTTGGGGGTGGTGACATCCAAGCGCTCGTCCAGCGCCGGCCCCGACCTCGAGTATTTCCGCCTCGAGCCCTTCTTCGAGGTGGTGATAACCGCCGACGATACCAGCCTGCACAAGCCCCGCCCCGAGCCGGTGCTCGAGGCGCTGGAGCGGTTGGAAGCCTCGCCCGCGCAGGCTACCTTCATCGGCGACAGCCCCTACGACCTGCGCTGCGCTCACGCCGCCCGCGTAGCGGCGGGAGCGGTGGCATGGGGACCTTTTGCACGGGAGTCACTGCAGGCGGAGCAACCGGACTACTGGATCCCGGACCCTCCGGCTCTCCTCACCCTCTTCCCCGGAATGGGGTCAGCCGTTCAAACGACACAAGATGTTTAGCATCAATACAATTCGAGTATAGGAATCATTACTTGTGTCTTTTGAACGGCTGACCCCAGGTTGCAGCCTCCGTAACATTCCGGTCTTGATTATCCTGTTGAGGGCTGGTTCCGTTTGACACCCGGTGAAGGCTGTGGTAGCTTAATTCACGTCCGCGCGCCGCAAGGCACGTTCCGCATGATCTCTTTAGCATAGATGCAGTTTTCCCTCTACCATCATCACCGGGCAGAGAAAGCGCTATCCTTGCGTTTTCATTGTCCCGATGGAGCGTAGCGGGTGAGAGGCTTGGTGAAGGGCCTTCCGGGTAAAGGTCCATAAAACCCCTCCTAGGACGAAAGAGAAGCATCGGAGGGCCCTTGCACCATCCTCCATGTGTAAGCCCCGCAGGATGGATGATTCAAACAGAGTCTGATGGGAGATATATAGAATGGACGAGAAGAGGAAGGAACGCCTGAGAGGAGGAATGACATGCCGTATTTCGAGGACATCAACGTATTCTACGACCTGCTCGTAGGGGTGTTCGATGAGCTCATGCAGGATCCCGCTATCCGCGCGAAGGCCCTGGACTCCAAACTGCTGGTGAAGTTCATCTACAGCAACCCGGTGGGCGAATACTGGATCGACTGCAGGGGAGACGAAGTCAGAGTCTATCCCGGCGGCCCGCCGGAGGAGATGACCCCCGACGCCACCATGATCATGGAACTGGACACGGCACACTTGTTCTGGTGCGGGCAGCTCAACCTGTTGGGAGCCCTTTCCAGCGGGGACATCGAGGCCGAGGGTTCCATGCCCCGCCTGCTCAAGATGCTTCCCATGATCAAGCCCGCTTATGCCGTCTACATCAACCTGCTGAAAGAGAAGGGCTTCGAGGACTTGATCATCGAGGAAGAAGAGGACTAGACCCCCGATTGCCGGCGGATATCTGGGCGAAATGGCTGGATGAAGCGGACCGCGAGGGCGCCGCGGCCGACCGCCAGTTGCGCATCCTGCGGTCGCAGGTAAGGGACCGTGTTGTACACAAAGCAGGCCTGAAGCGCGGCTCCCGGGTGGTAGACATGGGTTGCGGCATGGGATTTCTCTCCCTGGAGGCGGCCCGCGTGGTCGGTCCCGAGGGCATGGTTTTCGCGGTGGACTCCAGCCCGGGCGCGCTGGAGGAGCTGGCCCGCCGGGCAGAGGAGTCGGGGCTCGAAAACCTTCGTACGATGCAGGCCGATATCTCCCGGCTCCCCCTGGAGGGCGACGAGGCGGACGCAGTGATGGCGCGTTCGGTGCTCAGCTACGTCGCGGACCGTTCCGCGGTGTTGCGCGAGTCCAGGCGGATGTTGCGCCCCGGTGGCGTACTCTCCTTTTTTGAGCCAGTGCTCTCGGAGGAGGAACTCGTGGTGGACTGGGGCGAAGAGGCCTTTCTTTGGGCGAAGTTCCGGGGCATCCTGGAGAGGCAACACCCGGCGTTCGGGTTCG
>Ga0315274_10013858_pt1 | contig 11462 bp, 10 predicted proteins | sample YL17G02_20_MG_FD_203700 | JGI IMG/M metagenome (GOLD analysis project Ga0315274, IMG submission 203700) | Sediment microbial communities from Yellowstone Lake, YNP, Wyoming, USA - YL17G02_20 | ecosystem: Environmental > Aquatic > Freshwater > Lake > Sediment | place: USA: Wyoming | collected...
GTTATTGTGTCTGGCGTGGCTAGGTCAGCACGAGCGACAAGAGGGACAAACAAAGCTGCCAGGATGCCCACCATAACCAAGAGCCTGAAAAGCGTACTCATTAGACTACCGAGGGCTCTGTTGCTGTAACCATCTCTCACCCCTCTTCCTTTATAGTGTTCCCTTTAACCTGGAAATCTCATCCTGGCTATTGCTTCCTTGGGCGCTTCCTTTGCCAGCCTCATGTATATCTTCACAGTTTCCATATCTGACCATCCCCCTATGTCCTGTAAGGCGAAGGGATTGCCTGTCTGCTGTAGAAAGTTAATGGCGAATGAATGCCGGAACAGGTGTGGGTGTACCCTCTTACCCAGCCCAGCCACTCTTGCACAGCGCTGCATCATCTTGAGGGCTCCCGGCTCGGTTGCTACCTTCTGGAATATCCTTTCCTCTCTGTGGGTTTCACGGTAGCGCAGCAACTCACCCAGCACCGGCGCCTGGCAAGGGACAAACCTTTGCTTGCTACCCTTGCCTTGTAAAATGTTCAAGCCATCCGGGTAGACGCAGGTATAGGTAAGCCCTAGCGCCTCGCTTATCCTGAGTCCTGTTTCCCACAGCAGGCGCATGAGTAGCTTGTGCTCTTCATGGCCGCAGACAGATAACAGGCGCATGTATTCCTCTTCGGTTAGATATTCAACCCTTGCCACAGACCGCATGAGCTCAGACGGTGGTCGGCGCCGGGGCAACTTTGGGCGATAAGGCACAAGAGAGTTAGCCCCTGGCTGGTTATTACTAACTTCCGTCCTTTTCACTTCCGCAACCGCCGAGTTCGCACTTGTCATAAAACAACCCCTCTTTTACGGTTAATCACCTATTTTACAAACTGAGTAGCGCCGGTTGGATTTGAACCAACGACCTTCAGGTTATGACCCTGACGAGCTTCTACTGCTCTACGGCGCGTCGTCACTAGATTACGCTCCCTCTTCTCTGTTTGTGAACTTTGCCCCTTGAATCCATAAGCCCCGGCCCGCGTTGTACACCTTGCCGGGTGTGTGTCATGCGCTTGCCCTTCAAAATGCTTGTCTTGGAAATGCCCCGGCTGAGTTGTATGAGCTTGGGTGCCTTCCCCCCGGTGACCTTCAGGGTTGCTTCCTGGCTGCCCTTGCCTTTCCGTGTCACCGGGAGCCTGTCGTAGTCTATATCCTGAGTGCCTTCACGGTAGGGTGGGCTGATCTTGACGCTTACTATCCCATCCTCATAGGACACGACTCCGGGGTCATCCGGTATGCCCTCTACATGCTCGATCTGGAGTGCGTTGGATGGCGGCGACTTCCGATAACGCGGTGGTTTACCCTCATCAGGTATTCTGTCTTCTCTAGGCGGTATCCTGTCAGGAGTTCGTGGCGGAATACGAGCTGGCTCTCGGGGTGGTATTCTGTCAGGCTCCCTCAGCTGTTCCCTAACTGGTTCTCTAGGTGGCTCTCTAACAGGTTCCCTCGGCACTTCACGAGTAGGCGTTCTGGCAACTTCTCTAGGCGGTGTCCGTGTTGGCTCACGTGGTGACTCTCTACTCAGAGTCCTTGGTATTTCCCTCGGAGTAGCCCTGATAGATTCTCTTTGCCCTGTTCGGGTTGGTGCAGTACGAGGAATAACCCTCTCGGTTCTTGTAACCATTGCGGTTCTTACCAGTTCAGTAGCAAATACGCCTCCAGCAAATAAAGTAGGCGGAGCTACCCTTCCTCTTTCTGCTATTCTGGCAGTCCTTTCAAGCCTGCTGGCAACTTCGGCGTCTCCAGAATCTTTGATAATTGTGCCAAGAGTTCTAATCTCACTTTCCGTAAGTCCTTTGTCCAGTTTTGTAATCTTGATTGCAGGGGTATAAAGAGTTTTGATACCCTCCACCAAACTCATAGCCTTCAACTTTGCTATGGAAGCCCTGCTCAGTGGTTTGTCTAACCATATCTCAACACGGATATTTTCAACCCCTACTCGGGTAAACAAACGCTGCGCTGGTTTATAGACCTTAGCCCCTACCCCCAACTTACGTTCCATCTCAGCAGCGCCACGGTATATCTTGCCTGTTTCTTCAGTGACTTGGGAGACCACGCGGAAAACTGGGACTGAGCCAGTTCCACCAAAAGCAGCTACTTGAACAAATCGTGGGAGTGGTTCATGCGAAAGAAAAAGACCCTGTTCGCTCGCTGGCATCCCTGGCTTTACTGTTACCTTGGCTCCCTGTTCCCATGCCTCACCCATTGGGGTAGTATGAACCAAGCCCCCGCCTGTTTTAGATACTTCCTTCATAAAGGCTGATTGCGCGAGTTCAATCTGGATACCACCTATTTCGATTACTGGTCTTTCCCCTCTATTGACAAGGTCAACCAGCTTATCACGAGCAAGTAAAGCCTGCTCAGGTGTGTCCGTAGCCCTAATAGGCAAGCGTACCGTTCCTTCGGTTGTGGTTAAAACGGCTTCAGGAATCTTGTTAGGATGCGCTACATCTTCTAAAATACTAACTATCCCTTTGCCAGAAGCCTTCACCCCGCCTACCATGCCCTTGGCTGATTGTATGGGGTGCACTACCATGTCAACGGGAGCCCTCACAAGATTGACTGCTTCGCCACCTACTCCCTTAACAGCCCCAGCCATTCTTTCAAGTCTGCTAGCAGAACTTACAGCGCGAGCACCACGCATCCCGGCGCTAGCAAAGGGGATAACGCAGATAACATCAATGCCAATGGCTAATGCCTTCTCTCCCCCACTCATGTCCTTCCATCGCCTAGCTGCATAGACTCCGGGGACTAGAATCTCAGCGGCAATCATCCCACCTGATTGAACTTTCTCTAGGGTGGTTTGTTGTACTTCAGCCACTCCAGCTTGTTTCGTACCTGAACCTAACTGATTATAGACCTGGCTTGATACCTTAGTAGGTGTAACTGTCACAACCCTCTCTTTTACCTCATCGGGCATCTGGCTATATGTAACAAAATCAACTGACGGGATTACCTTGCCTTCAATGATAGCCTTTTTGGTTGATACCCCTAAACCATCCCATACCGCTTGACTTACACCGGCACTAGCAGGCACCTTTTTGGGGATAGTTGGCGTTGAGGAAGGCGTTGACTGTTGCACCACAGGAGTAGGCTTGTTCAGACTTGGTATAGACGCAATGCTGGCTTGCTGTTGCGCCGATAACACGGCTAGGCTCTGCTGCCCCTGCGGTGTACTTAAAGCTGCGAGGCGGTTCAAGTCGCTTTGCGTGGGATTGGTGCTAGAGTATGACGATTGAGTATAACCTTGCGCCTGCATTTGATTGATGATAGCTGGCGTTAACGTGCCTCCCGCATATGTTTGGCTTGCTCCCGTTTGTGGATTAAGCAAAGTTGTATAGCCACTCATGTTTCACCCCTCAGAAAATCCTGAGTCCCTCAGACAAAGCATTCCGCATGGCGCTCATCAAGAGCCCAAATATCACAAGGAGCATCGGAATACCCAGCATAGTACCTACTCCATCCCATATATAGGTTGTAGCCAAGCAGAGCCCCACTACCCCTATCACGTATCCGGTGAGAGACGCTCGCAGTACACCTATCAAGCCAAAGAGTATAGGGAAGCCCAGTATCAAGCCCACGCGCATCAAGTCTGCCATGTCATCCAGCCCGGAAGTGTCAAGGGTGACGTTGCCCGTAGGTGTTGTCCCTTCAGTTACACTGGCTATCACACTGCCAGTTGCATAACAACTAGAGCAATTCCCATCTATCAATGAGTAGACGCGGTAGTACAAACCTGCAACCAAATCATCGGAATCTATCACGACATGGATGGTGCTGGTATCGTTTCCTTCATATATGATACCGTCCTCACAGTCGGCAGGATATTCCCCTACATTGTAGAGAACTCTTGTGCCGTTGCCTGCCGGAGCAGGCGTCCAGGTCAGGTGCATATAATATCCCAAGCCTCCCACCGGCATGGTTACACTTATGTCGAAATTGCTGACACATTCATTGCCAATCAAAGGACTGGCGGTAATTACTATGACCTGTGAGGTGGCTGCCAGACTAATAGCAGGGACAAGCAGATACAGCCCAACTATTACCAAAACAGCCAAAAGCCTAAGTACCATCTTTTACTCCAACGAAACCAGCCATTGCTGGATAAACTGTGTCTTTTGAGAAACGCCCTTCAGGACACCCCCTACCATCATCACCCCTTCTGTCGCCTCAGCCTCACGCACAACAATCCAGAACTCAAATTTTGTAGGACTTGTAATCACGTCCGGGGGCAGGGTGAAGGTAACAGGGGCGGTCTTAGTGGAAAAGGCAGGCACAGTAACGCTTGCTGGTACAGTAACCCATGTGGCGCAATCGGGCGGAGGGAGGGAGTAACCTTCCTCTAGTGTGTCTTGACGTGGCACCATGTAGCTCAGGTTGTAGGTAGCACTTTCAGAGTGGAAGTATTCCACGCTTATGGTAGAGCTTTGTGCGCTGGTAAACCCACTCAGCGTCAAAGTTCTATCCTTACTGTCATAAACTACAGGTGACAATACATCGGTTATTATTGCCCCGCTTCCCTCCTTATATGTATTGATTGCCCTGACCACGCTATTTAGGGAGTCCTTGAAGAGAGGCCGCTTTAATGGGGCAAAGTCGGTCAGCGTAGTAGGGTCAACAGCGCTGTCAAATAGCATCGCGGTCAGAGGGGCATTGTGTACCTGTACATAGTAGCTTTTGGTGAATCCAATCTCCGAACTTGTCGCGTGTAGATAAACCTCCGCCCGGCACAACCCGGTGTTTGCTACTGAATCCAGGTTAGTTCCCTCTTGCCAGATAACCTCACCGCCGCAAACCTGGCGCTTGGTTATCTCGATCCCATCGCCGCTACTGCATCCGCTGAAAGTAAAGGCTACCACCAGGGCCAGTACCACTGTCGCTATAAACCTCATCCTGACCTCCTGAATTTGCAGTCATAGCGGTTCACCCTGCCCTTGTACTTTGAGCAGTCTTACCTGTTCAGTCTGCCTGGGGGCTTTCACCTCCCCTGCTATGGTCTCTAGCCTGCCCTGACTGTGTACGTGGTTGAAGTAGACTTCAGGGTATCATCTGTGAATGTCCCTGTCTCCAGGTGGACGTCTACACCTTTGGCAGCATCGGCAGCCAGAGCCGTTATGATTTCCTGGTCGCCATTGGTGAGCACAATGTAGGCTGCTTCATTAGCCATGCCCTGCACTAGCGCCTTCATCACAACCAAGTTCTCCCCGACTGTGGCGTTTATTGCCCAGCCAGCGCCGCCTGTCCAGTTACCAACCTTCTGGTCAACGTCTATGGCTATAGACCCATCGTTGGTTATGAGACCAGCGCAGTCACCAGCTACTACTGGGTCAGCTGCCGCCACCTGAGCGCCGCCCTCATCGTCCCACCAGTAGCCGTTTGTGCTGGCCGTCACCAGCCCTACAGCCCAGCTTGAATCATGGGCATCGGTATAGGTAAACGCCATTGACAGAAAGCTAGGCGTGGCCGTGATGGTGATTACCTGCTCGGTTGCAGCCATTGCAGGTACAGCCATACCTATCACCAAGGTTAGGACAGCTAGTATTACGACTATCATCTTTCTCATCTTAATCACCTCCTTTCGTTCTAGGTTCTATCTTCAAGACTAATGCCTCTTGAACGCTTAAACCGCCTTGACTTCCAGCTGGCTTGACGATTCTTACCCTCTCCGTTTGCCCCTTGAGTGACATTTTGTAAGATTGCGTCAAGTTCCCATTTGCAGGAATCATCACCGTGCTGCCATCCCCCAAGTCAAAGCTACAATCCTCGCCAGACAAGTTAAGAATAGTCGTGCCTACTCTTGCCGAGTTCTCCCAGTAGCCGTAGGTATATTTGCAAGGGCTGATACTCCAATCTTCCCAATAATTCAACTCTCCTGCTGCTACCACTAGGTTAGGCCGAGCACTCCCCAGCCCTCCAAGCCCAAAGAACAGCCCAGCTACAATCGCAAACAGACACAAGGGCACAAGATACTTCACGAGGCCTCCGCCGTCAAAGTCATATTACCACTCTTAGGCACTCCATCTGCGAATTGAGGCGAGTTAGTAGGTGTATAAAACACCATAGTCCATCTTGTCATATTCCCTACTGCCATATTGGTAATCCAAGCAACAGGTGTATTTGACAGCGTAGTGAAATTGCCCACACCTGCCAGTCCAGCTACTCCTATCTTAATAGTAAAGATATTGGTATCAGGACTTGAGCCAATAGTCCATGTGGTGCCACCTATCATGTTGGTCATGCTTGCCGAGATGTCCACAGCGAAAGAAGAGTTGTTTGTGAGGTTGCCCCAACAGTCACTTGTACTCAAAGGCCATCCAGGTTCTGCCCCATTAGCCCAGTATGTCTGTGAGGGCTGCACTACTCCCACAGACCAAGAGGAGGGAGTGTTGGAGATGTCAGGGGCAGTGGTGATTTGTGCTCCCCAACTCAGGAAAGGAGCAGACACTCCATTGTCTCCGTTGAAGCTGGTCTTCTTCATAGAGTAGTATGTAAGTTTGAGCCAATCAGCAGAACGAGCAGTATTCGATATTCTAACTTCATCCAGTGTGCCTCCGCCAAGAAAGTCATAGGCGTTGTTCCCGTCTCTGCCAAGCAATATACTTGAGGTAGATACATTTCTCGCCGTTTGGGTTGCCGAGCCATCTGAAGCACTATCAACATAGACCGTAAGAGTTGTGCCAGTTCTTGTGGTTGATAGGTAATGCCAAGCATTGTCGCAGACTGCGGTTGTTCCTATTACCCACGAAGCAGTCCCATCCGAATCTACTATAGTAAGCAACCCAGTAGTCTTTGTAATTCCCATCGATACTCTTGGTATACTACCTCCGCCGATGCCATTACCTATTGCTATTGCCGTTGGTACGTAATCGCCTGATGGTGCTCCATTGCGTAGAAAGAATGTTTCTGTAGTATAAGCACCAGTCCCAGGGGCGAATGTAATACCTGAAAGATAAACTGTATTTGACCATGTAGCACTAACGGCATTCCCGACTTGCCCAGCAACTACACTTATTGTACCGTATGAGCTAAGTGCTCTGAAATTTGCAGTGCTATCAGCAGTCGTAGAGGAGGCAAAATGATACACATTCTTGAAATTGGCATCCCATACTCCATACGGATTATCCATATTTGCAATATTTGGGTCGTTACCATAGGCTACCCAAACATAGTTGTTATTCGTGCTATTTCCAGTGAGATTGCCTGTCACGGTAGGTTTTTTAACGTAATATAGGGCAGTCTGCGATGTGGTGTTGTATAAGCCGACTTCATATACCAAATTTGCAGTTGGGCTAGTTGCGTAATCCGAGTCAAATATCTGGATTCGCTTACCGTTAGGATTATAAGTATCATTAAAGAAGGTTGTTAGCTCTGCTGTACCCCAACCTGCTGCGGTATCTATCTCGATGACTAAAGGGAAATTAGCCTGGTCTGTTGTGACATTTGCTCCAGTTGCAGAGGTATTAAGATATACTGGCCTTTTATATGTGAATGAACTCGTCAGACTATATGTTGAGGGGAGCATTTCATTCAATTCAGCCAAGGTGTGATTGTCTACCTGATAAACTAGATAAGAAAATGATGATTGCTCAGTAGTACCTGTAAACAGATATGAATGTCCTTGGAACTCACATAATGCCTCGTCACCACTAGACCAGTTAGTTCCTGGCACTTGACCGACCGCCCAAGTAGGATTGTGGGTATATGTCCACCTGACAGGGCCATCGTAAGTCCAGGTTATGCAGTCAGGAGAAGAATATCGCCCCACTGGAGTAGACATACCATCCGTTGTGACCAAGAATTGCTGAACATAAACTACAAAATCACCATTTATTTTCTTGACTATGGTATTTCCACCAGTCCTGGGCATCTCTGGGTTCCCTGTCCAGTCTTGATTGATTACCCCAACTGTGTGACCGTCAACTTGGTATTTTGTCCAACCACTTTGGGTAGGACTTGTGGCAGTGGCATAACAAATATGTGAGAAGTTCGAAGTAGCACTATCGTTGCTTTCATAAAGCATTCGCCAATCATCTGGTCCTTCTTTCCAGACAAACATATTGGCGATTCCAGTTTTGTCATTATCTCCAGCAGCCCCGCCCGTGATGCACGTTGCCTGGTAGGTGAAGTTTATTTTATCCGTAGACGTATAGACACAAATCCTAGGGGTTGTCGGGTCCATGTAATTAGAGGCATAGTAGTACCACGTACTACCTTCTTTCAGTACATGGCCCCCGACCTTTACGGTAAAAGCAGGCCCACCAGTAAAAACCAGCGAACTAAGTGCTGCCCACGTAACCCCATCGGTGGAATAGGTATATTTAGCACTGGTAAGCCAGAGGTCAATTTGGCCTGTGTCAGTAACAAGGGCTGTGGGTTCCAAGTAAGCGAACCCAGGAGTATAACAACCATCCAAAAAGTGCCTTGTCACACCCGTACTAGGGGAGGATAATGGATAAGGCAAACCATCGCCGAAATTATAAAGTTGCCACAATTCATTTGAGGTTAAAATCCTTGACCATATCCCTACCTCATCAATATCGCCATCAAAGCAAACTAAGTTTCCAGGTCTTTGTGCTCCAATGCACACAAAAGCGGTTCCAACATTCGGTGTATTTGCAAGCGTCTGCTCTGTTCCTATGTGCTCACCGTTGGCGTAAAAGTTCACCTTTTTGGTCGCACCGTTCACTGTCACGGAGAACATTGTCCAGCTTCCAACAGGATAAGCATAAGTCTGTGCCAAATCGTTGGAGTAACCCAAAAACTCCATGCCTGTATTACGAATCCCCAATCCGTACATTCGGTAGTTGGCTTCTGTACCCCATGTAACACCTGAACCCCAGGCATCCACTGATACAACTCTTGGTTTTGCCCAGAAGTTAATAGTTGCGCTACCAGACCCAGTAGGAAGTCCAGTCGGATTTGCTTTTTTTAGATACTTATTACCCGAAGGATTGGTGAGGACAGCATTGTTTATCCTGCCTGCCTCATAGGTTGCGGTGTTAGTATTAACGAGCGTATTTGTGCCTAACGCATCTGCGGCATTACCAGATGATTCGTCAAGTTTCCAATATCCAACAAGGTTGTCAGTTATGGTGGTAGCCTCTGCCACTCCTGCTCCACCAAAGGGAATAGGTAACGGCAAGAGGGTAAACATCATGCCGAAGATGACGAGTAGGCTGAGAGCAAGAAGTTGCCAGCGTTTAACTTTTAACATCGGTATCTCCTCGACCATAGGTAACAAATCACTCTTTCGCGCGCTAACCATCGGTAGGCTTTGCACATGATTGCCAGTAAGCTATGCGCGAGGGTGGGTTGCTGATTAAGGCGAGTCATTTTAGGCATCTTGGTCCTCTAGTCCGGTAGAATAAAAAGAACGCCCTTGCTTCAGGCTTCTCTCCACCGCCATTCGGGAAATAATACTGCCCAAGCCAGCCGCGGTCATACTCTTGCCCCGTTTGTTTAATTTACTGATCAACTCGGAAGTGGAAACCCTCTCCTTACCTTCATTTGCCGCGTCATCCAGACACATCCGGATAAGGTCTACTGTAGGCTCATCCGGCGCATCTCCGTTGTCCCTTACCCCCATTTGGGATACCATTATTTTCTCTTTCTTTATCTGATACTGCCTAAATCGCTGCTCAATACCCGTAAGCCGCGTGGTGTCAAAATACTCCCGGAAGGCTTTTATATATAGAAGGGATTGGCGATAAGGCTCGCCGGTAACCATGTGAGGATTGTAGGGATTGCGTGCGGACCCGCCAACGTCTATACCTCCGCAAAGGTCGAACCAATGCAGCAGGGATTCCTTGCCCCTCCCAATCCCGCCCGAGACACCCCATTCAGTGAAACGTAAGTCCTGACATTTAATCATAAGGTCAATCTGGTCGTTCAAGCGAGGGTTAAGGTAATTCAGATATTGCATGGCTCCTACCACGACAAGACGAAGGTGCCTGATTTGTTGAGCCATAGAGGTGCCAAACTTCTGGGCTACCGCTTGCCAGCCCTGGCGGTCAAAGAACTCCTGGAATTCGTCTACTATAAGGACTGAGCCCGGCGGGATCCCATGCCCATAGTTAAGGAATACGTCCATGGGTAGGGGCTGGACTTCGAAGTATTTCCCTCCTACTATCCCCGCAATAGGAAAGTCCGCAAACACCGGCACCCGCCAGATAAAATGAGCAACAATAGCGAAGCGAACCAGGAGCGAAGTCTTGCCCCCTCCCTTAGGTCCCGTCAATAAAATGAAATTGATAAAAGGAAGGACTAATCCCTTGGGAGATATTTCCCTTTGCGCCTTTTCAATCGCGTCAACCTCGGCAAGCCTCTTAAATTCCTCATCAATATTAAGAGGAGAGGTGTCCTTTAGGACGGTATCAACACTATTTATAGGCGCAAAAGCCGCCCCCCCCTTACTGTCCGGGGGAGCCATCGTGCTTGTGTTCATCTTTCCTCATTATCCCCCATCGTTTCTTCACTTGTTCCCTATCTCCTATTTTCCCGGATACCCTGAACTCGTGAGGTCCTTGGGCAATGACACCAGAGGCCGTTTCCATCGCCATGAATGCAGCCAACCCCAGCTCGGAGTTAGACGCTATCAGATAGTTGTTTATCATGTTCCCAAGCCCTGAGAGCTTCCCGGGTGCATCTTCAAGTATGTCGGCATCTTGCAACTGTTGGATAAACTCCACTATGGCAATACGTTCCTCGCGGGTTTCTATCCAGCACTTAGCTAGGTTCCCCGGTAAGGTTTCGCGAGGCGTAATCATCTCATAGGCAATATTCCGATTGGGCATCGTTTTTTCAGTGTTCTGAACAAACTTAAGAACAGGGTCTAGTTCTTGCGTTTCTTGTTGCTCTGGCATTATTTCCCTCCCGCTGCATACGACATGACTACAATCCCAAAAACCAGCAAGATGCCAATGGCGGCAATCGTGAGCCCCAGCTTAACCACCTGGTGAGCGTTATTAGCTTTTAATCCAAAGACCTTCTGGGCGGCTACTTCATAATGAAGTTTGTAATACAGCCATGTGGGAGTCCAGTCAGCATACTTCCCCGGAAGCTCTTTGGGCACCCACTCGCGGTAAAGGGGCGCAACCACCTTGGGGGGCATAACCGGATTAGCCCCATTGCCAGAGGCACCTAAGCCCAAGAAGCTCTTAACCTTCAATAGAGTGCTTGGCATTCTTTGTCTTCCTCTTTCTTCTTTGCTTTGGAGGTTCGGGGGTAACAGGAGATTCTTCTTTTTTCTGCCCTAAAACCTCCAGGAAGTCCAGGTTTTTTTTGCCATTCCCGCCATTGCCTTTATCTTCAACTTGAGCAGGTGACAGGGTTAAAGGTATGCCCTCAGGGATACGCTCTAAAAATATGACCTTTTTATTCCCCATCATGCGCGGGAACAAAGGACGTGAAGTGGACAGAATTAACTCCCTGGAC
>Ga0315274_10013860_pt1 | contig 11462 bp, 10 predicted proteins | sample YL17G02_20_MG_FD_203700 | JGI IMG/M metagenome (GOLD analysis project Ga0315274, IMG submission 203700) | Sediment microbial communities from Yellowstone Lake, YNP, Wyoming, USA - YL17G02_20 | ecosystem: Environmental > Aquatic > Freshwater > Lake > Sediment | place: USA: Wyoming | collected...
TCTCGAACGCCTGCTTTCGGCCGAAGACGTGCGCGAACTGTGGCCGGGCCGGGCAGGCGGCGATCTAAGCGGCGGGGACGAGGGCCAGCTCGAGGCCTCTGCGCTGGAGGCCCTCTAAGGGAGCCAACGTGGCCTGGCGTCGGCAGGTTCAGGCCGTGAAGACGGGCTTCACCTCACCCACCGCCGATCTCAGCTCGTTCTCCTCGCCTTCCGACAGTGGCGCCAGCTTGTCGGGCACGTCGCACGCCAGCCAGAGCAGCTCGGCATGGCTGGGGCTCACTGCCGCCGTCACCGACTTGCTGAGCGTGAAGCGGAGAGCGAGTGAGACCAGACGCGGGTCGTCTAGCGGCGCGTACCAGCATTTGTACCACTTCTTCTCCTCGCCCGGCTGCCACTGCCCGCGGGCGAGAGACTTCAAGGCCAGAATGCCCATTCCCCTGTCCGCCGCTCTCCGCACCACCTGAGGTCCGAAGCCGCCCTGCTGCCAGCAGGCCCAGTTGACGGGATAGAGAATGGTGTCGAAGGAGAAGCGGGCCATGAGGTCGAGCGCCGCCGACTCGGAATGAGCGGAGAAGCCAATGAGCCCGATCAGCCCCTTGTCGCGTGCCTCGAGGAAAGCGCGCATCGCCCCGTCCTCAGCCATGATCTGCTCGACGTCGCGCTCGCTGGTCACAGCGTGGAACTGATAGAGGTCGACGTGATCGGTGCGCAACAGCTCGAGCGAGCGCTTGAGCGCGCCCTCGGCTCCCGCCTTGGTGCGGCTCTCCGTCTTGCAGGAGAGGAAGACGTCCTTACGGTAGGGCTCAAGCGCCGGCCCGAGGCGATTCTGGGCATCCCCATAGGAGGGCGCGACGTCGAAGTAGTTGATGCCCCGGGCGATAGCTCGAGCGACATACTGCTTGGCCGTCTCGTCCGTCTCACTCATGACCACGATGCCGCCGAAGCCGACGACGGAAAGCTCCCAGCCTGTCTCGGCCAGTGACCGCTTCTCGATCAGCAGGGGAGCGGGTGTGGACGTGGGCGACGGCTCGACCGTGGGTGAAGACGTGGAGCTCGGTGCAAGCGTCGGCGTGGCGGGCGGACGGTTCGCGCCGCAAGCCGCGGCGGCCGGGCCGGCAAGCGCGGAAGCGAGCAGGAACCCGCGTCTAGCCACTTTCTCACAACTCATACCAACCTCCTTTGGCCAACGCACATGAGGGCTATCGGATCGCCCGGCTAAGGATAGCGCATCCGCAGGATATGCGTAATGCGTTTCGCGGCCGGCGTTTGCGCACCGGCTCCACAACGGCCGAGGAGCGCGCCGACTTGGCGCGCCATGACCCGATGGGGGCGGTCGTGAACAAATGCCCGGTGTGCGCTCGCGCCCGCCCACGCCGCCCGGCGGAACGAGGCGGCGGAGTAGCCGTCGCCCAGCTATTCCGCGGCTGGGTGTGCGTACTCTTTGACCACACTCGGCCTGGATACTCCTGCGGGCTTGACGTAGACTGCGGAGGAAATGGCGATTCCCCACTCCAGGAGGCATTCAGATGAAGGGAGATATCAAGGTCGCCTTCTCCGGTGTCCATCGGGCCGGCTCGTTTTTCAAGGCCTTTCAGACGCACCCGGACACGGAGATCGTGGCTCTCTGCGACCTGAGCGAGAAGACGCTCGCCGAGGCGAGCAAAGCCACCGGCATCGACAAGCTCTACACCGTCTACGAGAAGATGCTCGACGACGCCAAGCCCGATGCCGTCGTCGTGGCCACGCCGATGCAGTTCCACGTGCCGCAGTCCATCTCCGCCCTGCAGCGAGGCATCCACGTGCTCTCCGAGGTGACCGCGGCGGTGAGCATCGATGAGGCGCGCTGGCTGGTGCAGGAGACGAAGAAGAGCCCGGCCGTCTACATGATGGCAGAGAACTACACCTACATGAAGCCCAACGTCCTGGTGCGGGCCATGGTGGACGCCGGCCTCTTCGGGGAGGTCTACTACGCCGAGGGCGAATACCTGCACGAGCTCTCGGTGCTGCACCATACCGCCGACGGCAAGCCTACCTGGCGCTACTACTGGCAAGTGGGCGTCAACGGCTCGACCTATCCCACGCACAGCCTCGGCCCCTGCCTGCAGTGGGTCAAGGAGCGGCCGGTGCGCATCAGTTGCATAGGAACCGGCCACTGGACCGATCCGGAGCATGCCATGGAGGACACCGTCCTACTCCTGTGCAAGACGGCGAGCGAGAAGCTGATCCGTATCCGCGTCGACATGCTCTCCAGGCGGCCCCATGCCATGACCAACTATGCGCTCCAGGGCACGAAGGGCGCCTACGAGAGCGCGAGGGCGACACTGCACCACTCGCCACAGTGGACGAGGGCGGGCGATAGCGAGCCATCGCTCGGACGTGACGAGGGCAATTGGGTCTGGGTCGAGGGCTACGGCAAGGACCCGAACCAGTGGGTGCCGCTGGCGACATTCGAAGATGAGTTCCTGCCGGAGATCTGGCGCAACCCGCCCAAGGAGGCGCTGGAGGCCGGGCACGCCGGCGGCGACTACTTCGAGGCCATGGACTTCGTGGACTCGATCAAGGGCCTGCGCCAGCCACCGGTGGGCATCCACGAGGCAATGGACATGACGCTGCCTGGGCTGGTGAGCCAACAGTCCATCGCCCGCGGCGGCGAATGGCTATCGGTTCCGAACTCGCGGGAGTGGTAGCGGCCGAATCACATCTCTTGACTATCGCGGGGATCGGCCATAGCTTAGGGCGAGGCGAGGAGCGGCCGCCCCATGCCCGGGGCAGCGAGTGGCGGTGCGATCGCGGCCTTAGGGCGCTAGGACGTGCGGAACGTGACCCGAACCTGGACTCGGGCCGGACTTGCTACGAGGAGGTTGTCGATGGCGCGGCAGAATGAGCGAGAAAAGCGTGATCGCGCTGGCGGTGCCTCGCACCGTGCGAAGACCACGACCAATCACGCGGAGATCCAGGCGTGGATCGAGAAGCGGGAGGGCCAGCCTGCGACCGTCAAGGGAACGGCGCGCCAGGGCGAGACGGTAGGTATGCTACGCGTTTCCTTCCCCGGCCACGGGCGCGACGAGTCGCTGCAGGAAGTGACCTGGGAGGACTTCTTCGCGAAGTTTGACCAGGCTAACCTCGCCTTCCTCTACCAGGACACGACGGAGGAAGGTGGCACCAGCCGCTTCTTCAAATTCGTCCGTCGCCGCTAGGGACGACTCAGCCAGGGCGGCACCCTGCCGCGGCGCCCTTCTCCGCGCCCACGTGCGCGCAACGCGGCAGGCGCTCTCTGAGGGGAGGACGGCCATTTGGCCGTCCATTCCCGTTCGAGCGACGGCCTGGCGCTAGCGCCGAGCCAACGGCACCCATAGAGAGTAGAGGACATCCACTACCGAGACGCCAACTGTGACGGTCTGGTTCGGATCGGTGACGCCGACTCCCCCGACGCCCGTGGCCAGCACCGCTACCTGGCATTGTGCCGTCCAGCCATCGGTCGCGGTCAGACCGGCGGGCACGAGCGTGAAAGTAATCGTGCCGTTGCTATTGCCTGACGCCGGGTCTAGAGTCAGCCAATTGCAGACGCCCTGCGGCGTGGCCGTCCAAGTGAAGGAGCTACCGCCGGCATTGGCTACCTGGATGGTGGTCTGGCGGGCGACGCCCGTGCTCAGGTCGTAGTAGAAGTGCACCTCCGCCGGCACAACCATGCGTGCCGCCACCAGGATGCCGGTGCTATCCAGGTTGCTGATGACGAAGTTGTCGGCGTACGGGGCGTTGGTGGATTCGTCCTTTGCCGCACCGTTATCCTCGAAGGCGAGGATGCGAGCGAAAGCGCCGGTGGTCTTGCGCATGAGCGCGCGCTCGGGCTTGTTGTTGCCGTTGGCGTCGCCGAGCACGAGGTTGTCCGCCCACTCGCGATCACCGATCCAGACCTCTTCCTCGGTGCGGTTGTTGTTGCTGTCCGCCAATCGCGGGTTGAAAGTGTAGATCTTGGCAAGATCACCGGTGTTTACGGCCACGACCTCGAGCTTTCCGTCGGAGTTCATATCGGCCAGCTCGATGTCCTCTGGCGGGTTGCCCAGGCCCCAGCCGAAGACGTCGTCGTAGGCGTTACCGGTCTTGGGGTGGATCACCAACACGGCGGCGGGCCAGTTGCCGCTCACGGACTGCTGCGGGCGCAGCAGCGTCAGGTCGGCGGAGTTGTCACCGGTGACGTCGCCGATGCGGATCCTGCGCCAGTCGGCCAGGTTGCTGATCTTAGCCTCAAAGTGCGAGATGGTGGGGTTCTCGCCATCGAGCACAATGACGTAGCTGTAGATGCGGCAGGCGGCAATGTCGGCCTTGCCGTCGGCGTCGTAGTCACCGAGGTCGATGTCATAGAACCCGCCGCCGGTGGCCAGGTTCCACTTCTCACGCCAGGCGCCGGCCTCGTACTCGTAGGCGACCAGGCGAGCCGTGACGCCGCCGGCCTCGCTGGTGCTGCGCAAGCCGACGATCTCGGCACGGCCGTCGCCGTCCAGGTCGCCTGTGCGCACTAACTGCCACTTGTAGGGCGAGACGTCCACCGAGTATTGAGCTGTCGAGCTCGTGCCCTGAACGGGGTCGAATACCTTAAGCTGAGGCCCCTCGGCCGTCGGCGATGTGCCGCCGATGACGACGATCTCTTTGTTGCCGTCGCCGTTGAAGTCGCCGGCCGCCAGGTCATACCAGTTGCCGCCCCAGGAGTCGTACTTGCCGTTCAGATCCTTCATGTTGGCGCCGACGGCGTAGTCGCGGATGACGATCTTGCCGTCATTGCGGTTGATGAACACTACTTCGGCGTCGCGCTGGTAAGCGTCGGCGGCAATCTGAGCCACCGGCTCGCCGCCCTGCGCCGCGACCGCCGATGGGACGAGGGCCGGCGCCAGGAGCAGGAGCAGCGAAAGCGCAATCAAGCGCCTGGAGATAGGCGTCCTCACACTACCCTCCTTCTGTGTGCGTGCGTATAGGTTTGTCGCGCTGGAAGCCACGTGCAGCGGCGGCAGTATAGCACAGCGGTTTGCCTCCGCGCACCGGCCTTCTGGCTAGGCCAGGCTCACGCGCATGCCCATGGAATGCGAGTCGTAGGCGGCGAGGGCGGCGCGCAGAGAGATGATACCGTCTATGCCGTTGGGCACGACGTCCTCGCCCTCGATGAGCGCATTCAGGAAGTACTTCACCTCGGCGGGCCAGCCGCCATCGAGAGAAAAGTCCTTGTGCTCCTCCCAGCCCTTCTCCGGCGTCCAGATGCGCAATGGCGTCTGGTAGTCCACGATCATGGTTCCCTTGGAGCAATAGATCTCCAGGCCGAGCGACCCTGGCCAGGAGTGCCAGCCGGTCTCGATGTAGCCGAGCGCGCCGCTGCTAAACTCCAGGCCGATGACGGCCGTGTCCTCGGCCTGGATGTCCTGCGAGAGCGTCGCCAGGTTGGCGGAGACGCTCCGTATCTCGGCGCCGAGCACGAAGCGGGCAATGTCCAGCGCGTGGATGCCCATGTCCAGCACGGCGCCGCCACCCGCCAAGCGACTCTTGAAAAACCAGTCGCTCGTGGCGCTCCAAGAGGTATAGGGACCGCGATGAGCGAAGCGCACGCGGATGGTGTATGGCCGGCCCAGCGTCCCCTCGGCGATCACGTCGCGGGCCATTTGGTTGAAGCCGTAGAAGCGGTGGGTGAAGCCGACCATGAGCTGGCGCTTCGCAGCCTCGGCCGCGCCGATCATCGCCTCGGCCTCGGCGATGGTGATGGCCATCGGCTTCTCGCAAAGGACGTGTTTGCCGGCTTGCAGCGCCGCGATCGTCTGCTCGGCGTGCAGGTAGTTGGGCGTGCAGACGCTGACGGCGTCGATGTCGTCCCGCTCAACCAGTTGGCGGTAGTCGGCGTAGATGTAAGGCACGCTGAACCTGTCCGCGGCGGCGCGGGCGCGCCCGTCGTCGATGTCGGCGACGGCGACGAGCCTGGCCCGCGCGTTCGCGGCGTAGTTGGGCAGATGCGCCTCGCAGGCGATAGCGCCGCAGCCGATCACGCCGATTCCAAGTGTCTCGGTCATATCTAACCTCCGAAAGTATGGGACCCCCGAGTCGTCTGCCCTCTTCCGGCCCCTGACTCCTGGCTCCTCGTCGTCACGCGAACGGCAGATCCACCGGCCGCTTCGTCTCGGCGGCGCGGTAGGCGGCGAGCGCCACCTCCAACGCGGCCAGGCCGTCCTCGCCGGTGATCTGCGACCGGCGCTTGCCGCTCGCCACGTCGACGAAGTCGCGCACGAGCGCGAGGTTGATGTCGCTGCTCCAGCCGGTCCAGGCGACGGACCTGTCACGGTCGGAGTAGACCTGCACCGTCTGTGCCACCATGTTCATCTGCAAATGGCCGCGCTCGGCGACCACGGCCATGGTCACGTCGCCCCAGATGGGGAAGACGCTTGGCCGCGACCAAGAGGCGTCGAGCGTGCCGAAGATGCCATTCTGTAGCTCGAAGCTGATGATGCCGGCGTCGTCGCAGCCTTCGTGCCAGAGCAAGTCCTCGCCGATCTCGGCATAGACGCGCCTCACCGGTGAGCGCCAGAACCAGTTGACCAGATCCATGACGTGCACGGTGTGGTCGATGACGGCGCCGCCGCCGGCGAGTTGCTTGTCGGTGAACCAGCCGCCCGGCATGCGCCCGCGGTTGGTCGTCTTGAGGGCGTAGACCTGGCCCAGCTCCCCGGAGTCGATGGTGTTCTTGAGGGCCAACACCGATGGGGAGTAGCGGCAGGGGAAGGCGATCATAAGCTCTACCCCGGCACGGCGGCAGGCCGCGACCATCTCGTGCCCCTGGGCCATGCTGGTGGCGATGGGCTTCTCGCAGAGTATGTGCGCCCGCGCTTCGGCGGCCAGGCGCGTGAGCGGCAGGTGCTTGACGTTTTCCGCCGTGATGATGACGCCGTCGAGGCCGGTGGCGAGCAAGGCCTCGTAGCTGGGGAAGAAAGGCGCGCCGAACCGGTCGGCCGCGGCCGGGCCGCGGCCGACGTCCGGATCGGCGATGCCGGCAAACTCTACGTCGGGAAGGCGCCGCAGGCAGGAGGCGTAGGCGGGGGCATGGACGTGGGCAAAGCTCAGGATGCCTATGCGCGTCATGTAATCCTCCACTAGCCGGAACTTGTTCCGGCGCCATCTGGTCGGGATTCGCTCTGGCGCTAGACGCCTAGCGGCGCGAGCGCAACCGGCTCGCCCGTAAGGGCCGATTGGCGGGCGGCGAGGGCGATCTGAACCGCGGCCATGGCATCGCGCGCCGTCACCAGGAACTCGGCGCCGCTCTCGACGCAATCCAGGAAATGCTTGATCTCCAGCAGGTACGGGTTGTCCTCCGGCATCAGCGGACTGGAGGGGACGACCGTGCCGCCCTTGGCGCCCTCCTGCTGCTTCAGGCGCAGGTGCAGGGGTGAGCTGATCTCACTGTCTGCCTTGATCAGCCCGCCGTCCCCGGCGATGTCGAAGGCGGTGCGGAATATGCCGGCCGGGAAGGCCCATGAGCCCTCGAGGTGTCCTATGGCGCCGTCGCGGAAGCGCAGCGTCACCAGCGCGTAGTCCGCGCCGCTGCCCAGGAAGCGGCGACAGTAGACGCGCTCCACATCTCCCGCCAGCCAACGGGCGTAGTCGATGTCGTGCACCATGAGGTCGAGCACAATACCGCCGGAGAGGTACTCCTGGGCGAACCAAGTGGCCGCACCCTCACTGGGGTGGGATCCGCCGCGGGTCAGGCGGACAACGCCGACCTTGCCGATGGCGCCGTCATCAATGGCTCGCTTGGCGGTGGCGTACTCCGGGAAGAAGCGCACAACCTGGGCGATGAACAGCCGCACACCGCTCGACTCGGCGGCGTGGATCATCTCGGCGCAATCCTCCAGGCTGAGCGCCATCGGCTTCTCGCAGATGACGTGCTTGCCCGCCCTGGCGGCGGCCACGACGTTGTCCTTGTGGGTGTAGGTGGGGGTGCAGATGTCGACGATGTCCACACTCTCCAACAACACCTCGCGGTTGGCGAAGGCGACTACCCCGTGCCTCTCGGCCGCCGCCCGCGCCTTCGCCTCGTCGATGTCGTAGACGCCGGCCAACTGAGCCTGGGTAGCCCTCCAAGCATTGGCGTGGACGTTGCCCATTGTGCCGACGCCGATGATGCCCACTCGCTTCATGGCTAACCTCCGGCTGGGTAGCGCCGAGACAAGTCTCGGCTAGGGATGGCCGCGCCAGACCACGGCCGCGGCCCTGGGAGTCGGCGCGATTATAGGCTCGGCGACGGGGGGTGACAAAGGGGGTTGGGGGTGAGGGCCTGTTCGTCCGTGCAAACACCATTGATCGCCCTTACAATGTGCAGTGATGGTGGGTTTCACCACAGGCGGCGACAGGGGCCACAATGAGCGTTGGCAAATGTTACGCACTCCTGACTCTCTTCCTGGCGGTGGCCTTAGTGGCTTCCGCCTGCGCGCCCACGCGCCAGGACGGTGCCGGCGGCAAACTCACCGTCCTCACGACAACCAGCATAGCGGGCGAAGTAGTGGCCAACGTCGCCGGTGACCGTGCGCAGGTGAAGGTGCTGCTGCCGATCGGAGCCGATCCGCACGCCTTCGAGCCGACGCCGCAGGACCTGGCCTTGGTCTCCGATGCCGGCGTTATCTTTGCCAACGGCGCCGGCTTGGAGGCCTTCCTTGCCCCATTACTCGCCAGCGCCGGCGTCACCGGCAAGCTTTATTACCTATCGGATGGGGTGGAGCTGCGCACTCTCGCCCAAGCACTCGCTCCCGCAGGTGAGGTGGGCCAAACCGATCCGCACGTCTGGTACGACCCGCGCAACGTGCTCATCTGGGTGGACAACATCGAGCGCACTCTCGGCGAGGCCGACCCGGCCAATGCCCAGGCCTACCGCGACAATGCCGAACGCTACCGGGCCCAGTTGCGCGAGCTGGACGCGTGGATCGAGCAGCAGGTGGCTCAGGTGCCCTCGGCACGCCGCGAGCTCGTCACCGACCACGACGCTCTCGGCTACTTCGCGGCCCGCTTCGGCTTCCGGCTGGTCGGGGCGGTCATCCCGAGCTTCAGCACGCTCGCGGAACCATCAGCGCAAGACATTGCGGCGCTCGAAGAAGCGATCCGTGCCCTGGGCGCTCCCGCCGTCTTCGTCGAACAGTCCGTCAACTCGACGCTGTCACGTCGAGTGGCCCAGGACACGGGCGTCAAGCTCGTGTACTTGTACGGAGGCTCCCTCAGCGAGCCCAACGGCCCGGCCGCCACCTACGTCGCGTATATGCGCTTCAACACGTCCGCTATCGTGGACGCTCTCAGATAGGAGAGCCTATGGCAGGGGTAGTGTCGTTCTGCACCGGCGTCGAGGCCGGCGCTCCCGTGGCCAGGGTCTCAGGCCTCACCGCTGGCTACGGTGGCGTCCCCGTGATCGAGGACATAACCTTCGAGCTTGCCTGCGGGGAGCGCGTGGCGGTAGTCGGCCCGAACGGAGCCGGCAAGAGCACGTTGCTGCTCACGCTCGCAGGCCTGCTGCCGGCCACGCACGGCGAGGTGGCCATATATGGCCACGAAGCGGGCGTGCACGTGCACATCTCCTTCGTGCCGCAGCGCAGCCGGGTGGACTGGACGTTCCCGGTTGACCTGGCGGACGTGGTGATGATGGGTCGCGTCGGTCGCCTCGGGCTTTTCCGGTGGCCGAGAGCGCGCGACTGGGATTATGTACGCGGATGTCTGGAGGCCGTCGGGATGGGGGAGATGGCGCATCGCCAGATCGGTGAGCTCTCCGGTGGCCAGCAGCAGCGGGTCTTCATCGCCCGCGCTCTCGCCCAGGAGGCCGAGCTGATGCTAATGGACGAGCCCTTCACCGGACTGGACGTGACGTCGCAGGAGGATGTGTTGCGCACTCTCGAAGAGCTGCGCCGCCGCAACGTGACGCTCATGGTCACCACGCATGATCTGGCCCTGGCGGCGGAGCGCTTCGATCGGGTCATGCTGCTAAACCACCGTCTCATCGGCCTCGGCGCTCCGCCCGCCGTGCTCACGGATGAGCGGCTGGCGAAGGCTTACGGCGGGCACTTGCGGCTACTCCAGACGACCGCAGGCGTCGGTGTGCTCGGAGATACGTGTTGCGGCGCGGGAGCGGACGACCATGAACGCGATCATTGATGCGCTTGTCGCGCCCCTTGCCTACCCGTTCATGGTTCGCGGTATGATCGCGGCGCTGTTGGTCGGCATTGTCTGCGCCACGGTGGGCACGTATGTTGTTCTCCGAGGAATGGCCTTCTTCGGCGATGCGCTGGCGCACGCAATCCTGCCAGGCGTGGCCGTCGGCTACCTGCTCGGCGGCGGCGCGAAGGGGCCGCTCTTCTGGTCGGCCTTGGTCGCGGCCGTGTTCACTGCCGTGGGCATCGGCGCCGTGAGCCGCGGGGCGCGCATCAAGGAGGACACGGCGATCGGCATCATCTTCGCCGGCATGTTCGCCGTCGGAATCGCGCTGATATCCTCCACCCGCAGCTACGCCGTGGACTTGGCCCACTTCCTTTTCGGCAACGTGCTGGGCGTTTCGGGCGGCGATCTTCTGCTGATCGGGGGCTTCGGCGCTGTCGTGCTGGCGATCATCGCAGCTTTCTACAAGGAGTTCCTCGTCATCTCCTTCGACACCACCCTCGCCGCCACGCTGCGCCTGCCCGTCGCGCTGCTCGACTACCTGCTGCTAGTATTGATGGCTGTCACGGTGGTGGTCTCGCTGCAGACAGTGGGCGTGGCACTGATGGTAGCCATGCTCGTTACTCCGGCGGCAACCGCCTACCTTCTGACGCGGCGGCTGATCGTCATGATGTCGCTGGCGGCGGCGATCGGGGCTGTATCGGGAGTGGCGGGGCTGTACGTGTCCTACTACGCTCGGGTAGCGTCGGGGGCGGCCATCGTGCTCGTCTGCACCGCCATCTTCGTGCTGGCTTTCCTCTTCTCGCCCAAACGCGGGCGCCTTTGGCGAGGCCAGCGAAGCTAAGGTTCGCGGAAGCGATAGCCCTCTCCGCGCACGTTGTGGATGAAGGTCGGCTGACCCGGGTCGTCCCCCAGCTTCTGGCGCAGGTAGCGGACGTATAGGCGCAGGTACTGGTCCTCCTCCGAGTACTCGGCACCCCAGACTTGCGTCAACAACTCGGAGTGAGTGAGCAGCTTGCCGGGGTTCAGCATGAAGTGCGCGAGGAGCCGGAACTCGGTGGGCGTCAGTTCCAGGGGCTTGCCGCGTAGGGAGACGCGATGGCGCGCCAGGTCCAGCTCCAGGTCGCGATTGCGGATCAGGTTGGGCCGGATAGAGGCCGGCACGGTCGCCTCGGAACGGCGCAGCAGCGCCCTAGTTCTCGCGTTCAGCTCGGCCAAGCTGAAGGGCTTCTTCAGGTAGTCGTCGGCGCCGCACTCGAAGCCCTTGAGCACGTCGGTCTCGGTGACTCTCGCGGTGAGCATCA